>Ga0181520_10006276_pt1 | contig 18308 bp, 12 predicted proteins | sample PEATcosm2014_Bin_29_FD_132451 | JGI IMG/M metagenome (GOLD analysis project Ga0181520, IMG submission 132451) | Peatland microbial communities from MTU Mesocosm Facility, Houghton, MI, USA - PEATcosm2014_Bin02_30_metaG | ecosystem: Environmental > Terrestrial > Soil > Wetlands > Peat | place...
AAGAGTCTACCCCAACGCCTTCGCAATGTCATATCTTGGTAGACACCGGATGCAACAAATTTGTTCCTGAAATCCCTACAGTTGAATCTTCACCGGCCAGGTCTTCCAAATCTCCGCGCAGTAGTCTTTGATCGAGCGGTCGGAGGAGAACTTCCCGATGCGCGCCACATTCAGGATCGACATTCGCGTCCACGCCTCCTGATCTTTGTAGGCCGCGCTGACGCGGTCCTGACAATCGACGTACGACTGATAATCGGCCAGAAGCATGTATTCGTCGCTGGTCAGCAGAGAGTTGATCAGCGGCTCGAAGAGCGTCCTGTCGCCGCGGGAAAACTCTCCGCTCGACAGCGCGACCAGCACCTCATGCAGCATCGCATTGGACTCGAAGATTGAGCGCGGATTGTAGCCTTCGGCCTTGCGCTTTTCCACCTCCGGCGTGGTCAGCCCAAAGAGGAAGAAATTCTCCGCGCCCACCTCCTCGCGAATCTCGACATTTGCTCCGTCCAGCGTGCCGATGGTGATCGCGCCATTCATGGCGAACTTCATATTGCCGGTTCCTGAAGCCTCCTTTCCGGCCAGAGAAATCTGCTCGCTTACATCCGCCGCCGGATAAACCCTCTGCCCGAGCTTGACGCTGTAATCGGGCAGAAAGATCACCTTCAGCCGGCCGCGCACAACCGGATCGGAGTTGATCGCCTCGCCCACTGAATGAATCAGCTTGATCATCAGCTTGGCCATGCGGTAACCGGGCGCCGCCTTGCCGCCAAAGATAAAGGTACGCGGCACCGTCTCCGTATCCGGATCGCGCTGAATACGCTTGTAGAGCGTAAGAATGTACAAGATCAGCAAATGCTGGCGCTTGTATTCATGCAGCCGCTTCACCAGCACGTCAAAGATGGATTCCGGATCGGTGGTAATTCCCAACTGCTCCTGAATATAGGCAGACAGATGCAGCTTGTTCTGCCGCTTGATGGCGCGCCACTCCTCGCTGAACTCGGCGTCGTCTACCAGCGGCTCCAGCCGGCGCAGCTTGTCGAGATCGCGCGCCCATCCCGCGCCCAGCCGGGCGGTGAGCAACTGCGCCAGCCGAGGATTGCTCAGCGCCATCCAGCGCCGCGGCGTCACGCCGTTGGTCTTGTTGCTGAATTTTTCCGGAGTCAGCGCGTAAAAGTCGCTCAACACGTGCGTCTTCAGCAGCTCCGTATGCAGCGCCGCCACGCCGTTGATGGCGTGCGAACCAAGTGCTGCCAAATGCGCCATGCGCACATACTTCTCGCAGTCTTCATTGATGAGCGAAAGCCGCCGCACCCGCCCGTCATCGCCGGGAAACTTCTGTCGCACCCGCTCCAGATGGCGCAGATTGATGTCGTCTATGATCTCCAGATGGCGCGGCAGCAGCGAGCCGAAAAGCCCCACCGGCCACTGCTCCAGCGCCTCCGGCAGCAGCGTGTGATTGGTATACGAAAGTGTGTTCTCGGTGACGTGCCAAGCCGCATCCCACTCCAGCTCATTCTCGTCGATCAGCAGGCGCATCAACTCGGCCACGGCAATCGCGGGATGGGTGTCGTTCATCTGAATGGCGAAGTTGCGGTGCAGTTCGGCCAGCGGACGGTGCTGCGTGAGCTGAATCTTCAAGATGTGCTGCAAGCTGCAACTGACAAAGAAAAACTGCTGCAAGAGCCGTAACTGCTTGCCCTGCACGCCTTCGTCATTCGGATAAAGAATCTTGGAGATATTCTCGCTACTGACCTTGTCGGCCACCGCGCCCAAAAAATCACCCTGGTTGAAGCTGCCAAAGTCAAAGCTCTCCACCGCCTGCGCCGCCCACAAACGCATTGTGTTCGCGGTGTTCGTCCGGTAGCCGAGGATCGGCGTGTCGTGCGGGACGCCGCGCACCAGACGCTGCGGAATCCACTTCACCCGCTCCTTGCCCTTGCTGTTGGTGTACCGCTCGGTGCGCCCGCCGATCTTTACCTCGAAGGCATCCTCGGGGCGCTCAAGCGCCCATGGATTACCCAGCCGGAGCCACTTGTCAGTTGATTCCACCTGCCATCCGTCGCGGATCTGCTGGTCGAAGATTCCATACTCATAACGAATCCCGTAGCCGATTGCCGGAATGTCCAGCGTGGCCAGCGAATCCATGAAGCAGGCGGCCAGGCGGCCCAATCCGCCGTTGCCGAGGCCGGGTTCCTCCTCCTGCTCGATCAGCGTATTCAGATCGAGCCCCAACTGGCGCATCGCCTGCTCGGTCTCGTCGTAGATGCCCAGATTGATCAGATTATTGGCCAGGTGGGGTCCGGTCAGGAACTCCGCCGAGAGGTAGCAGACCACCCGCACATCCTGCGCCTGGTAGTTCTTCACCGTTTGAATCCAGCGCTCCACCAGGCGGTCGCGCACCGTATGCGCCAGCGCCATGTACAGGTCATTGACCGTCGCCCGCTCGGTTGACCGGCCCTGCACAAAAAACAGATTGTCCAAAAACGATTGCGCCAGCGCCTCGACCCCCAGCGCGGTTCTCTGGCCTTTTTGCGATCCGATCAGCGGTAATTTCAGGTTTCCAATCTCCGGCATTGTTTCCCTCGTCCCATAAAAAATGGAAGCAGTCCCATTCAACATAACCGCGGGAGGAGCAAGCGTATATGAAAAATCAAACAAGTAAGCGAGACAAGTTTAGGAACGGTCCGATCTTGAGAGATAGATGCCGTTTTGGTCAATAAAAAGCAGAACGAACTTCTTTGCGATAAACTACTAGAAAACGATTTCTCGGTCTTACAACGGCGAATTGTTGAAGTGTATGGGGTATTCGGATTTCGGTGATATTCGATGCGGAGCCGGCAGCCCTGAGGGTGCGATTGACGGCTCGGAGCTTAAACTTTATCTGTTGTAAGCAATACAAAATGATGGTCCTTAAATTATGGAAGTCTTTTCAACATAGCTGAAGATCAAGCAATTCAGGCAATTGAAGGTGCAGGATGAAGATGATCTTGGGAATCGACGGCGGAGGCACTCACACACGCGCTTCGATCATGAACGGAGACCGGCTGCTGGCGCACGCGGTGAACGGCTCCATCAAACGCTTGCGGGTCGGCGCAGAGGCCGCCGAAATTAATCTGCGCGGCCTGCTCAAAGAGGTCTATGCGCAGGCCGGAGTCAGCGCCGTCGATGCGGCTTCGGTGGGTGTTGCCTCGGCTTCGATGCCCGGCACAGCCGAGTGGATCACCGCCGTCTTTCATGATTTTGGCGTCAATCGGTCGGAGGTTGTCGGCGACGAGGTGATCGCCCTTGACGCGGCCTTCCGGGGTGGCGCTGGAATCCTGCAAATCGCTGGAACGGGATCCAACACCATTGGCCGCGCGCCCGATGGCACGCGCGAAACGGCAGGCGGCTGGAGCTCCCGCCTGGGCGATGAAGGCTCCGGCTACTGGATCGGCGTCAACAGCCTGCGCCGCGCCCTGCATGCTTACGACCGCGAGCAGCCCACGCAAATCATCCAGCGGGTGAGCGAAGTTTGGAGTACGCCCACGATGGATGCCTTTATCAACAAGGGCGATGGAACTCCGGCGCCGGACTTTGCCGCGCTCGCGCCACTGATGAATGAGTTGGCTGAAGGCGGCGACCCGGTGGCCCAAGAGACTCTGGGTCAAGCCGCCGCGGATCTCGTCGAGTTTGTCTTGCTCGTCCGCAGCAAGCTTCGCCGCAAACACCGGATCGCCGGTGAGCTTCCGGTAGCCTGGACTGGAGGCGTCCTCGAATATATGCCTCGGGTCCGCAACGCCTTCTTTGCCGGACTCCATGCCGCCGCTCCCGAAATGCCCGTCGCGCAGGAGTCAGCCGTCTCCCTGGAAGGCGCCCTCTGGCGCGCCCGGCGGCTGGCGGAGGCAGCTTAGCCACTCGCTGTCGGGTCAGACGCTCCCGATTCGCTCGCTTGAGGTTCGTAGTCTTCCATCTGCTCATCATGGAGTGAGCCACTCCTGTTTGTGACGGATGCAGATTGGCCGCCCGCCTTTCACGAAATCGCAATGAACAAGATACGCCCTTTTTCGCAAGCTCCTCGATGTTCATGGGCTTTGCACAGAAGTGATGAACAGATAATGTGGCGTTTACAATGGGAACCAAGCAGCGATGCGCCCGCAAGGTAGCAAAAAGGAGCCAGGTTGAAGAATCCCGCAGCAAAATACACTCCGACGCCGACCGTTTCGTTGACAGACCGCAGTTGGCCGAGCAAGACCATCGACAGGGCCCCGCTCTGGTGCAGCGTGGACCTGCGCGACGGGAATCAGGCGTTGATTGATCCGATGGATTCTGAACGCAAGAACCGGATGTTCGATCTGCTGGTGCGGCTGGGCTTCAAGGAGATCGAGATCGGCTTTCCCGCCGCCTCGCAGACAGACTTTGATTTTTGCCGCGAGCTGATCGAATCGGGGCGGATTCCGAAAGACGTGACCGTGCAGGTGCTGACGCAGGCGCGCGAGCATCTGATCGCGCGGACCTTCGAGGCGCTGCGGGGCGTGCGGCGGGCGATCATTCACGTCTATAATTCGACCTCGACGCTGCAACGCGAGGTGGTCTTCAAGATGGACCGCGCAGGCGTGAAAGCGATTGCCGTGGAGGGCGCGCGAATGCTGCGGGATCGTGCGGCGGCGAATCCTGGCCCCGAGTGGGTCTTCGAGTATTCGCCGGAGAGCTTTACCGGCACCGAGCTGGATTATGCGCTGGAGGTTTGCGAGGCGGTGCTGGAGGTTTGGCGGCCGACGCCGGAGCGCAAGGCGATTGTCAACCTGCCTTCGACGGTGGAGAACTCCACGCCCAATGTCTATGCGGATCAGATTGAATGGATGGGGCGCAACTTGAAGCGGCGGGATTCGATCATCCTGAGCGTGCACCCGCACAATGATCGCGGCACGGCGGTTGCCTCGGCCGAGATGGCGCTGCTGGCCGGGGCGGATCGCGTGGAGGGAACGCTCTTCGGCAACGGCGAGCGGACCGGCAATGTGGACCTGGTGACGATGGCTTTGAATATGTTTACCCAAGGCATCGAGCCGGGGCTGGATTTCTCGGACATTCCAGAGGTGATTGAGAGCGCCGAGTTCTGCAACCAGTTGCCGGTGCACCAGCGGCATCCCTATGCCGGAGAGCTGGTGTTTACCGCTTTTTCCGGCTCGCATCAGGATGCGATCAAGAAGGGCTTTGCGCTGCAAGAGGGCAAGGAGCAGTGGGCGGTGCCGTATCTGCCGCTGGACCCGAATGATATTGGCCGGAGTTATCAGGAGATCATCCGCGTCAACAGCCAGTCGGGCAAGGGCGGCGTGGCGTATCTGCTGGAGCGGGAAACCAGCGTCCGGCTGCCGCGCAAGTTGCAGGTGGAATTCAGCCGAGTGATTCAGAAGATCAGCGACGAGACGAGCCGCGAGGTTCGCCCGGCGGAGATATTGAGCACATTCGAGGCAGAGTATCTGCTGCAGCGCGCACCGTTCGCCTGCGCGCAGTACACCGAGAGTTCGAGCGGTGCAATCGTGACGATTACGGCAACGATGAGCATCGACGGCGCACCAGAGCTGATTACCGGCAGTGGCAATGGTCCGATTGATGCATTTGTGAGCGCGATGAACGATCGCTTCGGCTTGGCGATGGGGATTGTGGATTATCAGGAACAATCGATCAGCAAGGGCGCGGCTGGCACGGCGATGGCCTTTGTCGAGATTCAGTTTCATGAATCGGAATCGGTCTTTGGAGTGGGGAGGAATGCGAATATCGTGACGGCTTCGCTGGACGCTATTTTGAGCGCGGTGAATCGGGCGGTGAGGATAGGTCGAGCTGTTCTCCCGCCTGCCAAGAGCTGATAAGCCCATTTATAATCGGGAACGAAAGGGAGCGCGCGGCTGTGCGCGTTTGGGGGTTCAAGGATACGATGGCAGATTTGCAGGGACGGATTGCGCTGGTGACCGGAGCGGCGCAGGGAATCGGGCGCATGATTGCGCTGGAACTGGCGAAGGCGGGCGCGACGCTGGCGCTGGCAGACATCAACGAAGAGAAGCTGGCGCTGGTGGCGGCGGAGATTGCGGCACTGGGCGGCACGGCAGCGGCCTTCAAGCTGGATGTGTCGAACGGCGAGTCGATTGAGAACGGCGCCAAGGCGGTGCTGGACAAGTTCGGCAAGGTGGAGATTCTGGTGAACAACGCCGGCATCACGCGTGACAATCTGATGATGAGCATGAAGCGGTCGGAGTGGGACCTGGTGATTGCCATCAATTTGACCGGACCGTTTTTACTGACGCAGGCGCTGCTGCGGCCGATGATTAAAAACCGCTGGGGACGGATTGTGAATATGGCGAGCGTGGTGGGCCGAGCCGGGCAGGCTGGGCAGGTGAACTACGCCGCATCAAAAGCCGGGCTGATCGGATTAACCAAGTCGCTGGCGCGCGAGGTGGCTTCGCGGGGCATCACCGTGAATGCCGTGGCCCCGGGCTATATTGAGACGCCGATGACGGCGGTGCTGGATGAGAAGGTGAGCGCGGCGATGCTGGCCAATATTCCGCTGGCGCGGCGCGGAACGGATCTGGATGTGGCGCGGGCGGTCAAGTTCCTGGCCTCGGAGGAGGCGAGCTACATTACGGGCATAACGCTGGACGTGAACGGCGGAATGTTCATGGGATAGGCGAAAGTCTGTCTTCCGTTTTTATCAGGGCGTGGACCGGGAGGTCCACGCTACTGCCGACCAGGAGGCCGGCGCTGCCTATTCTCTCAGTGGACTAAATTCAATAACCCATAGTTACGTCTCAATTTGAAACTACCTCAAGTTGCTTGAGCCACCCGCCGATAACCAAAGCGGGATGGCATGCATGGCGACGCTCACTGAACGAGATTCACGAACACAACCCCCATCATCTGCGGTGTGCACGTTGCCGGAGCTTCCTGGTGTGATGCGTTATGTGGCGCGCCAGCCGATTCTGGATTTGCGCGGACGGGTTCATGGATACGAATTGCTTTTTCGCGCCGGGCCGGAAGCGGCTTTTCGCGGCGACGGCGACATAGCCACCCGCACGATGCTGGACAACTCGGTCATCTTTGGGCTGGAAAAACTGACCGGCGGCTTGCCCGCTTTTGTGAACTGCACACGCGAGTCGCTGGTGGGCGAGATGGTTCATGTACTTCCCTCCGGGATGACGGTGCTGGAGATTCTGGAGAATCTGGAGCCGACGCAGGAATTGATTACCGCCTGCCGTAAATTGAAGTCGGAGGGATTCCGTCTGGCGCTGGACGATTTCACATGGAAGCCTGGGCTTGAGCCGCTGATTCACCTGGCAGACTATATCAAGGTAGATTTTCTTCAGACCGGACCTGTGGAGCGGCAGGTGCTGCTCAGACAACTGCAAAACGTAACCGTGGCCCTGGTTGCCGAGAAGATCGAAACGCAAGAGGAATATGCACAGGCATGCCGGGAGGGTTTCACGCTCTTCCAAGGGTATTATTTCTGCCGTCCGACGCTGATTGAAAGCCATAAGATCCCGGAAAACAGCCTCAGCCACATTGAAATCATGCAGCATTTACGCAGCAAGGTGATAGACGTGCGCAAGCTGACCACTCTGCTCAAGCGCGATCCGTCGCTGACCTACCGGTTGCTGCGCCTGGTGAACTCGCCGATGTGCGCCATGCGTCAGGAGGTGAGATCGATCCAAGCTGCCCTGCTGGCAGTGGGAGAAGACTCTTTTCGACGCATCGCGATGCTGGCCATCGCGAGTGAACTGAACGGCGGCCAGCCCGCGGAAATTCTGCGCATGGCCTTTGTGCGCGGGCGATTCTGTGAACTGGCGGCAGGGCTATGCACTCTGGATCCAACCGAGCAGTATCTGCTGGGGCTGCTCAGTTTGCTGCCGGCGATGCTGCGGCTTCCCATGACACAACTTGTGCCGGCGCTGCCCCTGCGCGAAGAGATTCGCAAATCACTACTGGGAGCGGACAATCCAGAGCGCATTCTGCTTCACTGGCTGGAATGTCATGAGTACGGCGACTGGGACACCTGCGATGAGGTGGCTGTCTCCAACAAGCTTGACCAGGAGTTTTTGGTTGCCTGCTATGCGGAAGCTGTTTTATGGGCCGAGGCAGGCCTTCATTCCACGGTTTAGCGATTTACCTAAAGGTGCTTGAAAGAGAGAGGTGAGAAGGAATCTATGGCAACTCTGGTTCTTTCAACCGAGAATCCCAAGGCGGCTTTTCCCGATTCGGCGGGAGGGCTCCGCTATGTAGCTCGCCAACCGATTCTGGATCTGCGTGGGCGGGTCCACGGATATGAGCTGCTCTTCCGGAGCGGACCGGTCACCTACTTTCGCGGCGATGGAGAGATGGCGACCCGCACCATGATTGACAATGCTGTGATCTTCGGGCTGGAACGCCTGACCGGCGGACTGCCGGCCTTTATCAACTGCACTCGTAAAACGCTGACCGAGGGGTATGTCAATATACTGCCTCCGAGCATGACTGTGCTGGAGATTGAGGCTGGAGTGGAAGCGACGCCGAACCTGATCGCTGCCTGCAGAAACCTGAAGATCGCCGGCTTCCGGCTGGCATTGGATGATTTCAGTTGGACGCCCGACATTGAACCTCTGGTCCGGATGGCGGACTATATCAAAGTGGACTTTACACAGTTGGCGCGCGTGGGGCGGCTCTATCTGCGTGACAAGCTATGCGACGCTCCAGTGGCCATGGTGGCTCAAAAGGTGGAGACGCAGGAAGATTATCAGCAGGCTCGCGAGGAGGGTTTTTCGCTCTTCCAAGGCTATTACTTTTGCCGCCCAACCCTGCAAGCGCATCATAAGATTCCGGCCAACCGGATCTTTCAGATTGAAATTCTGGAACTGTTGCAGGGAGGCGCGCTGGATATGACCAGGCTGAGCGGACTGGTGAAGCGTGATCCTTCGCTCACCTACCGGATTTTGCGCCTGGTGAACGCATCCGCCGTGTCGGCGCACCAGCAGGTCAGATCGATCGAGGAGGCAATGATCGCGGTGGGCGAAGAAGCCTTCCGGCGTATCGCCACCAACGCCATCACCAGCGAACTGAGCGACGAACAGCCCAGTGAGGTTTTGCGTATGTCTTACATTCGCGGGCGCTTCTGCGAACTGGCAGCGGCGGGTGCAGCGTTGAATCCCACTGAACAGTATCTGTTGGGAATGTTGAGTATGCTTCCAGCCATGATGGGCCTTCCGATGGAGGAGCTGGCCCCGGCGCTGCCGCTGCGCGAGGAGATTGCCCGAGCACTGGGCGGTGAGGACAATCCAGAGCGAAAGTGCCTGGATTGGATTGAGTTCCACGAGCGAGGAGACTGGGCGGCATGCGATCGGATTATCCAGAAGAACCTTTTGAACGCGGAAGAGATTGTGCGCTGCTATGAAGAAGCGGTGGTGTGGAGTGAAGCGGCACTCAAGTCAGCGGCGTGATTCCAAAAATTGGGCGCCCTGGTCTCGATTTGAGAGTTGTGATACCAAAGCTGATTATCTGGATTGAGACTCTGGCGCAGGCGCACCCTCGCGCGGCAGAGACGGCGTCCCTGCCGGCGGCGCCTCGCGGACAGTAACCGAGACGGCGACAAAGACCCCATCCTTCATTGCACCTTCGACGCGCACCATATCTCCCACTTGCACGTCGGCCAGGGTGATGGGTTCGCGGCGCTTGCGGAAGGTGGTGTTCTCATCGGCGACAAAGCTGTGGGCGGCGTTGTCCACGGAGCTTTGCAGCGCAACCTTGGCATCGTTGATTGCCGTCACCTTGCCCATCAGCCATGTTTTGCCGAAGCTGGCCTGCAGCTCCCGCATCTCTTTGGCGCGCTCCGGATCGATCTGCACAATCACCGCCGCACCCACGGATTTGGCTGCCGCATCCACCTCACCCATCGCGCCGATGGCGTCGCCAACTTTTATGTCAGTGGGCTTGATCGGCTGTGGAGGATTGCCGCCCATGCCTTTGCCGCCGCCCTGGCCGTGGCCTCCCGCATTCGCAGCATGGTCGCCCGCGCCGTGCTCATGCTGGACCGACTGCTTCAGGATGCGGGTGTTGGCGCTGAAGTGGATGGTGTAGCTCTCGCCCGCATCGGTCTTGATGGTGTAATAATCGGCAGCAACCGCTGTAACCGTCCCAGCGATTCCATTGCCGCCAAAGCCGCCGCCCCAACCGCCGCGTCCGCCCCGCTGACCTTGCCAAGCAGCCCTCGGCGGTTGACCGGAGGATGGAGCGGCTGGCGCATCCTGAGCAAAAAGTACAGCCGTGCACAATAAGCCTGACAAGATGGTGGCGATTAAACGAAGTTTCATGGCAGCTCCCTACTGCTTAGACGCAAAAAGCGGATTTGAGATATGAATATCCTGACTATGAATGTGCTGCATTGCCTCAAGGGTAATCGACGTGTTGAGTGACTATTTCAAAGTCAGAAATGCAACGCCATAGCCGGTGAATGTAATGGGCATCTGTGGCGCGGGAATAACTGAAGAAGCAATTGGGCCCGTCGCAACATTTGTATTTCCATCGATGAGCAGCAGAGTTGCCGAAGAGAAATTTCCGAATGCCGACGTATCTACTTGCACTGTGCGCGGCGCGCCCGATCCGTTCACATCGCCCGCCGAATTGATCGCCATGTTGACGACCATCACAGTGACGCTGCCGTCCGGATTTTGAACTGGAAGAATCTCCAGCTCGGCGGTGTCCGTCGAGGTGAAGGCCAGTAAGTCTGCTCCGGGCGGCGAAGGAAATTTGCGCGCCAGCCAGTAGTCCACCCAATAGCTGAGCCAAAGGAGGCTTGCATTGTTCTGATCAACTTCGCCGTACTGAGGATTGGCATTGAAGGTAAAGTGGAAGAGCGCCTGAGCTCCGGCCTTGCCCAGTTGCGAAAAAACATAGGGTCTCCACGCGGCGAAAAATGGGCTTGATCCGCGCGGATCGGCATCTTGAACTGTGCCATCCAAACCCGTAACCAAGTCGCAGTCAACATTGTTCTCAGTTACCCACACCGGCACGGAGGCCAACGCCGGGTTTGCAGCCATATCGGAATAGATCGTCTGCACATCCGCGGCAAATCCCGGCACGGTACCAAAGACCTGGGCGTCGGTAAATGTTGGATCCCAAACCGAATAATAGTGCGTAGCCATCACGTCCACCTTGGCCGTAACGCCGCTCACGAAAGGCTGAACCCAAGCTTGTGTGTCCGGCGGCCACCATTGATAGGCAAGTTCCATGGCGACAAACTTGGTCGATGGATCTGCGGCTTGCATCGCCGGCACCACCGTGTTGTACATCTGGACGTATTGCTGCGGTGTCAGGTTGTTGTTGGTATCGGGCTCGTTGTAGATGCCCCACCAGGTGATCTTCTGCGCCGGATACGAAGGCGAGACGTGAGAGACGCCGTCGGCAGAGGTGAAGCCGCCGGTATTGTAGTACTTCACAAGATTCTGCGCATACACGGCAAACTGCTGGAAGGTCGGATCAAGGAAGCTTTGGGTGTTGTCGCCGTTGACGTACATGAAGGCAGGCGCTTCCCGAAGCTGCAACTCCGGGCTGTGATCGCCGATGGTGAGCACGGGCTGCACGGTGGCGTCTAGTGTCGTGAAATCCCAACTGCTGGCTGAGTTCTGCGGAATGCCATGCTCGGCCTCCTGCAAGCGGATGTGTTGCGGCATAAGGTTGCCGATAATTTGAGTGGCGGATGGGTTTTGGGTAAAGAAATCCACATCCCAGTCGGCCGGCAGAAGCGAGTCAGAGATGAACTCATTGAAGGCACCTGTCGTGGTATTGCTGATCTGAACCACTGCACCGATCGTCAATGGAAGTGTCGCTGTTCCGCTGGTAGTGCCATCGCTGCCAGTTATGACAAGCGAGTAAAGGCCCGCGGCAGCGGTCCCCGCGGAGATGGAAAGAGAACCCGCGTTGGAGGCACCGGGCGACTGGACGACAACCGATGCGCCGGTTGGCACTCCCTGCACGCTGAGTGTGACATTTCCCGTTGAACCTTGACGGACGAGGCTCACATTCACCTTAGCTGCCGTCTGTGTGGGATAAACCAGTGGCGCGGTGGGAGTAACAGATAATGTCAGACTCGGAGGGGTTGAGTTACTGGAACCGCCGCATCCAGCAAGAAATATCATGCCGCAAATACTGGCCATAACCCATGCTCTAACCAACGATCCCATACGGATTCTGCAGATGGATTCGCATCTCAAGCATAAATTTCTGATGAAACACCCCTGCTGTACAAGCATGATTTGGATATCCTCCAAAACCATTTGTGCGCGTTGCTCCCCGGTCTCGAATCAGAGACCGGGAAAGGACTAAAACTCCATTGAGAATTTACTTGGCCAGCGCCTTCGGCGCATCAATCCGAACCAGCAGAATGTCGTGGCTGGGCAGCTCAAGCGGTTGGTTCTGCGTCAACGTAACCGCCTTGCCGGTCCACAGATCTTTGCCGGTTTGCGAGTCGCCTAGACCGAGCTTGTGCAGGTTCAAATGAAAGGGATGCGTTGAGTAGCGGTCGCTGCCCACGTTGATGACGGCCACGGCCAGCGCGCCGCCGGAGAGATGCCGGCTCCAAACCTCAACCTCGCCATCCGAGTAGATGCGCGCGGCCTGTTTGCCAAGCCGGTCCTGGTCAATGGCGATCACGTCCTTGTTGGTGAGGATGGCCTTGATCTCCGGCTTCATGTGGGGCAGATCGTTACCGGCCAAGAGAGGCGCGGCGAGCATCGCCCACATCGAAAAGTGTACGCGGTTCTCCGAGAGCGAGAGCTTGCCGTTGCCCACTTCAAGCATATCGGGATCATTCCAGTGGCCGGGCCCTGCGTACTTCTCCAGGCCCTCCTGCTGGCTGAGGATGGCGTACATCCGGTCCCAATCGGGAGTGATGTCGCCGGTGGTGCGCCAGAGGTTGCCGCCGACTGAAGGCGCCCACTCCCAGACCGAATCCCAGCCGTACTGGCAGAATGAGAAGACGATAGGCCGCCCGGTGGCCTTGAGCGCTTTGTTCATCTTGTCGTAGGCGGCGATCATGATGCGCATCTGCGCGGCATGGTCGTTGGGCGCTTGTTTCATCATGACGTCGGGAATAAAGCCGCACAGATCGTATTTGAGGTAGTCGATTCCCCAGGCAGCGTACATTTTGGCGTCCTGCTCCTCATGGCCGAGCGAGCCCTCGTAGCCGCCGCAGGTCTTGGGACCGGGCGAGGAGTAGATGCCGATTTTGAGTCCTTTGGAGTGAACGTAGTCGGCCAGCGCCTTCATGTCAGGAAACTTGGAGTTGGTGTGCAGCACGCCATTAGCGTCGCGCTCTCCCTCCCAGGTGTCGTCAATGTTGACGAAAATGTAGCCGGCGTCCTTCATGCCGGTGGAGACGATTTGATCTGCGGAGTCGCGGATGTTCTGGTCGGTGACCTTATCGGCAAAGTAATTCCAGGAGTTCCAGCCCACTGGCGGGGTTTGCGCCACTCGCGAAGTAACCGGTGTTTGAGATTGAGCTGTTAAAGCGCCAATGGCAAGAGCGGCAGCAGAGAGTACAAAGAAGCGCATGAGGTTCCTTTCAAAAAAAACAATATCAGCGAGAATTGTATGCCGGAGGCGCGGCGGTCGGCAATTGTAGGATAGATAGGGCAACGCCAGGTAGTTGAAAGGGAACGATATGCGGAGATGGGCAATAAGAAATATCGGACTGTATCTAATCTTATTTGCGTTGAAGGCCCTTTGGGCGGCGCCAATGGTGCGACCGGGCGACGTTTGGCTGGACGATCGCGGGCAGCATATTGAAGCGCACGGCGGCGGCATGTTGTTTTGGCGCGGCGTCTACTATTGGTTTGGCGAGGACCGAACGTCCTCCAACGATCCGGGAAAACGCTATGTCGCCTGCTACGCCTCCACGGATCTGGTGCACTGGAAGTTTCGCAACCGAGTGTTGGCGCTCTCTGACCCGGAGCGCCTCGGCCCGGACTGGGTGCTTGAGCGACCCAAGGTTTTTGCCAATCGGCGTACCGGCAAATTTGTGATGTACTTCCATTTGGACGACAAGCCATACAAACTAGCGCGGGTTGGGGTCGCGGTCAGCGACAGCATCGATGGCGAATATCGCTACGTGAAGAGCTTCAGGCCTCTGGGCGAGGAAAGCCGTGATATTGGACAGTTTTTGGATGACGACGGCGCGGCTTACCTGATCTTCGAGTCGCGGCCGACGGGAGGCTTTTTCATCGCCAAGCTCTCGGACGACTATTTGAGTGTGGAGAAGCAAATGAGCTTTATCAAGGCTCCGCTGGAAGGCGGCGCGCTGGTTCACTATGGGGGCGCATATTATGTGTTGGGATCGCATCTGAGCGGCTGGGCACCGAACCCAAACGTCTATGCGAGCGCATCCACGCTGAACGGCCCCTGGAGCGAGTTCAAGAACATTGCGCCGCCGGAGGCGAATACTTATGGTGGGCAATCGAGTATGTTGCTGAAGATTACCGGATCGAAAACGACAACGGTGATTTTTATGGGCGACATCTGGAAGCCGGAAAGGTTGTGGGACTCGCGCTACCTATGGATGCCGCTGGAACTCAAAGACGGCGCGCTGCGTGTGCCGCCGCCACGGCCTTGGGAGCTGAATGTAAAAACCGGCGAGGCAAAGATAGTGCCATAGATTCAGAGCCAACGAATGCGGACCAAAAGCGAGAAGGACTTCACACTTCTTGAGCCAACCTTACAGAATCATTCATCAGCTTCTTGGTACAACAACGAATCGACCTTCACGGTCGCCCCACCCTAGCCGCAAGAACAAAACGCGGCGAGGGTGGGGCTCCCAGTCATCGATTGGGCTTTGGTCTCTATTTCAGTGAACTCATATTGATCACGAAGCGGTACTTCACATCCTGCTTGAGCATCCGCTCGAAGGCTTCGTTGATCTTCTGGATGGGAATCACCTCGACCTCGGAGACGATGTTGTGCTCTCCGCAGTAGTCGAGCATCTGTTGCGTCTCCGGCATGCCGCCAATCATGGAGCCGGCTATCGAGATGCGGCGGCCAATCAGGTTGAAGATGCTCACCGTGGGAGGCTTGTCGGGCAAGCCGACCAGGCACATGGTTGAATCCTGCTTAAGCAGCGCCGTGTATGGATCGACCGCATGCGGAGCGGCGGCGCAATCCAGGATGAAGTCGAAGGAGTTGGTGTGGGCCTTCATGGCGGCCTGGTCGGAGGAGAGCACAACTTCGTCCGCACCGAGTTTGAGGGCGTCTTCCTTCTTGCGCAGGTTGGTGGTGAACTGGACGGTGTGCGCACCGAAGGAGTGGGCGAATTTGAGCGCCATGTGGCCGAGTCCGCCCAGACCGACGATGCCCACCTTCATGCCAGGGCCAACCTTCCAGTGGCGTAGTGGCGAGTAAGTGGTAATGCCGGCGCAGAGCAACGGGGCAACGGCGGCCAGGTCGAGGTTGGCTGGAATGGTGTGGGCGAATCGCTCGTCGACGACGTAGTTATTGGAGTAGCCGCCCATGGTGATGGAGCCATCGACGCGGTCGGTGGCGGCGTAAGTGAGCGTGGGGCCTTCATTGCAGTAATTCTCGTCGTGATGCTTGCAGGGTTCGCACTGGCGGCAGGAGTCAACAATGACGCCGATGGCGGCAATCTGCCCAGCCTTGAACTTGGTCACTTGACTGCCAACGGCGGTGACGCGGCCAACGATTTCGTGACCGGGAACCAGCGGATAGATCGATGCGCCCCACTCGTTGCGGGCCATGTGCAGGTCGCTGTGGCAGACGCCGCAGTAGAGAATCTCGACGGCGATCTCCGTTGGGCCGGGATCTCGGCGGGTGAAGTTGAAGGGTGCAAGAGGAGAGTGCGCGTTGGGGGTTCCGTAACCGTGGGATGCTGGCATCAATGAATCCTTTCCGAAGAGAAGTTTACATCAACGGGATGAAGAGAGAGAGTTGGAATATCCTAATCATCCGGTGAAGGCTGGGTATTTCTATTAAAGTCCAATTTTGTGCAGTCGATGGAGATTGTAGGGGAAAGATCACGGAAGGAGAAGATTGTGCCGAAGAATTGCTGGGAATACAAAGGCTGTGGGCGACAGCCGGGCGGAGCTAAAGCGCAGGAACTTGGAGTGTGTCCGGCCTCGATTGAGCGGCGGGCGCATCAGATCAATCATGGAACGAATGCGGGACGCACGTGCTGGGCAGTTGCGGGAACATTGTGCAAAGGCGAAAGACAGGGAACTTTTGCGCAAAAAGTTGGCAATTGCTCCAAATGCGACTTCTATATTCTGGTGGCAGCCGAGGAAGGAAGCGGCGCAATCAAGACTCGAGAATTATTGACTAAACTGGGCTGACCACAGGACGCCGGGCGCAGGCGACGCGCGGAATTGCTTGCAGGTCGGGCGTGAACTCGATTTGCTGAAAGCCGGAGCGGGTGAGCAGTTCGGCGATGGCGGGCGATTGGCCGTAGCCGATTTCGAGCAAGAGGAAGCCGCCGGGAACGAGCGCTTCAAAGGCGGCGGGGATAAGGCGGCGATAAATGTCGAGTCCATCGTCACCCGCAAAGAGGGCCAGCGCGGGTTCGTGGTCGCGGACTTCGACGGAGAGTGACTCGCGGTCGGTAGTGGGCACGTAGGGCGGGTTGGAGACGATGATCTCGAAGCGCTCTCCGGCGACTGGGGCGAGCAGGTCGCCTTCGAGCAGCCGGATTCGAGGCGAGAGGTGATTGATAGAGGCGTTCTCACTGGCGCGAATCAGGGCCTTGGACGAGAGATCGATCGCCGAGATCTTGGCATCGGGTAGATGATGCGCCAGGGCAATGGCAACGCAACCAGAGCCGGTTCCCACATCCACAATGCGTGGCGCTTCAAAGACGAATGAATGAGGCGGTTCTGTAACAGGGCACGACTTTAGTCGTGCCGCAAATGTTGAATGCCCGTCATGGGCTTTAGCCCCTGCGCCTTGCACTTGCGTGGCCAATTCCAGCACCTTTTCGACCAGATGCTCCGTCTCAGGCCGCGGAATCAGCACATCCGGCGTAACGCGAAAGGGCAGTCCGAAAAACTCCGTTTCGCCGAGGATGTATTGGATAGGTTCGCCGGTTGTACGGCGCGCTAAAAGCGCACCAAAGTGTTCGCCTTGTTCTGCTTCGATTCCATCGTTCAAATGTGTCAGCAACCAAGCCCTGTCCCGTCCAAGCACATGGCATAAAAGAAGTTCCGCATCCCGCCGTGCCCGCTCAGGATGCAGACCTGAGGCGAGTCGCGCCTCTTCGTTCTTCAGAATCACTCGTAGCGGGAGCAAAGTATTTCCTCAAGCTGCGGAACTTCCGGCCTTCAACTGCTCGGCCTGGTAGTGCGTAATCAGCGCATCGACAACGGGCTGCAGGCGGCCTTCCATAATCAGATCGAGCTGATGCAGCGTCAATCCAATGCGGTGGTCCGTGAGCCGGTTCTGCGGGAAGTTGTAGGTGCGAATCTTCTCGCTGCGGTCACCAGTGCCTACTTGCGACTTGCGCGCCTGGGCCAGCTCCGCGTTCTGCTTTTCCATCTCCTGCTCATAGAGCCGCGAACGCAGCACGCGCATTCCTTTTTCACGGTTCTTGATCTGCGATTTCTCGTCCTGGCAGCTAACCACCGTGCCGGTCGGAATATGCGTGATGCGCACGGCGGAGTAAGTCGTATTCACCGATTGCCCGCCGGGACCGGAGGAGCAGAAGGTATCGATGCGAATGTCCTTGGCCTCAATCTTCACGTCCACCTCTTCTGCCTCAGGCAGCACGGCGACAGTAATCGCCGAAGTATGCACGCGGCCCTGGGTTTCGGTCTCCGGCACGCGCTGCACGCGATGGACGCCGCTCTCCCACTTCATCTGCGAGTAGACACGCTCGCCTTCGATGATGGCGATGACTTCCTTGAAGCCGCCGACGCCGGACTCGGAGATGGAAAGCACTTCGATCTTCCAGCGATGCTGCTCGGCAAACCGTTGGTACATGCGGAAGACCTCGGCGGCAAAGAGCGAAGCCTCGTCGCCGCCCGTGCCGGCGCGGATTTCCAGGATGACGTTTTTATCGTCGTTGGGATCCTTGGGAAGGAGCAGGATCTTGATCTCTTCTTCGAGCGCCGGCTCACGGGGCGCAAGCTGAGCGATCTCTTCTTCGGCCATCTCTTTCATGTCGGGGTCGGCGAGCATGGCGCGCGCTTCGGCCAATCCATGGCGCACAATCTTCAGCTCGCGGAACTTCATCACCGGCGTCTCCAGGTCGCTGAGCGCCTTGCCGGCCTTCTGGTATTTCTCGCGGTCGTTGACGATTTCAGGTTGCGAGAGCTGCGCGGAGA
>Ga0181520_10006277_pt1 | contig 18296 bp, 17 predicted proteins | sample PEATcosm2014_Bin_29_FD_132451 | JGI IMG/M metagenome (GOLD analysis project Ga0181520, IMG submission 132451) | Peatland microbial communities from MTU Mesocosm Facility, Houghton, MI, USA - PEATcosm2014_Bin02_30_metaG | ecosystem: Environmental > Terrestrial > Soil > Wetlands > Peat | place...
GGAGTTGTCCATCTCCACATCGAATGCTTCGACGCGTCCGGTGAAATAGTTGAAGGCCATCACGGCCGGGATGGCCACAAAGAGGCCGACGGCGGTGGTAACCAGAGCTTCCGAGATGCCGCCCGCGACCGCGCCGATGCCCGAGGTCTTCTGCGTGGCAATGGCCTGGAAGGCGTTCAGAATGCCGATAACCGTTCCGAGCAGTCCGACGAACGGAGCCGTCGCGCCGATGGTGGCCAGAACCGCAAGGCCCCTCTTCAGCTTGGCGTGCACGATGGCTTCAGCGCGCTCAAGTGCGCGGCCTGAACTGGCAATCGTCTCTTCCGTCGGCGAACCGCCCGAGGAGCGGAACTCCTGCAGGCCGGCCGTCACGACTTCGGCCAGATGAGACTTCTTGTTGCGGTCGGCGATCTTGATCGCCTCTTCGAGCTTGCTGTCCTTCAGCGCGCCGGCAACCTTGGGCGCGAACTCGCGCGACTGCTTGCGAGCGGCCGAAAAGTAAAGGGCGCGGTCAATCATCACGGCCAAAGACCAGATCGACTCGATGACCAGGACACCGGCAATGCAGCGCGCCGGCCATCCCATGTTATGCACGAGGCCAACGAGGTTGAAGCTGACTGCCTCATCGTCGAAAAGAAATGCCAGATTGGCGGCCGAATGCGAAGCTAATTGCGTGAGCTGAGCGAGAATCACTGAATCATTCCTCCTAAGGAGTATTTCTGTTGAGTTGCAACTGCCTTCCGGGTCTGGGAATGCGGCCCCTTGCAGGTTCGCATTCAGGTCAAAAACGAGGCCCCCTCCCCATGGCGGCGGAAAGAACCGTACAGCTTCCTCATCCGCCCAACGTGAAGATCACGTTGACCGTGGTATCCACTTCCACCGGCACGCCGTCCAGCAGGTAGGGCCTGTAGCGCCAGGACTGAACGGCATTGATCGCCGCCTGCTGCAGCATCGCCGGTCCGCTGATCACATGCAGGTTTTCAATCGAGCCGGTCTTCGAGATGGTCGCCTGCAGAACCACCTGGCCCTGCACGCGAGCCGCCTTGGCAATCGGCGGATAAATCGGCTGGGTGCGGACAATCGCCATGCCGGCCATCACACCGCCGGAGATCGTCACCTTCTTCGGCGCGGCCACCTTCACCTGGGTCTTGGCCGAGTCGTTGAAGATACCGCCCATCACGCCGCCGGCCGAGCCGAAGTCAGAACCCGTTACGCCAAATTGCGCAGGCGGGGCTTCCTTTTCCTTGGCGATCATGATGTCTTTGGGGATGCGCGTGGGCGCCGTGAGCTGATTGTTCATCATCTCCGACTTCACCGGCGCGGCATGTACCACCTCCGGCGGAGGAGGCGGCGGTGGCGGAGGCGGAGGCGGCGGAGGCGCCGTTAACGCCATCTGCATGGCCGCGATCGGAAGCGCCTCGGGATGAAGCAGCGGAATCAGAATGACGATCGCCAGCAGAATGCACTCCAGAACGGTGGTCAGCACGGCCCACTTGCCGCTCCCGCTCTTGATCCTGCCCGCGGACGAAAACGTTGAATCTTCAAACATAGCCAGCCTCGAATCGAATGTTTGCTTACTCTTATTTAGACACCGCGCATCGGAAAAATGTTCCCAGCTTCCAAAAAAAATCATCCCTGCACGATGCCCGAATTGGGCAGAATTGCGCTCCCAGCCAGGAGGCGCAACAATTGCCCGGCAGATGCACCGGGCAAAGCTAAACCCGGGCGCGCTTGGCTCCCGGAAGCACCACTGTCTTTCCTTGTTTGGCGCGCCACTCCTGCCAAGCCACCAGCATCGGCGCCGCCACGGCGATCGACGAGTACGTCCCGATAATAATACCGATTACGAGCGCAAATGAAAAGCCCCTTAACACCTGTCCGCCAAAAATATACAAAGAAAGGACCGTAAGGAATGTCAGTCCCGAAGTGAGAACCGTCCGGCTCAGCGTCTGATTGATGCTGCGATTGACCACATCCGGCAGCGACTCCCGCCGGCTCAGGCTCAGATTCTCTCGAATGCGGTCGAAAACGACAATCGTATCGTTCATCGAGTAGCCGACGAGAGTCAGAATCGCCGCGATCACCGTCAAACTGATCTCCTGATTGGTCAGCGCAAAGGCGCCCACCGTGATCAGCGTGTCGTGGAAGCAAGCCACCACCGCCGCCACGCCATAGATCAGTTGGAAGCGGAACCAGAGGTAAACCAGCATTCCCAGCATTGAGTAGAGCGTGGCCAGCACGGCCTTGTTTTCGAGCTGCTTGCCCACCGTCGGACCCACCACGTCCACATTCAGCACCGTGAAGGGATTGGGGTAATAGGTCTGGAGAGCATCCACAATCTGCTTGCGTCCCTGATCGAGCGCCGCCTCGTCCTGCTGCTCCGGCAGACTGACCAGCATCTCATTGCCGCCGGCTTGATTGAAATCCCCAATCGGCTGCACCGAGGCATCCTTGATGCCCGCCGCCGTGACCGCCTGCCGAATCCGGTTGATATCCGGAGTCTGCTCAAACTTCACCAGCACCTGCGTGCCGCCCTTGAAGTCCACACCCAGCGGCACCGGCGAGCCGATCTGCGCCCAGTGTATGCACATCGAGATAATGCCAAGCACGCTGAAGATCAGGGAAAAAGAGAGAAAGTACCACTTCTTCCCCAGCCAATCGATATTTACCTTGCCAAACAGTTCCACGTGTTTCTCCTAGCTGTTAGCTTCTAGCTTCTAGCTCCTAGCTTTTTTCTCGCGCCCGTCTAGCTCTTCGGATATCCGCTGAAGGCTAGAGGCTAGAAGCTAGAAGCTGCTGTTTAAATCGACAACGGCTCGCCCGGCTGCAGCTTGTTCAGGTGAGCGTCAAAGATCACCCGCGAGACAAAGACCGCCGTAAACAGGTTGGCCAGCAAACCAATGGTCAGCGTAACCGCAAAGCCCTTTACCGGCCCGGTGCCGAACATGAACAGAATCGCCGCCGAGACAATGGTCGTCACGTGCGTGTCAACGATGGTGATCCAGGCATGTCCAAAGCCCTGATCGACAGCCGCCGCGGGAGCCTTGCCCGCCCGCACCTCTTCGCGGATGCGCTCAAAGATCAGCACATTCGAGTCCACGCCCATGCCGATGGTCAAAATGACGCCGGCAATGCCCGGCAGAGTCAAGGTCAGCGCGCCCGCGCCGCCGCTCAAGGCGCTCGAAAGCCCCATCACGCCCAGCAGAATCACCAGGTTCAGAATCAATGCCAGATCCGCGTTGATGCCCGATCCCTTGTAGTAGATCAGCATGAAAACCATCACCAGCGCCACGCCCACAATCGCCGCCGTCACGCCTTTTTGAATCGAATCGGCGCCGAGCGAAGCGCCGATCTGCCGCCGCTCAAGCGGAGCCAGCGAGGCCGGCAGCGCGCCCGTGCTCAGCAGCTTCGAAAGCGCCATCACTTCATCCTGATTGAAGCTGCCGGTAATCCGGCCCGAGTCGCGGATCGCGCTCTCGATGTTGGCCACTTCCTTGATCTGGTCGTTCATCACCACGGCCATCGAGTGGTTGATGTTCTTGTTGGTGTAATCGTAGAAGCGGTCGCCGGCCTCGTTGGTCAGCGTGAAGCTCACCTCGCGCCGCCCGGTGTTCTGATCGATGCCCGGATCGGCGGAGCGGAAGTCCTGCCCGCCCACAATGTATTGGCGTTGAAGGATATAGACGCTCGGCTGGTCGGAGCCGTTCCCGAGAACGCCGGTTGAGGTCTTCAGCTCGTCCTCGGGCGGAAGGCTGCCGCCGAGCGAGGCCACCGCCGTCTGCTCGTCCTTGTAAGGGCCGCCCACCACGGCGTGAACCTCCAGCCGGTTGGTGCCCTGAATGATTTTCTCGATGTCGGCTTCATTTTCCACGCCGGGCAGTTCGACCAGAATCTGATCCTTGCCCAGGCCGTACTCCTGAATCACCGGCTCGCTGACGCCCAGCGCGTTCACGCGGTCGCCGATCGCGTCAATCGCCTGCAGGACGGTCTTCTTGTCCAGCGCCGCCAACTGCATCGGCTTCATGGTCAGCACAAAGCTGTTATCCGAACCGCTCGACACGTTGTACACATTGCCATACTTGGAATCGAGCAGTGTCTCGACGGCGTTTGAACTGGCCGCACTCGTGCCTTCCACGCGGATCGTCTCCGCCTTGGAGGGATCGGGCACGTAGACCTGCGAATAGGTCAGCTTGGCTTTCTGCAAGTCCTGCTGAATCCGCGCCGCCGTGTTGCCGGTTTCGGCGAAGATTGCCTCCTCGACCTTGACTTGCAAGATCAGGTGAGCCCCGCCCTTCAGATCCAGGCCAAGATGAATCCGCTTGGTCAGCCCTGCGGTCAGATCCGCGCCCGTCACGCCCTTGGATGCGCCAAAGATGCCCCAAAGGCAGATCAGCAGCACCGCTACAATTCCAATGATTTTGTTGGTAAGATTCTTCTTCATCGTCCCGTTTCTCGTTACAGTTGACAGTTGACGGTTGACAGTTGACAGTCCCGATTGCAATACGCAACCTTCTGCTCACTATTTACTGTCGACTGACCACTGTCCACTGTCTACTGTCTACTGTCTACTGTCCACTGTCTACTGTCCACTGTCTACTGTTACTGAGGCAATCGCGCTCCGGGCCACTTCCAGCTTGACCCCGTCCGGCGCAACCTTGATCACCACCCCGTCGTCCTTGATGGAAAGAATAATGCCGCGAACTCCGCCCGCCGTGGTAATGCGGTCGCCGGTCTTGATCTTCGCGAGCATCTCCTGCCACTGCTTCTGCCGCTTCTGCTGCGGGCGGATCATCACAAACCACATCACGCCGATCAAAAGCAGCGGAAGGATCATCATCAGTCCGCCGCCGCTTCCCGCCGCCTGCTGAAACATCATCATTGCCAAACTCGTTGCCACAATCATCCTTTACTCGCTCCTGAAGGCCGCGCAACTCAGCCGCGCCTCTCCGAGCACAGGCGCACCCGGCCTCTGGCCGGAACCCTGATATAAAATTTCCCGGGGAACGGACCGGGCCGCCGGTCAACTCCGGCCCAGGCGCCTGGAAGGTGGGTTAATTTGCCGCTCTGCGAGACTGGAAATGCTCGCGCCCGCAACCCAACTGCCGTCTGAATCCCTGTTCCACATAGGCTATCCTTTGTGATTCCGTCTTCGAGGGCGGCGCCTGTCTGCGCGCGCACCTCACCCGGATTCCAAAAGAGTGCCTCCATAGATAAGATACGCGTAGCCGGGGGGCTGTCAAGGAGCATCGGCAGGGATCAGGGATCAGGGATCAGGGATCAGGGGCCAGAGGTCAGGAATTTCGGCCTGATTCCGACACTTTCAACAGCCCTATTAGTCTTTGAATGACTCAATCACTCTGTCATCCTGAGCGAAGCAGGTCGCGTTTTTTGCGGCCTGCGCAGTCGAAGGACCCGCGTTTGCTCTTCGTCAACCCGGCCACCATGCCGGGTGCCCCATCCATTCCGCGTTCCCTGCGGAATGGGTGGGATACCACGAACTCCAATCAGCAACCGGTCACGGCTTGGCCGCCTCCGCCGTCAGCAACCCCTGCGCGCGCAGCCAGATCTCCAGCAGATTCGGCCACTGATCGAGCGCCGCGTCGCCCTTGCCCAGCCCCGTGCCATGCGGTCCATTGGCAAAGATATGCGCCTCGGCCGGCACGCCTGCCTTCAGCAGCGCCTCATAAAAACGCAAGCCCTGCTCCACCGGAACCAGCCCGTCATTCGCGGTATGAAACCAGAAGGTGGGCGGCGTATCTTTCGTGACAAAAAGGTCGGGCGAGTACGCGGTGCGCAGCGCCTCGCAGGCCTCCATCAGGTTGAAGAGCTTGCAGTAGCTCAAGTGGCTGGTGTCTTTGCTGATCGCCCCGATCCATGGATAACCCAGCACCAGATAATCCGGACGGCTGGAGACGCGCTCGATGGGGTCTTCCGCTCCGGGTTTGCCGGCAATGAACTGCGTCGACGCCAATGCCGCCAGGTGGCCGCCCGCCGAAAAACCAATCATCACAATGCGATTAGGATTGATCTTGTAATCGGCCGCCCGCGCCCGCACCGTCTGCACCGCCCGCCGCGCATCCAGCAGCGGAATCGGCAGCAGATAGCGATTCGAACTGAGCCGGTAGCTGAGCACAAATGCGCGGAAGCCGCGCGCCGTAAACCAGTCGGCCACCTGCCGCCCCTCCAGGTTGGCAGCCAGATTCACATACGCGCCGCCCGGCAGAATCACCACCGCCGAGCCGTTCTCGTGACCCCGCTGCGGCTCAAAGATGGTCAGCGTCGGAACATCTTCGCAAGCCTTGCCCAGCGCGTGCGGCGCATCCCCCGGCCAAAGGCGCACCGTCTGAATGCCCAGAAAATCGTTGTTGTCGCCCGGCGCCGCGCAGGGCGGCTTTTGCGCCCCCGCCGATGCGCACACCAGCAAAGTTGCCGTAAGAATAGCCAAGAACTGTTTCACTTCAACTCTCCTTGTTCTTCGGAGAAATTATACAGACCGGCAATTCTCGATGAAGATATATTTCGAATGGCTGCACATTTCCTCCCGGAGGGAGGAGACGAAAATAGCCCAGGGCGAAGCCCTGGGAAAGCTGCCAAGCCATTGATTCCCGCCCTGGAAGGGCGGTGCGAAACCCCTGCTCGTGCGCTGGTAGGTGACGCACCCAAAGTTTTTGAAAACTTAACCAACCCACGAAGCTGGGTGCCCCATCCATTTCGTCCTGAGCGCAGTCGAAGGATCTGCGTCTTGAATTGCGAAATGGGTGGAAAACGACTTCCTGTTCCCTAGTCCCCAAGTCCCTAGTCCCTAAGTCCCTAGTCCCTAGTCCCTGCTTTTCACAGCCACATCGCCGCATGCCCCGCGCACGCCCCGGCCTGCTCGGTCAGATCCTCGGCCAGCTCAAATCCATAGCGCGCAAAATAATACGCCGCGCCATACAGCCGCTCCTGCAGCACGCCCCCCGGATAGAGCGCCTGGCTGATCGCCTCCGCCTGACGCCTCAGTTGCCCCTCGCGCTGCAACTGGAAGTTGGCCGCCAGCCGCCGCAGCCGGTTCATCTGGTAGCGCATCTTGCTGGCCGCGGTCTCCGCCGAGCGGCCCAATCCGGCGTCCAGCTTGCCCATCCAGTCCAGCAGCGGAAGCAGTTCATCCTCCAGCGACAACTCCGTCTCCGCCAGCCGCCGCTTGCCCTCGGCGGGAATCGCCCGCGCCGCCAGCAGTTGCGCAAGCTCCGCCGGCGCCTCCTCGAAGACCCGCTCCAGTGTGAGCTGATGCCGGCGCAGCAATTCGCCGATCTCCGGCTCAATCAGCGTCGCCGAAAGGCGCGCCAGCCCCGGCGTCACCCGCCCCAGAATCCGCTCATAGAGCACCGCCGACTGCGCAAAGTAGGCGATCTCCGCCGGTCCGCCCACAATCGCCGAACTCGAAAGCAGATAATCCTGAAAGACCGGCCGCAGCAGCGCCGAGGGTGAAATCCGTTCCGGCTCCGCCTCCAGAATCCCCACCAAAACCGCCGTCGTATACCGCTCCCGCCCCGCCTGCCACAAGCCGGCGGGTTCATTCGCGCTCGGTGCGAATCTCTTCAGCGCCAATCGCGCGCCGGTCCGCTCGTCAATCAAAAACAGCAGGCTCGACTGCTCTCCCACGGCCACCTGCGCATGATAGCCCGCCGCTTCCAGCGCCCGATTGCGCTCGGTGAGCGCCGCGTGCAACTCGTCGGCTCGCTCCATCCCGGCGCGCAGCACCGGCGCGCCCAGGCGATGAAACTCCCGTCCGCTCGCATCCAACAACAGCAGCCCCTGCGCGGCAAATGCCCTGCGATAAAACTCGGCAAAGGCCTGCGCCAAGCTGCGTCCCGGCCGGTAAGCTGCCGCCAGCGTCTCCATCGCATCCGAGCTGCCCAGCAGCTCCCAAGCCTGCTCCACCAGCGGCAAAATCGCCTCGTCCAGCACCACCCCGCCCACCGGACACGCAGCCTCGGGAAGCGACCCGTACTCCAGCTTGCGCAGCTCGCGCTTGGCGGGAAAGGTGACGTGGTTGATCTCGGCAAAGTCATGGTCTTCGGTGGCCAGCCAAAAAACAGCCGCATGCGGGCTGCCAAGCGTCGTGCCCTCGCGCGCCCGCGCCAGCGCAGTCGCCGCCTTCAGGGGCGTAAAGAGCGGTCCGCCAAAAAGCCCCACCTGCTGCCCGGTCACCACCACCCCCGCCCCGGTGCGCAAAGCCTCCAGCGCGGTTGCCGCGGCCACTGAGGGCGCGGAGTTCTGCTCGCCCAGCAGGCGCAGCAACTCCGGCCAATGCGCGGGCAAGGGCGGACGCGCCTGCCAGCCCGTCTCAGGCGACAGCGCCGGATAAAAAGCGCGCGCCTCCTCCGCTCCGGCGCATGCGTCCAGAAAAAGCCGGTGCAGCCCCGGAACAACAGTCATCGGATGGCAATCTGTGGTCAGCAAATCTCTCTCACAAGCTTCGACCTGGAATCGCGGAGCGGCTCTCCATGGCGCGGATTGAATTTGAATTCAACTCCTGTTTAGGATGCTACGCCATGCCCGCGCGATGCAGAGAGGTAAATTCGTTGCAACATCCGTCCAAAACCTGCGTATACTCAATCTGAATCGCGGAATGTTGATCCCGTTCCATCCGCGCTCCGAGGAGAGAAATGATGCCCGCCAAAAAGAAAGTTGTGAAAGCCGCCAAGCCGAAAACCGCCAAGGTTGCCAAGCCCAGGATCAAGAAGCCTGTGCCGGCTGGATCCAGCAAAGCCGTCAAGCCCAAAGCGGCCGCAGCCGCAAAGCCCAAGGAGAAGAAACTTCCCGTGGCCGCCAAAACGGCTGAAATCCTCAGCTCCGAGGTAATCTTTGAAGGGCCGCTCTTCCGCGTTCTGCGCGACCGATTGATCGAGCCCGGCGGCCATGAGAACGTGCGCGACGTCATCCGCCACAACGGCAGTGTCGTCATCCTGGCCATCGACAAATCCAAAAACAAGCGCAACCCCTGGATCGTGATGGAGCGCCAGTATCGCCACGCCGCTCAGCGCTTCCTCTGGGAGCTGCCCGCCGGCAAGCTGGAAGAGGGCGAAGACGCGCTCGCCGGCGCCCAGCGCGAGCTTGAAGAAGAGACCGGCTACCGCGCCCGGAAGTGGAAGCCGCTGGTCGAGTACTATGCCAGCCCCGGCTTCCTCGGCGAATCGATGAAAGTCTTTCTGGCCGAGGATCTGGTGGCCGGCAACTCGCATCCGGAGGATGACGAAAAGATCGAGCTGCGCCTGGTCAAGCTCTCCGAGGTTGTCAAGCTGATCGAGAAAGGCGCAATTCTGGACGGAAAAACCCTCACCAGCGTGCTGCTGTACGCGCGCAAGCTCGAAGCCAAAAAAGCCAAGTAGCAGAGCGGAAATAACATCCGCTCTGCTTCCCTTTCCTCCCCTGCGATTTCTTTCCTGTCCTGCGGCTTTCAATCGAATCCGCGGGAAAAAAATTGTATCCTCAACGGTGTTTTTTGCGTCATAGTACATACCGGCTGGGATTCCCCAGAATTCTTCCAGCCGGCAGAGATGAGAGGTTGTAAGAAAGGCAGGGGCCTGTGGCTCAATACAAAGGGAAAGTGAAGTGGTTCAACAACGCCAAAGGCTATGGCTTCATCGGTCGTGAAGACGGGCCAGATGTATTCGTTCACTACTCTTCAATTCAGTTGGACGGATACAAAACGCTGAAAGAGGGCGATGACGTTGAGTTCGACATCGTCCAGGGTCAGAAGGGCGCCCAGGCCGACGCAGTGGTTCGGCTCCGCGACGTCGCTGCCAGCTCAGCCTAGTAGCGCTGGAGAACAAGCGTGAAGGTACGACCGCCAACTGGCGGAAAGCCGTTCTTCGCTCATTTTTCCATCTTCTATCACAAATGCCATTCAGTTGAACGAAGAGAGCCGATCGCCGCAAGTTTGATGCCTTCGCTTTGAGCAGCACTCCTTTCCGTTCAAATATCCAAGGCCCGGATCAGTCAGCAGACTCATCCTATGCTGCTCAAATCCACCCGGTTTCGGCAGATCTTCACCTCTTTGCTCCAAAAATTTAAAGATTCTATAGCCCAACCAGCGCCCTACGGGATAAGATAAGGGCGCTATGAGCTTACTCCATCAGGACACTCCGGAAGAAATTGACGATGCCGCCCTGGGCGAAGAGTTCACCAAGGGAAGCAGCCACGTGATCTGGGCCAGCATCATCGCCGCCGTGCTGGTCATCGCGCTGGTTGGGATTGCTTTGCTGGCCGGCCGCAAGCCGCCCGTAGCCAGCGGCCAGGTGGTTCAGGTCTGGGCCTTTCCGCGCCACGGCGAAACCTCCGGCCTGGACGCCAACGGCGACCCCATGGCCAAGGACGTATTCGACCAGGTGCTCGTCTTTGCCCACATCAAGCTGCAAAATCAGAGCAAGCATCCGCTGCAGGTCCAGAATGTGCTGGCCAATATCCACCAGGCGGACGGCATTCCGCTCTCCGTCTCCGCCGGCAACATCGCGCAGTATCAGGAGGCGATTCTCGCCTATCCGGAGCTGGCCACTCTGCAAGGCGCGCCGCTCTCCCCGCACACCATTATCGAGTCCGGTCAGAGCCTGGAAGGCAATCTCATCTGGGTCTTTCGCATGGACCGGCAACAGTGGCAGACCCGCAAAGAATGGCAGCCGGACCCGGATCATGACGATCCGGGATCAAAATCCGGCCTAAACTTTACTGTCGCCATCCAGTACCAGAAGGACCTGGTACTCACGCCCTCCAGCCCGGTTATGGAACGTTAGCCGGAACCGGCGCGTTCTTCGGCGTTGTCAGATAGCCTTTGATCTGGTTCTTTGAATCCACCGAGTTCACCACGATCTCAAAGAGCAGGTGATCCTTGCCGCTGTAGAACTGCAGCGGCTCGTTCACGCCCTTGTTGTTCTTCAGCACTGGCTTGTCGTCGGAGACAACCACCAGATCAAAGATGTTCTTCTTCGGATCGGCCTTCTTCAGCTCCAGGTTCACCGTTCCCACGGTCTTCCGCTGCTCCTTGCCCTTCAGCAGCGTAAATTCGTAATAGTTGCGGTCCCCTTTGTGCTTGAGCAGCTCCAACTCGTCGTGATTGCGGGCGATCAACGTGCTGTGCCCGTCCAGATCCCCCTTCATCGACGTCAGCTGACTGATCGCCGTGGCCAGCTCACCCTGCGTCTTGCCCAAATCGGTGCGCACCCCGCCCACATCGCTCTTCACATTCGAAACTTCGCTGGAAACAGCGTTTACCTGCTGCGCTGTCTGCTTCTGCGCGCTGGCCAGTCGCTGGCTGTCTGCCTCGTTGGCCTCCTCGCGCCGGATGATCTCCTGTGCCCGCATATCCATCTGCTTCTGCGTCAGCCCAAGCGAGCTGCCCAGCTCTTCGGTGGCCACTTTCATGTGCGCATCCGTCTCGCGCAAATCGGCCGCCAGTCTCTTGTTCTGCTCGCGCGCTTCTGCCAATTCAATCTTCTGGCTCTCAAGCCGTCCGCTCAGGTTGTAACTCCAGATCAGGCTGCCCGCACCGACCAACAGGGAAATCGCAACCGCCGCCAGCACCGCACCCGAATAGCTTCGGGGTTTATCGTCCAACACACTCATTCTGTTGCCTCTCGTAGCGCGTCCCGTCCCACGGTCCGCGGCTTCTGATTCGGCGTCTCCCTCGCGGTTCAATCGCCGTTTGAAAAAAATCCCGCAATACCGGCGGCGAAAACAACACTCCGCTCGCCTTTCGGGGTATTCTCTACAGAATATAGAATTTCCACGATTCCTGCTGCGCAAGGCGAATAAAAAACAAATCCAGCCCCCGCCCCTTCTGGTTTCGCTGCCTCCATCGGCTTTGAAATCTTCCGCCGTCCCACCCTTCGTGACAACCGGTGAATCACTGCGGTATAAACATCTATACAGCACATTTTGGCGCCGGGCTGTTTTTGCAGGCCAGGACAGCCGCCCAACCGTCAGAAATACATTCGCAAAAGGGAGATCGAGGGCTATGGCAACCGCTGTCGCTGGGAAGGGTTTGGAAGGAATTGTTGCGGCAAACTCCGGCATCTGTTGGATAGACGGAGAAGCTGGAGTACTTTCCTATCGCGGAATCGATATTCATGAGCTGGCCGTCCACTCGACCTTCGAGGAGACCACCTACCTGCTTTGGAACGGCATTCTGCCCAACGAGCTCGCCTTGCGCGAGTTCCAGACCCAGCTCCAGTTGGCCCGCGGCCTCGACTTCCGCATCGTCGATATGCTGCGCTCCATCCCCGCCTCGGCTACACCCATGGAGGTGCTGCGCACCGCCGTCTCCGCGCTCAGCTTTTACGATGCCGACGAGAAGGACAACTCCCACGACGCCAACGTGCGCAAGTGCTTCCACCTGACCGCGCAGATGGCCATGATCGTGGCCATCTACGACCGCCTGCGCAAAGGGCTTGAGATTGTGCCGCCCGACCGCTCGCTCAATCACTCGGCCAACTTCCTCTGGATGCTCAACGGCGTCAAGCCCTCCGAGACCGCCGTCAAGACCATGGACATGGCCCTCGTCCTGCATGCCGAGCACGAGCTGAACGCCTCCACCTTTGCCGCTCGCGTCATCGCCGCCACGCTCTCCGATGTCCATTCCGCAATGACCGGCGCCTTGGGCGCGCTCAAAGGCCCCTTGCACGGCGGCGCCAATGAAGGCGTCATGCGTCTGCTGCTGACCATCGACAAGCTCGGCGCCGATCCGGTCGAGTACGTCAAAAATATGCTGGCCGCCAAGCAGAAGATCTCCGGCTTCGGCCATCGCGTTTATAAAACCGAAGACCCCCGCGCCACCCACCTGCGCGAGATGAGCAAGCAACTGGGCCACGACGCCGGCGTGCCCAAGTGGTATGAGATGTCCCGCGCCATCGAGCTCTACATCAACTCCGACAAAAAGCTCAACGCCAACGTGGACTTCTACTCCGCCTCGACCTACGCCACGCTGGGCATCGACATCGACCTCTACACGCCCATCTTCGCCATCAGCCGCATCGCTGGCTGGGCCGCCCACGTCATCGAGCAGCTCGACGACAACCGCCTCATCCGCCCCCGCGCCGAGTACATTGGACCGCCCTATCCCTCGCCCTACATCCCCATGGAAGAGCGCGGATAGCGTAGAGAAAGGTATTTCTTCACGCTGGAAACGCAAATCGCGGTATCATGGAGTTGATATGGCTCACTCCGTAACCATCACGACCCCGATGCCGACCTTGGACGAGATCGGTAAGCGCCTTGGCCTGAGCAAAGCTGAACAAGAATCCATCATTCGCATGGTCGACGAGAATCGCGTCGGCCGGCGTGCAGCTTTGGCACGCAAAGAAACTCCGGCAAAGTCCGGATCAGCGAGAATTGGCACCCGTGGAGGCGTTGCTCTGCAGAGAAAGAAGAACGCTCGTGAACGCGCTGCCGCCTGAGTATTCCGAGAAGGCCGTCTTCCTAAACATCCCCTACGATGAGCGGTTTCTCCGCCTTTATATCGCATATATTTCAGGCTTGATTCACCTCGGACTGGACCCGCGCGCCACCATTGAAATCCCCGGCGGACGCAACCGCCTGGACAAAATCATCGATCTGATCCGCAGTTGCCGCTATTCGATTCACGACCTCTCCAGAGTCCAGTTGGATCGAACTCCGCCCATGACACCCAGATTCAATATGCCCTTCGAGTTAGGTCTGGCTGTCGCATCCGCTAAAATCGATTCCGCTCCTCACGACTGGTTCGTCTTCGAAACCATGCATCGCAGGGCGTCGAAATCGCTAAGCGACCTGAGTGGAACCGATCCCAACATTCATCATGGAACTATCGAAGGGGTGATGCGGGAACTCTGCAACGCCTTTGTGCGCCAGTCGAGAGATGAGCGAGTCTCTGTTCCCAGGATGATCAACACCTATCGAGCTGTTTCGCGGCTGGTAGCAAACATCCAGCGCAAAACCAGGGCACGGAGTCTCTTCGAAGCCAGCGCCTTTCAACAGATTTACTTCGCTGCCGGAAGAGCAGCCGGCATTCCGCAAAGCCGCTAGCACCTCAACTCTGCCGCGCCTTCCACAGCAGATAAAGCCCCCAGGTCGAGAGCGTGCTGTTATCGCGGATTGTGCCGTTGCGCATCATCTCTTCAAACTCCTCCACGGCAAACGAGCGCACAACCAAATCATGCTCCTCGGCGTCCGGCTCTCGTTCGCTCTCGGTCAATCCGCTGGCCAGATACACGTGCTGCTTCTGCCGCGCAAAGCCATAGGCAATCCACAGCCAGCCCAGGTAAGTCATCCGCGCCGCCGTCAGTCCGGTCTCTTCTTTCAGTTCGCCGCGCGCCAGCTCTTCCGGATCGACGCCCTCCGTCTCCCATCCGCCCTGCGGCAGCTCCCAGACCCGCTCCTGAATCGTGTAGCGAAACTGCTCCACCAGCCAGACGCGCCCGTTGTCGATGGGCAGAATCGTCGCGCAGTCGTCCTTCTCCACCACGCCATAAATCCCCCGCGCCCCATTCGAGCGCAGAATCTCATCCTCCCGCACCCGCAGCCAGTGGTTGCGATAGACCTCGCGGCTCGAGAGCGTGGTAATGGAAGGGGTGAGATTCATGACGTCTCCTTTGCATTCAGAGTGTTCTTTGATAGTTCATGATTGCTTTGAAAGGGTGAAATCTCGCTATGAACCGAATCGTAGCCAATGTTTTGAATGGGCGCAGCTTTGTTCTGAATCATTTCATTGTCATTGCTTTGAATGGGCGCAGCTTTGTTCTGGATCATTTCATTGTCTTTGCTTTGAAAGGGCGCGGCTTTAGCTGCGCCATCAGAGGCCCTCAAGAGATTCTGGGGCTTTAGCCCCCGAGGGAATGTATCCAATCCAAATGAACCATTCGCCGAGCTATATAAATACTCTTCCGCGCGTTCCACCAATCGCGACTTGACCGGATTATTGGCAATATAGGCGCAATGAACCCTGAAATCCTCATCGTCGCGTATCCGATGATCCGAATATCCCGTTACCCAAATGCCGCCAATCCATTTGAACTCTCGCTTGGCTCGAAAAGAAAACCCGCCTTTGATACATTGAACGGCCAATTCGAGGCTGGCGCTTGGTGTAATGATCAAATGAAAATGATCGGGCATTAGAACGAAAGCATGAAGTAGAAAGCGCTCTGGACGGTATCCATAGAGTGTCTCAAGAAATAACTTGGCCCAGCGTTCGTGGCGGAAGAACGGTCTGCGTTCCTCGGTGTTAGAGGTCACGAAGTAACTTTGCCCGTTGTTGGTGGCAACCTCTCGCCTTGGAATCATACATTCCCTCGGGGGCTAAAGCCCGGTCTCATTTTGGCCATTGAGTGGCGCAGCTAAACAGCCTGTTACGAAACTCGCCTTGAGGGGCGAATTGCCACATTTTGGCTTCGTTTCAAGGGATGCAAAATCATTACCAACCGCCCATACGTCGCACCTGGGCCATTCTGATGCGTCGTATTCTTTTGAGGACTTCTACGCGCGGAGTTTCGTAACAGGCTGTAAAGCCGCGCCCTTTCAAAACACGCGGCCCAATTGCTTCCGCTCACTCTTCCCGCAGCCGGAACCGCCGCAGCCGCCCGATCAGCGAAGCCGGACCGCTCACCGTCAGCCGCACCAGATTCCCTTCATACTCGCGGGCGTGCACAGTCATCCCCGCCTCGATCGCCGCCAGCACCGCGCCCTCGTGTTGCGGCACGCGTAACTCCGCCTCCAACAGCGGGTCGGTGTGCAGCGCGCGGTCAATCGCCTCGAGCAGCGCTTCCGCCCCTTCGCCGGTGCGCGCCGAGACGGCCACCTCCGCCCCCGCCGCGCTGCGCTCCAGCAAGCCCGCGCGCTCATGCTCGTCCAGCAGGTCAATCTTGTTCAGCACCTCGATGCGCGGCTTGCCGAGGCAATCCAGCTCGCCCAGCACCCGCTCCACTTGCGTCTTTTGTTCCTCGCCATAAGTCGATGCCGCGTCGCGAATGTGCAGCAGCACCTCGGCCTGCGCTACCTCCTCCAGCGTGGCGCGGAAGCTCGTCACCAGCGTATGCGGCAGATTGCGGATGAAGCCGACCGTGTCCGACAGCAGCACTTTACGCCGGCTGGGCAGGTCGATGACGCGCAGCTTGGGGTCCAGCGTGGCGAACATTTTAGCCGACTGCAAGACCTCGGCGCCGGTCAGTTGATTGAAGAGCGTGCTCTTGCCGGCGTTGGTGTAACCGACCAGCGCCACCGTGGGCACCGGCACGGCCTCGCGCCGCTGCCGCTGCTGCCGGCGCACGCGGCGCACTTGCTCCAGTTCGAGTTTGAGATGGTCGATCCGCCGCTTGATCTGGCGACGGTCGGTCTCGAGCTTGGTCTCGCCCGGTCCGCGCGTGCCGATGCCGCCGCCCAGTTGCGACATGGCTTTGCCCTTGCCGCCCAGGCGCGGCAGCAGGTACTCCAACTGCGCCAACTCCACCTGCAACTTGCCCTCAGCGGTGCGCGCATGGCGGGCAAAGATGTCCAGAATCAGTTGCGTCCGGTCCAGTACGCGGACTGCCAGCGCCGCCTCCAGATTGCGCAGTTGCGTCGGCGAAAGGTCGTGGTCAAAGAGCACCAGATCCGCCTCGGTCGAGGCGGCGATGCCGGCGATCTCTTCCACCTTGCCGGAGCCAATCAGCGTTGCCGGATCCAGCCGTCCGCGCCGCTGCATCACCTCCGCCACCACCTCGCCGCCTGCGCTTCCGACCAGCTCGCGAAATTCAGCCAGAGATTCCTCGGCATCCAGTTCTGTGGAGGCGCGCGATCCAACCGGCCTGCCCTGTGGAGCATCGGCGCGCAGAATCTCCAAGCTGTCGTCAGGAAGAGAATCGGAAGGTTCAGCTTCCGCGCACACCGCCGCCTCCCGTGCGCCCAACTGGGCCACACGGCTGCCACGCGAGCGAACTCCGAAGTCCAGCCCAACCAGAACGGATCGCTCCCGCCCTGCTATCGCGGTTCTCCAATCGAAGTCGGCGAGGCCACCGGAATCGGCCCTGGGCCGCCCGATGGACGGAAGTCACTATGCAGCACGCTCCGGTTGCTGACCACCGTCGAGATCGCGTGCTTGAAGATCAACTGCTCCTGGCTGTTGTTTTCCAGCAAGACCGAATACTTGTCAAAGGAACGAATCTTGCCCGTCAGCTTGACGCCGCTGACCAGGTAAACCGTGATGGGAGTCTTGTCCTTGCGGACCGTGTTCAGGAACGTGTCCTGAATATTTTGTGCCGGCTTGTTTTCCATGTGCCGATCTCCTGCTTTCCTCGGGGGAGGTTGATTTGAACCGCGCGAACTCATGCCAAGCAGCGGAGGCGAAGCCTCAAGCTCCGCAGCCGCCAATTCCCGCAATGGCTCAACAATATAAGGCTTGACTAACCTTTTCAACCCTCATTTGCAGTATTTTCGATTTTCCATGCGGATTTTCGTCTGAATCACCCAACCCAATGGGTGCCCCCGGTCTCGATTTTGAGACCGGGGAATCCCGAATGCGCTAGCATTGTAGGTGTGAACGCCGATCAGAAACCGCCGCAATCCGCCCAGCCGGTTCCCATGCTGGACCTGAAACGCCAGTACCAGCCCCTTCACAACGAACTGCTCGAAGCCCTCGGCCATGTGCTCGAGGCGCAGCACTTCATCCTCGGCGAGCCGGTGGCCGCCTTTGAGCGCGCCGCTGCCGAGCATCTCAGCGTGGCCCACGCCGTCGGCTGCTCCTCCGGCACCGACGCGCTTTGGCTCGCGCTCACCGCCGCGGGCATCGATCCCGGCGAAGCCGTCATCACCACCCCCTTCAGCTTCTTCGCCTCGGTCAGCGCCATCCTCCGCGCCGGGGCCAAACCGCTGCTGGCCGACATCGAGCCCACCACCTTCAACCTCGATCCAGCGAAGGTGGAAGCCCTATTGAACTCTCCGCAAGGCGCGCAAGTCAAAGCCATCCTCCCCGTCCATCTCTTCGGCCAGTGCGCCGACTGGACAGCCTTCTGGCATCTCAGCAAAAAATACGGATTGAAGCTGATTGAAGACGCCGCCCAGGCCTGGGGCGCGGATTGGAACGGCGTCAAGGCCGGCGCTCTCGGCGACGCCGCCGCCTTCAGCTTTTATCCCACCAAGAACCTGAGCGCCGCCGGCGACGCAGGCATGGTCTCCACCAACTCCGACGACGTGGCCGAGCGCGCCCGCATGCTGCGCAACCATGGAATGCGCCGCCGCTACTACCACGACGAACTCGGCTGGAACACCCGCATGGACGGCTTCCAGGGCGCGGTTCTCGGCGTCAAGCTCAAGCA
>Ga0181520_10006278_pt1 | contig 18294 bp, 19 predicted proteins | sample PEATcosm2014_Bin_29_FD_132451 | JGI IMG/M metagenome (GOLD analysis project Ga0181520, IMG submission 132451) | Peatland microbial communities from MTU Mesocosm Facility, Houghton, MI, USA - PEATcosm2014_Bin02_30_metaG | ecosystem: Environmental > Terrestrial > Soil > Wetlands > Peat | place...
AACATACAACCAAGTGCTTAGCCTTCATCGCAAAACCTGGAACGGTATCTGGTTTCGAATTGTCCGCAATTTTTTTTGGTCAGCAACGGCTGGCCAGTTCGATGTCATTGTGGGCAATCCGCCCTGGGTTCGTTGGTCGAAGCTGCCCGAAGAATACCGGAACCGGGTCAAGGACACCTGCGAGCGGTACGGCATCTTTTCGCGGAACAAGCTGCATGGCGGGAACGAGTTGGATATCTCCGCCATGATCACCTACACCACCTCGGACAAATGGCTGAAGCCCGAAGGGCGGTTGGCCTTCGTCATTACCGGCACGGTGTTCAAGAATCCGTCTTCGGCAGGATTCCGGCAGTTCCGTCTTCAGCCCACCAACCCCGACACCCTGCATCTGTCGCCGGTCAGCGTGGACGATATGAAGGCGTTGAAGCCGTTTGACGACGCTTCCAATCACACGGTTGTCGCCGTCTTCGACAAGACTGCCAAAACTGGCTCCTATCCCGTTCCCTATCGGGTATGGGACAGCGCCGCAGGATCAACCAAGACCATTCCCGTCGAACTCGGCCTTACCGATGTCAAGGCGCGGGTGTCCATTGAAGCGAAGGAAGCCGCGCCGGTCGATGAAGCGGGGTCGCCTTGGGCGGTTCTGTCGAAAGGGCGGCATGAGGCGTTGAAGGCTCTTTCCGGCTGCTGTGACTGGGTTACGGGCAGAAAGGGCATCACCTGCGACCTGAACGGCGTCTATTTCGTTCCCATCATCGCCAAGACCAACAGCACTGTGCAGATCCGCTGCCGTCCGGAGGCCGGCAAGAAGGACATCGGCCCGGCCAAGACTGCTTGGGTCGAGCCGACCTTGCTTTATCCCCTGGTCAAGGGGGCCGGTGACTTTGAAGCCTGCTATCTGCGCCTGGACGCTCCCGAGCGCGCCGAGGAGCCGCTTTATGCGTTCGTGCCCAACACCGGCATCTCCGGCACCGACTATGCCGCCGCCGCCGTCGCCATGAACAAGGCAAAGCTGGCGAAAACCAAGGCGTGGTTTTCCGGCTTCAAAGCCTTGCTGGAAGACCGTTCCACCTACCGGCGGCAGATGAAGGGTGCCCCGTTCTTCGCCATCTACAATGTTGGCGATTACACCTTCCAGCCCTGGAAAGTGGTTTGGCCTGAGATGTCCAACCGCTTTTATGCGGCTGTCGCCGGCAGCGCCACGGTTCCGGTTGCCGGGGAACGTCCCTATGTGCCGGATCACAAGGTCTACTTCACCGGCTTTGACAAGAAGGAACCGGCCTACTTCCTGTGCGGCCTGCTGAATTCGCCGATGGTCCGGGAATGGGTGGAAAGCCACAACGTCTCGATCCAGGTGGGCGACGTGTTCAAGCATATGCGTCTCCCGGAGTTCTCTCCGGGTCAAAAGTCGCACAAGACTCTGTCCGAAATGGTCGAGAAAGCCCACGGCGAGCATGACGCCGCCAAGCGCAAGAAGCTGGTGGGGAAGATCGAAGCCAGCGCTGAGGCAATTCTACAGGCTTGGATGAAGCCCTAAAAACCAAAAACCCCGCCAAGAAATTGGCGGGGCAGGTGGTTAGGTGTGTCTGCTACATAATGCCGGCCTCTTCGCCAGCGTCGATCTATCTGACGAAGTTCTGGGAGTGAAATTAAGAGTCACTAGATCGTCGGTCCACAGAATTCTGGCTGCGGCATCATAGTCGCCCATGGCTACGGCTGTCATATAGGCGAAGGTGCGAGACGGATCGAGGAAAGCGAACATCGCCAGCCTCACTTGCAGAATTCGGCAATCTTTCGATTTTGCGCAACCATTTCGGCCACATGGGCGTCGCTTAAGTTCGACGCCTCTTTCGGCTGTAGGTAAATCGGATGCAGCCAGCCGCAGGCGTTAGGTTGAGCCGGCGGTGGGGCCGCGCAGCTCGTCGATAAGAGCGGCACGAGACTCAGTGCCGACAGAAGCATCAATCGCTTGAGCATTGCGATCCTCCTGAAGAGACGCTTGGGCATCGGTGCCAGCCTGAAGCTGCTTGCCGATGTTTTGATCGGAAGCCTGCTTCATCCAACCCAAGGCGGTGGCAAGACTCTGAAAGAATCCTGCCGCCGCGCTGAAAATGGCGCCAATCACGATTCGGCCGGTGCCGGCGTGGGTGCCGGTGTCGCGGACGGCGCGGTCGCCGAACTGACGGCGGCGGAAATTCCGGTGGTCATGGCGGTAACCAGGGTCGAAATGCCGGTGGTGATCGCGGTTCCTTCGAGCTGGGTGGCAACCGAAGACCAGGCGGCACCGGCGGCCTTGGCCACGCCGGCCGTCGTCGGAGTGGTGGCGACATCGGCGGCAAACGTGGTCAACGCGGTGGTGACAATCGGGCCGATATTGGCGATTTCCGCCGAGAAGACGGTTTCGACGGCACTTTCGACATAGCCGGCATCCTTGGTGACAACCGACTTGACATCATCCCACAGGGTATCGAGAAAAGACATGGACAGATCTCCAGAGTTAGCCGGGGTTGCCGGCGGTGGACTTCGGCGGAAAAATGCGGTTAACGAACTCAGCCAGGACATGAACAAGGTAGCCTCCGACCACAACGATGGCGATCTTCACGTCGTCAGGAATCGGAAAGTGGGAGCCGGATGCGAATTGAGCGATCGGGGCACAGGCCCAATTCAGAAGGTCAACGGCAGAGCCGCCGACACCGAGAACGACACCAGTATTTTGACTTCCGGCCATATTCTGCCCCCCTCACTCAAAAGAAGGAAAGGTGACCATCGGCGCAAACTGATTCCAATGGTCGATGTATTCCCGTGTCGTGGCTTTTCCGCCCGCATTGTAATGGGTAACGTAGTACGCCGCTTGCCCATCAAGGTCAATTGGAATGGCGCCGGGACTATCCAAATATTTGACAAACATCATCGCCGCCGCATAGACAAGATTTATTTCCAGGACGCTTGGGTCTGGCGGCAATGGCTCGCTGCCGAGAATTTGGATGAGCGCTTCCTTGATTGCCGGCCGATAGGCGATGAAATTCATCCACAGACTGGCATGAGTGGCCGGCTCCATTTGCCACGGCCCTTTGGCTGGTCCGCCGATCTGGTCGATGTCTTGAAATCCCGATTCCTGCGCCCCCGTGCCGAATCCAATTTGCAAGTGCGGCAGTGTATAGACGTTTAACGCCCTGGCGGCCGGGATGATAAATTGATCAAGATAATCTTGAGGCGAATAGGTCATTCCGCCCCTCTTGCGCGATGGCTGATTGGCTGATGGGTATTAATTCTCCCCTCAACGAATGCGATCTTGTCGTCGAGCCGCTTGACGATCAATTCCGCTTCGGTGCGCGGAAGCATCATGGCGGCGATGCGATTGATTTCAGCATACATGCCGCGTCGCATTGAGGAAAACTGACTTGAGAGCCATGCGAAGCCTGCGGCGAAAATAGCGAGGCCACCGATTTCTGTCCACGTAATGGGGGCGGAACCTGGATCGACCATCAAAAAATCCTTCTCGTCAATATCTCATCGGTAACACGTCGGTCCATCAGAAGCTCGCCAATGCTTGTGATATTCCGTCGTATGTTATTTCTCCGAGGAATTGATTTCCGGTCACGGTCGGATGTGTCTTGTCATAGCTGATCACCCACCCAGAATTGTTTGGGTATGTTCCATATGGGCAAGTCGCTGCAAACGCCGACCCACTAACGGTCGCTGACCATGAAACCGCCGTACTACCGCCTGTGAGGCTGACTGTTTGTTCGCTTCCGTCAGAGAAGAACAGCCAATAATTGCCACTGCCACCCTGGAAAGTATTTGCGAACGTCGCCGACGTAGCGGAAACCGCAGTCTGCGCCAGAGATTTTTCGCAGGAAAGGCTCAACAGAAGAGTAAAGATCAGGGCGATAATTGCATGTTTTCTTTCCACGTCTCAAACTCCTGCCTCAACAAGGAAAAGCACGCCGACCAATCCTTGTAAGCTGTCTGGCGAAAAAGCCGGACGGCACTATACCATGGAGTTGTGTCTTGGGGGAGTGCCCATAGATAGTATGAAAGAACAGGAACAATAATCCACGTCGGCTTTCCCATGGCCGCAGACAGGTGAGCAACGGCCGTGCAGCTCGTGACAACCAGATCAAGGCCGGCGATTACTCTGGCCGTCCGTTCCCACGTTGCCAGACTGGGTTGCCTGACGTGAGACGGTACCGCGCCATCCCAATCGCGTTGCAGGGAAACCAATTCAACGCCGGACAGATCGAATAGCGGCTGCGGATCAAAGCGCCGGTATTCATCATGCATCATGTTCGGATCGCCGGCCCACCGAATGCCGACACGCAACACGCCGTCATGGTATTTGACGGGCGGACACGGCAGATATGCAGATCCATCCAGATCGTCATATTCATGGCCAAGAATACGGGCGGCCGACATGGCCGGAACCCAATACTGATGGTAAACGCAGCCAGCCGCGCCGGACTGAACATAGGCAACGACGCCAGGAATTTGCGACAGGATCGGTGCAAGTCCTGGATTGCCGACCATGACGACTTTGCCGCCGCGATCGGCGATGTCGCGGGCAAATCGAGCGTGGCAGATTTGGTCGCCCTGGCCACATTCAAGATTGAACAAGACCGTTTCGCCATTCAGCTTGCGGCCGTCGTACAGCGGCATAAGCGATGGCGCGCCACTCCCATAGAAGCTTTCCCTTCGCCCCTCTTCCAGAAGCGCCATACCCTCTTGCAGATGGCCTTGGCGCAGAAGATACCAACCCTTGTTGAACATCGCCCGACAGTCATCTGGCGCGGCAAGCTGGGCCAGCAACCATCCTGTCTCGAAATCGCCGTTTAGCCCGGCCTGAACCTGCAAATCAAGGAGTTGAGGAAGTTGCGGAGCGTCGGGCCTTCCCGTCCAAAACTCACCACCCTGATAGGTCTGCCAGAGCTTTTCGCCGAGCATCGACTTGGCGTCGAATGAAGTCTTTTCCAGCTTCGGCCTGACCTTATGGATACCTGGCACGCCGTATGCCGCAATTTCATCTTCCTTCACCACCTGTTCAATATTGCCGAAGTCATGCCTGAATCGCTTCATGCCAACAAAATCGTAAAGACGATTCATCTGCGTTTGTGGGTCGGCCATCAGATCGTTGTAGTCGATGAACAAAAGGCAATCCCTATAGTCGGATTCATAGGCTTGCTTTAGGGCAACCCATGCCTGCTTGATGTTGCCATTGTCCGACATCAGAAACTTGCACAGACCCTCATCGGTTGGCGGAAAACCTCGCGTTGCCCGCTCTTCGTCAATCTTTGACCGGTTGCCGTTGAGCTTCAGAATGGTTAACCAGGACGCCAGGATTTCGGCGATCGGCCGGACCATGCAGATGACCTTTGGCCGATGCCCGGTAACAGCTTCGACCATCCCCAGATTAAACGGTATCGGCCATGCGCGGTTCTTGTCAAAAACCACCTTGCGACGATGATCGTAATAAAGGCTGTCTCTGATGCCGGAAAGAATGGCACAGGAATCCCGTTGGCCGGTAGCTGTGGTGTAGTAGCTCTCTTCGTGCGTCTGCTTCGCCGTCCGCATAAGCGGCAACAGAGTCGAAGTCGGAGAAGCGTAGACGGACGGATTTTGATTGAGCAGGGCGCTAAGAAGCGACGAGCCGGATCGCGGCAGGCCCGCGATGTAATGGATGATCATCGACGGCGAATAAATTCGATGGCCAGAATGAACAGGGCGTACATGCCGACGCCAACAAGCTGATGATTGGTGGGATTTGGCAGAACATCGGCCCACAGCCACCATGCGCTGAAAAGAGCCGCCGCCGTGAACAGGCTGGAAATCGCAATCAGCGCTTTTTTGCTCAATTGCGCGAAAATAATGGTGAGCGCCTGAGCGGTCAGGGCGCTTTCTTTCGCCGGATGATCGACCACATTGACCGCCCCCACCTGTTCATCCTGAACTTCCTGAAACCCTCTTGCCATCACCCGGCCTCCTTGATGCGATTCACGATGTCACTGAACGTCGCGCCGTCATCGTCGTCATCCGTACCCTTTTTCTTCAATTTGGTAAGGCCAAGCCGGTATGTGGTTAACGCCTTGAAGGCGTCAACGCGGGCGTCAAGCCTCACATCCTTTGCCATGGCGTCCTTGATGATCTGCTTGGCCAGGTCATCAATGGAATACTCCGTTGCGGCATCGGCTTCGGCCGGCGGAATGTCGGTGTATTCGGCGTCGGTGATGGTGGTGATGACAGCGTTCATTGAGAATATTTCTGACTGTATTCCTGCCTCCAGTCAACAGCCGGCGCCTTGACGCCAACATTTTTCGGTCTTTCGTTAATGGCCGCGCCGATTCCGGCACCAGCCGCACCGCCGAGTGTGGCGTACTTTTTAATGATTTCCTTGGCGATTTCCTGCTCTTCCGCCGAACCCCGCAAGGCACCGGCCACGAATTTAACCAAGCCGGGCGACGAAATAAGTCTGGTCATCTTGTCCAGAACCACGCTCATGATCGTCCGTTTCAACCATCCTGGCGCCGCCTTGGGGAGTTGGTGGGCGCCAGGAACCGGCGCCGATTCCGGGTGTGTAATCGATTGCGTTCCAAGCAGACCAGAGCCGATATCGCCACGCTTTGCCAGTAAATCGTTCAATTGTTTAGCCAACAGAAGAACATCATCGGTTTTTGCGCCAAAATACAATTCTTGCTGGGCCGGCGTGAGATTGGTTACCTCCTTGTAGGCATTGAGCAATCCCTGGGCGTTTGTGGCCGTCAGAACATTTCTCAGGTAGGCGCTTCGGATCAGTTGGAATTCAGGACTATCGACTCCAAATTTTTCCGCAGCGGCCACAGTAAGTTCTGGCTTTCTGGCAATCCGTTCGGCGGATTGGGCAACAAGCGCATTCGGGTTGGTCAGCATGGCGTGCAGGGGATTGGTCGCACGTCCCCCCTCAGCCATCGACGCCGCCGCCTTCTGTTGGGCTGAAATGCCCTTCAGTTCAGTTTCCAACACTTTGACCGGGTTTTCCTTTGACAGCTTTTCGACTTTTTCGGCCGCTGCGTTGGCCTTTTTCATGGCCGTGGAAAAATCATCGGTCGGCAAGATATTGACATCTAGCCTGTTCTCGCCATGACCCGTCATCGCTTCAATTCGCTGGGCCTGCCGCCGCATGGTTTCGCGGACATCCGGGGGATATTCAGCCAGAATTCCGGCGCGATCGCGATGTAAAAACTCATTGACGAACTTTCCCCCATCATAAACGCCTTCGACCGTCGTTTTGCTGGCATCAAGAGAAGCCTGCAAATCGGCGCCGATCACTGCGTCCCACACCTTCTGGCCAACTATATTTTTGATTTCTCCACGGGTTTCTTCTTCACCCGGCTCCAAAACGGCTTTGGCAAGCTTTCCAGGGCTGGGCGGCAAATTGGCCTCGGTGAAATCAACAAGACGCTGAATGGTTGGGCTTTTAAACCGGGCAATCTCTGTCCGATAATCACGATCAATCACATCGCGCATCTCGACCAATTTACGGGAAACCGGTGGATTTGACGGATCGTGAAGCGTTTCATCGATCACGTTTCTAAAATATTTGAACTGGCCATTTTTGAAACTTGGCGCGAGAGTTTGCCAATCTGCCAAGTCGCCAAGCATTGATCGCAGATGATAACCCTGCCCCAAGGTCCAGTTGCCGCTTTCCATTTCGGAAATGGCGCGAATCAGGGCCGGATGATTCTTTTGAATTTCTTCGGGCAATAGGTCCATGAATTCCTTGGATGCCTCGATCGCCTTGGAAGCGTTGAGAGGAATGCCGCCGCTAAGCCGGTCCCACTGGTCATATCTCTCCTGGAATCGCAGGCCGACGGCCCGACGAAATGCCGTAATTTCGCTGGCCACCTGACGAACCAAATCCCCAGGCTTGACATCTGATACACCGGCCTTGAGCGCCCCAACCTTGCCGTTGATTTCACCCCACGTCGAATCGATGACGCTTTGAGCGGCCTTGCGATTGGCTTCCATCTCTTGCTTGGCTGTCTCAAGGGACTTTTCGTGATCGGCAATCGCCGCTTCGCCACGAGTCCTCGCTTCTTTTTCCAGGTCGGCAAATGTCTGATTTAGCTTGCTGTCCGATTCTTGAAGAATCTGGTTGTAACGCTTGTGCGCGGCGTTTCCGGCTTCGGTGAAATCGACGGAGCTGGTTCTGTCAATAATCCCGCCGATTTGATCCTTGGGAAGCCCCAATTCTTCCAACGTTTTCTTCAGTTCGGTTGACGCATACTGCTGCACACTTTTTTCGACAGGATCGTAACCATAGGTGGCCCCAACACGTTCGATCAGGTGGAAGATTGGTGCTTTAGGCGCCCACATTTGAGCCGGAACACGAACACCCCTTTCCGCCATTGGGACAACTTGATCCGCCGTCTCCTGACTCATACCCGTCCACCAGCGGGCAAGCTTCGGCACACCGGTTACCTCAGCAAACTGACTGGAGGCCGGTCCGAGTCCTAAGCGCTTGGCTGCATTGACAGCCGCCGTACCCGCCCCAACGCCAGCGCCGATGGCACGTCCACCGGCCTCCATTGCCGCGCCTTCTAGAAGAGCCGTGGCAGCTTTGGTCGCAGCCAGGCCAAGGGTTTTTTTGTTAACACCGGCAAGGGTCAAGATTCCTTCATTGACGCCAGTACCAGTCGCATATCCAAGACCGGCACCGGCCGCCGCCGTAACAGCCGCACCAGGACCGCTAGGCGCCCCGGCGCCAGCACCAACAATCGCCCCTATCGTTCCGCCAGCAACCGGCGCGGCCTCCGCTACCGTTTGGGCCGCACCACGCTCGATGGCACCAAAAACGCCACCTGTTCCTGAATTGGGACGGAACTTCCTGTCGCCGACAACAGCGTAGAAACCAGACTTATCTTGCTTTACGGCATCGGCGCCATAGGTCTTTTCGAGGATTGCCTTTTGCGTGGCCGCATCTCCGGACGCCATGTCGAAAAGAACCTGGGTGCCAAACCCAACATTTTTAGCCGGCGCTTTCTGATAGGGCTTTTCATCAGGCCCAACATAGGTCGCCCCATCCGGAACGGCATCATATTCGGACTGATTGGCAACTCTGTAATTCTTGGTCAGCCTTTCGCCGTTCGGACCAAGATATGAACTGCCATACGGAAGCGCCTTGTAGGCGGCTTCGTTGGAAATTTGCGGCAATGGCTTTTGTGACGGATTGGCAAGCGCATTACCGAAGTCATCGGGCATAATGCTGAAATCATCGGGCATCACGGCCCTCCGATCGGCTTGTCATGCGACGGTGGCGCCCAAGGTTCGCTGGAAGGCTGTCCTTGACCAGGAGTCAAGCCGGGAATTTTCATGTCCTGGCCCTGGGATTGCTTATACTCCTGCTGCGTCAGGCGCAAATCCTGCATCATGATCTGGTTCATGTTGTCCAGAGACGATTTTACGTTGGCATAGGTATCGCCCCATCCGCCGCCGCGAATGATATTATCGACCAGCGCTTGATCCCCGCCAATCGCCCGGCTTGTCGTATTGGCGTGCTTCAGCAACACCGGAGCGTTCAGCCTCAGATAAGAAATGGCGCTTTCAAAATCACGGCGGTCTGTGTCGTCAGTCAACTTCAGCAAGTTTCCGACGCTTTCGGTAGCCCCCAGCACCTTCCCCGTTTTTCCCGCCTCAAAGGTTGCTCTTTCCAGAATTTCCCTGGCCTTTGCCACCTGATCCAGCGCCTCTGTATAAACCTGTGCCTTGCCCTGAAGAGTGTCGAGTTGCACCGGACTTAGAACATCTTTGCCCTCTAGGCGGCGCTTCATGTGCCCAATCTCGTCGGGTGTCATCGGCTTGCCGGCCACTTCCGCATCGGCTTGAGCCTTGGAAAGCTGTGTGTCAATGAAGCTGGTCGCCCCCTTCCCAGCCTTGACAAATTTCTGGATATCCTCACCCGTTGCGTCTGGATGCTCTTCCAGATATCGGTTAAGCGCTTCGCGCTCCGGAGTTACCCTGCCTGATGTCTCGCTCAATTTTCCCAGAACCGCCAGCAAGCTTTGTTTGGCTGTTGCGATCTTGGCCGAATCACCCGACTTCAATGCCTCTTGGTAATCAAAAAGCGCCCGAATCTTCAGATTGTGGTCTTCAAGTTCTGGGAGGATGCCCGCCAACTGGACGGCCGACCGCTGCCGCGACGCCCACGCCTCACCAAGTTTCTCGTGAAGGCCCGCTTCAGTCATTGTCTCGGTAATCCGATCGCCGTACTTCGCCGACAGCGCCGTCAACATGGCGCTTCCTTCGGCGACATCGGTCTTCATTTTCTCCATCGCCATCTGGTAATCCTGGTACTGCATGTTGTGGCGATCCAACATGAGTTTGGTGTTGGTTTTCCAGGCGTCATAGGCGTCTTCGTACTTCTGCCGATCGCCAGCCTTTACAGCATTGATCGCTGATGCCGAAGCATTCATGGCGTTCTGCCACGGCTGATGTGTGAAGGCGCTGGCCAGGATGCCAAACACCGAACCTAGCGAGCCAAACGCCTTCACTGGATCGGTATCGGTCGGTTGCTCTTTCCACGGCTGAAGATCAACGCTTTCCGGCGTCTTCTTATCGACATTAGCCTTGTCACGCTTGAGGGTTTCCTGAAACTCACCGGTCGCCTTATCGACCACGGCTTCCTTCTCTTTTTCCGTCTCGCGCAATGACTTGATCGTCGGCGCAACATAAGATGTGTCAGGACCGCCAGAAGCGGCCTTGACCAATTTGTCGATATCAACGATTCCGTCGTCAGCCATTTCAGCCTGCCGGGGTTAATGTATAAGTTCGATTTTGCGTGCTGCCGCTCAAAGCGGCGGCAAAGTTGGCAATGGCCGCTCCGGTCTGCTGCGATTGCTGCTGTGACAGGCCGATAATTTCGCTGTACAACTGGGATGAAAGTTGCGTCTCGTTGATGCCGGTTTCGAGCAAGCTTGATCCCATATTGAACACAGCGGCCGAAGCTTGCTGATCGACCTGGGCAAGCGCTTCCTGTTCCATCGTGCTACCTGACAAACCCATCGACGCATATGCCGATCGAACGCCGGCCTTGGCGGCATTTGTCGCCTGATTGACCGCAGCTTGCGCCCCTGCCGGCAATGTGCCGTTAGCCAGATACGATTCCAACTGCGAACCCTGACTGGCAAGGTTTGATGCTTGGCTCTCGACGCCACTGATCGCCGCCTGATTGGCTTTTGGAGTGACGGGTTGGCCTTGCAGAAGATTGTACAGCAAACCGGCTCCGGAAATCGCCGGCTGAACAATGCCCAAAGTACTCGATACGCCGGCCGGTGTTGCTGTTCCAGCACCACCAATTGTATTGATCGCGCCGGCAATGCCTTTCGAGATAAGGCTTGGCTGTTCGGCCACGGTAACACCACCGGTTCCCGCTCCTGTCCCCGCGCCGCTCACTCCGGTTCCCAATGCCGCATTGTCCGCTGCCACGTCAGGCACAAGCGCGTTTTGCACGACGCCCGTATTGACAGCGCCGCCGGCCGTCAAATCAACCGGTGCCACGCCAGGCGAGGAAAGGGCTGGAATTCCCGATGGAGCCCCAGCCGAAACGCCGCCGCTTGATCCCAATGTGGGAGTCGCGCCACCGGACGCAGAAGGCGTCGCCATGGATGGAGAAACTGAAGTTGGGGCATTGGGAGCGCTAACCCCTGTCGCTACACCCGATCCACCAACGCCTGGTAGAGTATTTCCCGCGAATGCGGTATCTGCCGCCGTTAACGCACCACCAACCCCAGCCGTCAATTCACCGGTTGTCAATCCTGCACCAGCCTCCGGTGCGGCGGTAACAAGAATTTCCGGAACGACACCGCCCGCAATGGGAGCTCCCGCAAGAGTACCAGCACCAATGCCAGCCGCCGCGCCAGCGCCTACATCGGCACCAGCACCGACGCCAGCGGCTATACCGGCATCCGCCGCACCGGCCGCCGCTCCTGCTTCCCCGGCACCAGCCGCCGCACCAGCACCGGCACCGGCATCAGCGCCAAGTTCGGCGAATAGAGCTCCAATGCCCTCAATAAGTCCGCCCATCATGCCACCTTTCGTTCAATTTGCAGCGACATCTGGACATCGCCATCCGGCAATAAGGTTAGGGTCGTGTGATCGAACCAAATGGTTGGCGGATCCACTGAAACCAGGCGGCACAACAAATTTCGCGGCCGGTGCGAAATCAAGGCCCATCGATTGTACATCAACACGCCACGGGCCGGATTCCCGCCGGCCGCCATATGATAGGCCAGACCAACATACCGGTTATGGCTCGGCATGTCATCGTGCAGCGGTCCCCATCGAACACCTTCAGCCTTGGCTGGCCCCTGCCATTCTCCGACCAGACCAAGGCGTTCACCTTCCTCGGCGAACCGCTGATGAAGCCAGCGTCCCGTTTCTTCCAACTCCGGACCATGCGCCGCCCAATCCTGAAGACGAAGGGAATAGATATCGACGGCGACATTCTCTCCCTTGAATTGGTATGGATGGTCAGCGGTAAATTCGTAAGACATGCCAGATCGCACCGTCAGCGCTTTTGCCGACAAATGTCCACGCGGAACGCGCGTCATGATTTCAAAGGCTTCGGTGTGGGTAAACATCCATCTGATGCCAGCCTGGATGAACAGATCGGACCATTCCCCTCTTCCTTCGGGCAAAACATGGGTGTGAACCTCGAAGACGCCAGCTTGCATCCTCGTCAAAACGAATCCGCCGTATTCCCCCAAAAGAACGAAAATGTTTGGATTCGACATGAATGGGGAGATGTCAATAATGCCGGCTTCCTCGCCAGCAACAAACGGACGAACTTTCGGATGGTTCAGGATTTCATTGATCCGAACAGCATCGGAGGCGCGTTCAATATGCGGAAGCCTGCTTTGAAATCCTGTCATTTTTCACGTCAGTTTGAAGTAACTCTGTTTAATGCTCAGAAGCCTGATTCCCTTGATGGACTTCTCGATCACATCAAGCGTGATGTCGGTATCTTCACCGACGAATACCCGAATGGCACCGAGATTCCTGGCCCAATCGATGATGGCCGGGTAAAGCGCAATGCCGTCTTCATCAAAGCCTTCCTTGGCACAGACGAAAACTTCGCGGACCCACGGCGACACCTGCATCGCGTCCCGGCAGATTTCAGCCAGCGCCACGGCGTTGTCATTGCAGATGAACAGCATCTCATTGCTGATGATCCACTGGCGAACCCAGGCCGGAAACATCTTGGTAGTCAGATGCGGATATCGCTCCCTCAGCCGGCCATAAAGCCAATTGCCGAACAGCTCCATGTCAGCGATATCAAATCGCCTTATTTCCGATTTGGAAACACGAACCGGATTTTTTTGGGGTGGCACTTCGGGCTCAACCACTTCGGTAAAACGATGAACCTGCCTGGCCACTGGCGGCGGCGACGGAGTGTCGGCAATTTTGGTCGGTGCGATCGGCATTCAGATTCCTAACAGTTTGGCGGCTTGAGCATGTTCATTGGCATGAAGCCAAATCCAGTTCGATAGCTGATCCGGCTTGTCAAAGTCGAGATCGGTGAAATCGTTGCCCTGGATTCCCAAAACAGCATTTTGAGCATCATGCATGGCCTGATGATTGTACAACCATACACCAGGAGAAAACAGCGGAATAGGGTCGATGAGATAAACCGGCAAGGTCACCGCGTAAAGACGCTGAAGCGCTTGAGCTATTTGAGTGTGATGGTCCTTGTTGGCAAAGCTGAACTCGTTTATTTGCTCTTTATTGGATGGAATGTTGAATAATGAGGCCAACATGGCATCACGAATGATACGGGTTAACCAGATGAAATCCACCAAGCCCCGAATTCAACGAGCTGTCATAGGCAAGCCAGATGAAATTTCCAAAAACAATTTCTCCGCCGATTAACGTTACCGGCCCTGAAAGAGCGTCAAGATAAATTGGAAGCGCGCCCAATCCAGAGACGTTCGCCGTCATTGGGCCGGTATTCGCGTTCACTGAAATGAACTGAAACACCATATAGTTAACGTAAGCCGTAACCTGAGCTCCGACCGTCGTTTGAATAAGCGATATAGCGGCCGACGTTCCTGAAGCCCGACAGGTAATCAATCCCTGTGTGCTGCACGCATTGAAGTTATCATCCAATTGCACGGTATTGGCGGAAGTCAGGCTGGCAAATTCATTCGGCAGGGCCATCAGTTGATCCCCATGGCAAACATTCCAACGTTTTCGCCCTGTCCCGCTCCGCAAGCCGTCCAACTAGTCAATGCACCAACCAGTACCGGAGAGGAAATTGTTGCACTGACGTACCCTTGACCGCATTGCCCCTGATTGTTTCTCCCCCAGGAGAACAACTCTCCGCCGGCAATACCACAAGCGAATTGCGTCGATGGAGCAATGGCCGTCCAATTAGAGGCGGAACCAACTTGAACCGGCGAGGAATAGAATTTGGTCGAAGTGGCGAGACCCAATTGATAATAAGTGTTTTCGCCCCACGCATAGAGTCTTCCCGTCGATATCCCAAATGACGAGAATGTTGACGCGGCAACCACCGTCCAACTTGTCAATGCGCCAACTTGGACCGGCGACGATACGCTTGTCGTGTTTCCCGTGCCGAGTTGACCAAAATTGTTGTTACCCCAGGCAAACAGGGCGCCGCCAGCAATTCCGAAAGAAAAGTTGTATCCCGCCGCCACGGCCGTCCATGTCGTCAACGCGCCGATCTGGACCGGAGAGCTGTAATAAGTCGTGGTGCCGTTCCCAATTTGCCCGAAGGCATTCGCGCCCCAGGCAAACAAGGCGCCGCCGGAAATTCCCAAGCAGTGACCGCCACCAGCGCTAACCGCCGTCCAATTGGTCGCCGCGCCGATCTGCACAGGCAACGACGATGGAGTTATCGAGCCATTCCCCAATTGACCGTAGCTGTTGGCCCCCATGGTGAACAAGGCACCGCCGGCAATACCCATCAGATATACATTGGCAAAGCTAAGGGACGCTGAAATTTGCGTCCAGTTGGAGGCCGAACCAATCTGAACTGGCGACGAACTTGCCGGGGGAAAGCCCGTCGATGGAACATTGATCGGAGAACCCCACGCGAAAAGATTTCCACCGTTGATTCCGGCCGCGAAAAAACTTCCGCACGAAACATCTGTCCACAGTTCGCTTGAGCCAACCTGAACCGGAGAGGAATAATAAGCATTATTCCCAACTCCAAGCTGGCCCTGAGCGTTAGCCCCCCAGGCAAAAAGCCCAATTCCAGAAGGAGGGGTAAACCCACTGAATGGCAGAAAAACAAGGCGATAAACAGAACTAACCGCGTCATAGGCCAACATAATTGGGGCACCAGAAACAATCTCGCCCCCAGTTAGCAACTGAGCGCCGGAAGCCGAGTTTTTGTAAATGGGCGCAGCACCAAGACTGTTTAGGTTGACCGTTGTGCTGCCGCTGTTGGTGTGGGCGGCGATGAACGCAAACACCATGTTGCTGCCCAGAACGGTTACTTCAACGGCATTCCCGGTTTGAGCAAGAAGGATGGCGTTCGCTGTGCCGGTTGCCGTGCAACTAATCACCCCCTGTTGACTCACGGCGGTAAAATTGGCGTCTAGCGCCGCGCCAGTGCAGATGAGTTGGGCGGCAAATGTATTGGGAAGAGCCATCACACATTCGCCTGTCTTAGTTGCTCGATAATCGAAATAGAGACAACAGCCATGTCGGATATCTGTGTTTCAATTGTGATGCCGATCATTGCGCCCTGCTCTGAAATTGCGATTGGACCATTGACGCCAAATCCAGAAATAACCCAAATCATCGGCTCATTGCTGCCATTTATCCATGAAACGGGAATATTGTTGATGTTCTCCCATGTCAATTGGCCGCCGGCCAGTTGTACGGTGTCTCCTTCGTCCGTTCCGTTGTCTATGGTAACTATAATATCGCCGTTATTGGCGTTGTAGTAAGTAAACAATCCATAAAGACGGTTTGCCATCTTTGTGTAATATTGACCTGGGTTCAGCCAAAGTTTTGACTGAGCAGTCTTTGTCAAAGTGTTGGCGTCATTATAAAAAAGCTGATAAATGGCATTTTCGCTACTAGACAATCCAAAGACATTCATTACGGAATTTATTTCTTGAGTGGCGATCTGCTTAAGATCAACTTCCTGTAACGCCGTCCACCAGCGCTTGCCGTCCCACATCATGAGATAATTGGCCTGCTGATACCCCGGAGAATTTACCGGCATCAGCACCATGTAGACGTGAATTCCGAAAATCGTCGCCACTGCCGAGCTGGGTTGCATTCCGCTGAACGTTGGCGGTGATCCAGTCGGTGTGGCGGACGAGAAAATGCCGTCTAGCATGTCGGAAACTTTAGTTACCGCACCGCCATAGGAAACATGAACGCCAAAGGTGTTTGCCATGGCGATGTTTCGGGAAAAAACCTGGACAGTGTTCGGCCATGGTGTTCCGATTTGCGGATCGACGTTCTGATTGCTGAATGTCGTTATCGGTGGCGAACCCGTCGTTTGTGGATTCGAGATGTAGTTTATGGACGAGTCGCCAATCAGATAAAGAAATCCATTGGACTGCTTGACGTTCACATAGCCGACCTTCAGGAATGAATCGGTGCTTAAAAAAGAGCCGGCCCCATCGGCCGGTGAAAAATCAGTCGGGGAGCCTGGCGCGGTAAAAAGAACGAGATTCTGCGGCGGTGTAGATGTCGGGGCCGAACCATTGACGATCCACACCCTGCTCTCATACACATCAAGCGCCGTTCCCTGAACTCCAAATGGCATCAGGTCGATTGTCGCTTCAGCAACCGGGTTGTTATTGTCGGTGACATAGGGCGTCGGCGCCGAGGTGTAGCCCTGGCCACCGCTGCTCAAACTGATTGAACTTACCGCGCCGCCGCTGGTCACTACCGAACCAGCCGCACCAAAACCACCACCACCAAGAAATTGCACCGCCGAAGTTGATGTGTAACCGGTTCCACCAAGGGTCACGCTGGTTCCCGTTACGCTGCCCCCTGAGATGGTGGAGGTGAGAATGGCTGTCAGCTCACCGCCACCTCCCGAAAAGGCCAGGAATAGAGCGTCAGACACTTTATAGCCGCTACCCTGATTGGTGACGTTGATGGATTCTATCGAACCATCCTGAACGGTGGCGGAAAGTATCACGCCGGAACCGTGACCGCCGATCGCCGTGACTGTCGGAGCCGACGTATAGTCGTATCCATCACTCTGGATATCGACTTGCGGCCCAACCGTACCGGATTGATAGAACAGCGTGCCATCCCACACAAAGTAGCCATTGGTCTGCGGTGCGGTAATCAAGACATACTGACCACCCCATTGCGCCCCCCCGATAGGCCCGGTCGGAGTCGTGATCGTGCTGGCCGGCGCAACGCTCGTTACCCCTCCCGTCGTGGTGTTGACCTGGACAATCGACCCATCCGACAGAAAAACCATGCAAATCTGCGTATTTCCGATATTGGCAAAGGTAAAATTGGCGATCGTCTTCGATCCACCGGAATACAAGGCTGTCGGATTGATCCCCCATAGTGTCCGAAGATTGCTTTTTCCCAGCGGCATCCAGCCATTGCAGATATACATTTCCTGGTCGCCGATCGCCGGCCGCGACGGCTTGGTGTTCAGAGTGTCGAACCCATCCCAGGTGATCGGCTGCGGATTAGCGGGAAAGCCGGGTGTTTGCGGGGGGGAGGCGGGAAAGCTAGAGCCGGCCATCAGGTGCCAAACCCGAGTGTGAAGTCATTTCCCGCGCCGGTTATGATGTTCCAGGTAGAGGCTGTACCGACTTGCACGGGAGACGAATAGCTCTTTGTGTTTCCTGTCCCAAGCTGGCCGAAGGTGTTCGCGCCCCACGCAAACAAAGCGCTTCCTGAAATTGCGAAGGCATAATTTCCTCCCGCAGCTACAGCGGTCCATGCCTGAGAGGTGCCAACCTGTACGGGAGATGAGTGGTTGACCAGAGTGCCTATTCCAAGTTGGCCATAATTATTCTGCCCCCAGGAAAAAAGGATGCCATTGTTGACACCAAGAGCGAAGTTTCCAAGAATCGATCCGGAAACGGTTCTCCATGTCGTTGATGAGCCAATCTGAACAGGAGACGAAACGCTAACCGTGCTTCCGTTTCCAAGATCGCCATATAAATTATTTCCCCAAGCGAACAGACGCCCGCCATTTATGCCAAAGGAAAATGTCGATCCACAAGCAACAACCGTCCATCCATTGGACGCGCCGACTTGCACAGGGGACGAATGGCTCGTTGTGTTTCCTGTCCCAAGCTGGCCGAA
>Ga0181520_10006279_pt1 | contig 18294 bp, 19 predicted proteins | sample PEATcosm2014_Bin_29_FD_132451 | JGI IMG/M metagenome (GOLD analysis project Ga0181520, IMG submission 132451) | Peatland microbial communities from MTU Mesocosm Facility, Houghton, MI, USA - PEATcosm2014_Bin02_30_metaG | ecosystem: Environmental > Terrestrial > Soil > Wetlands > Peat | place...
AGCGATATTCGCTATTATCGGCCACTGTTTTCCGGCAGCGAAGCCCTAGCGGTGCGCAAGTTGGCCGCGGAAGGGGCGGCATTTGCGCGCTTCCATTTCGCACGTCGAGCCGTGAGACGCCGAACCCACGGATGTGGCCACCGCCGGATTCCGCGGGCTGTCGAACTGCGCGTTCTGAACCGTTCACTGGCCCGGCTCCAATCGCGTCATCCAAATATCCAGGTGATACTCGTCGAGGTTGGTGACGATCTTGTCCCTGGCGACGCATACCTCCATGTCATTCGGCGCGGAGATGCCCGCGTACATTCGGTGGCTGTAATGAAAATGCTGAATGGGAAACGGATCGCCCAGGGGCCGTTTGGTTGCCGGATCCAGCCGCAGCGCCCAAATGCACGTAAAGCCATCGCGGTTCGAGGCGAAGTACATGGTGTTTCCGTCCGGAGAGAACTGCTCGTGGTGATCGTGGTATTCGCCGCTGGTGATCTCGATCCAGTGGTTCTGTCCGGCGGGAACGAAATTCTCGACTGGCGTTATATAGATGCGGAAACGGTGGGCGCCGGTCTGCACCAGGAACGACATCCACTTGTCATCCCACGAATAGTAGGCGTTCCACAAAGCGTGTTGTGGGTCGCTCAACACGATGGCGAACTTGCCGGTCGCAACATCCACCAGCGCAATTTGGCCCACGCCATAGCGAGAGGAACCTCGCTGCGTCAGTACTCGTTTGCCATCGGAGGAAAAGCCCCTTGGAGTTCCACAATCCTCGCAGACGCGCCGGGGCGGGCCGCCGCTGGACGAAATGAGGTAGAGGTCAGGCGCCGACTCGCCCCGCCGCCACAAGTTATAGGCAACATGCGAGCCATCCGGAGAGATCATCGGAGGCGTGCCAAACTGAACGAACGGCGCCGGATCCAACTGAGTTTCTCGCCCCGTCGCCAGATTTTTCACAGCCAGGCTGCGGTCGGCGAAGTAAGCGACCATCCGGCCGTCGCGGGAAAGCGAGGGGGAGTCGTCGCGGATCGCCTCCACCTGAGTCAAGCCGTGGGGGTCGCCGGTTACGCGCGCGCGGTCGGTGTCGGTCGGCACGGTCCAGAGGTTTGTGTTATATGAGGTTGCATTCTCGAAAGCCATGCGGCCGTCGATCGAGATGCTGGGCGGCCCGGCTGAGCCCATGGCGGCGACGATCTGCTCGGGTTCGGACGACATTTTTCCATCGCCGTTGACCGCAACTCGGAACAGGTCGCTAGAGTGACCGCCCTGGCGGCCGAAGACGACCCACTGCCGGCCGGAACCCTTGTCGCGCATCCAGGCAAATGGCGTCGGAGCGTAGCTTGAGCCCTGCAACGATGGTGGAGTCACCTCTCCCAATTTCCCGGCCGGGATCGAGATCGTCCACCATCGCGCGAGATCCTGTTCATCCCGTCCGTCTCGAGACATCAGCGCAAGAACCATGCTTCCATCGGGTGAAACGACAGGGGAACGAACCAGGCGCGCCTCTGGCTGGATGACAAAAGGGGTTCCTCCCATGCGAGGCACCGCGAAAAGGTGGTACCAGCCCTCCTGCATACGTATGAACAGGATCAGAGATCCGCCCGCGGCATAGAGCGGGCCGACGCCGTCCGCGGCGACCAGACGCGAGTCTCCGCCGAGGGCCGAAACCTCATAAATGTCGCCATGTGCCCCATATGCGATTTCCGTTCCGTCCGGAGAGAAGACCGGGAAAGAGGCTCCCTCCTTTTCATGCGTGATCTGGATGGGTTGGCCGCCGGCGATCTGCTGGACCCAGATGTCCGGGTTCGGCCCGCCCACCAACGACAAGTAGGCAAACATCTTTCCGTCCGGCGAGATCGTCGGGCCGAACGAAACGCCATTTGCAGTCAGCCTGGTGAATACCCGCTGCACCGGTTTCTGCGGTCTTGAACTCCGCCAGAGCGCGCTGCCGGCCACCGCCAGCAGAAGCACGGCTGCGCTCAAGCCATATATCGTTGTCTTCCGGCCGCGAATCGCCCCTGGAAGCTGCACCGTCGCCAACTTCCCCGAGTCCGATTCCTCCTTCAGTTCTTCCAGGGCGACCTTCAGATCGGCCATATGCTGGAAACGGCGCTCCGGATCTTTCCGCAAACATCGCATCACGACGCGCTCGAGTTCCCTGGGAATGCGCGAGTCGATCTCGGTGAGCGGCTTCGGCTCCTGATGGAGAATCGCCGCCAGCGTCGACATGCGGTTGGCGCCCTGGAAGGCGCGGCGGCCGCTGAGCATCTCATACAGCACCGCGCCGAACGAGAATATGTCGGAGCGCGCGTCCACCGGTTTCCCTTGCGCCTGCTCCGGCGACATGTAGGCCGCCGTGCCGACGATGGTGTCTTCGCCGGTTTGTACCTGGATTGTCCGCGTCGTGTCGTCGGCGCTCTCCTCCGCCGCGGTCAGCTTGGCCAGGCCGAAATCGACCACCTTGACGATTCCGTTGGTGCCGATCATGATGTTGCCCGGCGTGACGTCGCGATGGATGATGCCCGCCGTGTTGGCTGCCGCCAGGGCGCTGGCGATGGGGATGGCATACCGCAGCGCGTCCCTCACCAGTAGGCCGCCCGAGGGTATCAGTTGCTGCAGCGTCTTGCCGGTGATCAACTCCATTACGATAAAGTCGGTCCCCCCGGCTTCATCGATTTCGTGGATGGTGATGATGTTGGGGTGGTTCAGCGACGACGCCGATTTGGCTTCCTGCACGAAGCGCTGCTTGCGGGATTCGTCCTTCAGTTGCTCGGCGCGCAGCACCTTGACGCAAACGAACCTGTCGAGACGCAGATCCCGCGCTTTGTAGACCACACCCATGCCGCCCTCTCCGAGCTTTTCGAGAATGCGGTAATGAGAGACCGTGGTGCCAATCATTCGACCCCGATTGCAGTCACATAGTCCGAAGTCTGCATGAACACGCCAGTGTAGCGTGACGCCAAGATCCGATCAACAACGAAAGTATGGCGACCGCCAACAGCCCTGGTCGTCGGCGTGCTGGCTCTAAGGGGCTAGCGACTTCCCGGCGGCCCGGCGTGTCGAATGTTATGATTCGGGCCAGTGGGCCGGCCTTGCGACCTCGCTTCTCCTGATCGTGCGCGACCTGGGCAGCCGCAATATGGGAATGTTGGACAATCCCGGCGTTGCTGGCCGGATAGACCTTTCGGTCACCCATTTTCTGCGCGGCGCTGGTGTAGAAGCCATCCAGGAATTCGTAGCGATCCCGGTGCTCTTCAGGGGCCGCGTGGCTGGCGGCATCCAGGTGCATCACCTGTTGAGTCTTGGAGAACGCAGGCAATTGGGGCAGGCCGCAGCCGTTGGGATTGGCCTTCTTGACGATGTTGGCAGAGTAAAGTAATACGGCCGCAAACCCGTGTTGACGGATTGTCGCCGAACCGTCGAGTGGGCCTCGGCCAGCCATGAGCGGCGCCCGGTTGACGCGGGCGTTATTTGGAATTATCGGAAGCCAACTCCGCAGGCAAGCGGGCCCGCTGTGCAGTCTCCGAAGCGGCGCGTGACTCGCCCGGAGCCATCAATCGGGCGCGGAAAACGTTCGTAAACGCTGCGCGATTTCGCGACTAACCGTTCGCGCGCTCGCATGGACGGCTCGCGTAAAATCAAATACACGGAGCATGCGCGAGTACGATTTGATCGCCGACTGGTACCCGACCGATCGCAGCCGGACTTTCGGCGTCGCTGAAGCGCTTGCCGTCGCCGCTCCGCTCCCAGCCCACTCGCGCATTTTGGATGTCGGCTGCGGCAACGGCGTGCCGATCACCAAGGCGCTTGTGAATGCCGGCCATCGCGTCGTTGGTCTAGACAGCTCTGCTGGAATGCTCGCCCGGTTCCGGGTCAATCTCCCGGGTCGCTAATCGTGCGAGGTGACGCTCGGCAGTGTCCATTCGTGGATGGCAGCTTCGACGCAGCGATTTCGTGGGGGATGATTTTTCACCTCTCTGCCGCTGATCAGGCTGCTGTATTCGCAAGTGTGTCCCGTGCGCTCAAGCCGAGTGCGCCGTTTCTCTTCACAGCTACTGAGATCGCTGGCGCTGACAATACCGGCGTCACAGGCACGATGAACGGCGTAACATTTCACTATTATGCGGTCCCTAGCTATCAAAGTCTCATCGACGAACACGGCCTGGTACTCGTAAACAGTTACGATGATCCCGGCGTCAGCACGTACTATCTCACACGCAAGGGGCCGTGAGGCGATAGATCGATCGCGTCACCAGTTCACGGGTAAGGGCGTAGCGTTTGCCGGCCAGCTTCGGCCGGATGGTCCCTAATTCGTACGGAGGTTGATGCCGGCGAAGGTCCCGGAGTCGCGCTAGCACGGCCGGAACCCTCTCGAACTCGCGGCGCGGTCGTCGTCTTGCCTGGGCGCGGGCGCTTGTCATCATGGAGGCATGCTCACTGTCTTCGAGGCAGCGGGTGGCATCGACTTCCTGCGCCGTCTTGCTGCTGCCTGGCATCGTCGGGTTATCGCGGACGAAGTAGTCGGCCATGCGTTCAGCCACGGTTTCCATCCCCAGCATGTCGAGCGTCTTGCCGCATATTGGGCGGAGGCACTCGGTGGACCCAGTATGTATTCCAACTCCTACGGCGACGAGACCTCCGTCGTCCGGATCCACAGCGGCAACGGGGTGCACGACGAGATGGATCGGCGCGCCATCGCTTGCTACGACCAGGCTCTGGCTGACGTCGGGCTACCCGACGACTCTGCGCTGCGACGAGTGCTGCACGACTACTTCGCTTGGGCGACCACTACAACCATGGCCCGCTACCACCGGTCCGCTGACGATGTGCCTGACGGTCTCACCATTCCGCGCTGGTCATGGGAAGGACTCCAGGAGTGATCGACAAATGCCGGTCTCCGTCAACGTGCAAACGGTTCACCCTCGCAAGTTGGCCGTGGTACGGCGCGAGGTCACGCCGGGCGCGGTGGCCGCGGCGTGGGACATTCGCAGTCAGCCGGGCCTGTGGAACAACGGCCACAACATTTTTCTCTACCACCACCCGGCTCAGCCGGGCGCGCCGATACTGTGCGACTTCGGTGTCGAGGTCACGCGCACATTTGAAAGCGCCAGCGAGGTGTACGCGACCGAAACACCAGCAGGCGAGGCTGCAGTTGCGGTCCACCGCGGCCCGTACAACCGCATGAACGAGGCGCACGACGCAATCCGCAAATGGATAGAGGCGAACCGCAGGGAGTCCGCTGGCTACTCGTGGGAGGTTTACGGAGATCCGGCGCCGGATCCGGCCGACACGGAGACGACGGTCGTGTACCTCCTAAAGTAGCGTTCGTGCGCTCCGGTCGGATCGTCGGTCACACGTACAAAGCTCAGATTGTCCTGCTGCCCCCGGCCGACCTCGCGACTGGCCCCAGACGGCGATGTCGGAAGTGTGCGCCAACCCAGGCGTTTCGGCTTTCGCGCGCCCGTGCGCGTCGGGAGAAATTCCGCTTCGTATCGCGCGCATCGTGTCGCCGGCGCCAGCGCGCGGACTCGAAAAGCGCGGCGACATCGTTTGCGAGGTCCGCGGACGTGTTTTTGCGCGGCGCTCGCGCTCAGCGAGCGTCGCGGAATCTCTCAGGCGCGCGCCCTCGCTCGTGCGCGGCGCCGCGCGCCCGTGCGCGTCGAGCACCGGCTTGAAACTCGCTCTGGCGTCAGGAAAAACTCCGCTTTTATATCGTGCGCATCGCGTTGCCGGCGCCAGCGCTCGAGTAGCGCGGGCTCGATCAAAAGGCGCGGCGGCGGTGTCCGCGGCGTTCTTGTGCGTGCGCTCGTCGAACCGTCGCGGAATCTCTCAGGCGCGTGCCAGCGCTCGTGCACGGCGCTGGGCGCCCGTGCGCGTCGATCGCGTGCTTGAAACTTGCGCGCGTGCGACGGGAGAAACTCCGCTCCTGGATCGCGCGCTTCGTGTCGCTGGCGCCACCGCGCTCGAGCAGCGCGGCCTGGATGGAAAAGGTGCGGCGACGGCATTCGCGAGGTCCGCGGGCGCGTTTTTTGCGAGTCTTCAAGGTCCGGGAGTCGCAGGACCGTTTTTGCGGCGCGTCGCTTTTCTTTGAGAGTTGGGCCAAAGCCACAGGTCCATCTTGCGACAACCTGAGTCCGAGTGACGCGTGATTCGACCGGAGCAACTCACTTGCGCTTGCGCTCTGGAAACCTCGGGTAAACGCTGGGCGACCGGGCGGGAGACATTCCCTGGTTAGGCACGATTCGACACAAACCGGAAGAATTTCCAACAACGTCCATTGACGATGCGCTGCTCCTCTCTGTACGAGCCAAGGGAGTAGCTGGAGATCTCACCGCGCCAAAAAGCAATGGCTGGCGCGTTGGCTTCTAATACTCTGACGAGCCATTCTCCCGGATATTCATTCCAGAGGAATGCAGCCATTCTCCGGCCGAAGCCGCGGCGTCGAAACTTACGCATGACAAAGAACTCATGAACGTCATGTGCGCCAACATCGCCCAGCCACTCGCCGCCAGATCCAACGAGAGCGAAACCTGCGATCAGGTCGCCAACCCTCGCCAAGTACGCATCGTACCCTTTTCCCCAGACTGAGGCCGTGTCGTAGGAATAGCGTCCGTCGGCGTCAGTATCAAGTTCGAACCACTCTGACATGTCGTGGCAATAGTGCTCGGACAAGTTCCGGAGCACGACATCCGATTCAGGTCCGATGATTTTCGAGATCACGAGATTAGGGGACGGCATGGAGTGTGGATAGTCACCTGCTCCATTTGAGTTTACCTTCCGTTCGGATTTCGGGGGGCCGAACTGCCGATTGCTCCTCGCTGACGCCGTAGCGTTTGCCCTATCCACTGGGCGGATCGTCGGCCAATCCGTAGAGAGGTCCACCGGCCGCACCGTCGACATGCGTCAGGGTCCGCTTTGGAAGGTGGCGCGTAATGCGCCCAGAGCAGTCGTTCCAGATTCTTGGGCCCCGTCGCTGCGCGACGGGAATGGAGTTTCGCTACGCCCGCGTCGTGCGTTCAGTTGTCTAAGTTCGTACAATTGATCTGGCGATGGACAGACGCTTCGTAGTTGTCTCTGGCTTGCCAGGCAGCGGGAAGAGCACGCTGGCTCGACAACTGGCCACTGCCCTGTGCTTCCCGCTTCTGGATAAAGACGATATCCTTGAGCGCCTCTTCGACGCGAAGGGCGCCGGTGACGTTGATCGGCGCCGGGCGCTGAGTCGGGAGAGCGACCGAATCCTCCAGACCGAGGCGTTGGCCTCAAGCGAGGCAGTCTTGGTTTCGCACTGGCATCTCCCGGGCATGCCCAGGCACTCGGGAACGCCTACCCACTGGTTAAGGGGGCTTTCCGCCAAAGTAGTAAATGTCCACTGCCACTGCGACGCGGAACTCGCGGCTGAGCGCTTCGCGGGGCGGAAGCGTCATGCCGGACACATGGACCGCGAAAAGCCGCCCTCAGAGATCCGCGCTGGCATTGAGCGAGTAGCTTGTTTTGGACTGCTCGGCATTCAACCGCGCGTGGATGTCGACACCTCACGTCCGGTGAAGTTGGATGGCGTACTTCTGGAGGTCCAACAGGCATTTCAAGCGTCGCGGCTCTAACAAACTCCCGTCCACTCGTCCATATAACGCGTCAACCGCGAAAGTGGAGTCTCGCCGGCTCCGGGCGCACCGTCGGCCACTCGGAGAATGGTGCAGGCATCGCGGTCGGGCGACGCGGTCCGACTTGGCGAGCGTTAACACCTCATATCGGTAGCTGGCGGTAGGCAAAGCGGGACGGGTCTTCGGTCTGAAGCGTCCGGCCGCCCGTTCCGTGCGGCTCACTCATATCGCAGCGCGATCAGCGGATCGATCTTAGTCGCGCGGCGCGCAGGCAAATAGCCGGCGAGCAGGGCGATAGCAATCATGGCGGCAATCGGCAAGCTGATGGCGAGGGGATCGTAGGGCTTCACGCCGTAGAACAACGAAATTGCCAGGCGGCTCATGGCGAGCGCCAGTGCCAGACCGATGGCAACACCGACGAACACCAAGCCAAGACTTTCGCGCAGCACCATCCAGAGAACATCCCGCCGGGCCGCGCCCAGCGCCATGCGGACACCGAATTCGTTCGTGCGCCGCGAGATGCCGTAGGACATCACGCCATAAATGCCAATCGCGGCCAGGAAAGCGGCCAGGATGCCAAAGAAGGTGGAAAGCTGCGCTACCAACCGCTGGTTGAGCACGGAATCGTCGACCTTTTGGGCGAGCGTGACCGAGTCCGCCACCGGTAGATTCGGATCGACGCCGGCAACAGCGCGCTGGATTGCGGGAACGAGAGCCTTGGGATTTCCGGTGGTGCGCGTCACAAGTGTGTAGAGGAAGCCGGGGTGCTGCGCATGGGGATAGAAGGCGGCTGGCATCCGCTTCTCGTTCAGGTCTACGTATTTGGCGTCTTTGACCACGCCCACCACCTCGATCTCGAGCCACTCGGGATTGTTCTCCTTATCCGGATCGTCCCCAATGCGGAACGTTCGGCCGAGCGGCGAGCCGCCGGGGAAGTACGTGCGCGCCAGGGTTTCATTAATCACCGCGACGGTACGCCCGGCCTTATTGTCGCGCTCATCAAGCGAGCGACCAAGAACGATCGGCATTTTCATCGCGGCGAAGTACCGGGGTCCGACAATGTTATGGTTCACATCGCCGTCGTTAGCTGACTTCGGTCTGCCCGGCACGGTGATGGCGGTTGTCCATTCGCCGCCACTGAAGACGAAGAACGAAAAGGCGGCAGCCTGAACTCCCGCGAGAGCACCGACGCGTTCTTCCACGCGCTCCATCATATTTTCCAGGCGCGCGTCCTCTTTATAGCCGCCACCCACCGGATCAATGCCCGTGATAAGAACGTTTTGGCGGTCGAAGCCGGTATCGATATTAGTCAGGTTGATCAGGCTGCGCAGAAACAGGCCGGCTCCGGCGAGCAGGAGCAGGGACAACGCAACTTGCCCTACGATGAGACCGCGGGCCAGGCGATGGCGCGATGGAGAAACGCTGATGCCGCGGCCTTCTCGCAAGGCGGGCGCCAGTTTGAGGTTGGTGGCCTGCCACGCCGGCGCGACGCCGAATAGAACCACAGTAAGCATGCTGACGGCCAGCGTGAAGCCGAGCACTTGCGCATCTGGAGCAACACTGAGAGGCAGAGCTTCGGTTCCGGTGGACACCATGAGGACGAGCAGCCGGCTCGCGCTGGACGCGAGTAGGACACCTAGCGCCGCGCCGGCAAGGCCCAGCAGGCTACTTTCGACCAGCAATTGACGGATCAGCCGCGACCGGACCGCGCCGATGGACATGCGCACCGCGATTTCGCGCTGGCGTGCGGAAGCGCGCGCCAGCAGCAGGTTGGCGACATTCGCACAGGCGATCAGAAGCACCAGAGCGACCACCCCCATCAGTATCATCAACGGCGAAAAGAACTGGTGCCGCAGCATGGAAAGCCCGGTGGCGGCCGATGTCAGGTCGATGCGTGCATGCTGCATATTCTCGACCTGCTTCGCGGAAGGCTGCGGACCGGCATACTCATGGATGATTTGCTGAAACAGCAGGTTGGTGTTGGCACTGGCTTGCTCCATGGTGACACCGGGCTTGCGGCGCCCAATCACGTAGAGCGACTGGAAGAGGTTCTTCTCCAGGCCGTTCCAGCCTGGCGAAATCTCCTTCTCCATGGCAAGCGGAATCCAGACGTCCGGAGACTGTCCGACGTTTACGCCGAAAAACTCGGGTGGCGCCACGCCGACAATGCTATACACCGTCTGACCGATGGTTATCGTCCTGCCAAGAACTGTGGGGTCTTGTGCCAAGCGGCGTCGCCACCATGAGAAACTGGCGACGGCGATTGGATGAGCGCCGGGGTGCTGATCGTCGGCGGCGCTCAGCGTCTGGCCGAGAATCGGATTCACGCCAAGTGTGTGAAAGTAAGTTCCGGATACCAGCTCAGCATTGATCTTTTCGAGACTTTGACCGCCGGCGACGCGGCCATGCGTTGTGAACAGAATGCTCGAAACAGCCGCAACATCGGAGAACACCCGGTTGTTCTGGCGGAATTCGCGGAAGAAAGGATAGGAGAAAAGCTGCATGCTGCGATTCGGCAGACCGTCTATGCTGCCCATCCATTGCCCTTTCCCAAACAGCGCCAGATCCTGCGGCCGCTGGACGGGTAGGCTGCGCAACAGAACCGCGTTCAATAGGCTGAAGACGGCCGTGTTGGCGCCGATGCCGAGGGCAAGAGTGAGGATCGCTATTGCGGTCGACACCCGGCTCCGGGCCAGCATCCGTAGACCGAAGCGAACGTCCCTCCACAGCAGATCCAAGCTCATCCAGCGGGTGGATTCGTAGAACCGTTCCTCGACGCTGGTTCGATTCCCTAACCCGCGGCGGGCCGCGGCACGTGCCTCCGCCTCCGGAACACCCTGCGCCAGGAACCGGTCGACGTCAATCTGCAGATGCGCTTCGAGCTCGGCGCTGAAGTCGCCTGGCTTCCTCTTCGACCTGAACATGCGTGTTATCCCTCCTCGGCCTCCGGTCCCAGAATCCGGCCTATGGCGGTTGAAAGGCGCCGCCACTTGGTTGTCTCCTTGACGAGTTGCTGGCGTCCGGCGCGCGTCAACTTGTAGAAACGGGCCTTGCGGTTATTCTCGGAAGTACCCCACGCGGCGGCGATCCATTCCTTCGCCTCCAGGCGTTGCAGCGCCGGGTAGAGAGCTCCGTGCTCCACCAACAACTCGTCGGCGGAGGTCTGTTCGATGGCGCGTGCGATTCCCTGGCCATGCCGCGGGCCGAAGATCAGAGTGCGAAGGATCAACAGATCGAGCGTCCCTTGCAGCAGTTCGAGGCGCTCTTTCTCTTCTCGGGTGGACATCTAACCTAAGCGTGCCGCCATTCGGGTAAGATGTCAACCCGAACAAATCGCTTCATCGTGACGAAAAGCACCAAGAGTCCTGGCCCGCCCTTGTGGCGGCCACGACCGCAACAATGAGCGGACGTCGCGCGGAAAGACAAGGTTCGCTCTAACTCCTGCGTCTATGAACCGGACTCGCTGCTGCGACCGCTTGCCAAAGGAGCTCGATCCGCGCGAGCGTTAAGTACCAATATCGGTATGTAACTCCGCCGGCAAGCTGGCCCGCCGGGCTGTTTCCGAGTGGCGCGTCAAGCGGCCAGAGCTGCGAGGTTGCGAACCCCTATCGCAAGAACCTCCACCTGTCGCACAACTCCTTTGATAGATGCTCAAGATCCGGGAAGAGCGTCGACATCGTGAAACCCGCATTTTCAAGTTCCTCTTGGATCGCCTGTACCGATCCCGAGGGAATCACTATCTTTGCCAGGCGGCGCGTTTGTGCGGGTTCTCGAGCTGCGTTCGTTCTCGCGAGGTCCTTCGTCTTGCCAAAAATTACAAAGCGGCTCTGTTGAACCGCAAGACGACGATCGACGTGCGGCGGCTCGATCGCTGCCGGTACAGTCGGACCAACATCGTCCCTGACGAACGCCTGCTCTACATCTGGCAGATAGGGTTGTGCTTCTTCCCAGTCAGCTTCCATCGGCCCATCTATTCCTTTTCGCATTTTATGGTTAAGCCACCATGGGTCAAGCATCCACACTGCGGCATCATAATCTCCAGGATGCTCGTTCAAGGCAAAAAAGAGAGCGATTAAGGGACTGTCGGTCCAGTCGAGAAGCCGCGTTGGGGCGCCGTAGTGTTGCATGAGAAAATACCATTCCCACTTGTTGGCCGGAAGACGACCTTGAACCATCTGCAAAGCGCGGCTCTGAAACTCTTGACGAATCTCGGCTTCCGCCGCCGCGCGAAACTCCGGACGCCAGATCTTCGGCTGCAGGCCCCAACGAGCGTCTTTTTGACCTCGGAACCATAGGACCCGCGCCCCGGCTTTGACCGTGATAAACGTGCCGGAACTCCATTTGGCTTTAATCTTTCGAATTAGACCGAGGAACTGGGTCAGGTCTTCGGCTGAGTGGGTTCTTCGAGCGCCGCCCGCAGATTTCCGTCGCATCTTGGATCCTTCCAATAATAACGGACAGTTTGTGTATTCGAAATCGCGATACATGAAGTCCAGCGGTTCCAACGAGCGAATTGTCGGCGACTCGTAGAGAGGCTGGCTTGGGCCAGCAGCGTCCGCGGCATTCTACGAGTCGCGCGTAATCCGGCCGAAGCTGTCGACAGGCCTTCGGAGTTGTCGGTGAGATGCTCTGCGATCTGGCAGGAGCTGATCATCGGCGATCTCCCCGCGCCATCGTGCGTCGCCGCTACTTGCGCGTGCTGCGCGCTCGCGGCTTCGCCCGGTTTGAATACCCGTTGTGTACGCCCCTATGGGAGTTTCAGGGTCTCGATGATCGGATCGAGACCCTGCCGCAGGGCGCCGAGTTCGGACTCGGCAGCCTGCGAGAAGAACTGCGCGAAGGCGTTCTCTCCACTGACCCAGACCAGGTACTCGGCCATCTTCGCGTCCCCCCGAGTGAACTCCCCGACGCAACTCAGCGCGGGCCGGCCACCGACGGTGCGACGCTCCACGCTGCCGGGCAGGATGCGATAGTCCGCAAGCCCGGCCGCCACGCGCTGCGCAGCCTTCGCCTCCGGTTGGGCAAGCAGCCGCGTATACGCCTCTTCCTCCGAACGCTCGGCATTGGGCCTCATCTTGAAATAGAGTGCGCCCGCGTCCGAAGTCCCGTCGATCAGCCGCGCCGTCGTTTCGTGGTCGCCCCAACGGGATGCGCCATCCACTTTCCAGCCCTTGGGCAGCTTCACGGATACGGCGAACTCGGGGTCGCGGTATTCGATAGCGCCGCTCGCGTCCCCGGCGGGCTGAGCGACGGCCTTGAACTCAACCGTCTGACCAGCCGGCCCCGGCATGCTGTCATTCTTGCGGGCGGCGGTCGTCTTCTCCACGAAGAGCAGGGCGTCGAATGCCTGCGGCGTCACTTGTTTCACCATGTATGCATTGGGAGAGCTCTCCGAATAGACAGCTCCTATGCTGCGCGTGGGGTGCTCGGCACTTAGCCATTCGGCCACTGGGCCGGTCTTCGGAGCAGTCCGCAGGTCCAGGGCGAACAGCGGAATGCCGCTCGCCGCCAGGGTGGCATCCAGGCTGCCGGCCGGCGCCGGCGGCACGGTGAAATCCTGGAGACCGCGTCCCAGCGAGATCGCCTGGAAGGATCCCTGGTTGAAGGAGAACCCGAAAACTACCATCTGGCCGCCGTACATCTCACGCAGCGCCCCGCCCATAGACCCGCTCCTTGCCATGACGTGCCCGTTGTGCGCCCAGAGAACGATCTTCGAGCCCGGTGAGCGATCCAGAATCCACTTCACGTTGGCGGCCATGCTCGCGTCGCGTGTGACCTGGTCGGCGCGCATCTGCACGCACTGCAGCACGACGCGTGCGTTCTGGATGGCCCACTCGATGTCGCCGGCGGCGGCTTGTTCTTTTTCGTATCGCCCGCGCGAGGCCTCCAGATGCTGTAACACCTTGCTCCACTCAGCGGACGCAATCATGGGATCTACGGCCTTGGGATCCGTCGGCGTCGCGATGTGCGAGATGCGCAGGCTCTGCTTTCCACTGTGCGCCATCCGATCGTCGAGCCGGGCGGGGTAGGTGGGGCTGCCCGGGCCGAGGCCTTTCAACGTCGGGCCTTCGAAGCCGAAATCGTAGGCGTCGCTGCTGTATGGTTTGCCGTCGATCTCAATCTGGAGATCGTCGAACCAAGCCGTGCCTGCGCCGGCAAGAAGCGGTCCGAAATAGATGGCCGTGGCATTGGCCGGCACGGCGAGTTCCAGTTCGTAGCGGTGCCAGTCCGTCGTGCCCTTTGGCGCCGCGTCCCCCAAGTTAGCGAACGAGGCCGGCTGATTCTTGGTATCGGCACGCCACCAGAAACTGGCATACCCGGAGACGTTTTCAGTCTTGATGTATCCGCTAAACCGGATCTTCTTGCCCAGGGCCAACTCCGCCGGAAACGTGCCGCCAGCCGTGCCGAAGTCGTTCTGCCTGGCGAGCGAAGGCGCCAGCGCAAGCTCGGAAGCGCGGGCCAGAGCCGGCGCGTACTCGGGGTCGGCTTTGGCGATAAAGTCGCGAACAATCTCGTCGGCCACATTCGGCGTCTGCATGTCGAAGCCGGTGAACTCCACTCGCCCCTTGCCGGATTGGTTGAACTCGCGCATCCAAACCACCATGTCGAGCACTTCCTGCGTGTCCCACGTCCAGAAGTACATGCCCTTGATGAGCTTCGCCGCATCGCCCTTGCCGTGGAGAACGAAATCGTTCAGCCGGTAGGCCTCCGGCATGTTGGCCTCGATCGAGAAGATGGTAAAGCCCATTTGGGTGGCCAGGAACTCCAGCATTCGGTGCTTCAGCTGAAAGAACTCGCGCGTGCCGTGCGTGGCCTCGCCGAGCGATACGATGCGCGCGTCGCCCACCACCTTCCTGAGTGGCTGCATGTCATCGAAGCCATGGCCGGCGACGGGTGTCGCGAGCCGGATCGCGCTGCCGTGGACCCACTCGCTAACGGCGTCCGGCGCCGGAGTTTGTGAGGTCATGCAGAGCGGCAGCAAGAATACCGCAGCCAGCGTGCGAGAACCGAGCATGCAAGGAACTCCTATTCGGTTGGGATGATAACTTATTTCGATCCGAAATGCAGCGCGTCAATCCGACCTCAAGATATGGTGAGTTGAGCGGAACCGCCCGCGAATAGCGCCTTAGCATCTGCCGGCCGCTCCGGCAGGATGGTCGGCCATCTCGGAGGATGTTGAGGGCATGGCGGTGGGGCGTCGCGGTCCGACTTTGGCGAGCGTTATCTTGTCATATCGGCAGCCAATTTCGCCCGTGCGCTCCGGCCCGCGATCGGGGAACTCCGCCGGCCACTTGGTCCCCCCCCGCGGACCGCTACGAATCGGAGCCGTCGACTAACGCACTGTCTTGTGTCTCCACGGGTCCTTCCAGGAGGTGCAGCACCTCGATCATGCGCGCCCCGCATGGCTCTAGTGCGCCCACAGAGCGGCGGACAAGGTCGAGCAGCTTCGCCTGCTCTGGCCTGAGCTCCCCTCCGCTACAGATGTCAACGAGCAGGCGCAGCAAGAAGTCGCCGTGACCGCAAACCTCCGCCGTGCTGCCATCAGCAAAGTAGAGAACCACCGGGTCCTTGATGTATCGGGTTTCCAAAGCCCGAATGCGCCTTTCAACTCTCACGGATCCTCCCTTCTACAGTCCCTGCGCCGAGCCTTCCGCCGCGCGCTCCAACGCCGACACGCGCGCCTCCACATCTTCGATCTCGATTGCCTTCGAGGAGTGGCTCATGACGCACTCGGCGGCGCGCACACGGACGGAGGCCGGCGTGCCCTGGTCGAGCATGACTTTGAGCAGGGTCGTCGCGGCTGCAGTCGCGCCCTGCTGGAGACGGGCTACCGCCTGCGAGTACGCGGCACGCCGGGCTTCCCGGTAGGCGGCCTGGAACTCCGGAACCTTCGTCCAACTGAGAAGTGTGGTGGGGGAGATGCCCACCGACTTGGCGGCTTCCTCAACGTTGCGCTGGGTGAGGAGCGCTGCGATCGCCGCTTCCTTTTTGCGCCCGAACTTGGTGCCGTGCCCTTTAATTTCCATCGCCCTGCGCCAGCCTGAGCCAATCTGGACGCCAAGCCGGGGCCACGAATTCTGCAGAATTGCCTTGCTTAACAGTGCAAACGGAGTGATTCATGTCCTGACCGCGGTAATCACCGCAGAAGGAGAAGAAGCCATGAAGACGACCGAGAACGAAGCAGCCAGCACCCTGGAGGCGCAAGCCGCCAGCACCGAGACCTCCTCGGAGCCGAAGGCCCCCACGAAGGCCAAGGCCGCGAAGCAGGCGCGCCGTGTTGCGCCCGCGAAGAGCAAGTCGGGGAAGAAGGCCACACCGGCGAAGAAGGGCGCCAAAACGCCCAAGTCCCAAAAGACCGCCAAGGCGAAGGCAAGCGCCGGGCCGCGCGAAGGAAGCAAAACTGCCCAGGTCGTCGCCATGCTGCAGCGGAAGAACGGCGCCACCCTGACTGAGATTATGGACAAGATGGGCTGGCAGCGTCACACAGTGCGCGGCTTCATGGCCGGCGCGATGAAGAAGGCCGGCTACAGCGTCGAGTCCTTCAAGCCCGAAGGCGGAGAACGCACGTACCGGCTCAACCCCTAACATCGAACGCCTGCCTTTCCTGGCCCGCCCGGCTCCGGCCGCGGCGGGCTTTTGTGCTTCTGGCCTCACCTCGCGCCCTGCCTCAGTCTCGCCAGCCTTGGCTGTACTACGCCAACCCGTTGCCGTCCGAGCGAACGTGGGCCAACCGTGGCGCAACAGGGGCCAACCCTTGGCTCGCCCGCAACAGCCGCAACTCGCACGACCAGTCCGCCAGGGCTCGACATAGCCCCTCGACGTCCGGGTGCCCGGCCCGGATCTGGGCTTCGACGGCCGCGATCTCCTGGTGGCAGCGGCCGATTCATGCAGCCGCCTTCCGGCGTTCCTCGGCGACTTCCTCGAACGTTCGTCCGTCGCCGTCGAGGGTGGCCTTCTTGCCGGCCAGCGTTTGCCAACGCTGCACGGTGACGTCGACATACCTCGGGTCCAATTCGATGCCCAGACAAACGCGTTCTGTGAGTTCGGCCGCCGCGAGCGTGGTGCCGCTGCCCAGAAACGGATCGTAGACCAACTCGCCCCTCTTGAGGTGATTCAGGATCGGGCGGCGCATGAGCTCGATCGGTTTCTGGGTCGGATGGTCGTATTTCTGTTCGTCGCTGCCGCCCATGATGAACTTCGGCGAGGGAGATGCCCAGATGGTGGAGTTCTCGCCAGCCTTGCCGTACCAGGGCGCATTTTTCCTCCGGACGAACCAACACGGCTCGTGCTGAAACCAGTACAACGTCCGCGTCAACACCGTTCGCCCTTTGTCCCAGATGATCTGCTGGTGATGGATGACCCGATGCGCAAGAGGCCGTCCAGCACCTCCCGAGTGAACTTGGAGGCATGCCAAACGTAAGCAGCCTGGAGACTCGGCACCAGTTCGAACGCTTCGGACCAGTCGGCCCGGGTGTCCCCCGAGATCGTGGTCTCGGTGTGGCCCTCAGTTCGCCGCTTCATGTAGCTGGACTCCGCGGGCCCGCAGCCGTTGAGGCCGGCGCGATCGCGCCATTCCGAATCCAGCTCGATGCCGTAAGGGGGATCGGTCACGAGCAACAGCGGCTTGCGCTCGCCCAGCAACTTCGCTACGGCGTCGACGCTGGTGGCGTCCCCACACAGCACGCGGTGTTTGCCGCAGAGCCACAAGTCGCCAACCCGGGACACCGGATTCTCCGGAACCGGGGGCGCAGCATTGGCGCGTTCCTCGTCGGGGATGGCCAGCAGGCCATCGATCTCTCCGGGATCGAAGCCGGTCAAGCTGAGATCGAAGTCCGTAGCACTCAACTCCTGCAGCTCCAGCGCCAGCAGCTCTTCATCCCAATCGGCCCACGCCACCGAACGGTTGACCATCAAGCGGAAAGCTTTTACCTGCGCCTCCGACCATTCATCGCAGAGGATCGTGGGTATTGCGGTCGTGTCGCCACCGGGCCACGATCCCAGCTTCCGCGCGGCTTTCAGCCGCAAGTGGCCATCCACGACGGTTCCGTCACTGCGAGCGAGCACCGGCACCTTGAAACCGAACTCGCGGATGGAGGAGCACATGCGGTCGATCGCGGCATCGTTCTTGCGCGGATTGCGAACGTAGAAAACGAATCGCTCTATCGACCAGATTTGGATTTGCAGCGGCTGTGCAGTGGGTTGCGATAGCATGCCTCACCTTCCGATACCTCAAAAGTGGAGGTGCCTTTCGGAGGGTGCGCTTTGCGCTCGCCTGTCGAACCGAGCCTCTGCCTCTGATTTTACGCCGAAACACAAACCCTAGGCAGCGTTTTTTCTATCAGCAGGCTGGTGCCAGGTGCATGGACCTTCGCAACGGCTCGCCGGCAGCCGCGCAGTTCCGCGAGTTCGGGGCTGACGATCTGCGAACGCACTGGGGGGACTTCTGGGGGAACCCCGAGGGTCATGGAAGAGGAAATTTGAGTAAGGATGGGTAATTCGCGATGAAGGGGGTGTCTCCGTGCAAGTCGTGCAAACGGCGTGTCGTCAAATGGTTGTGTTGGGACTAAAGGACTTGTTTTGGCTCCTCAGGTAGGACTCGAACCTACAACCCTTCGGTTAACAGCTAGTTGGCAGCCGTTTGCAGGGTTGCTCGGGATTGCGCGTAGCTGCTCAGTATCAACCGCTTACAGACAGACTGCGA
>Ga0181520_10006281_pt1 | contig 18291 bp, 17 predicted proteins | sample PEATcosm2014_Bin_29_FD_132451 | JGI IMG/M metagenome (GOLD analysis project Ga0181520, IMG submission 132451) | Peatland microbial communities from MTU Mesocosm Facility, Houghton, MI, USA - PEATcosm2014_Bin02_30_metaG | ecosystem: Environmental > Terrestrial > Soil > Wetlands > Peat | place...
CCGTTTCCTCTAAGTGCACGGCTTTTTGCCCTTTCTTTCTCGTTTTCATGCACTTTATCAGTGATTATATCAGCTATTTCTTTACGGTGCTGTTTATTCTATTTTTTTCAGCACCCCTTACCTGGGTCGCGAGCCTGGCCGCGGATTGCTCGTGGACAATCGCATGATCCGCAAAATGTCCGCAGACATCCTCGACGAACTCGAAATCCGCGATATCGACGTCGATGCCAAAGTCTCAGGGGTGCCCTTGGCCCAACGACAGCTCGTGGAGATCGCGAAGGCCCTTTCGCACGATCTCAAAGTGCTGATCCTCGACGAGCCAACGGCGCCGCTGACGAACGAAGACACCGCGCACCTCTTCGAGATACTGAAGCACATACGGAGTAGGGGAGTCTCGATCATCTTCATCACGCACCGGCTCAAGGAAGTCCTAACGTACTGCGATCGCGGCACGATTCTTAGAAACGGGAAGACCGTCGAATCCGTGCGCATCTCCGACATCGACGAAAGCAGCCTTATCGAGCTGATGATCGGCCAGAAAGCCGAGGGCTTTTATCGCGCCTCAGACGCCTCTGGCGCGGCGGGAAAGGGGAGCGAGGCTATCCTCAAGGTCGAGCATCTTTCGATCGGCGACAAGGTCCACGACATCGGCTTTCAACTGCACCGAGGAGAGATAGTCGGTGTGACCGGCCTGCTGGGCGCCGGCCAGAACGAAATGGCTCGATCCTTGTTCGGCATTCAAGATGGCGCTTCGGTCCTTATCGAGCTGAAGGGACGGCGGATACGGATACGATCGCCGAAGGAAGCAGTGGAAAACGGCATATGCCTCCTAACGGAAAACAGGAAAGAGGAGGGCTTGGTGCTCGGCATGAGCGTGAAGGAGAACATCACCCTGCCGTCGCTTCGGCGTTTCAATCGCTCCAGGCTGTTTCCGTTCATCCACAATGGAAACGAACGCCGCGCGGCCCAGAATTTCATCGATAAAGTCAACATCGTCGTTCGTTCCCCCAATTCTAAGATCAGGACCTTGAGCGGAGGCAATCAGCAGAAGTCCATAGTGGCCCGCTGGTTGTTGAGAAGCCTGGAGATCCTGATCTTCATCGAGCCGACCCGAGGCATCGATGTCGGGGCGAAGGCCGAGATATATCGCCTGTTGATCTCGCTAGCTTCGGAAGGCAAGAGCATCATGGTGGTCTCCACCGACCACAACGAAATCTTAGGGATATCCGATAGAATATTTGTCATGTATAAGGGTCGGCTCAGCAGCATTATTCCGCACGCCGAGGCGAACGAGGAAGTGCTGCTCTCCGCAATCCAGGGTTGGAGCACCGATGCGCAATCAGAGTGAGCCTTTGAGCCATTCCATAGGCACAACACACAAGAAGGCCGGCTACTGCGGGCGGGAGAGACTCGGCACCTTGCTTGATTCCTATGGGATTTTAGTGATCATCCTGGTCCTCGGCGTGGTCTTTGCGGCAACGGCGCCTCGATTCCTTTTGCCCCAGAACATCGCCAACATTTTGAAGCAGATATCGGTCGTCGCCATCATGGCGATCGGGATGTTCATGGTCATCCTGCTCGGAGGGATAGACCTTTCGGTCGGTTCGTCCGCCCTCCTGAGCGCCGTGGTCACCATGTATCTTATAAACCACAACTACGCGCCGGAGACCGTGGCGATTCCCATCGGCTTGCTGGCCGCCGCTGCTGTGGGATTCATCAACGGATTCATGGTGGAGAGCGCGGGGATAAGCCCCATCATTGTGACGCTCGGTACCATGATCGCAGTCCGCGGACTCGCGCAGACGATCCTTTGGATAGACAATTCGTGGTTGTGGGTGAAGGACCCGGCGCTGTTATTCCTCGCACAGAAGAATTTTGGCTTCCTGCCGGTGCTCGTCGTCCTCATGGTCTTCCTGTACGCGCTCTTCATGGTCATCCTTAATCAGACGAGATTCGGGCGGTACCTCTACGCGATCGGCGGCAATCAGCGAGCGACCTATCTCTGCGGCATACCCGTGGTCAGGTTCAAGACCCTGGCCTATACGCTTTCCGGCCTCATGGCGGGGGTCGGTGGCCTTGTGCTGGTCGCCCGGCTGAGCGCCGTCAGCCCAGCTGTCGGCAACAACATTCAATTCGATGTCATCACGGCCGTCGTTTTAGGAGGCGCCAGCCTTTCCGGCGGGGAGGGGCGAATCGAGAAGACCCTGCTTGGGGCGCTTATCGCCGGGATGATTATCAACTACCTGACCATCAAGGGCATACCCGGGCCTTACCAGTCCGCGGTGAACGGTATGATCATTTTGGGGGCGGTGATCCTTGACAAACTGAGTAAAGCGAGGTCGTGACTAATGCGCTATTCTGGGAATCATGTCTCGCGCCAGCGGGTTGGCCATATCATGCAGGTATACGGACTCCTCATGATGGGCGTTGTCCTTGTCGTGGTATTCGCCGCCCTTAACAAGGATTTCCTGACCTTCGTCAACCTGGAGACAATTCTTGAACAAAACGCGGCCCTGGCTATCGTCTCGGTCGGCGTGACCTTTACAATAATCGCGGGCATGTTCGATCTTTCGACCGGCTCGGTCGTCGCTCTGGCGAGCGTGGTAATGGCTCTGGTCGTTCAGAACAGTCAAAGCATGGTCATGGCGCTCTTCGTTGCCGCGACCGTCGCCTTGGCCTGCGGCCTTTTAAACGGCTTTCTGCTCTCCTATGGAGGCATCAACTCGGTGATAGTGACGCTCGCGGCGATGATCTGGTCTCGCGGGATCGCGTTGGGCGTCACCAAGGGCGACTCGGTTCCCTTCGCATCGCCCTTGGTCGACTTCATGAACGCGCGGTCGGTCCTCGGGCTTTCGCCCATAGTACTAGTAATCGGCTTCAGCTATGTTCTGGGCTGGTTTGCGCTCGGCCACACACGGCTCGGCCGCTATGCCTTCGCCTTGGGCCGCGACGTCGAAGCGACCAAACAAGCGGGTGTGAACACCGACCTCTACAAGCTCCTGATTTTCATGACGAGCGCCTTCTTCGTCTGGCTCGCGACTGTGGTCACGGCGACGCGAATGTCGGCGGGGGTGCCCAACGCGGTCTACGGTCTCGAATTCGACGCGATCGTCGCCGTCATCATCGGCGGGAGCAGCATGACGGGCGGCGAAGGGAGCATCATCAAGACGATAGTCGGCGTGCTGTTCATCTCAGTCTTGAACAACGGGCTTAGTACCATGGGTATGCGCGATTCGGCGTTCTATCTCTACAAGGGTGCCATAATCCTCGTCGCGCTTTTCTTCGAAGTCATGAGCAGACAGGTCCTGCGTAGCGGAGGCACCCACGTCGCCGCCGTGGGCGCAAAAGGCTAGGATAGGATGCCGAAAATGACGGAAGACACTTACGGGCATACGCCTCCACACAAGGCTTTTGAACTTGCCGACGTCTATGGAATCGGATTCGACGAAGAGAGGGCGGCCAGGAAACCGATCAAACTGGGAATCATCGGAGCGGGTCCCGTTGTCCAATCGAAGCATTGGCCGGCCATTAAGCGCCTCCAGACGATCTGGGAACCGATTGAAGTGACGGCCTTCGCGCTGCGCACGGCGACTCAAGCGCACAAGGTTGAAAAGGTCTTTGGGGCGCGCTGGTACCAGGATTACCGGGAGATGCTGGCCGGGGAGGACTTGGACGGAGTGATCGTGTGCAGCCCGGACGAGGTGCATTACGAACACACGATCGCCTGCCTCGAGAGGGGGCTGCCGGCCCTCGTCGAGAAGCCGATTGCGCGGTCCCTGGTGAGCGCGCGGGCGATGTGCTTGCAGGCCGACGCGAAGGGTCTACCGCTCATGACCGTCGCGAACAAGCGCTTCTCTCCGCCTTACCGGAAGGCGAAAAGGTTAATAACAGAGGGGCCAGTGTCCGATCCGGCGATGTTCGTTGGCAAGTTCAACCTCGGATATGACTACGTGGACCTCTTCGAATCGGGCACGGTTCACCTGTTCGATATTGCCCGCTACCTGATGGGGGACGCGGCGAAAATCCGCTGCATCGGTCTCGATAAATACAAACGATGCCGGCGAAAGTTCCCCGTGGACAACGCCGTAGCGCAGCTCGAGCTGAAGAGCGGGGCGGTGGGCGCGGTGTATACGAGTTCGAGCGCCTTGAGCTTCAAGCCATGGGAGCGGGTCGAGGTTTACGCGAACCACGCTTGGCTGGATGTGGATGACCAATACAAGCTCACGTTGCACGATAGTGAGACCGAGGGCTCGCGGAGCTGGACGCCCATAGTCCCCAATACGCTCTTCTTCGACGAGGAGTTCGGCGGTTTCACCGGGCTCATTGAGAACTTCGCGCAGGCCATTAGGGGTGCGGCGAAACCCGAGGTCGACGCCTGGGACGGATACCGGGCTTATGAGATGCTGGTCGCCTGCGAGCTCTCCCTGTCACGAGGAGGTGAGGCGATCGAGCTTCCGCTAGACCCGGCACGGGCCGATGAGGAAGCCCACGCCTGGCTCAAGGCCGCCGGCTGGCCTGGGGACAAATAGGGTAGGGGAACAAGAAAGATGAGGATAGCGAAGTTCGAGACTTTTATGGCCAACGCGGGCCTTCGGAATTACCTCTTCCTCCGCCTGACCACGGATACAGGGCTAACGGGCCTGGGAGAGGCTTCCCTTGAGTGGCAGGAGAAGACCGTTGAAACGATTTGTCACGAGTGGGTGGAAGCCCGCGTCCTGCGGCGTGATCCCTTCGACATTGAATCCATCATCGGCGGAATGATCCGCGACCAGTACCAGGGTGGATCGACTGTGATGACCGCGATAAGCGGAGTGGAGCTGGCCCTGTGGGACATCGTCGGGAAGGCCTGCGGCCAGCCGGTTTACCGACTTCTCGGCGGCCGGTGTCACGAGCGCATTCTCGCCTATGCTAACGGTTGGTACGGGGGGGCCCGCACGCGCAAGGATTACGCCGAGCGCGCCAAGGACGTGGTGGCGCGCGGTTACCACGGCTTAAAATTCGATCCGTTGGGCAACGCCTGGAAGGAGATGTCGTGCGAACAGATGGAGGAGGCCGAGGAACTCGTGGCCGGGGTCCGGGAGGCCGTGGGGCCGAGCGTGGAGCTCATGATCGAGTTCCACGGGAGGTTGTCCACGTCCTGCGCGATAGAGATGGCCGGGAGGTTCGCGAAATACCGGCCCGCCTGGTGCGAGGAGCCGGTCCTCCCTGAGAATATCGACCTCTTGAGCCTAGTCAAGCAGAAGACTTCCGTCCCGATTTCCTCCGGGGAAAGGCTCTATACCATAGCGGACTTCTACCGGATCGTATCACAGAGGGCCGTAGACGTTCTTCAGCCGGATATCGCGCATTGCGGCGGCCTGCTGATCTCAAAAAAAATAGCCGCATTCGCGGCGGCGCAGGACATACGGATGTCGCCGCACTGTTCGGTGGGTCCGATCTCTCTCTCTGCCTGCCTCCATTTCGACCTGAGCACGCCAAACTTCTACATTCAAGAAGCATTTGGAGAGTATGACGTCCCGTGGCGCGACGACCTAGTGCGCGGTTGGAACCCGATCCGCAACGGTCGCTTTGTCCTGGACGATAAACCTGGTCTCGGCGTGGAACTGGACGAGTCGGCGATAGCCGGCCATCCCTACGTCGCCCATGCTTTCCCGAGCCTCTGGGAGAACAGTTGGCTCGACAATTTCACGCAGAACGATTCCGGGCATCTCACGCATCGGTAAGTTAGAGCGAGGAGAGCGTATGGCTGAGTCATTCGTGTTCCTTTCCTATCCCCTATCGCTGGAGTCGCCCAATCCTCCGGCGATACCGCCCATGACTCTCACGCCGTTCATGAGCCTGGATAACGGCGACGACGCCAACGTGACACGCATATCGGCCGTTACACACATGGGCACGCACGTCGACGCCCCGTCGCATGTCATTCGGGGGGGCAACACCATCACGGATTACCGGGCCGACGAATTCGTCTTTAGAGCACCGGTCATGCTGGATCTGCCGCTCCACGACGACGAAGTCGTGATGCCGGAACACTTGCGGAACCTCGTGGATCTGGCGGGGGAAGCCGATCTGATCTTAATCCGATTCGGCTACGGCGGCGTGAGGTCAGGGGACCCCCAACGCTACAGCGGCCACTGTCCGGGATTCGGCACCGAAAGCGCCGCCTTCTTGATCGAGAATTTCCCGAAGATGCGCGCCCTCGGCATGGATGTGCCATCCTTGTCCTGCATCAAATACCTGGCGAAAACCATGAAGGCCCACAACATCCTTCTGGGTACCGACGGCAGGCGGTTTCTTATCCTGGAGGACATGAACCTCGACCAGGATCTCCACCGGCTGGACATGGTCATCGCGGGGCCGTGGCTGATCCGGGGCATGGATGGCGGTCCCGCCACCATAATTGGGCGATTGCGCGACTGATACGCGAGTGATCCGATCGGATCTTCATGTAGGCACTGAAATGGCAGAGGCGAGGAACGGCGCAGTCGTTCGGCGACGAGGCCGTATCATCATCCAGAGTAAGGTGGAACGCACATGGATACGAGCAATGGGGCGGTGGAATATCTGAAAGAGAGGCAAGAGATGATAGCGACTTGCCTCAGGATGTGGAGCCTGGGATACTTCATCGGGACCTGGGGGAACATTAGCGTGCGCGTCGAAGAGGGCTTCCTCATTACCCCGACGCGCGTCGATTACGATGCCATGCGGCCTGAAGACATCGTCCTCATGTCCTTGAGCGGCCGAAGGCTAGAGGGAGAACGCCTGCCTTCCTCCGAGACGGAGCTGCACCGTGCTTTTTACCAGAAATTCGAGGACGCCAAGGCCGTCATACACACGCATTCGCGGATGGCGAGCGCGTTGTCCGCCCTCCACATGGGAATTCCTCTCGTGACCGAAGACATGGCGCAAATCATTGGAGGAGCGGTGCGCTGCTCGAACTACGTGCCCGGCGGCCGCCATGTCCAGCTCGGCGAGGAGGCAATGAAGACGATCGGCGAAGCGCGCGCGGTCATCCTCGCGAATCACGGAGTCGTCTGTGCTGGCGCCTCGCTTCAGGAAGCGTCCATCGCCTGCGAAATCGTGGAGAAGAGCGCCGGTATCACCATCTCCTGCCTATCGACGGGCAAAAGTATACATGAGATCAGCAGGGAATACGGCCAGGAGGAACGGGAACGGTATCTGACCAAATACGGAAAGGCCGCCGATTTTCTCGGTGGAGAACACTAGACGAGGGGCCGTGGCATGCGATCAAAGATCGGTTTTACGTCGAAGACTTTTGCGCCGTTCCTCGCGAGGGGACTCTGCAGCCTCGACGACTTGGTGCGCTGGGCTGCCGAGATCGGGTTCGACTGGATGGAACTGCGGGACAGCCGGGCGGACAGTGAGCCTAAAGAGCTGGAACGGCTCAAGAGGGTCGCCGCTCAATCCGGCCTGCTTCTCCACTACGCGTGGGACGGCACGAATGTTCTTGATCGCGGGGATCGCGAGCTCTTTACGCGTGGGCTGGCCAAGGCCGGAATCTTCGGCGAGGGCGTCTATTCACGGATCACCATAGCGGGAAAGGTTATCAAGGATTCGAAGCTAAAGGTGGGTTATTCGCGCGGAGAGTACGACGAAATCTGCCGCATACTCGCGGTATATATTCGCGAGGCTGCCGCCGCAGGCGTCAGCCTCGTCTTCGAAAACAGCCACGAACCTATCGTCGGGGATGGTGCGACCTACTGGGGCATCCAGGAGCTGTTGGACGGCGTACCCAGCATGAGACTGGCCTTCGATCCGGCGAACGCCCTCAACGAAGCGGGCGTTCATATGCGCCTCGGCTGGTCGGACATGCTCGCTTTCTACAGGAAGAACGGCGGGAGAATTCCCTATTCCCACATTAAGAGTATTCGGGGCGGAAAGATCCTGCACGAGCTTATGATCACTGAGACGGCCGAAAGAGAGTGCCTGCGCTGCATTATGCGCGAGGTCGCATATGGCTGCCTTGAGCTCCCGGAATTCGAAAACTTCGATCTCTGCAGAGAGACGCTCATCGGGGCACGTAGGGCGCTTAGCGATCTGTCATAATATCTCGGACAAAAGAGACAAGGAGATGGGTATGAGCGATAGTTCGTTGAAGCAAATTGTCGTGGAGAAGACGAAGCAAACCGGCGTCTTGCCGTGCATCAAGCTGCATGAGCGTGCGGACTTCGTTAAATATGCACAGGCCATGTATGATGGGGGCGCGAGGGTTATCGAGGTTACGATGACAACGCCCGCCGCCCTCGAGGCCATCGAGGCAATATCGGGGCATTTCAAGGGGGAGTTGCTGGTGGCGGCCGGGACCGTCCTGGATCCCGTAAGCGCACGGGAAGTTATCCTGCATGGAGGCTCGCTCATCGTCAATCCTTGCGTCATCCCCGACGTAATAGACCTCTGCAACCGCTATCAGGTGGCCGTATATTCCGGCGCGTTCACCGCGACGGAGTGCTTCCAGGCGATGAACCTCGGCGCAACTATGGTTAAGATCTTCCCGGCGGCTCTTGGTGGCCCTAAATATATGACGAATCTCAAAATGGTGTTTCCGCAACTGGACTTGATCCCGTCTGGTGGCATCAGCGCGGACAACGCCGCTGAATACATCAAGTGCGGCGCCTGCGCGGTCTCAGGGGCGCGAACCTTCATGAACGAGGAAAAGATAGCGCGGGAGGGGATCTCCTGGATAACGCGCCAGGTGGAGCAATTCATATCCATCGTCAGGGCCACGAAGCAGGGAGTCAGGGCAATCCCCTGACAAGGGATGACAACGAGGTGAGAACGACATGAAAAGAGCCGTGACCATGGGTGAGATGATGATTAGACTCATGCCACCTGAGAATCTGAGATTCGAGCAGGCGATGTCATTCAACGTCTTTTGGGGTGGCGACGAATCGATCGTGGCGGCGTTTTTGGCGCGCTGCGGCGTGGCCATGACCTACGTGACCAAGCTTCCCGAGGGCGTCTTCGGCGATATCGCGATCCAGCACCTGCGGACGCAGGGAATCGATACGTCGTGCATAGCCAGAGGCGGCAAGAGGATCGGGCTCAACTTCTACGAGAACGGCGCCTCGGTCAGGCCGTCGAGAGTGATCTACGATCGGGAGAATTCCGCTGTCGCGGAGGCCGAGGAATCGGATTTCAATTTCGACGCGATCTTCAGGGGCGCCGATTGGTTCCATGTCTCCGGGATAACTCCCGCCCTCAGCGACGGCATGGCCGCCATCACCATGAAGGCTCTGCAGGCAGCCAAGAAGCACGGCGCCACCGTGAGCTTCGACCTGAATTACCGAAGAAGACTCTGGTCCCCCGAAAAAGCGAGGGAGGTCGTCTCTGAGTTGATGCAGTATGTCGACGTCTGCATCGGCAACGAGGAGGACGCCGCGATAATGCTCGGATTCAAGCCCAAATCGACCAACGTCGAAGCCGGCCGCATCAGCGTCGACGACTATAAGGAGATATTCGAGGCCATGCGAAAAGCCTACGGCTTCAAGATCGTCGCCTCGACGCTTCGCGAAAGCCACTCGGCCTCGGACAACGGCTGGTCCTCGATCGCTTACGACGGTAAGGAATTTTGTGTCTCGCGTAAGTACAACCTGCATCTGGTCGACCGCGGCGGCGGCGGCGCCTCCTTCGCGGCCGGGTTAATACGCGGCCTTCTCAAGGGAGCCACACTGAAAGAGGCGACGGAGTTCGCCGCAGCGGCGTCGGCCCTCAAGCAGACTATCGTGGGCGACTTCAACCTTGTGACCGAGGCCGAGGTGGTCGAATTAGTGAATGGAAATGCATCGGGCAGAGTCCAGAGGTGAATCGTTAACTTGGGTTTCATGACCATACCATGTGAAGCGACGAGTGGCGATGTAAGTGAAAATCGAGATCAATAATGCGCATAGCCTTTCGCTTGAAGAGCGTCTCCATGTGTTTTTTCTGGGCTACATTCGCTACTGAGAAAAGCCACGAGGACCTTTTATTGCGTGAAACGCATCGGGGACTTTTTTGATCGGATTGGCGCGATGACCGAGGAACTGGTGGCCGACATCCTGCGGATCCGGAGCAGCGACAAGGAGGACGACGAGGTGCGGCTCTTCGGTGAGATCGCCATCGAACGCGGCTACGTCGACGACGCTGCCCTGGCAAAGTATGTCGAGAGTAAGTCCTAAAAGAGCGTCAGGTACTACCAACAACGCGAGGGCGCTCGTTCCTCAGAGAACGTAGAGCCGTAGCCTCACATCTGCATCGCTTTTCGTCTTGCGTACCGTCTGTCTCCTCTGCCGCGGCTTTACTTACTTGATAGGGGGGACACGCGAGCCGAAAGACTTAGGGGCAGCTGTGGCTCTTGGGTCGATTGGCGCCGCTATCTCGCTCCGATCTCGGTCATCCTTGCGAGCCTCGGCGCCAAACTCGCCGGTATCCAATGGCCGGGGTGGCGCTTATCAGCATCCGCTGAAAGCGGCGCTCGTCGGGATGAGGTAGGTTCCGAAGCCGATTCGAGACGGCGACAGCGGAAGTACGAGGCCGCCGTAAAGGTTATGCTTTGTACTTGACAAAGCGGACCTTTTAACCATATGGTTAAACTATGAAGGGAAAAGTTCTCGACGAATCGGCCTCCCGAAGGATCAAGGAGGCGGCCCGTAGCATCTTCTTGGATAAGGGCTACGACGGCACCACCATGCAGGCTATCGCCGACCTCTCTCAGGTCAACAAGGCCCTCCTGCACTATTACTACCTTGGCAAAAACAATCTCTTTCTCCTCATCTTCGAGGAGGAATTCCAGCGCATCCTCGAAATAGGGCGCGACACCCTCCTCGACCCGAAGCTCCCCCTGATCGATAAACTCGAGCACTGGGTGGACAGAGAGTTCGCATACTTGTCGAGGATACCTCTGCTGCCTCTCTTCCTCATCAACGAATTCAACCGAAATCCGGGCCTCATCGTGAACCTGCTCCAGCGGCTTCACCTTCCCGACACGACTCGGTTGCTAAAGCGCCACAACAAGGAACTGGTGGAGAGCGGCCGCGGGATTAGGATGGAAGAGCTATTCACAATGATCATCTCGATGCTGTTTTTCCCCTTCATGGGTGCGCCGGTCGTGCAGTTCATGTGGGACCTGAGCCCCGATCGCTGGCTGGAAGTCCAAGCGAAGCAAGTCGGATTTATAAAGGAGGTCATAAAGAAGTATCTGGGCTAGTTCCCGCCGCCTTGATGCGGCGTTTAATACACCCTATAATTAACCATTTGGTTAATTAGACTGGTTAATAGGAGGTGAAGTGTGAGGCGATTTTGGGAAGGGCTACTGAAACACAGTTGGGGAGTCGTCGCGATATTCGTCCTTGTGACCGGCTTCATGCTACTTGGAGTCGCGAAGATAAAACAGGATTACTCGGCCGATGCGATGAATCCTGACAATAACGCTACCGTCAAGCTCAACAAGCAGATAGAAAAGGACTTCAGCTCAGGGAGGGCCGAGATATTCGTGCTCCACGCCGACGACGTCTTCAGGTCCAGCCACCTCGACGAGATATTCGCAATCACAAAGAAGCTGAAGGCCATCAAGGGAGTGATGCGGGTCACCTCCCTGTCGAACACGAGCAAGATGATCGAGGTCGACGGAGTGCTGAATGTTGGCGACATGGTACCTCACGAGGACATAAGCGCCGCAGAGATCGCAGGCATCCGCCATTACATCGCGACCAACTATATGACGAAGACCGGCCTCATAGCGGCCGCCGACGGGACTTCGACGAACGTCGTGGTCGAGTTTTACGACTACGTGGACCTCCCCACAATTTCCGCACAGATGGAGAAGGCCGTCGCGGAGACCTGGACGGGGCCTTACGACCGGACCGGCATTCCTTCCTTGGAAACTACCATGGTAGAAACTTCCCACCACGATCTGCCTATCCTGGGCGGCCTCGCCATCTTCGTCATTCTGCTCGTATTCACCCTAAATTTCCGATCGTTCCTGGGGGTCTGGATGCCCTTCCTCCAGGTCGTCCTCGGACTGTTATGGGGTGCGGGATGCTTCGGCTGGTCCGGAGTGAAATTCCAATCACTGATGATCATCGCCCCTATCGCAGTCCTCTCAGTCGGCAGCTCCTTCACCCTGCACCTGCTGGGTCGGTACTTCCTGGAACTTTCACGGGGCACTGTGAAACGGACTGCCATCCTGAACATCCTCACCCATACTGGCCTGGGAGTCTTCGTATCTGGTCTCGCGATCTCGGCCGCCATGCTTACATTCCTCCTGTCGGACCTGAGCATGCTCAGAGGCCTGGGGCTCTTCTGTGCTCTCGGCGTAACGGCCTGCATGATCTCCTCACTCACTCTCCTGCCCGCCCTCCTCAATCTTGCGCCGACCCCAAAGGTCAGGGTCAAGATGGAAAACGCCGGGCCTCTGAACGCCACCCTCACGGCGCTGGGACATTTGGCCGGGAGCAGCCCCAAGGCGATCCTCGCGATCGGCGCCGCCATCCTCGCTCTGGGGATATTCGGTACCACGAAGATCGTCCCCAACACCTCTTTGATTTCCTTTTTCAGGCCCGAAGCGCCGGTCATCAAGGGCATGCACGCCGTGGAGAAGGCCTTCGGTGGGTCGTCCATCCTCAAGGTACTAGTCGATGGCGACCTGCAGGATCCGGAGGTACTCAAGGCGCTCCTTAAGTACCAGGAGGACATCCGCTCCATCCCGAAGGTGGGACCGAGCACATCCCTTGCCTCTCTCATGCGCACCCTCCACGAGACACTCACCGGAGAGCCCGGCCTCCCGGCCAGCAGGGAACTGATTGCCCAGGAGCTCTTGGTCTATCAGGCATCAGGCAGCGTGGACGACATCACGCGGCTGTCGAACCTGGACTACACGCAGGGGCTCATCTCCGTTGTGGGGCCGCGGCAATCGACCCGCGAGACAGCCCTCCTGATCGCGCAGTTGAAGGATCGCGCCGCTCGGGACATCGGAGACAAGGCGAAGCTGCGGTTCGCGGGTGACATCATGTCCGAGACCGTCCTCGAGGATGTCCTCCTCCGGGACTTCTTCATCAGCATCTCCCTGGCCATCATCCTCGTCATCTGCATCGACAGCCTCATACGGAGCGTCAGGGCGGCCTTGGTGACAATCATCGTCATGGTGTCCACGATCATCATCCAGTACGGCTTCCTCGGGCTCTTCGGTCTGCCGTTCAATGTGACGACGGCCGTTCAGGGGGCCCTAGCCATCGGCGTCGGCGACTACGCCATACACCTCACCGTGCGCTATATGGAGGACAGGCGGCGGAGGCTTCCGCCTGAAGAGGCCATCGTGACGGCGCTCACCACTTCGGGCCGCTCCATCTTCTACACGGCCCTAACCCTCGGCGGCGGCTTCGTCACCCTCACCTTGAGCCAATTCATGCCCGTCTCCAACCTAGGCATCGTCATGGGCGTCACCGTGGTCATCGTAGGCGTCGCCACCCTGACCATCCTGCCCGCCGCCTGCATCCTCTTTCTCAGGAATCCGATCTCGCACATGGAGGTTTCAGAATGAGCAAGCGCAATCTTCTCGGAAAGATCGTCTCGATCGCCTTCTTCGCCCTCGTGGCCGGAACCGCGGTCTTCGCGCAGGGACTCTCCGCCCAAGAGGTCATGGACAAGCACTTCCACGTCGCAAAGCCCAAGACCTCGATCATGAACGCGTCCATGGTCATTGCGAAGAGTGGCAAGTCCCTCTCGCGTAGCATGAAAATCTGGGGCATGGGCGACAACACCAAGGGCGAAGAGGAAAAAAAGGTCATCAAGTTTCTCGCGCCCGGCGACATCAAGGGCTCGGGGTTCCTCACCTTCAAGAAAGTGGACGGCTCAACCGAGAGCCAGCTCTGGCTGCCCGCGATGGGCAAGGTGCGCCGCCTCAGCTCCGGTCCCTCGGACCAGGACCAGGCTTTCTTCGGCTCGGACTTCACCAATCGTGACATAAGTGGCTTCATCGAGTCGGACTTCACCTATGAGCTCAAGGGCTTCGGCGAGGGCATCTATACGGTCGAGGCCAAGCCGAAAGACCAGATGGATTACGAGAGGCTGGTCTACTACGTCGACGCGAAGGACTTCCTCAGCAGGAAGACCGAATATTACAGGAATGGGCAGCTCGCCAAATCGGAGTCCGTCACCTTCGTGGCAGTCCAGGACTACTTTATGCCTTCCGTCATCATCATGACCTCGACATCAGGCTCTTCCACCGAGATGAAGATGGGCGACTACAAGGTAGATCAGGAGTTCGGCGGCCAGATATTCACCGAGCGCTTTCTCAAGCAGCAGTAGGAGGAGGAGCATGAGGCGCCCTTCATTGGTTGTAGCCGCGCTGGCTATCTGCGCGGCCTCGCCGGCCGGATTCGCACAGGCCGCCTTCTCCTATTCTTTGAGCTCGGACCTCGGCGACTATTTCAAGTCCAAGGACGTCGTCTCCATTTCCCAGGATGTTCCGCTACAGGCCGAGGGGAAGCTCGATGGAAAGGTCGGCAATCCCGACACTCCCGACGCCCAGTACTCGGGCGTTGTGCGCGTATCATACGATCCCGCGTCGAACGTTACGGCCCTCTCCCTACGCGAAGCCTGGGTCAAAGCCTTCCTCGGGCCGGTCGACCTCACGGTCGGGAACCAGATAGTGGCATGGGGACTCACCGATATTTTCACGCCTGTCGACACTGTGAACCCTCAAGACTACAACTTGCCTATCAGCCCCGAGAAAATCCCGGAGTTCATGTGCCGGGTGAACCTGTACGGTCGGGGCTTCAGCCTCGATCTCGTCGCGGTACCGTTCTGGAACGGTGATATACTTCCCGGTTCAAGGTGGCAGGGCGAAGTCTCTCCCCCGCCGGGTATCACCATCGTAAGCCAATCCATCGATGAAGACTCCCCGTCCGCGACCTGGGACAACGTCCAGTTCGGAGGTCGGCTCCAGGCCAGCGCGGACTGGCAGCAGGGATTCGACGCCGGACTCACATACTATCGGGGGATAAACCGATCGCCGCGGAATTCCTTCGAAATAGGGGCCCCAATAATGCAGACCACCACACTGACGCCCACAGGGACGCCAGGAGAGTTCGCTGCCCAAACGAGCCTCGAATACGACCGCTACGACCTCCTCGGCATAGACGCGGACGCCGCCTTGAATAATGGCTTGATGCTTAGGACTGAGCTGGCCTACAAAATCTTTAACGAAACGAGCTGGCTCGATCCCGAGTCGGGATCGGCAGCCGCCGAGTGGGTCGCCGCCGGAGAGTACACGGTTGTCGGGATCAAGACTATCGGCGAGTACATCCTCGACTGGACGAGGAGAACTCAGGACGATCATTTCGCCCAGACCGTCCTTCTCATAGCCAGCGACGATTTCGACAGCCGCTCGTCGGTGATGGCCGAGGGCGCCTGGAACTTCGACGGAAGCGGTTTCCTCTCGCCTCAGATCAGCTATACTCTCACCGACGGCCTTCAGGCCTCCTTCAAAGTCTACGTATTCCTGGGCAGTTCCTCGACGACTTTCGGCCAGTTCGCCGGCAACGACTTCGGGGAGGTAGTCGTGAAGTACGCGTTCTAGCACGCATTACTCTCAAGCAAGATCGGGCTTTCCCTGAGGCGCGCCGAAGTCGAACTGCTACGGCGAACAGCGCGCACGACGACGGGTCAGCCCGATCATCTTTGGGGCTGTCCAAGGAATAGGTTGCTTTTGGGCTTAGTCGTCGATGTAGAAGTTACTCTACTGCCTCGCCTCTCACAAACTTTCCTTCGTCCATACGGACCTCCTTCATCTCTCGCATGCGAAGGTAAAACTTAGAGCTAACTCTAGGGCAAGGGGAATCATCCTTTTTTATAGAATTCGATCTTCTCCCGCAGCTTCTCGAGGTTTCTGGACTTTTCGGCTATATCCTGGACGACTCGCCTCTCGTGGGCTTCCAAGAGGTATAGCCGTTCACCCTTCGTTCCGTCCCCGGCCACTCGCAGCTCGGCATAGCGCTTGATCTCACCAATCGGCATGCCGATGTCCTTAAGTCTCTGGACGAACTCCATCCACGCGATGTCGCTTTCATCAAACTTTCTCAGCCCTCTGCTGTCCCTCTTTGCAGGCCGCAGTACGCCTGCCTTCTCGTAATATCGGATAGTATATTCCGAGAGCCCGGTCAGCCTTACGAAGTCACCCATGTGCATCGTCGTCCCTCCGAGGGAAGAATGCGCTCGAGGCGAAGAGCGCTGCAAGGGTCCATGTGCCACACCTAATCCTGGCCCCTTTGTGACTGTCCTCAAAATTGGCTTCTTCGGCGCGACGTACTTGGTGTAAAGATTGGGGAAATGCCTAAGTGGCTCCAATATAATGATCTCCTGGTGTCTTTTTCATCGTGGCACCCATTATGCTAAAGGTTCTTAGGATATGGATGAAAACTGGCGGGTTCTTTTTATGCAATGATAATATAATCATTCCTGTACGGAAGCCTCATGAGATGTTAAGTATTTCCTCCCCCATTCCGAAAGAAGACGCAACGCTGGTAGAAGGGTTTCCCCATATTCAGTAAGCGAGTACTCGACCTTGGGCGGAATTTGATTGTAGGACTTCCGAGTAACTATTCCGTCTCTTTCAAGTTCCTTCAGCTGTTGAGTTAGCATTTTCTGCGTGAGCTTTGGATGCAAGCGGCACAATTCATTGAAACGCATTACACTTTCTTGGTTCAAATGCCACACCAACAGTGTTTTCCATTTTCCCCCGACAATATCTAGTGTCACCTCCATGTAGCATCGATAGCTAGAGCCTCGAAAGTCGATGAAGTTTTCCGGCACTTGATTTTCTCCATCCTTTAGTTTCGTTTTAGTATGTATATTACAAAAAAGTGCGTACTTGTCAATTGGATTGTTAATGGTATTTTTAATGCAGACCCAACTAGCAATGAACGGAGGTTCTCATGCAGGCTGTAGTCTTCAAGCGCACTGGCAATCCGAAAGAGGTTCTGAGCTTTCAAGATATCCCTCGACCCCGCCTCGAATCGGATGAGGTCTTGGTTCGGATTGAGGCAAGTCCCATTCACCCATCAGATATCATGTTTATCAGTGGGAACTATCGAATAGAGCCAACATTTCCGCAGACAGCAGGACTCGAAGGAGTAGGAACCATTGTAGAACTTGGCAAAAATGTAAATACCGCCCTCGATCTTAAGGTTGGAAACTTGGTTGTGTTCAGGCATCCGGGAACCTGGGCTGAGGAAGCCGCAGTACCTCAGGAAAAGGTCTACATACTTCCAGAAAGTCTGACTTGGGAGGAAGCAACAGAAGTCTTTCTGAACCCCATCACGGCCTGGGGTCTACTTCAGAGTTCGGGAGTGCGATCCGGCGATTCGATTCTTTCTACCGCGGGTGCCTCGTCTGTCGGTCGTTGGCTCGCTAGTTTTGCTAAAGCGAAAGGAATTCGGTTGATCGCAATCGTCAGATCGTCAGCATCGGCAGAGCAAGTCCTTGAAGCAGGGGCTGAAACCGCCCTTCTGGAAACCGAAGCCAAGCCAGAACAAGTCATCTCGTTGACTCAGGGGGGAGTTGCCGCGGCTTTCGATGCTGTTGGGGGAAGGCAGGGGCAACTCGCATTAGAAAGTCTCCAGAACGGTGGTCGGTTATTGGTTTATGGACGGATGTCTGGTGATCCTTACCCCCTACATAACAACTTGATCATGTATCGCAACTTGAGCATTAGCGGCTTTGGCATTCTCGCGTACTTGGAAAACACTTCCCGATCCGACATCCAATGGATTCTACAAGAAGCGTCAAGGCATATCAAAACAGGACATTCGAATTCCGAGGCGACAAGCCGGTATGAACTAAAGGACTTTCTGGCAGCCGTTGATGGGAGCGGATCACACAACTTCTTTCGTCTTAATCTTCAGCAGTAGAATCGGCCCAATAAATTAAGTATCTATAATATAATGATTTCCAAACAGGCAAAGGAATGAGATACCACCTATAGTCCTCATTTGGTAGGGGGGCATGAAGGCAGAATATCTCGTTCCAGACGGGCTGTGGAAGGAGATCGAGCTATTACTGCTTCATTAGCGCCACAACCCGCCACGTCACCTCTCCTCCTTCCTAGTGCTGACGCTCCGCTCGCCCGCCAGGCGGTCGCGGACCTCGCCCAGTTCCCCGACAACCGCCTCCAGGACGTAAGGGGTGCTGAAAAAAATAGAATAAACAGCACCGTAAAGAAATAGCTGATATAATCACTGATAAAGTGCATGAAAACGAGAAAGAAAGGGCAAAAAGCCGTGCACTTAGAGGAAACGG
>Ga0181520_10006285_pt1 | contig 18275 bp, 19 predicted proteins | sample PEATcosm2014_Bin_29_FD_132451 | JGI IMG/M metagenome (GOLD analysis project Ga0181520, IMG submission 132451) | Peatland microbial communities from MTU Mesocosm Facility, Houghton, MI, USA - PEATcosm2014_Bin02_30_metaG | ecosystem: Environmental > Terrestrial > Soil > Wetlands > Peat | place...
CACGGCCGCCTTCACCGCCATCCTCCGCAACCTCCTCCGCGACAAGAGCATCGGCCGGCGGATCGTCCCCATCATCCCCGACGAGGCGCGCACCTTCGGCATGGACGGGCTCTTCCGCGAGGTCAACATCTACGCCGCGCACGGCCAGCAGTACGAGCCGGTCGATGCCGAGATGGTGCTCAGCTACAGCGAGGCCATGGACGGCCAGATCCTCGAGGAGGGCATCACCGAGTCCGGCTCGATGGGGTCCTTCACCGCCGCCGGCACCGCCTACTCGACCTTCGGCGAGACGATGATCCCCTTCTACATCTACTACTCGATGTTCGGGTACCAGCGGGTCGGGGACCTGATCTGGGCCTTCTCCGACTCGCGGGGACGGGGATTCATGCTGGGCGGGACGGCGGGGCGCACCACCCTCAACGGCGAAGGCCTGCAGCACCAGGACGGCCACTCGCCGCTGCTCTTCTCGGCCCTCCCCCACGTGCGCATCTACGACCCCGCCTACGCCTACGAGCTGGCGGTGATCCTCCGCGACGGCATCCAGCGGATCTGCCGTGACGACGGCGACGCCCTCTACTACCTCACCCTCTACAACGAGAACATCGTCCAGCCGCCCAAGCCGGACGGCGTGGACGAGGCCATCCTGCGCGGCCTCTACCTGCTGAGGCCGGCGCCGGTCGAGAAGAAGCACCGGGCCACCATCCTCGCCAGCGGACCGGGGGTGGCGGCGGCGCTCATCGCCCAGGAACGCCTGGCGGCGAATCACGACGTCGCCGTCGACGTGTGGAGCGTCACCAGCTACCAGCAGCTCCGCAACGATGCCCTCGAGGTCGAGCGCTGGAACCGGCTGCACCCGGAACAGGAGCCGCGCATCTCGCACATCGCCGAGCAGCTCCGCGAACGCCCCGGGCCGATCATCGCCGTCACCGACTACCTCAAGGCGGTGTCCGACCAGGTGGCCCGATTCGTGCGCCAGGACTTCATCCCGCTGGGGACCGACGGGTTCGGCCGGAGCGACACCCGGCAGGCGCTGCGGCGCCACTTCGAGACCGACGCCGAGCACGTCACGGTCGCGGTGCTGGATGGATTGGCCCGCGCCGGGGAGATCCCTCGCCACGAGGTGGCCGCCGCCCTGGAGCAGTACGAGATCGACACCGAGCTGCCCGAGCCGCGGGTGCGGTAGGGGCGACGCCGGCCCGGGGGACCCCCGCTCTGTCGAAGAGGCGTTAAGGACTGTATTGTCCCAAACCACCTGGAAAGAGGCACGGGGTGGGCGATCAGCCGATCACCTGGACGACGCTGGCGCCGGACGTCGTGGAATCGGGCCCGGCGACCGCGGTGACCAAGTCGACACCGGATCACGGGCGCATCATGGCACGCGGCGCCTACCCATTTCCCGTCACGGCGCCGCGCCCTTGGCCAACTCCTCATATGGGCCGGGTCATCTCCAGCTCGAGCCGGGTGGGGTCGTCCTCGCGCACCGGCTGGGTGGCGCCGGTCCGGGCAAATCCGAGGCTGGCGTAGAGCGCCTCCGCGGCATCGTTGCCCACCGCGACCCAGAGATCGATGGCCCGGTAGGGCCCGGACGCGGCCCAGTCGATGACCGCTCCCACCAGCAGGCCGCCGATCCCCCGGCGCCGCCAGTCTGGATGCACCCACATCCCCACCAGCTCGGCGTGGCCTTGCACGTCGCCGGGGATCCCCGCAGCGGTGCCGATCAGGCCGTGCGATGTGCTGGCGGCGAAGGTGGACCGGCGGGTGAGCCGCGTCCGCCAGTCCGCTTCCGTCATCGCCTGCTCGCGGGCGAGGTCTGCGCCGAACGCGCTCGGTGATTCGGTCAGAGCCGCCAGACGGATCGCGCGGCAGATGGCCCAGTCCGCAGGCTGGAGACGGACGACGGTGATGCCGGTCACGCCGTCCAAGTCTACGGGTGGTGCGCCGGCCGGCCCACCGGGGTCACATGCAACTGTTGGGGATGTCGATCTGCTGCGTGTCCCCGCCGTGCACTGTGACCGCAACCCACGGTTGAATGTTCGCGGGAGCCGCCAGGCGGGCCCTGAGGACGTAGGCGCCCGGCCTGAGGATGAAGTCGTAGCTCGCATCCACGCCGACCTGCTCGGTGACAATGACCGCCGTCGGGAAGACGATCGCCGACGTGCCCGGGCCGGTGCTGCGCCAGTGGACCTGCCCCTCGAGCACGGTGACGGTGCCGGCGGCGTAGTGAGGCTCACCCGGGTAGGGAATGCCGGCGCACGGGATGATCCCGCCGGTGACCACGCCGGTGTGTGCCGGCGAACACCCGGCCATCGCGGCGAAGAGAGGCAGCGCGATCAGCAGGGCCCGGCGACCTCCGAGCGCGATCATCCGGCCCCGGCGGTGAAGACGAGGCCCGCTCCAACCGCGCTCCCCGCGGAGGGCGGACAGTAGATCAGCACTGCCGCACCGGTCCACACCGGCGACCAGGGCCACCCGTCGTTACAGCCGGACGGCGCAGCCGGCAGCGGCTGCCAGGTGTTGGTCACGAGGTCGTACGCGCTGGCATCGCCGGGAACGAGGTCCTCGGACGGGTTCGAGGGGCTGCTGGCCTCACCCATCGGGTTGAATGAGAAGAGCGCCGCCCCGGTCCAGGCGGAGACGGCACCGGTCACGGCCACCGGGTCCGGGGGGAGGGCCGTCCAGCGGTTCTGGGCGGGGTCGTAGAGGTCGGATGCCTCCGGCAGGGCGGGGCCGGGGCACCCGCCGCAGTAGTACGTGATGCCGCGGACGATGGCCTGCTGCCCCGTCGACAGCACCTCCTCCACGTCGGGCAGGGCACCTGCCGCATTGGGGATCAGCCTCCACCTGCCCGTCAGCTCCGAGTAGGCGAAGAGATCCGCACCTCCGGTGCCGGTGAAGCCGTTCGAAGTCTGGGTTGTCGTCGACCACTCCGACCAGGCGAGCAGATCGCCGTCCACCTGGGCGGCCAGACCCAGGGTCAGTGCGTGCCCGGACGGCGGGACGGGAGCCGGGATGTGCTGCCAGCGGTTGGTCGACGGGTCGTAGGCGGCCCCGTCCCCGCAGCTCCGGCTCGAGCCGTCCGCCTGCGTCGACTGGCCGCCGAGGATGACGACCTCGGCCCCCGTCCAGATCGCGCCGGCGTCAGCGCGCGCGGAGAGCGGTGCTGCCGGGAGGACCGACCACCGGTTGGTGGCCGGGTCGTAGGCGGCGCCGCCGGCGGTGGCATCCGACGGGTTGGCCCCCGCGCGCTGGTCGCCACCCCAGATGACCATCTCGGTGCCCGCCCAGACCGCCGCCTGGCCCACGCGGGGCGAGAGGGGTGAGGCCGGCAGGGTGCGCCAGGTGCGGGCTTCCGGGTCGTACGCTGCCCCGTCTGCACGCAGCGTGGGGTTCACACCCGCGACACCGCCCCAGACCAGCAGCTCGGTGCCGCTCCACACCACGGACGCACCGTCACGGGCTGGGATCGGTGCGGCCGGCAGCACCGACCACCGGCCGGCCAGGAGCTGCGCGCTGGTCGCAACGGGCAGAGGGGCCCCGCCGGCGGGCGCGGTGGCAAGCACCGGCCCGGTCGGCTCTCTGGGGGCGCTCGACGAGACGGGGACCACCGCCAGGGCACCGCTGCCGGCGGACAGCAAGGCGGCCACCACGACGGCTAACCGGCGGCGAAACATCGCCCGCACGCTAGCTCAAACGCGTGGCCAGGGTGGAAGTTCCCGACGGCGATAATGCGAAGCCAGGGGACACGAGGAGGGAGCCACCATGGACGTCACCACGCCGCTGACGGTTGCAGAGATCAGCCGGCTGCTCCGGTCGAGCACGGCCGCCGTCGAGGGCGAGGCCGGCGCCGCCTCACCCGAGCTGCTGGGCTGGCATCCCGCGCCCGGCGAGTGGTGCGTCAAGGAGGTGCTGGGGCACCTGATCGAGGCCGACCGGCGCGGCTTTGCCGGTCGCGTGCAGGTCCTCCTCGACGAGGATCACCCGGAGCTGGCGGGGTGGGACCAGGCCGAGGTGGCGGGCAAGCGCCACGACTGCGATCGCGACGCCGCGGAGCTCCTCCACGAGTTCACCGCTGGGCGCGAGGCGGGCTTCCAGCTCCTGGTCCGGCTCACCGCCACCGACCTGCAGCGCAGTGGACGCCACCCCAAGGTGGGTGAGCTGAGCGTCGGAGACGTCGTCAACGAGTGGGTCCATCACGACCGCAACCACCTCAAGCAGCTGCTCGCCAACGTGCAGGCGTATGTCTGGCCGCAGATGGGTGCCGCCCAGCGTTTCAGCGGGGAATAGCCCCTACCCTGGGATCACGGCGAGCACCGGCGGGCCATGGCCAGGAAGGTGCGGTGCGGAATGACGACCTCGCCCCCACCCGCGGCGACGAGCTCGCGCAGGGCTGCGAAGAGCCGGGCCCGGGTCGCTGCGGGGAGGAGGCGGTGGTCCGACTGGCTCTCCAGGACCTCGACCAGCTCATCCCCGGTGTGGCGCGCCAGCCATGGGTAGGTGCGCACGGCCACGTCTTCGAAGTGGCCGGCGCCCCTGATCTCAGCGGCCACCTCGCCGTCCCCGCCGTCCGGGCGGCGCGGGCTGAGACCGGGGAGGCTGGGGTTGCGGGCGTGAAGCTCCGGCGCCAGGCGGCGATAGAGGTCGTCGAGCTGGTCCCGCAGGGGCTCGCCCTGCCAGTTGCTCTCGTGCCAGAAGAGCGCCAGGGTCCCGCCCGCCCGGAGCGCCTCCGCCGCCTTCGGGTAGCGCACCGACGGGTCCACCCAGTGCCACGCCTGGGCCGAGAAGAGCAGGTCGAATCCGCCCTCCTCGACCGGCCAATCCTCGAATGTCACGCCCACGATCCTGACTCGGGGGAACCCGCGGCAGTGGCGCGTCGCCACCGCCGCCATCCCCGGGCTCGGCTCCAGGGCGAGGATCTCCATTCCGCGTGCGGCGAATGCCACGGTGGCCTTCCCGGTGCCCGCACCGACCTCGAGGGCTCGGATCCGCTCGACCTCGACGCCGGTGAAGCGGAGCACCTCCTCGACGAGCGCCTCCGGGTACCCGGCGCGCACCCGGTCGTAGAGCTCGGCCGCCTCGCCGAAGACGAAGCGTTGCTCCCTCACCTCGCCCCCATGGTCGATCCAGCCTACGTCAGCCGGCCGTCACCCCGGCCGGGCCGCCGCTCCGACCAGGGCCTGCAAGCTGGCCGGCAGCGGCACGGCGATCCAGCCCTCGCGGACGGCGGCGTCGCGGAGGTCGAGGGGGATCGGGTGGCACAGGCCCAGCTGGTGAGCGCGCGCAACCAGCGCGCAGAGGAGAGCGTCGAATTCGTGGTCGCTCCGGGAGGCCTCGTCCCATGTGGATCGGCCGGCGGACAGCCACGGGCAGCGGTCACGCAGCTGCTGCGCGATGACGAGCAGAGCGGCCCGGTTCGCGGGTCCCTTGTAGCCGCGATGGGGCAGCTCCCACACCCGCAGCGCCGCAGCCGGATACACCTCCACGAGGGTGCCGGCCCCAGTCCGATCGAATCCTGCGGGCAGGGCCCCGCCGACCAGCCGGGCGACCCGCATCGCCGGATACGCGATGCGATCGGTGCTGACGCTGAGCGGTGTCTGGTGGATGGTGTCCCTCACCCATTGGTCGGTCTGGCGTCGCGCCAGCCGCCCGATGCCGGCCTCCCCGAACGGACCGCCGGCGTGATACCGGGCCACCGCCTCGACGAAGCCATCGGGCCAGCCGAGCGGCACGTCGAGCCCGATCGCGGCCGCCGGCTCCGCGAGGATCGCAGCCAGGCGCCGGTCGTCCAGCTCGTGCTCGACGCTCTCGATGACAGCGCCGGATCTTTCCCAGCGGACCCGGCACGCGGCGGTTCCGGCCGGCTGGGAGGCGACGTCGACGCCGACGGACACGGCCGCACCGTCTGGTCGTGCAGCAACCCGTGCCATGCGCCTAGGCGAGCGCCGCCCGCATCCTCTCCACGATCTCGGCGAGGATCTCCGGAGAGGTCGCGATCGTCGCCCGGGCCCAGCCTGCGCCGATGGAGCCGAAGTCGGGGCCGGGCCGCAGGGCGACCCGCCCCTTCTTGAGGAAGACCTTGGTGGGCTCTCCCGCCAGCTCCAGGCGCGTGCAGTCGAGCCAGGCCAGGTAGGTGCCCTGGGGTGGGACGTACCCGACATCTGGGAGTCGAGCTGCGAGGAGGTCGCCGAGAAGCCGGCGGTTGCGGTCGATGAGGACCAGGAGCTGATCGAGCCAGGGACCACCGTCGCGATAGGCGGCGATGGACGCGATGACGCCGAGGTTGCCGGCACCGTAGACGAGCTCCTCGGGCAGGCGGTGCACCAGGGAGCGGAGCGCCGGGGCGGCGGTGACCAGCTGCGCGCACTTGAGACCGGGAAGATTCCACGCCTTGCTGGCGGAGACCAGGGCGATGCCGCGCGCCCGCGCTTCAGGGAGAGAGAGGAAGGGGATGTGACGGGCGCCCTCGAGGGTGAGCGGTGCATGGATCTCGTCGGCGAGCACCAGGACCCGGAAGCGCTCGGCCAGCTCGGCAATCGCGCGGAGCTCCTCCTCCGTCATCACCAGCCCCGTCGGGTTGTGGGGGTTGCAGAGGAGGTAGACGGCGGCGCCCGTCGTGAAAGCCGCCTCGACCGCGTCGAGGTCGAGCACCCAACCATCGCCGGCGCGGGCGAGCGGAGCCTCGACCACCCGGCACCTCGTCTCGCCGATGTGGTGGAAGAAGGGCGGGTAGACGGGAGTGTTGATGACCACGCCGCTCCCCGGCGGCACGGCCCGCCGCAGCAGCTCGCTGACCCCGGCCATCACGTCGGGAATCAGGCGGACGTCGGCGGGATCCAGCTGCCAACCGAAGCGCGCGAGCTGGAAGCTCGCGACGGCCTCGGACAGCTCGGGGTCCGGAAACGCGTAGCCGGTGTCACCGGCGGCGATGGCATCCTGGAGCGCGCGTGTCACGGGGGCGGCCAGGGTGACATCCATCTCGGCGACGAACGCGGGGATGACGTCGGCGGCGTAGGCGTGCCACTTGTAGCTCCGCCGCCGCCGCAGCTCGGCGAGCGGGAGCCAGCGCGGCTGATCGTCACTCATCTCGCCTCCCTCGCCTCGGTGCCGCGCCGGGCGGCCCCGATCCCGAGCGGGAGCCGCGCGCGAACGTGATACCCGTTGTGGGACTCGTAGAGGACGACCTGGTCGGCGGTGAATGCCGGGAGGATGAACGGCACTGCCACCTCGCTCCGCCAGCCTGCGAGGTCAAAGCGCGGGGTCGGCCGGCCGAGGGTCACGTGCGGACGGAACGGTCGGGAATCCACCTCGTATCCGCAGCCGGCCACCGCAGCGCGCACCCGGGCCGCAAGCCCGGCGAGGGTGAGAGATTCCTCGACCAGTCCGGCCCAGAGTACCCGCGCTCGCGCTCCTCCCGGGAAGCTGCCGAGGCCGCCGAGCTGGAGTGGGAACGGCTGCTCCCGCACGACGGCGTCGCCGACCGCCTCGACGAGCTCGTCCATCCGGTCGAGGGCCAGCTCCGCGAAGAAGTGCAGCGTGATGTGGGTGGTGGCGGTGTCGACCCAGCGCACGCCGGCGACTCGCGGGCCGAGCTCCTCGACGCGCGCGGCGAGCAGTCCGAGCGCGGGCCGTCCGATGGGGACGGCAAGGAATGCCCTCAGGGGAGGCGAGCCGCAGAGCGGGAGACGCGCATCGATTTCAGTGTACCGGCGGCCGCGACGGCTCGGCGAGCGCCCGCCCCCCGCGGGAGCGCACTCTGTACACGTCCGGCCCCGAACGGTGGCCAGAGGGGAGGCGGCTCCCCATCGCCGAGCCGGATCCGTCAGGGGATGTTCATGCGCCAGCGCATCGCGGGGTTGGGGTCCGCCGCGATCGCCGCGGCCGCGCTCACCGTGGCGTGCGGCAGCAGCGCGGGACTCGCGTCCCAGACGCCGGCCCAGATCTACCAGGCGGCAGAGGCGGCCACCGCCGGCGCGAGCGGGTACGAGGCAGCTGGTGAGGTCGCGGTCACGGGCTCGACGGTCACCTTCGACTTCAAGGTGCACGGGAGCGATTTCGCCGGGTCCTTCGTGCTGGACGGGAGCAGCATCCGGGTGCTGGCGGTCAGGGGCACCTTCTACATCGACGCACCGGAGGCCGCCCTCGCCTCCGATTTCGGCATCTCCAGCGTGGAGGCGGGGCTGCTCGCGGGCCGGTGGGTGGAGGTGCCCACGTCGGAGTCCGCCGACTTCACCGACCTGACCTCGGTGACCGACATCGCAGCGCAGCTCGCCCACCACGGCTCGCTGACCGCCGGCGGGACCGCGGTCGTCGACGGACAGCCGGTGGTGCTGGTCGACGACGGCAGCGACAGCGTGCTGGCGGTGGCCACCTCCGGCCCCGCCTACCCGGTCCGGATCACCGCGACAGGATCGAGCGCCGGCCATGCCGACTTCTCGAACTGGGACGGGATCGGAGCCGTGACCGCTCCACCGAGCCCGATCATCCTCCCCGGCTCATCCTGACCAGTGCCGGCCGCCGCGCGCCGCCGCGCTCAGGCCGCGGCCGTCACCCCGGCGGGAGGTGCGCCGTCCAGGAAGCTGGCGATGGCCTCCAGCTGGCCGCGGATGAAATCCTCGTTCCAGCCGTGGCCGGCATCGTCGATGCAGGCGTAGTGGACCCGGGGCATCCCCTCGACCAGGTGCTGCAGGGCGGTGCGGCGGAGCAGACGATCGTCACCGGCGACGATGACCAGGCTCTCTCCCCGATGCCCGGCGAGGATGGCGGCGTCATGGCGCCGAAGGCCGCTCCGCACCCACTCTTTCTGAGCGCGATGCGACGCCCGCTGCTGGTTGCGGAAGTTCATCTCGGCCTGGCCGGAGTCGACGTCGGCGCCCTCCACCATGAGCCGCTTGTAGAGGTCGCTCACCACGCGGCGGTGGGACAGCCAGCTGATCGCCGGGAAGACCGGCCCTGAGGTCATCACCGCGGCCTGGACGTGGAACCGGGTCCGGACCACCGACGGGTCCACCAGCGGGGTGTGGAGGATGAGATGGTCCACTCGCTGCGGCCATCTGGCCAGGTACTCGAAAGCAACGCCCGCACCGAGGCAGAGGCCCCCCAGGTCGAACCGCTCCAACCCGAGGGCCTCGACGAGCGGCTCGAGGGATCGGGCGAGTGCCGCCACGGTGTGGCGGCCGGGCAGGGCAGGGCTCTCCCCGGACCCGGGAAGGTCAGGGATGATCAGCGTTCGGCGCCGGCCGACATCCTCGAACCAGGTCTGGAAGTTCTCCGCGGAACCCAGCCACCCGTGGCAGAGGAGCAGCGGCGGGCCGTCCCCGCCGATCAGGTAGCGGAGGCGCCGGGGTGAGGCGAGGAAGCGCTCCTCCACGGGCTCAGGCGCCGCGCCCGCAGGCTGCGTTCATGCCCCCGCCGCGTCCAGCGAGGCTTCGAGGATGTCGAGGCCCTGGTTGAGCTCGTCCTCGCTGACGGTGAGCGGAGGGATCAGCCGGATCACGTTCTCGTCGAGCCCGCAGCTGAGCAGGAGCAGGTTCCGATCCACGGCGGCCTGGATGATCCGCTGGGTCAGCTCGGGGGCGGGGCGACCGTCCTCCATGAACTCCAGGCCGATCATGAATCCGCGGCCACGCACGTCGCCGAGCCGCGGATGCTCCGCGCGCCAGCCGCGGGCCCGCTCCAGGATGCGCTCGCCGAGCCCTGCCGCCCGCTCCGGGAGCCGCTCGCTGCGGAGGGTTTCGATGACCGCCACCGCGGCGGCACAGGCGACCGCGTTGCCGCCGTAGGTGGTCCCGTGCTCGCCCGCGTGCCACTTGGACATCACCGAGGCCTTGGCGACCATGGCTCCGATCGGCAACCCGTTGCCGAGCCCCTTGGCGACGCACATGATGTCGGGGACCACGCCGTCGTGCTCGACCGCAAACATGCGGCCGGTGCGGCCGAAGCCCGTCTGCACCTCGTCGGCGACGAGCAGGATGCCGTGGCTGTCGCAGGTCTCCCGCAGCGTGCGCAGGAAGCCGCTCGGGGGCACGACGTAGCCTCCCTCGCCCTGGATCGGCTCGACGACGATGGCGGCCACGGAGTCGGGCGGAACGACTGTCTTGAAGAGGAGGTCGAGGTCCTCCCCGGCCGCGATCGGGCAGGGCTCGCCGGGGGCGTGCTTGCACATGCGGAAGCAGTACGGGTAGCGGACGTGGTGGACCCCGGGGAGGAACGGGCCCATCTGCGCGCGGTACTTGGCCCGGCTGGCGGTCAGGGTGACGGCGCCGTAGGTGCGGCCGTGAAAGGCGCCCAGGAAGGCGATGATCTCGCTGCGGCCGGTGGCGCGGCGGGCCAGCTTCATGGCCGCCTCGATCGCCTCGGCGCCGCTGTTGCCGAAGAAGACCGAGTTGAGCCCGGGTGGCGTGATGCTCACCAGGGCCTCGGCGGCGGCGACGAGCTGAGGATGGTGGGTGGTGCCCGAAACGTGCCAGAGCCGGTCCACCTGCTCGTGCACCGCACGCATCACCGCGGGGTGGCGGTGCCCGAGGTTGGTCACCCCGATGCCGCAGGTGAAGTCGAGCACCGAGCGCCCGTCGAGGGTGTGCAGCCAGGCTCCCTCGGCCGTATCCACGACGAGGTCGCTGGACCGGCCGAAGGCAGGCGATATCAGCTCGCGGTCCTTCTCGAGGAGGGTGGCGATGGACAGGCGGCTGTCGACGATCGATCGATTCAACGGACCAGCTCCAGGTGACAGGACCACGGCGGGGGTCAGGGCGCGCTGACGCCTTCCCGGGGGAGGTTACTCCTCCCCGGGGAGCGCAGGCGGAGCCCGCCCAGCGCGAGGAAGCCGGCGAACATCACGGCCATCCCGACCGCCTCGTAGCCTCCGAGGTAGTCCAGGGAGCTGACGGTGCAGTGCCCGGTGGCGGTGCTGATCTTGGCGGCGCTGAAGCCGGCGGCGACCACCAGCGCCCCGGCGGTGAACAGGACGTTGCAGACGATCCGGTCGAGGTGGGTGCCCTCGCGCAGGAAGTGCCACCCCGACCAGGCGGCACCACCGGCGAAGACCACGGTCCCGACGACGTTGAAGATCAGCGCGGCGAGAGCGACGGGCGCCAGCGACCCGAAGGCTCCACGGAAGGCTCCGCACGGTGTGGCCAGGCCGGCGGTGCTGACCGGGGCGACGAGGGCGTCCACCGCCAGCACCGCGGTGAGGACGGCGAGGAACAGGGCACAGAGGTCTGCCACCCGGCGCGGGACCAGCAGGTAGAGGGTGCCGAGGGCGAGATAGATCACACCGAGGTCTCCGCCGAGGAGATAGAAGAGCCGGAAGAGGAGGACGTGATCCTGGAACCCCTGCGTCTCCCCCAGTGATTGGGCCGCCGCCGCCGCGGCGAAGATGAGCAGGCCCAGGCTCCAGAAGGCGAACCAGGGACGGTGGCTCCTCAGCCACCGGGCGGCCACGACAAGGGCAAACGCGAAGCTGAGGAGGGCGGCGAGACCGGCGAGGTTGTCCACGGGCGGTGTCGATAGCACAATCCAGGTGGCGATCGCCACCAACGCGCCACGGAGAGGATTCGGAGGGGCTCCCCTGGCCCTGGCCGGAACGTGTCAAACCCCGGAAACTGTGGCATCATCAATCGGATCTTCACGGGCTGAGAGGGGTTTTGGGGGCGGATGCGTAGCAACCGAGTGCGCCGGCGTAATCTGGGAACGTCCATTCCTGAATTCACCTCACCACACGTGACCCCCATGCCCGACCCGGTCGACCCCGAACGCGCAACCGACGACCCCGGCGACCTGCCCATCGACCTCGTCGGATGGGCGACCGGCCATCGCCTCACGGCGGAGGAGCCCGTCAGCCCGGAGCTGGCCCGCGACCTGCTGTCGACGGCACTCGGGGTGCGGCCCGCTCAGCTCGCCGGCCTGAGCGACACCGACATCGAGGCCGGACTGGACCGCCTGCGCGCCCTGGTGCGCCAGATCCAGCGCCTCTCCGCGGCGGCAGCGGTCGACGACCTCACCGGAGCGCTGCGCCGGGGTGCGGGCCTCCAGGCGCTCACCCGGGAGATCGCGCGCTTCCACCGCTTCGGGGGCAAGGGCGTGGCGGTGATCTTCATCGACGTCGATGGCCTCAAACGCATCAATGACTCTGAAGGCCACGCTGCCGGGGACACCCTGCTGGCGGACGTGGTGGCTGCCATCCGCGAGCGGTTGCGGGCCTACGACCTGGTGATCCGCTGGGGTGGCGACGAGTTCGTCTGCGTCCTTCCCGATGCCACCCGCGAGGAGGCGGAGCGGACCCTCGCCGACATCGAGCAGCACGTGCGCGACCGGACCTCGGGCCGCTCGGTGAGCAGTGGGCTGGCGTCGCTGGAGACCGGTGACTCCGCCGCGGCGCTCGTCGACCGCGCCGACCAGGCCCTCTACGCGCGGCGCGAGGCACTCCGCAGCAAAGTCTGAGAGACCTGGCCGTCAGGGAGGACGGGGCCGGACGGGCACCCGTGCCGGGTGCGCTCAACCGGGACGACCCGGTCCTATATGGTGAAGTGGCTCGCGGCCGGGCCGGTGTCGCGGGTGATCTGCTCCCGGAGCAGCGACACCATCGTCTGGAAGTCGGCGGGCTTGAGGAGGAGGGTGACCCGGGGGAGGGTCAGCGCCTCCTGGAGCCGCAGGTTGCGGGGGTCGATGGCGGTGTGGAGGATCACCGGCACGTCCCCGCAGAGCGGGTGGCTGCGCACCTTCCGGCAGAGATCCAGCCCGTCCTCGCCGCGCAGCCGGAAGTCGGCGAGGATCACGTCGGGCTCGAAAGTCTCGAGCGCCGCCTGGAGGCCGTTGGTGTCGGTGACCAGGCTCACCTCGAAGCCCCCCTGGGGGAGGACGTCGCGGAGAAGCCCGCCGAGGTAGCGGTGGTCCTCGACGACGAGGACACGCGGCGCTCGGCCCGCCCGAGGACGCGGGACGATCCCACTGCTCACCTGGTGCACCTCCGCGCCGGGGGTCTTCCCGACGTGGGCAGAGCCTGCCTCACCAGGGGGCTCTCCGGGAACTCCCCGATGTCCCCTTTCGGCGGGACGTTTGCGTCTAGGCAGAAGGCCAGTCACTGTGATAAAAATCTAGACCCCTTTTGCCCCGTCGCCAAGCCACAAGATCTCAGCGGGTCACCCAGTACAGCCCAAAGAGCGCGATCGCGACCACGGCCAGGTGCTCGGCGACGCTGGAGAGGCGGCGCGGGGGGATGACGGCGCCGGCCACCATGCCGCGCACCCCGTACCAGATCACGAGGGTCACGGCGGCCGCCACCCCGGGGGTGACCACCGCCCAGTCGACGGCGACCATCGCCCCGGTCACGACCACGGCGGTGAGCGCTGCCAGCGCGACCGTGTGACGGAGGCGCGTCTCCTCGGTCTGGAGGCCATCCAGGGTGACCAGGCCCACCCCCACCAGGGCGACGGCGACCCGGAGGCCGAGCGGCAGGTTCCCGCTGGCGGCGGCGAGGAGCACGGGCACCAGCACCGCGATGGCGGCGGCGTCGCGCAGGAAGCGGCCTTCCCAGCTGTCCCTGCCGCTGGCCCGGAGCCCGCCGAGATGAGGCAGGCCTCCGCAGACGGCGACCGTGACGAGGGCGGCGACCAGCCGGGTCCGGAGGTCGACGGTGCCGGCGAGGACCAGGGAGAAGGCGCCGAGCGCCGCCACCGGGAGCGCGATCGCCTCCACCGCCGGCCGGTGCTCAGCCGGGTAGACGAATCGGTCGTAGGCGGTGAGGGCGAGACCGGTCACCAGACAGAGTGCGGTGACCCCGACCACCGAGCCGACGAGCCCGACGGCTCCGGGCCGGAGCGCGACCGCGACCGCGCAGGCCGCCACCCCGAGCGCGGCGTGGATGATCGGGAACGGCACCTCGGCGAGCCGCGGCTCGGGCGACATCCCCAGGGCCCGCCGCGCCTGATCGTAGTAGTACGCATGACCACGCACGGCGGCACGCGTGGGCAGCCCGTTCTGAGGCGGTCGCGCCGCACCGCCCTTCCGAGGCGGAGCGTCCCCCACCGCGCGCCGAGCCGTGTGCCCGCCCGTCCGCCCCGGACGGTCAGGGGGCAGAGGAGCCCTCGCGGCCATATCGATCCTCGAGTCTGACGATGTCGTCGATCTCCGGCGAAGAGGCCTCGAAGAGGTCGGTCTCGTTCACGGCGATGAAACGATGGCGGCGGCCCGGACGGACGCGCGCGCTCATCCCGGGGCTGAGACGGTGGGTCTCGAGCGTGCCGTCGACGCTCTCGAGCACCAGGTCCAGCAGGCCCGAGAGCACATAGATGGATTCATCCTTCTGGACGTGGTACTGGAGCGAGAGCGCCTGGCCCCCCTCGATGTGAATGAGCTTGCCCAGGTAGCGGTCGGTGACCGCCCAGCGCAGCTCGTACCCCCACGGCTTGTCGACCCGCCCGTGTCCGGCGCCGTGGATGACGGTGGGAGGCGCTGCCTCGTTCATCGGGCGCCGGCGCCCCGCTGTGGTGAACCGATCCCGACCATCGCCTCCATGGCGGTGAGCAGCTCCTCGACCCGCTCCGGTGATGCCGCTTCCGCATACACCCTCATCAGCGGCTCGGTTCCGCTCATCCGCACCAGCACCCAGCTGGTATCGGCGAGGAGGAACTTGAAGCCGTCGTCGCTGCGGGTCCCGACGACGGCGACACCGGCTATCTCCTGCGGTCGCTGCCCGCGCATCCGCTCCTCGACCTGGTGCTTGCGCTCGTCGTAGTCCGCGCGCTCGAAGCGGATGTCATGCCGGGCGTAGCTGTGCGGACCGACCAGGTCGAAGAGGTGCCGGAGCACGCCGGAGAGCGGCATGCCGTAGGCCACGACCATCTCGGCGATGGTGAGGCCGGCGACGATCCCATCGCGCTCGGGGATGTGGCCCCGGAAGGCGAAACCCCCCGATTCCTCGCCGGCGAGGAGCGCGTCGGTCTCGATCATCTTGGGTCCGATGTACTTGAAGCCGACGGGGGTCTCGATCACCGGGACGCCGAACCTCTCACCGAGCCGGTCCAGCATCACTCCGCTGGTCAGCGAGCGGATCAGATGCCCGCGCAATCCGCGCTTCTCCAGCAGGTACATGGCGAGCAGCGCCATCACCTCGAGCTGGGTGATGAAGCGGCCGGTCTCGTCGATGATCCCCACCCGGTCCGAGTCGCCGTCGTTGGCGATGCAGAGGTCGAATCCTCCGGCGGCCATCCTGGCCATGGCCTCGGGCATGTACTTGCCGATCGGCTCCGGGTGCATGCCCGCGAAGCCGGGGTTGCGGTCGGAGTGCAGCTCGGTCACGGTGGTCTTGCCACCTGCGGCCGCGGCGCGGATCAAGCCCATCCCGGCGCCGTACATCGGCTCGTGGAGGATGCGCAGCCCGGCCTCGCGCAGCCGCTGCAGATCGACCAGACGGCCCACCTGGCGGAGGTAGTCCGGGACCGGGTCAACCACCTGCACCCTGCCGCTCGCCTGTGCCTCCTCGAACGGGACGGCGAGCACCCCCTCCTCGAGGGCTCGACGGGTGTGCTTCTCCAGCTGCTCCACCACCTCGGGGGAGGCGGAGCCGCCGTAGTCGGGCTTGTACTTGAGCCCGTTGAACTCGGCCGGATTGTGACTGGCGGTGACCGCCACGGCGCCCGCCTGGTGGCGCTCGACGACCGTCCAGGTGATGGTGGGCGTGGGCACCGGGTGGTCGAGGAGGAGGACGTTCTGGCCGTTGGCCGCGAGCACTCGGGCCACCTCACGGGCGAATAGCTCGGCCGAGAAGCGGGTGTCGTGGCCGACGACGACGCCGCGGGCGTCGCCCTCCAGATACCAGGCGACACCCTGGGCGACAGCGCGGACTCGCTCGTAGGTGAAGTCGTCGGCGACGACGGCGCGCCACCCGTCGGTGCCGAAGTTGATGGGCAGGGTCATGGGCAGCCATTGTGCCCTGAGCGGCCGGTGGCGCGGGGCCGCGCTCGCCTCACCCCGCCAATGGACGGCGGAGCCAGGCTGCGAAGGCACCGGCAACGGCGCCGGCGCGGGCCGGGGCGTGCTCCAGGAAGAGACGGGGCTCGATGCACTCCAGCTCGATGAGGAGCAGCTCGCCCTCCTCCCCGCGGGCCATGTCCACCCGGGCGTAGAGCAGGCGGTCCGGACCGCCCGGAACGCTGTCGAGGACGGTCCGCGCGAAGCGGGCGTGCTCGTCCAGGACCGGGGTGGGCATCACCGGCTGGTCCCGGCCCCGCGAGAGATCCGGAGCGGGGGGCTCCCCGACCCGCAACACGCCGGCCTTCCGGATCGCGTGGCTGACCTCACCGCCGATGACGTACGTCCCGACCTCGCCCTCGCGGTCGATGGAGCTGAGGTGCGGCTGGATCATCGCCGTGACACCCGTCGCGGTGATGGCATCGACGTGACGGCGGGCCGCCGCCAGACCGGACCGGTCGTAGCTGGCCGAGGCACGGGCGCCGGCCGAGATCACGGGCTTGACCACGTACCGTTCCCAGGGCACCGTGTCGAGGCTCTCCCCGGGCCCGATCCAGCGGGTCGGGACCATCGCAACCCCGGCTCCCTCCAGATCGCGGAGGTAGCGCTTGTCGCTGTTCCAGACCAGCACGTCCACCGGGTTGGCGAGGGGCATCCGACTCGCGGTCTGCCGGCACCAGTCGAGGAAACGCCCCGGGTCGTCGATGTAATCCGAGGCGGAACGGATGACGGCGCCGTCGAACGAGCCCGCATCGAGGTCCGCCGCCCAGTCCACCGGGATGCCGGCGACGCCGAGCCGGTCGAGCGCCGGCAGCAGGAGCTCACCGTCCGCACCCAGATCGGTCGCACCGACCCAGGTGATCAGCGCAAGGCGGAGCATCTGCCCGGCCGCACGGGGCGAGGAGTTCGAGGCCTCGACGGTGGGCCGCGTGTCAGAGGAGATCGGTGCGTCCCTCCGCCCGCAGCCGCTCGACCACCTCCTTGACCCGCTGGGTCTGGTCGAGCGGGATCACCAGGATCGCATCGCCGCTGTCGACGACGGCCAGCCCCTCGACGCCCACCACCGTCACCAGGCGACCGCCGCGCGCGATCACGAAGCTGTTGGCGGCGTCGATGGCGACCACCTCCCCCTCGAGGACGTTCCCGGCGGGGTCCCCGCCGCCGGTGTGCCGGCCGGTCGCGTGGAGGTCGGCGAAGGTGCCGAGGTCAGACCAGGAGAAGGAGCCCCGCACGACGGTCAGGCGGCGGGTCCGCTCGAAGATCAGGGTGTCGACGGCCACCGGATGGATCTCGCCGTAGAGGGAGGCGGCCTGGTCCTCCTCGCCGCGCCGTCTCGCCGCCGCCACCGCGGCGACCCGGGCGGCCAGGGGCGGGTCGGCAGCCGCCAGCTCCTCCTGGAAGATCGATGCGGGCCAGGCGAAGAGCCCGCTGTTCCAGAGGTGGCGGCCGCCCGCGACGTAGCCGCGCGCCACCTCCAGGGAGGGTTTCTCGACGAAGCCGGCAGCGCGGTACGCGGGGACGGCAGCGGCCGCCTCGCGCAGGGCGGCCCCGGCGGGTGCGCCGCCGGGCGGGAGCCACCGCTCCGCGGCGAGCGGGGGACCGTCGACCGCCACGTAGCCGAGACCGGTGGAGGGGTAGCTGGGGTTGACGCCCACCGTCGCCAGTCCCTCGGTGACCGCCGCCCATCCGGCCGCGGCCAGCACCGAGGCGCGGTAGGCCTCACCGTCCTCGATGTGACTGTCGGCATGCACCGACGAGATCAGGGCCTCGGGGTCCTCCTGGGCGATCCACGCCGTGGCGAGCCCGAGCGCCGGGCCGGTCCCCTTCGCCTCCGGTTCTGAGATCACCGCGTCCGGCGGCAGGCCCAGCCCGGCCAGCGCCCGGCGGCAGGCCTCGGCCTGGGACGCCACGGTGACGACCCGAACCGAGTCGGCCAGGGGAAGCATCCGATCGACGGTCGCCTGGAGCAGCGTGACCCCGCTGGCATCCAGGGGCAGCAGGTGCTTGGGTACGCCGGCTCGCGAGAGCGGCCAGAGCCGGGTACCGCTGCCTCCCGCCAGGACCAGGACGTGGTAACCCACGGCAGCTCGGCGGCGATCAGGCCCGGGGGGCGCTCGGCAGGGACGGCATCAGCCGGGCTGCCCCGCGACGACCAGGGGCTCGACGCCCGCCTCCGCCGCGAGCTCGGTGGCCAGGCCGGTCTGCTCCCACGGAAGGTTGAGGTCGCTCCGTCCGAAGTGGCCGAAGGCCGCGACCTGGCGGTAGATCGGCCGGCGGAGCTGGAGGGCGCTGATGATCCCGACCGGGGAGAG
>Ga0181520_10006290_pt1 | contig 18258 bp, 16 predicted proteins | sample PEATcosm2014_Bin_29_FD_132451 | JGI IMG/M metagenome (GOLD analysis project Ga0181520, IMG submission 132451) | Peatland microbial communities from MTU Mesocosm Facility, Houghton, MI, USA - PEATcosm2014_Bin02_30_metaG | ecosystem: Environmental > Terrestrial > Soil > Wetlands > Peat | place...
AAACGCAGGAAAGGGGTCCACAACTCAGGCGGTCCATCCATGGCTGCGGTAAAGCTCATGTTCCGCCCAACGATGACGTACGACGGATAAAACGCGACGGCTGCCAGAAACGCAGATACAAGCCCGGCCGCGGCAATCTTCAGCGCCTTCGTGGTGACGCCGCGCCGCGTCCACACCTCGTATACGATGGCGGCGGCAAAACCACCGGCGACCACAGGCCCGTTCCCGCCGCGGATGGCCATCGCAAGGGCGGACAGCAGCGTCGCCGCGACCAGCCGGTCGGCCACGATGCATTCGGCGCCCAGGATCATGCAGAGCAGGGACCACAGATAATCGTCGGTGGAGGATCCCGCGATGATGAACCCGGGGGTCACGACCAGGCAGGCGGTGAGCAGTGCGAGATACGGGACCCGGAGACGCAGTCCCAGTGCCCAGAATCGCCAGGCCACCAGCGTAGCCATCAGAAAAGACGCGAGGTTGCAAAGAAGCGAACCGCCCAGCGTGGACAGAACATAGATGATCGCTTCGTAAACCCAATAACCAGGATTGCGGGAGGTTATGGGAAAGTGCTCGTGCCAGGTCCGGACGCCGACCACCACCACCGCATAGGTGTCATTGTCGCTGCCGTAACCCAGAAAACAGAGGGGGAAGATGCAAAGCAGAAAGAATGCGGCGAGCCAGGGAAATCGCACGGTTCTGCTGCCCGTTGAGTCGCCCTGAGCGGAAGCTTGCGAGCCGAACTGACCGATCGCCATATGGTGATCGTAGCATTCAGAATTGGGAAGACTCGATTCGCCTCAGCGCGGTACCGGCGACTCCCCTCATCAAGACTGTTCGCGGATCGCCGCGCCAGCAGGTTGTTCCGCCTCAGGATTGGGGTACCGGGAGCGGACCAGCGCCAGCGCCTGTTCCCGGTCGCTAACCGTGCCTTCCAGCTGCGCGTCTTCCGCCAGCGCCAGCATGGGTTTGAACTGCGGCGACGGCCGGTAGCCCGCGGCAATCAGGTCCCGGCCGGTCAGCAGCGGCGCCGGCCGCAGCTCGGCGGCTGGCTCCGCCTCGAATTGCGCGCGGGCAAAATCGTACAGCGCAAAGTCGCCGTGGGCCGAAGCCACATCCAGCCGATGCAACTCCAGATGTTCGTCGAATCGCGGCAGGCGCAGGAACCGCTTCAGCGTCGACTGCTTCATCTCCAGAATGTCGCCGAAGCGCATGTGGTTCTTGATCAACGCCAGGATCTGCGCCGCATCGTCGTTGGAAAAGCGCAGCCGCGCCAGCATCTCCTCCGCAAGGCGCACCCCAACCTCGACATGGCCGTTGAAGCGGATGCGGTCCCCGGCAATCGCCGGATTCGGCGGCTGGTAGGTCGCCGGCTTGCCAATGTCGTGCAGCAGCGCTCCCCACGCGAGTGTCGCGCTCGATCCGGCACGCAGCTTCTCCAGCAGCAGCATGGTATGCGTCCACACGTCGCCCTCGGGATGGTACTGCGGCGGCTGCGCAACCCCGCGCAGGCGTACCACCTCCGGCAGAATGCGTGCCAGCAGGCCCAGCTGATACAGCAGCTCAAACCCGCGCCGCGCTCCGCCCTCGGTCAGGATGCGCGTCAGCTCATCGCGGATGCGCTCGGCCGAAACCTGGTTGATCTCGGCCGCCTTGCAGCGGATGCCCGAGACATCCAGCGAAAAGTTAAGCCGCGCCGCAAATCGCACCGCGCGCAGCAGCCGCAGCTTGTCTTCCGCGTAGCGCAGCTTGGGGTCGCCGATGGTCCGCACCACCCCCCGCGCCAGGTCCTTGCGCCCGCCGACATAGTCGAGCACCGCCCGGTCGAGATCGCCGCCAGCCTCGTACGCGATGGGATCCAGCAGCATCCCGTTGATCGTGAAGTCGCGGCGCAGCACATCTTCCCTGGCATCGGTGGAGAAGCGCACCGCATCCGGCCGCCGGCCATCCGAGTAGGCCCCGTCCGAGCGAAAAGTGGCAACCTCCGTGGCGACCTCTCCCTCCTCCATCGCCTGGCAAACCAGCACCACCCCGAAGTGCGCTCCCACCGTAAACGTCTTCGCGAACAGCGCAACGATTTCGTCCGGCGTAGCCGAAGTCGCAACATCGTAGTCCTTCGGCGCCAGGCCCAGCAGCAGGTCGCGCACGCACCCGCCGGCAAAGAACGCCTGGTGCCCCGCCTCGCGCAGGCTGCGGGCGATCGCGAGTGCGGCACGATATTTGGCGTCTTCCGGATGCATCTGCTCTCGCCCCATAACGCTCGTAAGCTACTCAAAATAGTCTAGTCCGCTGGCCGCTGGCGAACCACGCAGCCTCCCGCAAACCGAAAGTTGCAGGCGCGATCGCATGCCCTTGAAGGTAGAGTCATAGGGAAGGTCTGTGGACGGAGGAGTGAGGATGAAGCATCGGTCGCGATATTCGGTGGTCTTGCTCTTCGGATTCGGCGTCGCGTGTGCCCAGAGCGGCCCGGCAGCGCCACAGCCAGCCGCTGCTCCGGCGGCCGGGACAACCGTCGCCGCCAACCCGGCCATCTGGCGGGTCAAGGGCGTTCACGGAACCGTCTACCTCTTTGGCTCCATCCACGTCATGAAGCCGAACGTGGACTGGGAGACCGCGAAGGTCAAAGCCGCCATCTCCGCCAGCGACGTGGTCTACGAGGAGGTCGCCAACCTCGACGACATGGCGGCCGCGCAGCAGTTGGCCATGCAGTTCGGAATGGACATGGCGCATCCTCTCTCAACCAAAATATCCAAGGACGATGTAGCCCTGCTCGATACCGCGGCCAAGAGCATGGGCCTGCCGGGCGAGTCGATGTTCGAGCCCATGCAGCCGTGGCTGGTCTCGGCCTCCATCGAGGTTGCCCCCATGCTGAAGGGCGGATACGACCCGTCCAGCGGCATCGACAACAAGTTGCTCGCCCAGAGCAAAACCGAGCAGAAGCAGATCAAGGGATTCGAGACCCTGAGCGATCAGGTGCACTTTCTCGCCGACGCCCCCCAGGCCCAGCAGGTGGAGATGCTGCATCGGCAGCTCATCGAACTCGACAAAGCCACCGTCGAGATGAACGATATGGTCACCGCGTGGGAACGCGGCGACGTCGAAAAGATCGGCAAGATGGAGAACGATGAACTGGCCGTGAAGTATCCGGCGGAGTATCAGCGGCTGGTTCTCGACCGCAACCGGAACTGGGCCGCCACACTGGACGGGCTGCTCAAGGACCCGGCCACCGGTTCCGTATTGGTCGTGGTCGGCGCCGCCCACCTCGCCGGCCCCGACAGCGTCCTCAAGTTGCTCGAGAAGGATGGCTGGAAGGTCGAGCGGGAGTAGCCGCCGACACGCGATTCTTGTCCCCGCAATCGACCTCGTTTACCCTGTCCCAGTCGCATCTTCGTGTTTTCGGAGGTTTTCCGATGAAGCGCATGGCCCTCCTGACTTTTCTTGTCCTCTGCCCGGTCGTCTTGGCGCAGGGCCCCGTCCGCCTGGCTCCGGTACGCCCCGGCGCGGTCCCGCCGGATGTGCCGCTCACGACTCCGGACCCCAATTTTCCGCTGCGCGTGCACCTGTTGACCGCGCGGTTTGGCGGTATCGCCAACGTCTATCATGGCTACGGCAGCGGCAATGTGCTGGGCGACCGCGCCGCGCTGGGCTTCGACTACGGCTTCGAGTGCGATGTGCCCTTCGTCCCCAACCAGACTCCGGACGAAACCTACCAGGCCCGCTGGACGGCCTCGCAGTATGGCCTTGAGATCTTGGTCGCCGAGGCAGGCATCCAGCAGCCGCGCGAACACACCTGCACCCTGCGCCTCGCGATCAGGAAACGGCCCTTTGACCCCGCCAACACCGCGGCCTTGACGCACGGCGTCTCCTATAGCCTGCGCAAGCGCTGGCAGGATCCCGACTTCGCCTACGAAGAAACCCAGCTGGACTATCCGTTGCACTTCCATGTGGTCGATGGCGACCGGACCGAAGACAGCTACCAGGACCATGGGTGGGGGACGGCGAACCTCTCCGATCCCGGGGCGCAGCCGGCACCGCAGGGGGCGGAGTTCAGCTACGACTGCTCGTACGGCTTCCTCACCAACTCGCAGCTTACCGGCTTCTACCAGGCCCGCTGGGTCAAGCCGGGCACCGAACTGGAGGTTCTGCTGCAGCGCCCGGGCTCCGACAAGGTCGACAAGTGCAAGGTCGAGGTCAATCTGAAGCCGCAGCCCTACCCGGAGAGCCACCACATTCCTCTGACCACCTCGACCGCCGCGCTGAGTCGGCCTCCATCCGCCACTCCGTAGAGGAGCCGGTTTAGCCGCCGAACCTTCGCCATCGCATCCGCCCCGATCCGCGCATGCGGGATTGCACTGTCTCTATGATGAAAGTATGGGGACTGGGGAAAGACCGAGCGGTTTGATTCTGGGCATCGAAAGCTCATGCGACGAAACCGCCGCGGCCGTAGTGCGCGCCGGCGGCGAGGTGCTCGCCAACGTGGTTGCCTCGCAGATCAAGCTGCATGCGAACTACGGTGGCGTCGTCCCCGAACTCGCCAGCCGCGAGCACCTCCGCAACATCGTTCCCGTGGTCCGCGCAGCCATGCAGCAGGCCCGGCTCGACTTCGCCGATCTCGATGCAATCGCCGTCACCGAGGGGCCGGGGCTGGCCGGCGCGCTGCTGGTGGGCATCACCTATGCGAAGGCCCTGGCGCTGGGGACGGGCAAGCCGCTCGTTGCGGTGAACCATCTCGAAGGCCATATCCATGCAGTTCTGCTGGAAGCCCGCGCTCGCCACGAGCAACTCGAAACGCCCTTGCTGGCGCTGGTGGTCAGCGGCGGACACACCCACCTCTACCTCGCTCAGCTGGCCGCAGACGTCTGGCGTTATCGCAACGTCGGCCGCACCGTCGACGACGCCGCCGGCGAGGCCTTCGACAAGGTGGCCAAGCTGCTGGGGCTGGGTTATCCCGGCGGCCCGTGGCTGGATACGCTCGCGGACAGGGGAAATCCGCTGGCAGTGGAGTTCCGCTTCCAGCAGATCAAAGCCCGCCGAGGCCACGTCGAAGACGACTCACCCCCCGCGCAGCACTTCGACTTCTCTTTCAGCGGGATTAAGACCGCGGTGTTGCGCTACATCCAGACCCACGGCATGGGTCCGGCCATCGAAACGCGCCGGCAAGCGCTCGGCGAGGCGCTCAAGGAAAATCCCGCGATGAAGCCGAACGACGCGGCAGATCTGTTGCCCTGGCTCTTCGACGCGTCCGCGCTCGACCTGATTGCCTCCTTCCAATACGCCGTGGTCGGCAACCTCATGCGCCAGACCTTCGCCGCGGCCGAGGCGTTTGGCGCCCGCGGAATCGTCGTCTCCGGCGGCGTCGCGGCCAACAGCGAACTCCGCCGCCGCTTCGCCGAAGAGGCCCGCCGCCGCCGCCTGCACGTGGCCTTCCCCACCCTCGCCATGTCCACCGACAACGCCGCCATGATTGCCGCCGCGGCCTGGCCCAAATTCGCTGCCGGCGAGTTTGCCGGCGAGGCCTTGGCCGCCGCCCCGCAGTTGCGCCTCGGGTAAGCGACAGGAAACGGCCCCCGAGGCTTGGCCCTGTAGAATCGTAGGGAAGCAATTCTCGATGGAAAGCACGGACTGCGCGGCGCTTCTGCGCCGGCTGCAGCGGTGAGTGATCGTAGTGGCGTCGTTGGAACTCTTCAATACAATGAGCGGCAAGTTGGAACTGCTGGAGCCGGTGGGCGCGCCTGCCCTGCGCATGTATGCCTGCGGGCCCACCGTCTACGACTACGGCCACATCGGCAACTTCCGCACCTTTCTCCACGTCGACGTGCTGCGCCGGTTTCTCCGCCAGCAGGGCATCGCCGTCGAGCACGTGATGAACGTGACCGACGTCGACGACAAGATCATCCGCAACGCGCTGGCCGCGGGCAAGCCGATCTCCGAGTACACCGCGCGCTTCGAGCACGCCTTTTTCGAGGATTTGGACGCCCTCGGCATCGAGCGGCCCGAGCATCTGCCCCGCGCCACCGAGCACATCCCCGAGATGGTCACCCTCATCGAGCGCCTCGCCGCCAGGGACTTCGCCTACCAGGCCGAGGACGGCAGTTGGTACTTCCGCATCGCCCGCGATCCCGACTACGGCAAGCTCTCGAAGAAGGACTTCGACGGCATCGAAGATGGCGCGCGCGTCGATGTCGACGAATACGAGAAGGATGCGGCCCGCGACTTCGCCCTGTGGAAGGCGGTCAAGACCGACGGAGCCGGTGTCGAGGAGCCCCACTGGAATACCGCGCTCGGGCCCGGCCGGCCCGGCTGGCACATCGAGTGCTCGGCCATGTCCACCGCCCTGCTGGGCGACTCGTTCGACCTGCACGCCGGCGGCGAAGACCTCATGTTTCCCCACCACGAGAATGAGATTGCGCAGTCGGAGTCGGCCTCCGGCCACACCTTCGCCCGCCACTGGATGCACGTCCGCTTCCTGCTGGTTGAGGGAAAGAAGATGTCGAAGTCGGAGGGGAACTTTTACACCCTGCGCGATCTGCTGCTCAAGGGGCATCGCGCCTCCGCCATCCGCTATCTGCTGCTGAGCGTCCCCTACCGGCACCAGATGAACTTCACCTTCGAGGGCCTCGCCGCCGCGACCAACGCCATCGATCGTCTGCGCACCTTCCACGCCCGCATCCTGCGCGGCGGCTTTGCCGCAGGTGCGGATGAGGCAGTGCGCGCAGCCACGGCCAAGGCGGAAACGGAGTTTACGGCCGCCCTGGCCAACGATCTCAATACCGCCGAGGCTGCCGCCGCCGTCAGCGAGATGGTGCGCGCCGCCAACTCGGCTGCGGACGCGGGCACGCTCGGTCAGGAGAACGCGGCCGAGATCCTCCGCGTGCTCACGCTCTTCGACGGCATCTTCGCCGTGCTCGTCGATCGCGATGCTGAACTGACCCGCGCCGCGCTGGCCTGGGCCGAAGCCGAAGGCCGCATCGGCGAGGCCGCGCCCGAACTGGTCGCGCAGATGGGCCTCAGCGACGAGCAGATTGACGCGCTGGTGGCAGAACGCACTGCCGCCAAGAAGGCCCGCAACTTCGCCCGCGCCGACGCCATCCGCGCCGAGCTGCTCGCCAAAGGCGTGGTGATTGAGGACGCGAAGGACGGGGTTAGGTGGAAGCGGAAGTAAGTGGATGATTTATGTCGAGGAGCATGTTACAAGCCGAATGGGAACAAGCCCGGGATGACCTCGGATTGGATTTGGTCATCCCGTTTGATCTCAGCCTCGGGAACGATGTAACGATCCACGCCGACCTTCTGGTTAAGAATTTTGGCTGTCCGAATGGGATGATAGTTGTCAGGGAATATGCCGCTATAAAGCAATACTTGACGAAAATCGACGAACTCGATTACGGGTCTCCGTGTTGGATGGACCGCAGTATTCGTATGATCGAGCAACTATGGTCGAAATGCTCAGTGAGTGGGGGTGGACCGGGCCAGTGGCTGAGGCTCCGCCGTGGATCGTCGATTCAGAATACTGACATAACTCTCTTCGCGGTGATACACCAAAAAGCGTAAGCTATACACATTGGGGAGGCGCGCCGATGCGGACCAATATTGATATCGACGACAAGTTGATGAAGAAGGCGATTCGAGCCAGCGGGGAGAAGACGAAGAAGGGCGCCGTGGTGAAAGGGCTGGAGCTTCTGGTGCGGCTGAATGCGCAGGAGAAGGTCCGAGAGCTTAGGGGCACCGTAGAGTGGGAGGGCAATCTCGAAGAGTCTCGCCGCAGCCGGTTTCTGGATTAGCCATTGGTCCTCGTCGACGCCAGCATCTGGATCGAATTCTTTGCGGACAAGCCCAGTCGTGAGGTGGCGTGGCTGGACAGCAAGTTATCGAGTGAAGAAATTGGACTCACGGACCTGACCTTGTGCGAAGTGCTGCAGGGTATCCGAGGCGACGCGTCCTTCAGACGGGTTCGGGATCGGTTGATGCTGATGCCGATCTTATCTACGGGCGGGATCGAGATGGCGATTCTGTCTGCGTGGAATTTCCGCGTGCTGAGGGCTAAGGGAATTACGGTACGGAAGACTATCGATTGCTTGATTGCGACCTTCTGCATTGAGCGCGGGCACGCGCTGCTGCATCGCGATCGTGATTTCGATCCGTTTGAGACGCATCTTGGTTTGCGGGTGATTCATCCGTAACTGCCCTCATTCTTCGATCGGAACTTCCAGCATCGGGTCGGTCGGCGGCGGCGTCGCCTTGGTGCGCGAAAGAATCACCGTCGCGACCGCAATCAGGATGATCACCATCCCTGCCAGCTCCGCCGGGGCCAGCCGCTCGCGAAAGATAGCCACGCCGATCAGCACCGCAATCACCGGGTTGATGAAGGCGTAGGTCGAGACCTTCGTCACCGGGACGTGCTTCAGCAGGTAGGTGTACGCGGTCAGGCCGACCACCGATCCGAAGGTGGAGAGATACAGAATGGCGAGCAGGCCGCTGCGCGTCCAGCGAGCGGTCTGGAAGCAGCCACCGGAGGTCGCGATCGTCAGGTTCACGAAGCCTGCCGCGCCGATTTGCCACGCCGTCGCAACAAACGTATCGACCTGGAAGTGAAAGCGCCGCGAAACCACCGACCCGAAGGCGAAGGCCAGCGCCGCGCACACCAGGATCAGGAACCCAATCAGGCTGCGGCGGTCGGGCGCCCCGCCGGCGCGGTGCAGCGCCGGCCACAGCAGGACGACCATGCCCACCGCGCCCAGCAGCGTGCCCAGCCAGCCGCGCAGGTTCAGCGTCTCGCCGCCGGGAAGCGCGGTCTCGATCACCGCGACGAAAATCGGCACCATCGCAATGATCAGCGACGACAAGCCCGACGCCACCTTGGTCTCGCCCCAGATCAGCAGCAGGTTGTTGACCGTCATCATCAGCACACCCACCAGCGCCAGTTGCCACGCGGTACGCCGCGGGACGCGCAGGCTGATCCCGCGTGCCAGGCAGATGCCGCCAATAATCACGGTGGAGAGCAGCGACCGCACCGCGCCCACCAGCGGAGGCGCCAGGTGCAGTCCGGCAATATAAATCGCGCTGTAGGTCGAGCCCCAGAAAAAATACACGCAGGCAAATGCAATCGCGACCCGGCTCTTGACTGAGATGGGAAAGGGCATCCTTGTTAAGGTACTAGGTTCGAGAATCTGGGGCCTGTGGTCGTAAACGAGATCCCGCGCGGACCGTCGGGAGGCCTGCCGGAAGCAGGAAAAAGGGCGTGGGAACGCCCGCCGGGCATGGTTGTGCGTCTAAACTTTCAGTGGGATGGGCATGCCATGAAGTCGCGACTCACAATCTGCGGTTGGGCCTTTGCACTGGCAATGGGATGTGCCGCGGCCGTGGCCCAGCCCAGGCCGGCGCAACCGCTGCCCGACGTGTCCAAGACCTCGCCGGGTGCGCCCCATCGCACCCGCCTGATCCTCAAGGACGGCAGCTACCAGATCGTGATGAGCTACCAGGTCAAGGGCAAGGTGGTCAGCTACGTCAGCGCCGAGCGCGGCGAAGTCGAACAGGTCCCCGCCGACCTGGTCGATTGGGACGCGACCCACAAGTGGGAGCGCGATCACACGCCCGTCGACGAAGTCGATTCCACGCAGCCACAACCCCCCGCACCCGCCATCGATCCTGAGTTGCTCAAGGAAGAGGCGGACCGCCGCGCGCTGACCCCCGAAGTCGCTCCCGACCTGCACCTGCCCGACCTGGACAGTGTCGTCGCGCTCGACTACTTTCAAGGCACGCCGGAGCTGGTGCCGCTGGTGCAGTCCGAGGGCGACCTCAACCACACCACCAGCCACAACATTCTCAAACTGGCCCTCAATCCCCGCGCAGCCTCGCACGAGATTGTGCAGTTGAAGGGCATCGAATCGCCCGTCCAGATGCACGTCGACACCCCAGTCATCTACCTGCGCGTGGGCGACGATTCCGGCATCTCGCGCGGCGGCTCGCCGCTGATTGTCGACACCCACGGCGCCGGGGCCGGCGAGAAGACCGACTCCAGCGGAGGATCGCCCCTCAGCGGCTACGTCATGGTCCGCGCCGACGTGCGCACCGACGCGCGCGTGCTGGCCAGCTTCAACATTGGCATGGTCGGCAGCGGAGTGAAGCAGCAGGAAGACGTGATCGACACCACCACCGAGCTGCTGCCCGGCGGCCACTGGATGAAAGTCACCCCCAAAAAGCCGCTCGACTTCGGCGAGTACGCGTTGATGGAGATCATCTCCGATCGCGAGATCAATCGCGGCGTCTGGGACTTCGGCGTGCACCCGGTCGCGCCGGAAAATCGCGATGTCATCAAGCCGGAGCCGAAGCGGCCGTTAACCCTCGAGCACCGCCCTTCGCAGTAATCGAAGTCCACCGCCTCACGCGATCGGCGCGCCCGCAGCCTGGTAGATGCGCTCAATCGCGATCAGGTCGGCAAGGCCTTCCTCGCCGGGAGACTTCGGCCGCGTGTTGTTGCGGATGCAGGCGGCCATGTGTTCGCCTTCGAGCGCCAGTTGGAAGTGTCCCTTGCCCGTGCCCGTCTGGTCGAAGGTCGTGTCGCCCGCCTTCCCGCTCAAATGGATCCCTCCCCCCCCGAACGCCGGGCTGAGCGAAAGATAGCCCTGGTCGCCGTGGACGCTCAGCGTCTGCGGACCGAACTGGCCATACGAACAGCCGCACGACGCGATAATGCCGGAGGGGAACTTCATGGTCCATTCGTCCGACTGCTCGACCTCCTTGAAGCGCGGGTCGTCCTTGTCGCGCGTCGCCACCACGGCGGTAAACTCCGCCGGCTCCTCCTGCGCCAGGTAGCGGATTCCGTTCAGCGGGTAGATGCCCAGGTCCATCATCGGACCGCCGCCGCCATACTGCTTCGTCTGCCTCCAGCCCATCACCTGCGATTGCAGCATGCTGCCGCGGAACGACTGCACCTTGCCCAGCGCGCCGGAGCGGACGATGTCGAATGCCTGCTGCCACACCGGATCGTATTGCATGCGATACGCGATCATCAGCTTGCGGTCGGCCTTGCGGCAGGCTTCGATCATGGTGCGGCACTCGGCGCTGGAGATGGCCATCGGCTTCTCGCACAGAATGTGCTTGCCCGCCGCCGCGCCCCGCACCGTGTACTCGCAGTGCATGCTGTTCGGCAGGCCGATGTAAAGCGCGTCCACGTCGGGGTTGTCGCGGATGCGATCGAACGTCTCGTACGTGTAAACGGAACTCTTGGGAATGTTGTACAGCTCGGAAAAATGGACTCCCTTGGTCTCCGGGTGTCCGGTAACCAGCGCCGTGATCTTCACCGTCGGCGAGTTGGCGACCGACTCCATGAAGGCCGTCGAGATGGAGCCGATGCCCACCGCGGCAAACCCGACCGGTTTTGCCGCACGGGCCGGCTCTTGTGCCAGGGCGCGCGGCAGCCGTATGGAAGCCGCAGCCAGCGTGGAGAGCTTGGTGAAATCGCGCCGGTTCATTCATCCTCCAGGGGCAGGGGAATTTTCGATTCAGCCAAGATAGCCCAACCGGCGCTTCCGAGTACAGTCTCCCGCACCGCGTTCGCCGGAGGACTGCGCAGCGCAAGCGCCGTCAGCCGCACCGGCCGACGGGACAGGCACAGCGAATGAGTTGGGGGGGAAGGCAATGAAGCGGGTTCTGTCAGGCAGTGACGTCGCGGCGCATCGTCACCAGGTCGGCGGCGGCCATGGTGGTCGGTCGCCCGGCGGGAATCTGCGCGCCTCCCGCGGCTCCAGCAACCAGGCCCAGCCCCGCGACGGAGACGTTGTCGCGGGTGGTCTTCGCCGCATACATCATGGTGTCCGCGGCCCGGATAATGTTCTGTACCGAATTCCCATCCTCCGGGAAAGTGGCTAGGCCGAAGCTGCCGGCCAGGCCCAGCGACAGTCCCTGCGCGGTCAGGAAGCGTTCAGCCCGCAGCGCATCCCACAGCCGCATGGTGGCATCGATGGCTGCCTGCTTGCCCAGCCCCGGCAGCAGCGCCACGAACTCGTCGCCGCCATAGCGGAAGCAGGAGTTCTCCGGTCCCAGTACGCGCTTCATCAGGCTGCCCACCTCGGCCAGCAACCGGCTGCCCACCAGGTGGCCGTGGGTGTCGTTGACCTCCTTGAAGTGGTCCAGATCGACGAACAGCAGGCTGAACTGGTGCTCCCGATTGCTTCCCGCCGTCGCGACCTGCTCGTCCAGCATGGTGTACAGGTGGCGCGCATTAAACAGGCTGGTGCAGTCGTCGGTGATGGTCAGCTCGTGAATCAGCTTGACCGAGCGCGCATTCTGGATGGCAATCGCGGCGTAGTCGCACAGGATGCGGATGAACGACTGCGAGTACTCGCTCATCATGTCCAGCTTGCTGTTGAACAGTTGAATGACGCCCAGCGTCTTGTCGCCGGAGCGAATCGGAATGCAAGCCAGCGCCTGGATGCGCAGCTCCGGATGCGCGCGCGAGAAGGCGCTCCATTGCGGATCGAGCGAGACGTCGGGCACCACCAGCGCGGTGCCGCTGGAGGCAACCCATCCGGCCACGCCTTCGCCCATCTGGATGCGCAGGTCCTTCAGGCTGTCGTCGTTCTCGCCCGCCGCAATCGGGTAATAAAGTTCCTGGGCCGCCTCGTCCACCATCAGCATCGACCAGCGTTCCGGGTTGAAGAACCCCGTCATCTTGTCCATGATGATGCGCAGAATCTCTTCCAGCTCCAGGGTCTGCGTCAGCGCGCGCGCAACATCGTGAAAAACGCGCAGGTGTTTCATCTGCCCGCTTTCGATGACTGCGAATTGTCGCTTGTCCGCCACCAGACACCTCAAAGCCAGCAGACCACGGAATGGCTATAGCCCGGTATACCTCAAACGGGTCATACGCGCTCCGATCTTTACGATCGGCGCGCCCAGTGGGTTAACCGCCGATGTGCACCATGTTTCGCGACGGCTTCTCGAACCCCGGCTCCCCAATGTGGTGGCGCGCTTCCTTCTTCATCACCACCCGCCGGATATACGCGGCCAGCTCCTCGTCAGTTCCGCCGCGCCGCATCTCTCCGTACAGATCGTGGTCCGATTGCGAGAACAGGCAGGTGCGGATCGCGCCGTCCGAGGTGATCCGCACCCGGCTGCAATGGCCGCAGAACGGATGCGACACCGGAGCCACAATCCCGATCTCGCCCACGCCGTCGCGGAAGGTGTAGCGCTTGGCCGTCTCGCTGCTCGACCGCGCCGGCAACTCGGCCAGCCCGGCGGGAACGCTGCAGGACGGCCGCCACGCGTTCAGGCGCGCGAGGATCTCGTCCATCCTGACCACCGTCTCCGGCTTCCAGGTGCGGTCTTCCTCCAGCGGCATGAATTCGATGAACCGCACGATCACGCCTTCCCGCCGCGAGAACTCCGCGAACGGCTCGATCTGCGTGTCGTTGAAGCCGCGCAACAGCACGCAGTTGATCTTCACCGGGCCCAGGCCGGCAGCCTGCGCCGCATGCACCCCGGCCAGCACGCGCTCATAGCTCCGCGGCACCCGCGTGATCCGGGCAAAGATCTCAGAGTCGACCGCGTCCATGCTGACGGTCACCCGGTTTAACCCCGCCCGCGCCAGCGGCTCCGCCAGCGTTTCCAGCAAATGGCCGTTGGTCGTCAGCGCAATGTCCAGTGGATGGCCGGCCTCGCCGTCAGCCAGGGGTGTTCCGTCGGGATGGTAGGCGGTGCGCAGTTCGGCCAGCGCGGCCACCATCTCGACCAGTCCGGAACGCAGCAGCGGTTCGCCCCCGGTCAGCCGGACCTTTTCGATTCCGAGCGAGACCAGGACGCGCACCATGCGCAGGTACTCATCGATCGGCAGCTCGGTATACTGTGCCCCCTCGTTGCCGGTGCGGCAGTACACGCACTTGTAGTTGCAGCGGTCGGTGACCGAGATGCGCAGATCCGTAATCGCCCGGCCGAACGAGTCGCGCAGCCGTGTGCCGGCGCCGCCGGCCGAGTCCGGCGCGGGCCGTTCCAGCACGCCCAGGGCGGCGTTCTTCAACAGCGTTGATGGCGGCAGGGAAGCGATCGTCAAGTCTCCGTAAGCTGTTTGGATGTCTGGTGATCGCACAAAGAAGCAGACCCGGTGCAAATTCCATTGCCGCTTAAGTTGCCGCGAACAGCTCTGAATTCAGTATAGTAAGTTTCACCAGCCGATGATGGCTGCCGCCGGGCGCAGGAACGTCCTTTCTGCTGCATCGGCTGGCCCAGGATGAAGGTTCACTCCCCCGGGTATTCTGGAACAGGAAGCAGTCTATGTCTGTGTTTTGGACAGTCCAGCAGTGGCTTGGCGAGCAGATCGTGCCGCTGTTCTTTATCGGCTTCGCCCTCCTCATGGGCATCGCGTTGGTCTACCTCTCGGCCCAGAGCCGGCGATCCGCGTTGGCGCGCGACCGCGCCGGAATCACCGCGGAGACCTTTGCCGAATCGCTGGCCGCGTACGGTTTCGATCCCGGGATTGCCCGCTCGGCCTACGTCTATCTGCAACAGACGCAACAGATAGAGTTTCCCATCGATCCGCGCGATGACCTCGACCGCGACCTCGGGATGGACCCCGACGAGGTGCAGCGGGCGGTCCGCGACCTCCTGGACGAAGCCGGGCGCGAGTATCTGCCCGGCCTGCTCGAATCCCCCCTGGTCACGGTGGTCGATCTGGTGCGCTATATCCAGGCGTCTCCGCGGCGCGAAGTCATGCCGGGCCGCCGGATTGCCTGACCCGCCACCCCCTAATCCGCAATCGGCGACTCCACCCGGTCGATCACAATCACATCCACCGGCGCCTTCGTCGTCTCCAGCCTCAGCCCCAGTTCTTCCTCCAGTGCGGTGAAGAGCGACGGCCCGGTTTCCGCCCCGGGTGCGTCCGCGCCCGGATCCATATCCGGCGTCCATTTCAGGGTGAAGTCGTACTTGCCCGTGAGTCCCGTCTTGTCCACCACCAGGCGGCCGCCAATCTCCGGCTGCATGCTCAGCACCGTGACCAGCATCTGTGCATCCGCGTCCGTTCCCTCCAGCCGCCCCTTGCCGGCAAACCGTATCCAACTCCGCGGTTTGGCCGAGTTGTCGGCATCGTTGGAGGAAGGCAGCCCCACCGAGGGCATCAGCTTCGATCCGCTCTTCGACATCACCAGTTCATACACGGATAGCTCGCTCGTCTCGTGGTGGATCTGCAGCTTGAACCGGTCCGCCAGCAATTCCCGCAGCATCTGCCGCAACAGCCCGCCCCGTTCCTCCGAGGAGAGCTTCTCCAGCTTCTCGCCCAGCGCCGGGTCCTCTTTCGCCACAATGTCGAACCGGGTCGATGCGGTCCACGCAGGCCCGCCCGAGACCTGCCGGTCTGCCCCATAGTTCAGGTCGTACGCAATCCGGATCAGTTCCTTCAGCGTCATGCCGGTCGCTGCAAACTGGTCGCCGGAGATATTGACCGAGGGCGGCCGAGGGTTCTTCACATCCGCCGGCTTGATCGTTGCCACCTCGAACGAAGGCGGCGAGTCTGCCTGCGCCGGGCTGGGAGTGAAGATCACAAAACATGAGAGCAAAAACACCATCCAAAACAGCTTGCCACCGGGTTCAGCGCTGCGGGCGGGAGGTTGGTTCATGGACTGGATAAATCCTTTCCGTTCTGGAATTTAGGTTACTAGGTTTTTGCTGCAAGCACCGCCTGCGTGAGCGCGGGGACAATCTCGAACAGGTCCGCGGCAACGCCGTAGTCGGCAACCTCGAAGATGGGTGCATTCTCGTCTTTATTGATGGCGATCACGCTCTTGGAGCCCTTCATCCCAACCAGGTGCTGAATCGCTCCGGAGATTCCAATTGCCAGGTAAAGCTTAGGGGACACGGTCTGGCCGGAGCTGCCCACCTGCCGTTCCATCGGCAGCCAGCCCGCGTCGCAGATGGGTCGCGACGCAGCCAGTTCCGCGCCCAGGGCGTCGGCCAGCGCCTGCACCAGCGCTAGGTTCTCCTGCTCGCGGATGCCCCGGCCGACCGACACGATTACCGGCGCCGCCGCGAGATCGACCGTGTGCGCAGATTCGCGAAACGGAGCCGACGGCCGGGTGCGAATTTGCTGCGGATCGAGCGTAACAGCCAGCGCTTCGATGCCGGCCGGAGATTCTGCCGCCTCGACCGCATCGGCGCGGAAGGCTCCCGCCTGGATGGAGACGAAGCACGGCCCGCCGCCCGTATGCGTGTAGTCCGCATTCAGCTTGCCCTGGAAAAGCTGGCGCACGAAAACCGGCCCATCGCGGATTGCGATCACGTCGGAGATCAGGACCTCGCCAAATCGCGTTGCGAGCGCCGGAGCAAAGTCGCGCACCTGGTAGGTATGGGGAAACACGACATACTCGGGCGCCAGCCGTGCCACAATCTGCTCCAGCCCGCTCGTGTACGCGTCAGCCGTATATTGTTGCAGCAGTGGATGATCGACCGCGTATACCTTCGCGAGCCGCTGCCCGCTCAGCGCGCCGGCAAGGGCCGCGGTATTTTCGCCCAGCACAGCGGCAAAGCATTCGCTGCCCAGCTGCTTCGCCAGCACCTGCCCGGCCGCCAGTGCCTCGCGGCTGACGCGGGTAAGGGAACCGTCCCCACTCCGATGTTCGACGACCACCAGCACCCCGCTCATAGGACGTGCACCTCGTTGCGGAGCTTTTCAACCAGTTGCGCAGCAATCTCAGCGGGCGTTCCTCGCAGCATCTGGGTGTGCTTCTGCTTTTCCGGCACGTAGACGCGGGTGATCGCGACCGCGGGTTCTCCGGCCAATGCCTCTGCCGGGATGGTCGCGGTGGGCTTCGACTTGGCCTTTTTGATCCCCATCAGCGTCGCATACCGCAGCTTGTTCCCGCCCGACTGCATGGTCAGCAGCGCGGGCAGCGGCATCTCTACCTGCTGGAACCATCCGTCCTCCAGTTCCCGCTTCACGCGCAAGCCGGCGTCGGTGGCTTCCACCTGCAGGATGAGGCTGGCATGCGGGATACCGAGCAGCTCGGCCAGCACCACGCCGGTCTGCCCCAGACCCAGATCGTCGGATTGCAGGCCGGTGAGGATCAGGTCGGGCGCCTCCGCGCGGATCGCATTGGCCAGCAGACGCGCCTGCGCCAGGGTGTCCCGCTGGGCCAGGTCGTCCGCGGCGATATGAATGGCTCGGTCGGCGCCCTTGGCCAGGGCTTCGCGCAGGGTCGATGTCACCCGCTCCGGCCCGGCGCACAGCGCGATCACCTCGCCGCCATGCTTCTCCTTCAACTGCAGCGCCTCTTCCAGCGCGTAGGCGTCCGGTTCATTGATGGTGTATGCCAGGTCAGCTTCGTTAATCCACTTGCCATCCGGTGCTATGGCGAGCTGGGCGTCGCGCTCGGGAACCTGCTTGATGGCGACGATCATCTTCATGCGAGGTTGCTCCGGGTCGCGAGACAAAGTGGCCGAAAGGATTGTGTGTTCAGAGGAGAGTTTAGTGCATCCGGCACGGACGGCGGCACATTTCCGGCGCATTCCCTCCGATAACGAATAGGGTTCCTCTTGCGGTCGACCGCCGGCCAGCGGACCTGGGCTGGATGCGAATGGCGTCCGTCTAACCGGTAGACGGCGGACCCCGCGTCCAAAGCCTGGCTCGCGCTATCGAATGGACGGCGAGAGAACTGGCCAAAGCGCGACGCTTGGGCGTAGTGTCGTGTCACCGGCACCGTCAGAGTCGACTTCAGTCGCGGCGACGCGGACCGTCGCTGTGATCCCACCCGAGAGGACCCGGTGCCTACGACCTGCTTACGATCCGCATTGCTGCTCCTGGCCGCGCTGGCACTGGCGCCGAAGCTGCACGCGCAATCGGTCGAGGTAGCCAGCGCCGCCGCTCCCAGACTGCTGGCGCCGGCCGCGCACCCGGGCCGGCTGATCGTCATCGGGTTCATGGGAGGCAATGTCAGCGCCGGCGATCTGCGCCATCGCGAGGCGCTGCTGGCACAGCAGTTGCAGCAGCGCGACCCCGCTCGCGTCGAGGCCGCGGTGTTCGCCAACCACGACGGCGACAAGGCCCTGCAAACCGTGCTCCGCCTGCTCGATAAAGATGGCGATGGACGGCTGAGCGACGGCGAAAAGAGCGCGGCCCGCATCGTCATCTACGGCCACAGTTGGGGCGCCTCGGAGACCGTGACGCTGGCGCGGCGCCTCGATCAACTCGGGATACCGGTGCTCCTGACCGTCCAGGTCGATAGCGTGCAGAAGTCGAACGAAGACGATCGCAGCATTCCCCCCAACGTGCGCCGC
>Ga0181520_10006291_pt1 | contig 18258 bp, 19 predicted proteins | sample PEATcosm2014_Bin_29_FD_132451 | JGI IMG/M metagenome (GOLD analysis project Ga0181520, IMG submission 132451) | Peatland microbial communities from MTU Mesocosm Facility, Houghton, MI, USA - PEATcosm2014_Bin02_30_metaG | ecosystem: Environmental > Terrestrial > Soil > Wetlands > Peat | place...
GAGGGGGAGGGTGCAGGGTAGGGGGCGGTTTTGTGCTGTAAGATTGAGTTTACGAGGTTGCGGGTTTTAATTACAGTGAGGCCCTTATTTACAATCTGGTCTGCCACATTATCCTGAAGTTCCTGCGTGGGCAGACGGAGCAGTTCTGCAGCGTGTTCCGGAGTGATTATCCGCCGGCGGATATTTTCATTTATTTTTTCAGATAGCTTTAAAAGACGCATTGTTTCTAATACATGACTTTGCGTTTTTCCTGTGATTTTGGCTATCTGGTCCTGAGTCCAGTAGCCGGGATCAAGCTTTGCCGAATCTCTTTAGTTGAGCGGCAAGATCGACGGAACCCGTTAACTGCCTCGCCCCCGTCCGGGGGAGAGGCCGACCCGGCAGTGTCGGATGAGGGGCCTGCTCAAAATCAGTCTTCGTCGATAATCCCCTCACCCCCGCCCTCTCCCCACAGACGTCTTGGGGGAGAGGGAGTTCTTGAGAGAAACCCCGCCGAACAACTAAAGAGATTCAGAGAATCCAGGTCCGGGAGGACTCCGAGTTTGCCTGCGAGGATTTCGAGGTTTTCCACATCCTCGCGGTTGTAGCGCAGCAGGATTTCCAGAGCTTCCGGGTTGCCTTTGCGGTGGGCGGACCAGAGATTCATGGCCGCGAGGCCGTCTATACCTTCCGTATCGCGATGGATGCCGAGCCGTTTTTCAACGGCCTTCAGCCCGCCCTTCAGCTTATTCCGCCAGCAATCGAACATCAGATCACGGTGCTCGAAATGTTCCGCCAGGTTGATTCCGAGATGCCCATCGATCACAGGAAGGTCGAACCGCCCGCCGTTATAGGTATAGATCAGGCGCACCCCATTCAGAAGATCCAGCAGCCGCCTCCGGGAAATATCCGGAGCGACCAGCTGGCTGGTGCCGCGCGTGGGGCGGTAAACTCCAATAACGGTGATTTTCTTCTGCCAGGAAGTTTCGATATCAAGATAGGCTATGCGTTCCATGGGCGTCTACGAATCACCGGGGCGACGCAGACGGCACGACGATCATGGCTTTTTCGCTGGCGACCGAGAAGCACACCCGCCGGACCGGCGCGGCGGGGGGTTCTCCGTCCGCCTGCGGCCAGAGGTCGTGTTCGGAAATTATTTCCAGCTTTTTGACGTGCAGCGAAACCAGGCCCCGCGCCTTGAGCGGGCGGCCGAATTTTCCGCGCACGAAAAGGTGTAAAAGCCGCCATTTGGCCATGGGCGGCAACAGGTAAACATCAAGCATCTCGTCCGTAGCCCGGACTTCGCCCGGAAAACGCAGCCCTCCGGAGAAAAAAGGCTGGTTGCATATAAGAGCCATGAAGAAACTCCCATGAAGGCTGCCATTTTCCCAATTCAACCGCAGCGGAGTTGCGCGGAAATTGCGAATAGTTTTCAGCGGACGGGTAGGAACGCGCGATTTTACCGGCCTGCGGCCTACGCCTGCGTTATTGAAAAAAAGCTCTTTGTCCATAAGCGCCAGATCGACCGGTGCGGGCCTGCCTGTGCAGGCGTTTTGAAAAGCCTGTTCCGGCAAGCGCGCGGAAAAACCCAAAGCGCGGGAGAAATCATTGCAGGTGCCTGCCGGAACTATCGCCAGATCCATTTTTTGCAGGTGTTTCAGAGTGTTCAAAACATTGATTATGCGGTGAAAGGTGCCGTCGCCGCCTACTGACACTATCCGGGAGCATTTTTTTTCCACAGCCTGACGGATGATGTTCTCCGAAGAATCTGGACTGCGCCGGTCCACCTCGCCAAAAAACGGTTCCCAGCCATGGCGTTTTGCCGTGGCTGTAGCAAGACTACGGAAATACCCCATCTTTCGGGGATTTGCCGGATTTAAGAGGAAGAAGAGTTTACCCATATAGGGTTCGAATAAATCCATGGACGCCAGGCGCCCATTACGCGCTGCTGCACTTCCACGCGATACACGCCCGGCAGGTCTACATCTCTTTCAAAATAAGGGCTGAAACGGTTCCCGTATATGATTTCGCCGTTGCGAATCAGGCGGATCCGGCACTTGGCCGGCGCTTTTACTTCAATCAGCGCCTTTCCCTTCAGTTTAAAGGTCTCTCCCATCGTCGCGCGCTGTTCGCCGTCGAAAATTTCGAAAACGAATCCTTTCGGGTCGTTCCATAAATCCAGCGATACATAGGACCGCCCTTCGCGGATAGCGTCATAAATGGCTGCGCGGTCTTCCGCAAGGGCCCCTGTCAGCGGCTGGCGCAGAACAACATGCGTCCTGACAGTGCGGAAGGCAAACTCAAAAGGGAAAAACTTCTGGATGAACCAGAGCACGGATCTGCGGCCGGAGTGGTTATCTGTTTCGCCGATAGCGGCGCAGCGGTCCTGGCGACATAGAGCGTCCCAGCGGGATAAAGTCTTCTGCCTGGGCCCGCTAAGAACAAGCGACGGGAACAGCCAGGCTTTAAGCAGTGAAACGTAAGACTTGATGGATGAAGACCAATCGTCCATAAAACACCAGATGCCTATGCCCGCGTATCCTTTAACATCCCAGTCCGTCCAGGGGTGCGCGCGCAGGCGGACAAGCGGCGCCCCTTCGTGGTCCGGATGCGCGATGAACCCGAATCCGCCCCGGGCGTTGACCTCGTTGATCATTGCCTGCGGTGTGGGGTGAGTTTTTTCCAGCAGAACAGGCTTATTCAGGTTGAATGCCAGATAGCGGTCGTACCTGGGAGAAATTTCCTCGCCAACCAAAAACAGCAGGTTCCCATGATAACGTTCCCAGCCTTCTTCAAGCGCATCCATGCGAAAATGGTCAGTCACTATGGCAAAGTCGAGCCTGGCCCTAAGCGCCGCCTGCACAATCTCGCTGATTGGCTCGCGGGCATCAAAGGAATAAGCGGAATGAAAATGAATGGAACCAGCGTAATCAAACATGGGTCAATCTCATTTTATTTTTTTCGCAGCCCCGCGGAAAATATTTTTGCGCTGCGGCAATCATCGAAACTTTTCGATAAATTTTTCTGAGCCGCCAATTTGATTTTTTTGATAATGCGCTGATTTTTTTCGTCGGAGAAAGTTTTCCACAAGTTATTCACATTGTGCACAAAGCCTTTTTTACTCCAAATAAATCGGCAAATCTTTATAAAGTTACATTATTGGCCACTAAAACACATCTAAAAATAAGCATAAAAAGAACCGGCTTCTACAAACTCGAGGATTCGAGGGAGAGGCCGGTTCAAATCTGTTTTTTCTCTGTCAGGGCGAGTCTAACCCCGACTGTAAATTCTGTCAAGACCCATAAATGATCTGTTAAATTCTCTAAACAATTGCGACGGTGCAATGATCGGGATAATGAAGGCCCAGGCCCGCGAAGGGCGGCGGGTATCTTTTAAACCAGCGATTCCAGAGAAACAACCGGGATTTTTTGCGCATTCCCAACAGGAGCGCAGACTAAATGGCCGGCGAAGCACTGTATGCCTTTTGCCAATCCCGGGGCCTCTTCTAGAATTGACCGAAGCGGTTTCTGTGCAAGAATCTTAACGTATGAGAATGTGGCATTGAGCAGCGCCTGGGTAGAGGTCCGGCCGTAAGCTCCCGGCATGTTCGGTACGCAGTAATGGAGAACGCCCTCAGCCAGGAAGGTGGGGTTGGAATGGCTGGTCGGCCTGGATGTTTCGCAGGAACCTCCCTGGTCTATATCCACTATTACGCTGCGCGGTCTCATGCGGCGGACCATGGGGCGGGTTATGAGTTTGGGTGTTTTCGAACCGGGAATATGCACCGCGCCGATCACTATATCAGCGGAAATCACCGCTTCCTCGATGGCTTCCGATGTGGCGTTTTCCGTAGACACGTTCGAAGGCATGATTTCATCGAGATAACGCATGCGCTCCATTCTGCGCTCAAGCACCGTCACGCGCGAGCCCATTCCCGCTGCCACGCGCGCGGCATTTTCTCCCACAGTGCCGCCTCCCAGAACTACCACATGCGCGGGAAGAACCCCCGGCATTCCGCCAAACAGAACGCCTCGTCCGCCCTGGGGATTGGCCTGATAATAAGCGCCCACAAGCGCAGATATTCTGCCCGCGATCTCGGACATCGGCTCGAGTATGGGGAGGCGGCCGTTATCCTCCACGGTTTCGTAACCGATCGCGGTTACCTTTTTCCTTAACAGATTTTTGACGAGAACCGGATTGGGGGCCAAATGCAGGAATGTAAAAAGCATCTGTCCCGCGCGCAGACAGGCATATTCAGGCGCAAGCGGTTCCTTGACTTTGACAACCAGGTCCGCGTTCCAGGCCTCCGCCGCGCGAGATACAATTCGCGCACCGTTTTTGCGATATTCTGCATCAGAATAACCCGCAGCCTCTCCTGCGCCTTTCTGCACGCGCACGGAATGACCGGCCTTGACCAGCGCTGCTGCACCGTCCGGAATCAGGCCCACGCGGTACTCGCTTTCTTTAATTTCTTTGGGAATTCCAATTAACATATAAGTGAGTAAGCGGCCTAGCCTTTAAGTTCTCCCCCCATTGCCCAGTGGTCTTTCTCAACATCCTCAAAAACGATCCAGGTTGCTTCCGCTGGAACCTGGCAATGCTTACTTATAACTTCTGTAAGTTCTTTGGCCAGAGCCTTCTTCACCTGCTGCGGACGTGGGAACATCGAAATGCGAACAAAAGGCATGGACACCTCCTAGTATATGTCATCGCGAGGAGTGAACATCGCGAAGCAAGTGAACGACGTGGCGATCTCCGCCGCTCCACATCTGAGATTGCCACGAGTCAGCTTTCCTAATGATATCAAGGAAGCTGCCTCTCGCAATGACAGCCTTCATTTTCCTATACAAAACTGGGAAAAAATCTGTTCCAGCAAATCTTCGGTAGTAGTCTCGCCGATCATTTCGCCAAGCGCGTGAAGGGCGTTCTTAAGTTCAAACGCCACGCACTCTTCAAACGCTTCCGCCGATGCCGCGTTTTCCGCAGAGAAAAGCGATTCCCGCACTCTGTTAAGCGCGTCCTGATGCCGTGTGTTGATCAGCCACTCCGCTTCCGCGTTCAACGCTTTTTCACCCAGAATTTTTTCCTTTACCAGAGCGATCAGCCGCTCAAATCCCGCTCCAGTCACGGATGAAATCGATAAAGGCATATTCCCTTCCAGAAATTCAGGAACAACCGACAAATCCAGGCGCTGGGGCAGGTCGCTTTTGGTCAGCGCCCAGAGATGCTCCGCGGATTTACAAAGCGTTATCAGCTCGCCGTCGTCCGGGCGGAGGGGTTCGCTGCTGTCAATCAGGGCGATAACAAGGTCCGCATCCTTAATCGCCTGGCGCGTGCGGTCCATGCTGAGGTATTCAACCGGGTCAGCCGTGTCCCGCCTTATTCCCGCAGTGTCTACCAGTACAACGGGAATGCCTTCCCAATCCAGAGTTTCTTCGATAGTATCCCGCGTGGTTCCCGCGATCGGAGTCACAATAGCGCGTTCGGTCTTCAAAAGCGCGTTCATCAGGCTGGACTTGCCGACATTGGGCCTGCCCACCAGCGCCACGCGCGCGCCTTCCCGCAAAACCCTCGATACACGGGCGGATCGCAGAATCGTTTCCACTTCCATGCGTACTTCTCCGCATTTTTCCACGAGCTGGGCGCGGGGCATGAAATCGTGGTCTTCATCGGAATGATCAAGCCCCACTTCGATATGCGCCAGAACCGGCAGAAGCTGGTCGCGCAGGTGCCGCACCTTTTCAGCCAGACGGCCTTCCAGCTGGCGCAGGGCGGCGGCTTGAGCTTTGGAAGTCTTGGCGTGAATCAGATCTACCACGGCTTCCGCCTGGGTAAGATCGATTTTCCCGTTCAGGAAAGCGCGCTCTGTGAACTCGCCCGGCCTGGCGATTCTTGCGCCGTTGCGAAGGCAGACGGAAAGGATCTTCTGGAGGACCAAAGGATTTCCATGAGCGGAAATTTCCACCATGTCTTCGCCGGTATAACTTCCGGGCGCGCGGAAAATCGTTATTACCGCTTCATCAATGAGTTCCTTGTCCCGCAGGCGTCCGACATGGCAGGTTTGCGTCCGGGCTTCCAGGAGGGATGAATCTGTTTCAAAAAAGGACTGGACTACTCCGATGGCCCGGGAACCGCTGAGACGGACAATGCCGAGAGCGCTTTCCCCCAGGGGCGTGGCAATCGCGGCAATAGTGTCCGTTATGGATGCCGTCTTTGGAAATTCCATTGGAAGGCCATGGTCAACAGGTTATTGACGAACCAGTAGAGCACCAGGCCTGACGGGAAATTGAAAAACATCACGGTAAACATGATCGGCATGACATACATCATCTGCCGCTGCGTCGGGTCCGTCACGGCGCCTGCCATGCGCTGCTGGAAAAACATGGCGATGCCCATCGTAATCGGCAGTATATGCAGCGGATCCGCCGCGGATAAGTCGCGTATCCAGAAGATCCACGGCGCGCCCCGCAGCTCGTAAGCGTTGCGCAAAGTCGTAAAAAGGGCCCAGAAGATCGGCAGCTGAAGCAGCATGGGCAGGCATCCGCCAAAGGGATTGGTGCCCGACTTTTTATAGAGATTCATCATCTCGACATTAAGGCGTTTCGGGTCGCTTTTATACTGCTTCTGAAGAACAGCGATCTGGGGCTGAAGTTTTTTCATCGCCATGGTGGCTTTAAAACTTTTCATGGTCAGCGGCATAAACAGGACTTGAAGAATGACGGTTAAAATCACTATGGCCCAGCCGTAATTGCCTGTCATGCGCTGCAGACGGTAAATCGCGCGGAGAATAAGTTTTCCAAGCCAGCTGAACAAACCGAAATCAACGCCTTCTTCCAGACCCTTGCCGTATTGCCGCAGGTAGGTATAGCCCTTTGGGCCGGCGTACAGGCCGTAATGAATCAGCGTTTGACCGTGCGCGGGGATGGTGAGCGTCTGAGCGGCCTGAATCGCAGTTTCTTCCTTGGAACCCGTCACATTCAGCTGCGTACCAACAACGGAATCGGGAATGAACGCTACGAGAAAATAGCGGTTATCCATGCCGAACCAGCGTGCCGGTTGAATGGATTCCCCCGCTTTAAGCGGGTGCATTTTTATATTCCCAAGGGAAAGAGCGCGGATCAGACGGTTGTTTTCCTTCCGTTCCTCGGGTGGAGCTCCGATCCCCGGGCCCCAGCCAAAAGAGAAATCGCTGAGTTCCACAGGCTGACCCGTGCGGTTTTCAAAGCGGAAGCTAAGATCCTGAAGGAAATTAGAATCGCTGAGGCTCAGCGTTTTCGTCATTCGCAAACCATTTGGCAAAAACCCTGTCCATTGCACCTGCCGACCGGAAACCGAAGGAGAAAAAGTCACATTGGGAAACGAAGCCAGGGGCAGAAGCGGCGCATCCGGATTCAGCACAAGATCGATTTCTTTGCCTTTCGTCTTGATAATCCAGTGGCGGACAGCGGCTCCTTTGGCGGTAGCCGTAATCTCGGTATCGTGATCAGTGACTGTCACATCCCTGGACAGTTCCGGCGGAATATTTTGAAATTCCGCCTCTTTCTGAGGCAGGGTGGGTGCGGCGGCGCTTGCCGGGGCTTGTTCCGTCATCGCCTGTTCCGGCGGCCGCGGCGGCGCGAAGCGCGGAGTTACGAAAATCGACCAGATAAGTAGAAATCCCATTGAAAGCAGGATTGCCAAAATCATGTTTTTGTTGTCCATATAAATCCTTTGTTAAACGGGGTCGTAGCCGCCGGAATGCAGCGGATGACATTTCCCGAGCCGCAGCAGTCCTGCAGCCAGCCCTTTCCAGAAACCTCTACGCTCAAGCGCGTCAATCATATACTGCGAGCAGGAAGGCGCAAACCGGCAGCGCGCGGGCATGCATGATGTGAACATCTGATACGCGCGTATCAATCTTCTCGTGAAACTAATTGCGCTTTTTCCCATAAATTTTTGACAAGCGGCCAGACGTTACTGTAGCGCAGAGGAACCACGGGAACCCGCCTCGCCCCAAAAACAAGGTCAACGTCCGGCGGCAGCGTGTTCTTGTGAAGCCGGAAGGCTTCGCGGAGCAGCCGCTTCATCCGGTTTCGTTTCACAGCATTGCCAAACGCCGTAGGAATTGCCATTCCCAGACGTGGCCTGGATGAATCCGGCCTGCGGTAGACCCACATGGACAAAGCGCCCTGCTGAAAACGGCGCCCAAGAGAATAAACCGCGGTAAAATCCCGACGACTGTGAAGACGGTTTTCCCAAGTGAGCCGCTGATCCATAAACAGATACCTCAAACCTTTAGCCTCAAAAAGCAAAGAGTTATCTTTAATTTTTGAGGTCTGAGGTTTGAGGTGACTTATTTAGGGGTAAGGCGCCAGCGGCCTTTTTGCCGCCGGCTCTTAAGCACCCGGCGCCCGCCGGCAGTTTTCATTTTGGCGCGGAAACCGTGCACTTTAGCGCGATGCCGCACATTAGGTTGATAAGTTCTTTTTGGCATGTTCCAACTCCATTAATCTCTCCGCTCACCATTGTCCTGAGCGAAGTCGAAGGACATAACAGAAGGGATTATAGGAAATCATCGGTGCTTGCCGGAAACCTTAATTGCGCCCTCCAAATTGGAAAAAGTAGGATAAAGGTTCAGTGTAACCTTTTATATGAAACATTCACATAGACATCCGGCTGAACATTCAAGCCGTATTCTTAAAATAGCTCTGGGACTGACTATCTGCATATTTTTAATTGAATTTTGCGGCGGTCTTTGGACACATTCGCTGGCGCTCATGTCGGATGCCTGGCATGTATTCATAGACGCATGGGCTCTGGTCGCAAGCCTTATCGCCATTATTCTGGCGCAGCGCCCGGCAAGCGACCGGCGGACGTTTGGGCTGCACCGGATGGAAGTGTTTGCGGCTTTTTTGAACGGGGTGATGGTATTCGCCGTTGCACTCGCAATTTTTTACGCGGCGATCGGACGATGGCGGCATCCTAAACCGGTAGACAGCCGCTCACTGCTTGCTTTCGCCGCAATTGGTTTGATCCTGAATCTGATTGTGGCTAAAATTTTCATGCCGCACTCGCGCGGCGACATTAATATCCGAGGCGCTTTTCTGCATATCCTCGGAGACGCCATGAACACGCTGGCGGTCATCATCGCGGCAGGCCTGATGCTGTGGACCGGATCGCAGCGCATTGATACGGTCGTAAGCTGCACCATTGCCTTCCTTATTCTACTGGCGGCGGGACATCTTTTGCGGGAAGCGTTCAATACTCTTCTTGAGGGAGTCCCCCACGGCATCGACGTTGCCCTGGTGGAAAAAGGAATTCTACGGACGGAAGGGGTCGTGTCGGTTCACGACCTGCATGTCTGGAGCATATGCTCCCACTTTAATTCGCTTTCCGGGCATGTGCTGATAGCCGACGGCAGCATGCCGCGGCAGAGAGAAATACTGGATAAAATCGGACGCATGCTCAGGGAACGTTTTGGCATATCCCACAGTACCATTCAGGTGGAGTCTAAAGCCTGGCCCCCTGCCGAAGAATCGCCGGTGTAGGGTCAGGATAAAAAGGAGCCTCTCGACCATGAAAAAGAAAAAGACTGCAGCCAAAGCTAAAAAGACCGCGAAGAAAAAATCCGCGCTTAAAAAGAGGCCGGCTAAAAAGGCCGTCAAAAAAACCAAAAAGGCCGCGAAAAAACAAGCGCGCAAGCCGGCAGCGGCGCCGAAGACCATCGTTCCCCCGCCGGCAAACGGCAAGCTTCTGGGCCGGGTGGAGGATTTCTTTTCCCACATCAATGTCATTGCGCTGACTTTGAACGGATCCCTGGCAAAAGGAGCGAAACTCCATATCCTTGGCCATACGACAAATCTGGAACAGGCCGTCGACTCCATGCAGATAAACCACCAGCCGGTTAACAAAGCGCCGGCAAAGTCTTCGGTTGGGATCAAAGTGAACGATAAGGTTCGGCGCGGCGATTACGTGTACCTTGTCCCGTAAATGTTCCGTTATCTGTTTTGCGGGAGTTCTTAGCTTCCTTCTGAGCGCAGCGCCCGAGGCCGACGTTCCCATGCCTCTGGCTGGGCATGTCATTGTCATTGACCCCGGTCATGCCACAAAAAATGAAGCCGGGTTTATCATCAATCCGGGCGCCCGCGCCAAACGCGGAGTTTATGAGCGCGACGCGAACCTCAGCGTCGCAGATAAACTGCGGAACCTGCTGGAAGCACAGGGCGCCAAAGTTTATATGACCCGCACTATAACCAACCCCTGGCGCTACGGAGCGCAGCGCACCTGGGATAACCGTTCACGGGCAATCTTTGCGAACAGTCTTGGAGCCGAGGCTTACGTGCGGATCCACTGCGACTGGAACCGCGACCGGCATTATAAAGGGTTCACCACTTATTATTTCCGCTGGGGCAGCCGCCCGCTTGCGCGCAGGATTCACCGCTCCATGATCGCGGCGATCGGCCAGGAACACCGCGACAACGGCGTTCACCGGCGGAGCTTCGTGAGCGTAACCTCGCAGATGCCAACGGTTCTTCTGGAGTTGGGGCTTCTGTCAAACAAACAGGAAGGAAAAGACCTCGGGCTTGATGCTTTCCAGTCGCGCGTCTCCCAGGCGATATCAGCCGGCATCGTTGATTATTTCCAGAAATTAGACCGCGATAACCAGAAGATTTACCGGAACCATGAAAGGCTGCGCCAGTTATCCCAGTGATCCATCCTAAATCTTATGGAGTGATCGTTGTCGGAGCCGGCCATGCCGGATGCGAGGCGGCGCTTGCATCCGCGCGCCTGGGCACTCCAACGCTTCTGATCACGATGAATCTGGACACCATCGGGCAGATGTCCTGCAACCCGTCCATCGGAGGGCTGGCCAAGGGCCAGATCGTCCGCGAGGTGGACGCCCTTGGCGGGGAGATGGCAAGAAACACCGACCGCTCGGGGATACAGTTCCGCATGCTCAACAGCGCCAAAGGGCCGGCCGTGCAGTCCCCGCGCGCTCAGTGCGACAAAAAGCTTTACCAGTTCTCGCTCAAACACGTCCTGGAGAAGCAGCCGCTGCTGGACATTAAACAAGGAGAAGTCGTCCGCCTTTTCACAGAAGGCGGGCGCGCCGCGGGAGTCGAGATCAAAACAGGAACCATCTACCGCAGCAGAGCCGTGGTCCTGACCACCGGCACTTTCCTGCGCGGCCTCATGCACATCGGCTTAACGCAGAACGCAGGCGGGCGCGCGGGCGAGAACGCAGCGCAGTTTTTGTCCGAACCGCTGCGCGAACTCGGCTTTGAAGTGGGCAGGCTTAAGACCGGAACTCCCCCCCGCCTGAATGCGCGGAGCATCGACTTTTCCAAATGCGAGATCCAGCCGGGAGACGAGCCGCCTGTTCCCTTTTCGCATTTCACCGACGCCATAACCCAGAAACAGCTTCCCTGCTGGATTACCTATACCAATGAAAAAACGCACGACCTGATCCGGAAAAACCTGGACCGCTCTCCTCTTTATTCCGGCGTCATCAAGTCCAAGGGGCCGCGCTATTGCCCCTCTATCGAAGACAAGGTGGTCAAATTCCCGGACAAGACCAGGCACCACATTTTTCTTGAGCCGGAAGGCTACAACACCGAAGAAATTTATGTGAACGGCATATCTACCAGCCTGCCCGAAGACGTGCAGGAGGCGATTGTCCACTCCATACCTGGCCTGGAAAATGCGGAAATCATGCGCCCGGGCTATGCCGTGGAATACGATTACTGTCCCCCCACCCAGTGTCTGCCAACGCTGGAGACTAAGCGCGTGGAAAACCTTTATTTTGCCGGGCAAATCAACGGCACTACGGGATACGAAGAAGCCGCAGGCCAGGGGCTGGTGGCAGGAGTCAACGCCGCGCTCAAGATTAAAGGCGAAGGGCCTATGGTTTTCCCGCGCGACGAATCCTACATCGGCGTGATGATCGACGATCTGGTTACCAAAGGGATCGATGAGCCGTACCGGATGTTTACTTCACGCTCGGAATACCGCCTGCATCTGCGCGCGGATAACGCCGACCTGCGTCTGCTGCGCAGCGGGCATCGCATCGGACTGATCGACGACCGGGCCTTCGCGGCATACGAGCGTTACGAAAAGCTTGTGCGGGAAAACATGACGCGCCTGGAAAAGACCATCAGCCGCAACGATGGCATTTCTCTTGCCAAAAGACTACGCCAGGGGGAACGACTGCCGATGGAGTGGCTGCACTTGATGTCGCCCCGGCATTCTGTAAGCCGGGGCCCATCGCACGAAGAACTGTTGGATCCCGGCCTACAACCTGCCGGGAAGACGGCACTAAATAATGTACCCGCCGAAGATCTTACTCCCTGGTCTCTCGAAAAAGTCCGCCGGCAGGTTGAAATTCAGATCAAATACGAAGGCTACCTGAAGCGCCAGCTTTCTGAGATCAACCGGTTTGCCCGGATGGAACGGCGGCGCATCCCGGAAGACTTCGATTATGACGCGATGCGCGGTCTTTTGACAGAATCCCGGCAGAAACTGAAATCCGTACGGCCACAGTCAGTAGGCCAGGCAAGCCGGATTCCCGGGGTAACGCCGTCGGACATCAGCCTGCTTATGGTGTATCTGCAGCGGCACAAGGCAGGAGCGCTGCCTGAGTCTCTACAAAATGCGGGAAATGACAGCTGATTTTTCTTAAAATAGGTGCAGTCATGAAACCACTTGTGGCAGTGATCATGGGAAGCAAATCCGATTGGGAAACGATGAAAGAATCGACGTCGATTCTGGAACAGTTCGATATCCCATACGAAAAACGCATTCTTTCCGCGCACCGCGTACCCCGGCACCTGGCTGACTATGCGTCCCAGGCTGAGGGGCGCGGTATTGAAGTGATCATCGCAGGCGCAGGAGGCGCGGCCCATCTTCCAGGAGTAACCGCGGCCTTTACCGTATTGCCCGTTTTGGGGGTTCCCATTGAAAGCCGTTCCCTCAAGGGAATGGATTCCCTCCTTTCGATCGTGCAGATGCCGGGCGGCATTCCCGTAGGCACTTTGGGGATCGGATCTGCCGGGGCGAAAAACGCCGCTCTTCTTGCCATAGCCATTCTTGCCACGCGAAAACCTGAGCTGCGGAAAAAGTTGCATCAATTCCGCAAAGTCCAGGCCGACAAAGTCCTTAAAGAAAAACTTCCTTAGCAATTTAATCCCTTTTCCTATAATCTACTCGTCTCACACATTGCGCGGAGGATTACCCCTTGACTCAACCTATCCTTCCTGGCTCAACCGTCGGTATACTCGGATACGGTCAGTTCAGCCGCATGTTTGCCGCGGCCGCTAACCGCCTGGGATATTGCGTGCACACATTTTCTCCGGAAAATGATCCGGCTGCGCCGGGCGTTAATGATGTAACCGCCTCCTACGAAGACTCAGCCGCGCTGTCGAAATTCGCCAAGAACGTGTCCGTTGTCACCTTTGCATCCGAAAACGTTCCCCCTAAAACGATTGCGACGCTTTCAAAACTTGTACCTGTGCGCCCCTCTTTGATCGCCCTGGAGACAACGCAGCACCGTGCGCGCGAAAAAACATTCCTCTCAAAAACCGGTTTTCCCGTAACGCCCTTTCGCATCATCAAATCCGTGCAGGAAGGATCCCGGGCTATACAAGACCTGCCCGGTCCCTGGGTGTTGAAAACCGCAGGCTTCGGATCGGACGGCCTTGGGCAAAGAAACATTTCCAGCGAAGAAGACCTGAAGAAAGCGTTTAAGACAAACGGATCGCCGGGATTTATTCTGGAAACTTTTGTAGACTTCGAATGCGAATTATCCGTCATTGCCGCGCGCAGTGAAAACGGGGAATTTGCCCATTACGGAGTAATGCAGAACGAGCACCGGCGCCGCGTACTTGATCTGACCGTTTTCCCCGCTCCGGTCGGAGCGCCGATTATACGCCGTGTCGTAGACCTTACCCGCCATATACTTAAAGAGCTTCAGGTGGTGGGCGTCATGTGCGTGGAGTATTTTCTCACCAAGCGCGGCGATATCTGGATAAACGAACTGGTGCCGCGGCCGCACAATTCGGGCCATCTGACAATCGACGCCTGCGCAACCAGCCAGTTTGATCAGCAGCTTCGCGCCGTATGCGGTTTGCCGCTTGGCCCCACCGACATGATCCATTCCGCGGCGATGGCAAATCTGTTGGGCGATCTATGGGTGGACGGTGCGCCGCAGTGGGAGCGCGTCTTGTCGCTGCCCGACGTGAAGCTCCATCTTTACGGCAAAAAGGAACCTAGAAAAGGAAGAAAAATGGGCCACATAACCGCTCTTGCAGCTACAGCCGCCGATGCCCGTCGCAAAGTACTCGCAGCCCGTTCCCTGCTGACCTCCGCCAATTGAACAAAAAGATATTTCCTCAACTTGACGGCCTGCGCGGCCTGGCAGCGATGATCGTTCTGATCCATCATTACTGGCCGGGTTCTGTGCGCTGGGAATTATCCCGCGGAAGGATCGGGGTGGATATTTTTTTCGTCCTTAGCGGATTTCTCATTACGCGCACTCTCATGCGCGCCATCCAGAAATACCCGGGCGAGCCTGCGCATGTCTTGAAATATTTTTATATCAGGCGATTTTACCGTCTGATCCCCGTTTATTACGTAACCCTCATGCTTATTTTCATGATCCCGGCGGACCGCACCGTTTTCCTGTTCTGGCACGTTGCTTTTCTCTCTAACATTTATTTTGTGCTACAGGGGCATTTTATCGGAGCATCAGGGCACCTGTGGGCCCTATCTGTTGAACAGCATTTCTATTTGTTCTGGCCGTTCGTGTTAATACTAACGCCGGGTAAACATCTGGCGAAAGCCTCTGCCGTCATGATCGGCGCAGGCCTGCTGTTCCGATTTATTGCAGGAATAGCAGGAGTATCCGATCTGGCCATAAATATCCTGACACCCACTGCCTTCGAGACGCTTGGCGCAGGCGCGCTTCTGGCTGTATGGATGCAGGGCCGCGAGGATGCTCCCGAACGGCTGGGGCGATGGATATCCATGCTTGGAATTTTCGGTGCGGCCGCATGGACTCTGCAGGCTGTGGTCGCAAAAACACCGTCGGGTCCGTGGTTCCATCTGATGCTAATCGAATTCAGCCGGGGGCTTGTGCTTGCCTGGGTCGTAGCTCAGGCCGTCTGGGGGATTCCGGGATGCATAGGTGTATTTCTCGAGTCAGCTCCGGCGCGCGCGATCGGCCGCTGGAGTTACGGAATTTTCCTGAGTCACAACTTTTTCATGGCCATATTCTGCGCGCGCCCGCATCATCTTCCGCTGCTTTCCCTGCACGGCAGCCAGGTTGCGCTCGCCCTTGCCGCCACCTTCGCCTGGTCATTCGCCTGTTACCATCTCCTCGAAAAACCCCTGCTGAAATAGATTTCCTATAATCAGTACGATCATGGATGCGCCCAGAGCATTGCTCGAAAAATATGTGGCGGCCGTGCTGACCGCACCGCACAATCTTTCCCTGACGGCAACACGCGATCCGCGCGAATTCTGGCAACGGCATATTCTGGATTCACTTAAGCTGGCAGACCTGCTCCCCCGCCAGATGCATGAAAAACCTTTGCGTGTTTTGGACATCGGCAGCGGCTGTGGCGTGCCCGGTATCCCGGTAGCTATAGCCGTCCCTTCCTGGAGGGTTTTTATGCTAGAGTCAAATTCAAAAAAGTGCGGATTTTTAGATGCGTTTTGCACTTCTGCCAACATAGAGAATGCGAGCGTTCTATTAGGCCGAGCGGAAGAATTTGCCCACCATCCAGAGCACAGGGAGCAGTATGATATTGTCTTCGCGCGAGCGCTTGCGAAATTACCAACAGCGCTTGAACTGACTGTACCTTTTTTGAAGATTGGCGGCACACTCGTGATACCCCATGGAGTAACAGCATCGGCCGAACTGGAAATGGCGCAGATCGCTCTGCGAAAACTTAATGCACATCTCACTGATTCCATTGCCTACGAGGTTGTCCCAAAACTGAAATTCACCGCGCTGATTTTTTCCAAACGCGAGGAAACATCCGAAGCCTTTCCGCGAAAGACCGGCATCCCCTCCAAAAGACCTTTGTAAGAAATTCCTGCTTTCATATTGCTTCTCTTTTTTATTTTTTATAGGATTACAAAGCTTTCTGGTTTAGGAATTTGAGGGCATGGGAAAAACCGGAGATGTTTCACGTGAAACATTTAAAGGCAGGGCAAATATGAAGATTATTGCTGTAGCCAACCAAAAGGGTGGGGTAGCGAAGACCACCACTGTCATCAACCTGGCATCCTTTATTTCTGCCAAAGGGAAAAAAACTTTAATAATCGATTTAGATCCCCAGGCCAATGCCACATCAGGCGTGGGAATCGAAAAAGATTCCATAAAATTAAGTATTTATGAAGCCCTTCTTGGCAATGCACCGCTTTCCGAAGTTATATTGCCTTCACCATATTCCGGTTTGTTCGTAGCCCCGGCTAGTCTTTCTTTGGTAGGCGCAGAGGTTGAGTTGGTGTCTGCAGCGCGGCGGGAGCTGCGCCTTGCTGATCAAATATCGCAAAACGCATCTATAAATCAATATGATTTTGTAATAATAGACACGCCGCCAAGCTTGGGACTGCTTACTCTTAACGCCCTCACCGCTTCGCAAAGCGTTCTTATACCGATGCAGTGCGAATACTATGCCCTGGAAGGCCTGGCTCAGCTATACAAGACCATTCAGCTGGTAAAACAAAACACCAACCCGGGCCTGCACATTGAGGGGCTTGTGTTCTCCATGGTTGACGCGCGCGCCAATCTCACCCTACAGGTGATAGCTGAGGTTAAAAAGTTTTTGCAGGACAAGGTGTACGAATCCATTATCCCGCGCAACATCCGTCTGGCTGAGGCCCCGGGATTCGGCAAACCGATCATGGCTTATGACAAACATTCCAAAGGCGCGGAAGCCTACAGGCTTCTCGCTGAGGAGTTTCTTAGAAGGAATTCCACTGAGACTCCTTCTCCCCTTGCGGGAGAAGGCAGGGATGAGGGGGCACAATCTGGAAATCCCTCACCCGCACCCTCTCCCGAGACGGGCGAGGGTCATCGACTTGAGGAGATTAAATTATGAGACCCGCTCTCGGCAGAGGACTTGGCGCACTGATTTCTGAAGAAACCGCCGCTACCGTCGCGCAAAAAGCGCCGGCACGATCGACTCTGCCCATATCTTCGATCTGTTCCAACAAAAACCAGCCGCGCAAGACCTTTATCGACGAATCGCTCAAGGAACTTGCCGCTTCCATACGCGAACGCGGCGTGCTCCAGCCGATATTAGTCAAAGTGATGGGCAATGAACAACGCATACCGAGCGATGGCCAGGCCAGTTCTGCCGGCTCATCGCTCATTGCTCAGAACTCATTGCTGAAGTACGAAATCATCGCCGGAGAGCGGCGCTGGCGCGCGGCGCAGCTGGCTGGCCTGACGGAAATTCCCGCGATCATCAAGTCCGGAACGGATATCGAACATTTCCAGATGTCCCTGATTGAAAATGTTCAGCGCGAAGACTTAAATCCCATTGACCAGGCAAACGGCTTCCGCCGCCTGATCGACGACTACAGCATGACGCAGGACGACCTCGCGCGAATCATCGGCAAGGACCGCACCGTCGTGGCAAATACCATCCGGCTGCTTAATCTGCCGCAGGAAATCCGCGAAGCCCTGGTGAAAGGAGACCTCTCAGCCGGGCACGCCCGCGCTCTTCTCGCGCTCGAAAACGATACGGCGCGCCTTGACCTCTTTAAGAAAATCAGCGAACAACAGCTTACCGTGCGCGCCGTTGAGCAGGCTGTGCGCGAGCAAAAAAAAGTGGCGGTCAAAGGGCACACGCGGGGAGCCGCGGGGGAAAACAAATCACCCGAAGCAAAAGCTATCGAGCACGACCTCCAGCAGACTATGGCCCGGAAAGTTGAATTACAGGTAAGCGGCCCCGCCGCCACAAAAGGATGGGTTCGCCTCGAATTCTACTCGCCGGAAGACCTGGAACATCTCGTCAATCAACTAAAACAAATCCCCAAGTCTTGAGACGTGTTGCCATCATTGTTCTTCCTGGCGTTTTCTTCGCTGATAACGGTGTTTTTCTGTCCGATCGCTTCCGCCATAACATTTCTTCCTGACGATTCCACAAAAACAGGTCTCATAAAAAGGTACCTGAATACCTTCACGACGTGGGCCCCCCCGTCGTCATCCTCCGCGGTCGTCAGCGGGGGATCCATCATTTCCATTTGATTTCTCTTTCAAGAAATGGTGTTTATTGTTGTGCCCGACTC
>Ga0181520_10006294_pt1 | contig 18251 bp, 8 predicted proteins | sample PEATcosm2014_Bin_29_FD_132451 | JGI IMG/M metagenome (GOLD analysis project Ga0181520, IMG submission 132451) | Peatland microbial communities from MTU Mesocosm Facility, Houghton, MI, USA - PEATcosm2014_Bin02_30_metaG | ecosystem: Environmental > Terrestrial > Soil > Wetlands > Peat | place...
ACGGTTCATACACGCAGCCCATGGTGCAGGTCGCGCCCTTGGCGAGGAACGGGCCGCACCAATGTTCGTTGTTACTGCGCAGCGTGGCGGCACTGAACGAGTGCAGATGATACGCGAACGCGCCGGGCATGAACTCGACCTTCGGCAATTGAAACGGCCCGCTGGCGTTGTCCGCATACCACCCGGCATAAAGGGCGATCTGGCTCATTGGAAAATCCGCAGGAAACAAGTCGGGCGTGTCGTCCACGATGGTTTCAAATCCCAGCGCACGGGAGATTTGCGCCGCGCCGAGAATCCATTCATCACCCAGCCAATAATTCGTCTGGGACTGGGGCAGGCCGCGCGCGTCGAAATAGGCGCGGCCCCACAATCCGTCGCGTTCCGCCTGAATCGCCTTGTCCACCAAACCGCGCGCGATGCCGGCGTTCGGGCCGTCGAGCCGCGCGACGAGCAGGATGCCGTTGGTCGGGTTGAGACAGGCCGCATTGGTGACGCCATAGACCCAGTTTTGCAACGGGCCGGTGATGGGCAGGTTCATTTCAATCATCGGCAGCCAGGCGAGTTCAGAATCCACCGCGGCCTCATTGCGTTGGAATTGCGGCGGCAGGTTTGTGTTCACCGGTTCGTGCAAGGCAGGTTCGGAGGCGATTTTCAGCGGAACGCCGTAGCATAGGACGGCGTAACGGATTTTGGACGCGGTTACGCGGCGGACGACACGCTCAGGATGGCTGTTGGTCGCGGCATTGGTGATGGAGCCAAATCGCCAGAGCCTGTCCGTCTCCAGTTTTTTTGCGAGCGGCATTTGTAGCGTGTCGTGAAATTCGGGGCGCGACATTTCCTCGTTCGTTGTCAGCGCGAAACCGAAGACTTGGTTTTCAGGAACCTGCCGCAGTTGCGCGTAATGCTCCGCGACGTCTTTTGATTCAGGCAGGCGCGAGTTGTAAATCACGACAACTTCGTCTCCGCCCGCACGCGCCAGAAAAGGAGCGAGCGCGAAAATTAAAACCGCAAATTGAACCGCAAAATATCTCATGGCTGATGCATTGACCTTGGATTCGTCATCGCGTTGCAGCATTCACGAACGGCATGTCACCTTCAATCCATCATGCGCGAACATGACGCCGTCCGGCAGTTCCGCCTGCGCCTTGTCGTGGTCGTAATCGTGTGTCAGATGTGTGAAGTAAGTTTGCGCCGAGCCGATGCGCCGAGCCGCCGTCAGCGCCTCGTCGAGGTTCATGTGCGTCGGATGCGGTTTGGGCCGCAGAGCGTCGAGCACGGCGATTTCCACGCCGCGGACCTTCTCCATCGCGTCCGGCGGGATTTCCTTGCAGTCGCTCAAATACGCCAGCCGCTTTTTGCCATCCTGCAAAAACAGATAGCCGTTCGTCGTCATTGTGCCGTGTGGCAGGGGCAGGGGAATGATTTCCAGATCGCCCAGCGTGAACGGCCCGTCAACGATGTGCGGCTCCGGTTTGAAGTAACCCTTCCAAATCGGGCGGCCGTCAAAGGCATAGACATAAACCCGCTTCAGCGCGTCCATCGTCGCCGCGTTCGCATAGACCGGCAGCGGTCCGTCGCGCAAATCGCAAAACCGGCGGCAATCATCCAGCCCCATGATGTGGTCGGCGTGAGCGTGAGTGAAAATCACCGCGTCAAGCCAGTTGATTTTTTCCCGCAGACACTGCACGCGGAACTCCGGAGTCGTGTCCACGACGAGTTTGATTTTGTCCGTCTCGATGTAAATCGAGGGCCGCGTGCGCCAGTTCTTCGGGTTGGCCAGAAACTCCTGCGGATACTCCTTGCCGATGATGGGCACGCCCTGCGACGTGCCGCTGCCAAGAAATGTGAATTCAAACGCCATGCGATTGTGAAGTTACCAGAACCGCCAAATTCGGCGAATGAAAATGGAAGCGAATTAGCGCCCAGTTGCAGGCTCCGGCGATAAACTTTTATGTTTGAGCGTCAGACGATAAAATTGGCCATTCACTACAAAGCCGATTGATTTGGGCGAAACATATCCGCCGACGCAATCAAAACCAAGGCGGTGGTTATGCGACTTTTCATGAACGCTTCGAGTTTTACCAAACTGTGGCTGAAACCGGTCTTTGTACAGCGTTGTTTTCATGGGCAGTGGCGCATTCGTCGCCCCGTGGCTTTTGGGGATGATCCGGCATTTTCCTTTTTGCATCTGTGTCCATCTGTGTTTATCTGTGGTCCAAAATTTGGCCATGTTGACGACGCTGCGCATTAAAAACTTTGCCTTGGTGAGCGACCTCACGCTCGAACTCCAGCCCGGCTGCAACGTCATCACCGGCGAGACCGGCGCGGGCAAGTCCATCATCATCGGCGCGCTCAACCTCGTCCTCGGCGAACGCGCCGACCGCACGCTCATCCGCAGCGGCGAGGAAAGCTGCTCCGTCGAGGCCGTCTTTGAAGTGGCGACGCTGAAAGCGCCGTTGAAAAAGTTTCTGGAGGAGAATGGTTTGGAACCGTGTGAGCAAAATCAACTCGTGCTCAAACGCGCGTTCACCGCCAGCGGCACGAACCGCCAGTTCGTCAATGGTTCGCCGACCACGCTCAACATCCTCGCCGCCATAGGCGAATGGCTCGTGGACATCCACGGCCCGCACGATCACCAGTCGCTGCTCCATCCGGCAAAGCAACTGGCGATTCTCGACGCGTTCGGCGGGTTGGAAAAGGAGCGTGAAGCCTTTGGCGAACTCGTCCGCCGCCGCGCCATTTTGGAAAACGAAAAATCCGCGCTTATCGTGGACGAGAAGACCTACACGCAGCAGCTTGACCTGTTGCGGTTTCAAGTCCGGGAAATCACCGGCGCGTGCTTGCGGCCGGACGAGGAGAAATCCGTCGAGGAGGACTTCAACCGTGCCAGCAACGCGGCAAAGTTGCTGCAATTGAGCCAGGCCGCGCTCGACGCCTTGAGCGAAAACGATAATTCGCTGCTCACGCAGACGGGCGCGATTGGCCGGACGTTGCAGGAATTGCAGCGAGTGGATTCCGGCGCGGCGAACCTCGTCGAACTGCACTCGCAAGTCGCCGGCTGCTTGCGCGAGTTGCAATCAGAGCTTTCGCACTACGCCGAAAAAGTGGACGTGGATCCGGCGCGGCTTGCCGAACTGGAGGAGCGTTTGAATTTGATCCACTCGCTCAAACGCAAATACGGCGCGACGCTGGCTGAAGTCATCGCGTTCGGCGCCGAGGCGAAACAGAAACTTGCCCAGCTTGAATCTCGTGATGCCGAACTCGCGCGCCTTAACGCCGCGCTGAAAAAGCTCGACGCCGAACTTTTGAGTGCTGGAAAAAAACTTTCCGCCGCGCGCAAGAAAGTAATTCCTCAACTCGCCAAAGCCGTGGGCAGACAGCTTGAAGATTTGGGTTTTCGGCAAAGCAAGTTTGATGTGGACATCAAAACTGATTTTGTAGGAGACGAGCTAACGAGTCTCAAATCACGAGAAAGTCTGAGCCTCCTCACGTCGGCTCCTACATTTCGGCAGGCTGGTTTCGACGAAATCGAATTCCGGTTCGCGCCGAATCCGGGCGAGCCGGCCAGGCCGCTCCGCGCCATCGCGTCGTCCGGCGAAATGGCGCGCGTGATGCTGGCGCTCAAGACCGTGCTGGCCGCCGAGGACGAAATCCCCGTGCTCATTTTTGACGAGGTGGACGCCAACGTGGGCGGCGAAACGGCCAACGCCGTCGGCGAAAAGATGAAACAGATTGCGGCCAAACGGCAGGTGCTGTGTATCACGCATCTGCCGCAGGTCGCCGCGCCGGCGGACGCGCATTACGTTGTCACCAAGCAGGTGAAGAACGGGCGGACGATTTCGGAGATCGAATTGCTCGGCAAAAAGGAGCGCGTGACCGAACTGGCGCGGATGCTTGGCGGCCAAACCGACGCGGCGAGGAAACACGCCGAGGCGTTGTTGAAATGACTAACTGTGGAGGTCACTGACTTTTCGAATCATTTATAGCTCTACGCGATACGCGGTATCAGCATGGACAATAGAAGCAACAACAACGCCAAAGCGGCTGCAAATAAGATGGCACGAATAATTTGATACCGGACAACAGTGTTTTCGACGCGCCGGGAAACGAAGAAGGCGATCAATCGGGCTGCGAACAAAATAAATATCAGTAGCAAGAATGAAAATATGGGGGGGGTGTAAGCTTGTAGAACAAGCCCAAGCTGGGGTAATCGCCGCCGTGCGGTGAGTCAGCATCCCAATTGTTGATGTCATCCAAGTCATTCCCTCCGCTCTTGCTGATGCCATCAGTGCCACATGAGTAGAGGTCGAAACTGTTTGTGTTGTGAATTCCGGGGTAACGATAAACGTAATCATCACCCCACGGATCAATTGGCTTTCGGTCCAGATAGGGGCCGCGCCATTGGCTGGAAGAAATATTTGTTGGACAGTTCAACAACGCTGCGAATCCCTCTGAAGTTGTGGGATAACGCCCGCAATCAATGGCAAAAGCGTCGAATGCCGTTTTAATGCTCACTAGATCGTAACGTGCGGCGGTAAGACGCGCGAGGTCCGAATGGCCATAGGCTACGCCGGAAATTGTCAGGAGAATTGACAGGGCGAGCAATCTCATATCCATTCAGACGCTAAATCCATCCTCAATGTAACAGGTAATCGAACGACTGACGCGATGATAAGAGTCTAGCTCGATCTTTGATTTCTGGCAGGAAATCTTAGGCGTGTGATGAGCAGTCCGACAGATAACACCACGCATCCCCACCCAAACCAGTCGCCGTGGCGGTTGTAAAAAGTCCGCGCATGTTTTTCCAGCGGCAGGTCAATCGTCAGCGTGCCGACACCGTAAACGCTCCCTGTCTTGTCCCGGAAGATTTCTCGGACGCGGCCACGGGCGTCAATCCAGCAGGTGACGCCGTTGTTGCAGCAGCGCACGAGCGGCACGCCGTTCTCCACCGTGCGAAAAACGGCGCCGGCCATGTGCTGCCATTGCTCGGCGCTTTGGCCGAACCAGCCGTCATTGGTCAGGTTCACCAGAAAGTCGGTGTTGTCCTGGACGCTCCGGCGGGCGACTTGCGGGAACATGTCCTCGTAACAAATGAGCGGGGAAGTCTTGATTGTCTGGTGAGTCGGTGCTGCTGATGAGCCGTTGTCCAATTCGATTTGCGGCTCGCGAGGACGCCCGCCCCACCGGTTGATTTCAAATTGAACTGGTTCATTGCCTGCCGCAAAACCGCTGGTGATGGGCGTGAACCATTTCACGAACGGCAGCCAGCGCGCGAGCGGGATGTATTCACCGAAAATGACGAGTTTTTGTTTGTGATACGTCGCCGCCCAATTGCCTTCGGGGTTGAACAGGAACGCGGCGTTGAAAACGTCGTTGTCGTATTCGTTCGTAGTGTCCGGGTGCGGCACGGCGTCGTCGGCGTTGAGAACCAGCCAGACACGATGCGCGCGAATGAGATTGGTGATGGCGATGTAGCTGGGTTCGTTGAAATCCGGCACGGCGGATTCGGGCCAGATAAGGAGGTCAGTTTCATTTGTCAGCGCATTGTTGGATAGCTGGAGCAATTGCCGGAAGCGGTTGGTGTTTTCTTTTTCATCCCAAATCAAGGTTTGCGGGACGCTGGGCTGAATGAGCGTGACGCGCAGAGTTGAAGCCGGCGGATTTTCCCCGCCCATTTGCGCGAAGCTGAAGGCGAACAGGAGGATGACACAGGTCAGCGGCAGGAAAATTTCCATCTGCCAGACGAGGCGCAGCGCAGGCTTGTGAAAAATCAGCCGCACGGCGGAATAGAGCGAAAGCGAAACCCACACGACGAGAAATGAGACGCCATAAACGCCGGTGACGGACGCAATCTGAATGAGCGGGATCATCTGGTATTGGGACGCGCCGAGGAAGTTCCACGGAAAGCCGCCGAACAACCGCGCGCGAATCATCTCCAGCGCGACCCAGGCCGCCGCGCCCGCAAGCGACCACAAAGTTCGCCGCGCCCAATCACCTTCGCAGATTTTCCCTGCGACGAGCCAGACCCAGACGGCGGGATAAAGCGCGAGGAAGGCGGACAATGCGACCCAGCCGAGAACCGGATAGCCGGTCACGGGCATCAGCAGCAACCAGTAAAGCGACGCGAGCCAGAAGGAAAGTCCGGCGACCCAGCCGATGCGAAAACTGTCGCCGCCGCTTTTGCCGTATGCGCAGGCAAGCATGAGCGCGGGCGCAACCCACGCGCAGCCGGCGATGCCGGGATTGGTGAACGCGCTTGCGAGCAAAAATCCGGCGCCCACGGCGGCGAGATAGCGGCTGCGGATGAAAAGTTCGTTGAGAAAACTTTTTGCCGGGAAGAGCGGCGAATAGTTTTCCGTGAATGCCGGGCCAAGCTTGGCGCAGCTCGCAGCCTGATCCAGAAGCGCGCGGCTGGCGTTGACCACGATGGCTTCGCGCGCGCCGCGCCAGACGGCCAGGTCGGCGGATGAATTGCCGGCGTAATCAAAGCCGCGTTCGCCGAATTTATTGACGAGCGCGTTGAGTTTGTTCCCGCTGCGCAAGTTGGTTTTGCCGTCGCTGCCGAGAACTTCATCGAAGAGGCCGGTGTAATCGGCCACCGGTTTCGCCATCCGCAAATCAGACGCGGTCGCCAGAATTATTTTTCGCCCCGCGTTTTTTTGTTCGCGGAGAAATTCCATAAACGACTTGTTGTAGGGCAGGGTGGCGGGATCAATCCGGACGCGTGCCGCGAGTTTTTGTTTCAGCAGGGCGCGCCCGCGCGTCCACCAGAACAGGACCGGGAAAAGCTGGAGTGGATTTCTTCTCAGCAGCCGTGAGAGCGATTCCCAGAGCAGGTCGGTCTTGATGAGCGTGCCGTCCAAATCCACGACAAGCGGGATTTGATTTTCGGGCGGAGGCGGGTGCGGCATGACTCTGATTAGCCGTTGAACGCGCGTTGGAGCAAGTTTTTTTCGCGCGGACCGAAATCCAATTTCAGCGCCTCGGCGTGTCCGGCCTCGCTCATTTTGGCCCAGGACTTTTGCAGCGCGTTGATGGTTTTGTCCTCGGCGGTCTTGGCGGCAAGGCCGGCGAATTGAAATTGCAGGAACACGAGACACAGCGCGTCTTCGAGCACACGGCCTTCGGGATCGTCGGGGAAATTTTTCTTGAGGTTTAATTCCCGCACACGGCGGATGGTCGCGTCGTCGTAACCAGCTTCGCGGAGAATTTCGCCGGCCTTTTGGGCGTGGAATTGTTTCAGGTCGGCGCGCCATTTCAAATAACCGGCGCGGGTCATCGGATGGGAGCTGCGTGGAATTTCCCAGCGGCCGATATGCTGGCAGCGCGCGGCGAGGCGCATTTCCTCGGACGCGTCCGGACAAAGGCGCAACACCCAGCCGGTGAGGCGTTGCGCGTAGAGCAGTTCGCGCGGGTGTGAAACGCCGCCGGAAACTTCCCGGTTCGGATCGCGGGCATTTTCCGAGTCGAAGCGATGAATCGCGGCTTCAAATTTTTGCGTGTCGCGCGGTTTGAAATTGTCAGGCACGCGGGAAGTTTTGCCGAAACGCGCCGGAGCGCAAGGTGGATTCGCTGACATTGGCGAACGGCGCGGATGCGGGAACCGCCGTTGGGCTGTCAGTTCCGCAATTATGATTGACATTACCGGCCTGACATGAACCATTCTGCTCATGCTTGAATGGAAATCGGACTACGAGACGGGCGTGCCAGAGCTGGACGCGCAGCACAGGGTCCTGTTCGACAACATCAACCGGATTGGAAAACTTCTGGACAAACCGGAAATTGTGCGGTCGGAAGCCGCTTGCATGCTGGAAGCCCTGGAACGGTATGCCGCGCAACATTTCAGTGGCGAGGAGGCGTGCATGGCGCGTTTCCGATGCCCCGCCCACGCGAGAAACAAGAAGGAGCATGAGATGTTCCTGCATATTCTGAAGATTGCCAGGGGCGAATTCGAGTCCGCCAGCGTGCCGAAGCGCGTGCTGGAGCGATTGCATGAAAACATGGTCTGGTGGATCAACGACCACATTCTCAAAGTGGACGTCAAGTTGAGGGATTGCGTGGGAACCTGACATCCAAGCAGCATAAGTCACCACAAAGATTATCTGTCCGTTGCGCGTCGCCTGCCATCGCCCCATGCCGACCGGCGGAGTTTTCCACTTGCCGCCCTTGCTGGCAGTGGTTAGTTTCCAAGCGGCATTGCGCCCCTCATTTGGGCATCGGCTGAGTTTGTCATGGCAAATAAAAACTGCGGCATCAAGGTGTCAAACGGCGGCATGCAATGACATAACGCGCGAAATCAGCATTTGGCTGATCGCCGGTGTTTTCGTTGGTTATGCCTCGGTAGCTCAGTTGGTAGAGCAGTTGACTCTTAATCAATTGGTCCAAGGTTCGAGTCCTTGCCGGGGCACCAACGGTTCAGCCATCAAGACATCCGTCTTCGCGCAGCGCGCGGCAAACGGCGTCGAATATTTTCGCATCGGCAAGAAGAAACAATGATGCGACGATTCCGGCATCCTCCCCCTGTTGTGTCATCCGGGCGGTCATCGCATAAATCTCGTTGCGACGCCCGACGGCGGACTGTGCGGCAAGCCCGGAAAACCACTGCCGCAATTCCCGGTCCTGCGCGACGGCTTGAATCATGGCCGCCAGAGAGTCGAGCGTCGGGTTGATGTCGTTCGCCATGGTTGCGCGCGTGTCAGGGTTACTGGAAATTTGAGCCGCGGATGGCGGTGATGTCAATGCCTCATTTGATGAATTATTTCCTTGAATTGCGCGGCGCGGCTTGCGAATAACGTGCCAGCGGAATCGCAACAACAATTTTTTCATGGTCAAATTTTTGAGCCAATACTCCCGGTGGATCATCGCCGTGGTGGGCTTTTTGGTTTTCGGGCTGACGCAAACGCAGTGGCTGACGGATGAGCCGTATTGGCATAAAACAGAAGGTGCGCTGATTGACCGGCGTTATATGTTGCGTGGCGAACGCAACCCGGATCCGGACATTGTGCTCGTCGGACTTGGCACGAGCGCTTTCCAGCTTGACACGCTTTCCACAAACGAAATTGCCGCATCGCCGGCATTGCAACTGATGCGACAGCCGTGGCCGTGGGACAGGAAAGTTTATGCGGCCGTGCTGGAAAAATTGATGAGCGGCGGCGCGAAAGTCGTGATGTTCGATTTTGTTTTTGCGAGCGAAACAGAAGGCGACGATGAATTTGCCAGGGTGTTGTTGAAAAACAAGGAACATGTTGTCATTGGCGCAATGTTTCAGGATGAAAAGGGTCTTGATAACAAAACGAAAAGGCTGACCGAACCCAATGGGCGTTTGTTGTTGCCCGGCGCGGAATCGGTGGTCGGCTTGGTGACAACATGGCCGGACTCCGATGATGTTACGCGCAGGGTGCGATACCGCACTTCAATCGAAAGGGAGACATCAGAAATGCCGGGTATTGATCCGGGCGTTGTGGAAATTTTGAAAACGGCCATAGCCAGTGGCCAGGCTCCGGATAATTTGAAACACCTCACTCTGCTGACTGCGGAAAAATTCAACGGAAACAACATCGTGCCGTCACCCGAACAATTCAAGTTTATTGATTATCAGGGAAAAGCTGGAACTTATCGTCCGCTGCCGATAGAAAATATGTTTGTTGAGGAATTATGGAACGCGCCGCCATTCAACGGCGGACTGGTTTTCAGCAACAAGATTGTCGTGGTCGGCCCGATGGCGGAAATTTTTCATGACGTTCAAAGCACTCCATTTGGTGAAATGCCCGGCGCGGAAATCCATGCTCAAACGATTGCGGCGCTTTTGCGGCATTCATGGCTGACGGGAACTTCGCCGCCAATCAATCTCGCGCTCGTGCTGATGATGTTGTTTCTTGCGCTGGGAATCTGCCTGCTTGTCAGCAACGCGCTGTGGAAAGTCTTCGCGCTCGTGGCGTCGGCTGCCGCTTTTTTTGTGGCATGTCAAATCGCCTTCACCCACTACAAGCTCGTGCTGCCGATGATGCAGCCGCTGTTTTGCCTGGTGGTGCCCGGAGCGTTCGGCGTTGTCTTTCAATACGCGCTCGAACAATTTGAACGGTTGCGTTATCGCAACGTGCTGTCCCGTTACGTTTCGGCAAACGTCGCCAAGGTCATTCTCGATGACAAACGGTCGCTGGAAGATTCCATGCGCGGGCAGAAAAAACCCGTCACGATTTTGTTCAGCGACATCCGCGGGTTCACTTCCATGACCGAGACGACGGACGCGGACAAGCTGGTGGCGCAGCTCAACGAATACTTTGGCGAGATGGTGGAGGTCATCCAGGAAAAAAACAGCGGCACTCTGCAAAAATTCATCGGCGACGCCATCATGGCCGCGTGGGGCGACACCCACAGCGACGGTGTTGACGTTGACGCAAGGCGGGCGGTCGCCGCCGCGCTGCAAATGCGTTCGGCTTTGGTAAAACTGAACGGTGGCTGGAAAAATAATTCCGACCGCCGGATCCTGGCCACGGGCATCGGAGTGAACCACGGGGAGGTCGTCTATGGGAACATCGGCGCCCACAACCGCATGGAGCTGACCGTGCTCGGCGACGGCGTCAATCTTGCGGCGCGCCTGGAGAGCGCGACGAAGCAGTTTCACACGGACGTTCTCATCGGCGAGGAGACGGAAAAATTGACGCGCGACCATTTCATTTATCGGAACGTCGGGGCGATTGCGTTCAAGGGCAAAACGAAGCCCATCGAGGTTTTCACCCTGTTGGGCGACCGTTCGCAGCCCGCGCCCGGCTGGCTGGCGGCATATCATGGCGCGGTCAAATTGTATCGCAACCGCCAGTTTGAGAAGGCCATTGCCCTGTTTCAGGAGGCATCGGACGGGGCTGGCGGCGGGGATTTCCTCTGCGAAATGTATATCGAGCGTTGCAAGGCTTGTGTTCAACAGCCGCCGCCCGGGGGCTGGGACGGCGCTTTTGCGCTGACGGAAAAGTGATTGCGCGCTTGGCGGAAAATGCGTCCGGCGGATGCCAAATCGCCGCCAATAAGCCTGAAAATAGCGCCAAATTTCAATTGACCTTGGCTGACAAACGGTTATATTAAAAACCAATTGACTGTGGAGCCGGTCAGGAAAAAGGTTTTAAAAAGATCAGACGGATTCAGAACATATGAAAAAGTTGTTTGTCTTTGTTCTAATGGGAGGATTCTTCCTGCCTTCAATCAGCCGGGCTGTTGATTTGAAGCAGGCGAAGTTCACACAAGTCGTCAACAGCGTGGACGTGATTTCGGCGGCTGACAAATCCACTCATCCCGCCACGGTGAACGACATGTTCAATACACCGGACGTGGTGCGCACCGGCCCCGGCTCTCGCGCGGAACTCATCGCGCCGGACAACACCATCACCCGGGTTGGCGCCAACACGATTTTTTCCTTCGACCCGACCGGTCGCACCCTGAACCTCCAGCAAGGCAGCCTCCTGTTCCATTCGCCCTTCGGCAAGGGCGGCGGCACCATCCACACCGGTTCCGCCACGGCGTCGGTGCTCGGCACGACAATCGTCGTGACCGCCACGCCCAACGGCGGATTCAAAATTCTTGTGCTGGAAGGCATCGCTGAAGTCAAATTCCTGAACGGGCTGCACCAGACGTTGCAGGCGGGACAGTTGACGTTCGTCCTGCCGGGCGGCGGCACCTCGCCGGTCGTTGTCTTTCGTCTGGACGAGCAGGTCAACGGCAGCCAGCTCGTGAACGGCTTCGCGGTTCCGCTGCCTTCGATCCAAAAAATTGACGCCGAAATCACCCGGCAGCTTCTCCAGGTTCTGAACAACAACGCGCAGGACACCGGGTTGGTTGTCGGCAACAACGCGACCCCGACCACGGTGCAGGTGCTCACGGACATTCTTTCGCAGCAACCCCCGTCGTCGCCGTCCACCCCGCCGCCGCCGCCCCCGAACTCCTTTGGCACCGCCGCACAGATCATCGGCAGCGACAAGACAGCAAACGATCCATTGCCGGTAAATTATAATCCGCCAACCGAGCCGCTCAATTCCGCCCAAGTCGAAGCCGCTCCCTTCACGGTGCCGACTGTTGAAAGCTTCTCCGACGGACTGACATTTTTCGGCATCGTCAATCCCGCCGCCGCTTTTGTGGGAACTGACATTGACATAGACACCGGTTCGGGCACGAAGATTGACTTGAGCGGTTTTGCGTCCGACAACCCGGACTATCCGGATTTCGAATTCATGGCTACGGGCGACCTGCGCTTCTGGCAGTCGGCCATGTTCACCGGCATGTCCGGCGTGAACGACACCGTCGGTCTGCTCGCGGGCGGACAGATGCTGATTGCTCCGAATTCCACACTGGAAGCGGACACGGGAATTTTCGGTTTGGCGGCGGACAGCTTCGGCACTCTGAACAGTGACGGCAGCGTTCTTGCCTCTGGAACGCTGGAAGACATCAGCATCATTAACAGTGTCGGCGATGTGGATATTTTGTCGGAGTCGGATTTGACGATTGAAGGCATGAGTTCGGTCTCCCTGTTTCCCGACACCGTTTATGCCGGAGGCGATGTGAATATTCAAAGCGAAGGTTCTTTGACTCTGGGGGTCAACGACACGGAAAGCCTTCTGGACGATGGGCATAATGTTGCGATTAAAGCCGGTGGTTCGGTGGACTTGACAGTCGCAAATGATTTCAATGCCTATGACACGGAAATTGATGCAGGCAACGGAGACATCAACATCGTTGTCGGCGGCGGCATTTATATTAGTGACGGCTACTTGGAGGCCTCCAGTTCCGGCTCTGTCACCGGTGTGGGGGCATCGGGTGGGAACGTGACGATTGATGGCACGGGGAATGTTGATATTTATGACACATATATATATGGCAGTGGCGACGTGAACATTTCCAGCGCGGGCACGGTTGGTGTGGCTGCGGAAAGCGAAGGCTCCTCCGCCAGCGGAAGCCTGACCTTGGAGTATTCAAGCATTTATGCCGGTGGCGATGTGAACATCGAAAGTGAAGGCTCGGATTCGGTGAGTCTGACTGGTTCTTCATCAGGCGGCGGGAGTGTGGATATTGAAGGGTCCGACATTTATGCCGGTTATAATTTGTCAATTGAGCAAATTTCATCTTCATCCTCATATTCCGGCGGCTCGGTCAGCATCAATGCCGACACTGGCACAGTGTATTTGGGGAACGATTCTATTTATGCCTATGCCGGTGAATCCACGGAGAGCGGGAATGTCAACATTTACGGCAGCGGAACGGTGGATGTGGAGGACACCTACATTGACGCCGCTGGCGGCGTGAACATCGAGAGTGGCGACACGCTGACGATTGGGGACTCCACCGACATGGAATCGTATGGCCCCAATGGCATTTCGCTGGCCTCCGACAATGCGGACGTGGACATTAACGACAGCGATTTTTACGCCTATGACGGCAGCATCAGCATCAGTGCCGGTGGAAATATGAATCTTTCGGACGGCGTCATTTACGCTGCCGGCGCCGTGGGCATCACCGGCAACGGCTCGCTTTCACTCGCTTCGGATGGCGCTCTTGACATCTCGGGGGAATCCATTTCCGCAAACAACATGACCATCTCCGGTTCCGACATCACTTCCAATGACGGAAATGTCAGCATTGTCAATAATGGCGGCTTTGCCATTACCGGCTCCACGATTTCCATTTCGGATTCCGACGTCAACATCAACAACATTTCCATCTCCGGTTCATCCATTACTGCGAATAATGGCGGGGTCTTGATTGAATATGACGGCTATGATACCCGCTCCGACGCCGGCAGCTTTAACATTTCAGGAAGCACCATCACATTAAATGATATTTTCATCTCCGGTTCCAGCGTCACGGCGAATGGCGGCGACGTTGACATTTGGAATTACCACAATGGGGAAAACAGCGGTCCCGAAGCGGTCGTGGAAGGTTCCGATGAATACAACTCCAACATTTCCATATTGTCAGGCTCCAGCATCAGGGCCAATGGCGGCAGCGTGGACATTTACACCGCAAATGGCGGGATTGATCTGGAAAACAGCACGGTCTATGCGGACGGCGCTGTGGACATGAACGCCGACAGCGGCGTCATTATTGACAACAACACAATCACCGCCGGCGGGAACGTGGACATCTATTCCGGCTCCGACTCGTCCTACTCCTTTGATGGCACGGTGGATGTTGAAGACAACACCATTTACGCGGACAACGGCAATGTGAACATCAATGGTCAAGGCGGCGTGTATCTCTCCGGCAACGACATTTATGCCGGATACGAATCGTCCAGCGCATATGACGTGGACATCAATTCCTCCGGCGGCACGATTGACATCGAGGGCACCTACATTGACGCCACCGGCAACGTGAGCATCGAGAGCGGCGACACGCTGACAATCGGCGCTGACAACGGGAGCACGATACAGGTCGGCGGCTCGGTTTCGCTGACCTCTGACAATGGGGATGTGGATATTTATAACAGCTACATTTATGCGGGCGGCAACGTGACCCTCAACGCCGGCGGGAACGTTGATGTTGAATATACGGACGTAAATCAGGACGGCTCGGTGAATGTGAATGCCGGCGGATTTGTGAATCTCTATGATGTCTATAACGATAATAACGATAACAGCGGGAGTGACACCTATCTGACCGATTGGAACGTCACCGCCGGATCCTACGTGGAGATTGGCGCGGACGCCAATGTGCAGATTTATAGCAGCGAGATTTATGCCGGCGGCGACGTGAACATCATGAGCGAAGGCTCGGTTTCCGTGGAGAAACTTTCGGACGTTTCCACCAGTTGGAACATGGATATTGACAACTCGCAAATCTATGCCGGCTATAATCCGCAATATGAAGAATCTTCAGACACCGGCGGCAACGTGAACATCAACGCCTATTATAATGGCGCCATGTATCTGGGTAATGATTATATTTATGCGTATGCCGGGGAATCATCGGAGAGCGGCTATGTGAACATTTATGGCGCCGGTCCGGTGGAGGTGGAGGGCACGTATATTTATGCCGACAACAACGTGAGCATCGAGGGCGGCGGCACGCTGACGCTGGGCTATTACAGCGGTGACGAGATTGACGCCGGAGGCTCGATATCGCTGACCTCCGACTTTGGGGACGTGGATGTTTATGATTACACCATTAATGCCTATGGCGGCAGCGTGGATATTGAGGCGGGATACGATGACGACGGCGGCGAGACGGCCACGCTGCATAACGACACCATTAACGCCGGCAATTCAGTGACCGTGGGCGCTCCGGGCGATGTGAACATTGAATACACCGGAATTACCGCCGGCGGCAACAATGGCAACGTGGACTTTGAAGATCAAACGCTTGAAAGCGGAAATTATTATTTTTCGACCGGTGGCGGAGGCGTGTCCATTTCCGCGGGTGACGAAGCCTACATTTATGATTCCACCATTGATCTTCAGGGAAATGTTGCCGTTTCCGGGTCGGTCATTACGGCTGATGACGGCGGCGTGACGATCTCCACCGGTGGCGCGGCTTCAATTGCCGGCGACACCGTCTATGTTATTGGCAGCAGCATTACTGGAAACAATGTGTCCATAAGCGGTTCCACCCTCACCGCCAACAACGGCGACGTGGACATTTACAACTACGGGAGCGCCTCGTTTTACGCCGGCAGTTACGCTGACATTTCGGGCAGCACCATTTCACTCAACAATATTGACATTTCCGACGGTTCGCTCATCAACGCCGAGGGCGGGAATGTCAACATCCTCGGCGAAGGCGGCCAATCCGTCTATGTCGGCGGCGGATTTGACGTTTCCGGCAGCTCGATTTCAATCAACAACATTTCAATTTCCGATTCCCAAATCTCTGCGACCGGCGACGTGAACATCGGGAGCGAGGGAACGGCTTCGGTAAGCTCAATTGGATCTTCATCGGGAGGCGGCAATATTGACGCGGAAAGTTCTTACATCTATGCCGGTTATGATTACAACAACGAAGAGTCATCAGAAACCGGCGGCAACGTGAACATTAACGCCAATAGTGGCAATGTTTATCTGGGTGGCGATTTTATTTATGCGTATGCCGGTGAATCCACCGAGAGCGGCTTTGTGAGCGTGTATGGCGCCGGGACGGTGGACGTGGATGGGACTTACATTTATGCCGACAACAACGTGAGCATCGAGAGCGGCGACACGCTGACGATCGGGGCTGACAGCGGGAGCACAATCGCGGCCAGCGGCTCGGTTTCGCTGACCTCTGACAATGCGGACGTGGACGTTTATGGCAGCTATATTTACGCGTATAACGGCAACGTGACCCTCAACGCCGGCGGGAACGTTGATGTTGAGAATACGGACGTCAACCAGGACGGCTCGGTGAATGTGAATGCCGGCGGCTATGTGAACCTCTACGATGTTTATAACGACAATGACAACAACGGGAGTGACACCTACCTGACGGGGTGGAACGTCACCGCCGGTTCCTACGTGGGCATTGGTGCGGACGCCAATGTGCAGATTTATAACAGCGAGATTTATGCCGGCGGGGACGTGGACATCACGAGCGTCGGGACGGTATCAGTGTCAGACGACAGCACGGTTGCGGGCGGCAACATTGACGTGGAGTATTCGACGATTGAATCTGGGGATGGTGATTATGCGTCCACCGGGGGCAACGTGAACATCAACGCCTACAACGGCAATGTGACTTTGAGCGGTGATGACGTATATGCCTACAGCGACGAATCCACGACGAGCGGCTATGTGAGCATTTACGGCAGCGGTACGGTGGACGTTGAGGGAACATACATTTACGCCGACAACGACGTGAGCATCGAGAGCGGCGACACGTTGTATTTGGGATGGAATGAAGGCGGCAGCACGATTTCCGCCGGTGGATCAGTTTCGCTGACCTCCGTCAATGCGGACGTGGATGTTAATGATTATGACATATATGCGGGCAATTCGGTTACCGTGGCCGCTTTTGGAGACGTGGATATTGAATATACTGACATTTACGCTGGCGGCAACGGGGCGGGTTATGTGGACTTGGAGAACCAGAACATCAACAACGCGTATGGCGACGTGACCATTGATGGAAGCGGCATCGTGGATGTGGAGGACTCTGACATCTACGCTGCTGGGAACGTGAACATTAATGCCGGCGGCGGCGGGGCGGTTTCCATTTCCGCGGGCGGGGAAGTTTACATTTCCGACTCCAGCATCAATTTTCAGGGCAGTGTCATCTCCGGGTCGGACATCACCGCGGGTGACGGCAGCGTGACAATCTCCTCCACCGGCGGTGCAATTGATATTTCCGGCGACAGTGTCTACATCATTGACAGCAGCATCACGGGAAACAGCCTGTCCATCAGCGATTCCACCCTGACGGCCAACAACGGCGACGTGAACATTGACAACACCGGGACCGTTTCGCTTTACGCCGGCAGTTACGCCGACATTTCCGGCAGCACCATTTCAGTCAACAATATTGAAATTTCCGATGGCTCGCTCATCAACGCCGAGGGCGGGGATGTCAACATCATCAGCGGCGGCAGCTTTTTCATCAATGTCGGCGGCGAGGATGATGTTTCCGGCATCTCGAGTTCGGTCAACAACATTTCAATTTCCGATTCCAGCATCTACGCGACCGGCGACGTGAACATCACCAGCGAAGGCTCGGTTTCTGTGAGTTTGATTGGCTCTTCAACAGCCGGCGGGAGCATGGATATTGAGGGGTCCATCATCTATGCCGGCTATGATTACAACAACGAACAGTCATCAGATACCGGCGGTAACGTGAACATTAACGCCAACAACGGCAGCGTCTATCTGGCCGGCGATGACATTGAAGCCTACAGCGGGGCATCCACGGAGAGTGGCTATGTGAACATTTACGGCAGCGGGACGGTGGACGTGGAGGGGACTTATATTTATGCCGACAATGATGTTGGCATCGAGAGTGGCGATACGCTGACGATTGGGGCTGACAGCGGGAACACAATTAAGGCCGGCGGCTCGGTTTCGCTGACCTCCGACTATGCGGACGTGAATGTTTATGACTATGACATATATGCCAATGGCGGGGACGTGGATATCAGCGCCGCCGGGGACATCCGAATCAAGGACGGGAGTGAAATTTACGCGGATGGGAACGTGGACATGAGCGCCAGCGGCGACGTGTCGGTGAAGGACAGCGAGATCAGCCAGGACGGGGAAGTGAACGTGGAGGCGGGTGGCAGGGTGGAGATATACGACGTGGTGAACAAT
>Ga0181520_10006295_pt1 | contig 18250 bp, 19 predicted proteins | sample PEATcosm2014_Bin_29_FD_132451 | JGI IMG/M metagenome (GOLD analysis project Ga0181520, IMG submission 132451) | Peatland microbial communities from MTU Mesocosm Facility, Houghton, MI, USA - PEATcosm2014_Bin02_30_metaG | ecosystem: Environmental > Terrestrial > Soil > Wetlands > Peat | place...
AGTTACGCCTGCTTTTTGAATTGCAGCCTATGGCGTTTATTATGGAACAGGCCGGAGGCCTTGCAACCGACGGTAATCAAGATATTTTATCTATAAAGGTAGAAAGTGTAAATCAACTCTCGCCGATTTATATCGGCAGCGCTACCGAAGTACAAATGGCAAAACAAATGTTATCATAATGCAAAATACAAAATTGTAAGGAGTAGCTATGATTTACAAAGATAAGAAAGAACTACAAAATGAATGTGCGAAGGTTCTTGAACCGGATGGCAATGATGTTCGCATTTTAGATGAGGCTAAACTTAAAAGCGCGCTTATTGATGATTTGATTTACACGGCGGTATTTTGTCCCGACAAGGTGACGCAATTTGCCGCCCGCTGGCTGATCAGACGTACCGGCACTGCTTTGGGAATCATGTCCGCTTCAATTCAACCGCTTTATGAGGCGATGGGGCGCGAAGAGTTGAAAGGTTTCACGGTTCCGGCGATTAATATCAGGGGAATAACTTATGATGTGGCTCAAGCTGTTTTTCGCGCGGCATTAAAAAGGAAGGTCGGCCCGGTTATTTTCGAGATAGCACGTTCGGAAATTGACTATACCTTGCAGCGACCGGTTTTTCTATAGGGAGATCATTTTCAGGTCAATGCTAAAAAATTTGCCGCCGACACCGCGAAGGAAGTGCAGGCGGTAAAAAATCTGATCTGGGAAGCGATTAAAGCGGGATTTTGCAATATTGATATAGACACTTCCACGTTAGTAGATTTGACGAAACCGAGCGCAAAGGAACAGCAGAAGATAAACTACAGACTGGTGGTAGAGCTTACAACAATGATACATGATTTAGAGCCGGAAGGAATTACCATATCTATAGGCGGCGGGATCGGCGAAGTCGGCGGGAAAAATAGTACGGTGAAGAGCTTCAGGCTTTTATGGAAGGGTATCTGGAAAAACTCAAAAAGTCGCTTACGGATATAAGAAAAATCAGCGTTCAGGCGGGATAATTCGACATTAACCACATCTATCTGAGGTGGAAAATGGAAGAGCATACAATTAAATTCTTGGAAATGCTTGGTATCTGGTTCGCAGGTATTATGCCCTTTGTCGTAATGTTCGCCCATTACCTCCAGAAGCGACTTAAAACACACCGGTCCCCGACAAGGTTTTGCTTTGTGCTAAGCGTTACGCAGGGGGGAATGACTCTCTCCTTAATCATCATAGTGATCGTTAACATAGACAATGTGGATATTTTAGTATTATAATAAACCGATTATATATGCGCTGTCTACTGGGTATCAATGCTGTTGACCAGAAAACGGCTGACATTATATAAATATTGCTTTTGGGGCGTATTTTCCCCGCCTTATATCTTCCCGCCAGTTCTTTACCATTACTGGTAAAGAATTATGAAACCAAGCGACGAGATAATCGAAAAATTCCAAAAGCTATATTATCAAGAGTTCGGGGAAGAAATTTCCCGCCAGCAGGCGCATGAAAAATTCATGCGGGTGGTGAACCTTGTACGGGTTATTATCCGGCCTAACGCAATCAATACTGCTGATTCCGCAAACACGGATTTTCACGTCCCCGGATTTGACAGAAATTTTACAAATGGTAATATTTAAAACCAATTATTAATCTCCGGTTTGAAGGAAGTATATCTTTCTTTCCGGGACAAAATCCCATGTCATATTATATCTATTGCCGCAAATCTTCAGAATCGGAAGAACGGCAAGTCCTTTCCATTGAATCACAGGCAAAAGAGCTTCAGGAATTAGCCGAAAGATTGAATCTCCCGATTTCAGCTGCTCTCACCGAGTCATACTCAGCCAAATATCCCGGCAGACCGATTTTCAACAGCATGATGAATACCGCTTACAAGGGAAAGATAAAAGGCATTATCGCCTGGAAACTGGATCGCCTTGCCCGTAATCCCCTTGACGGCTCCGCCCTTGTTTGGGCTTTGGATCGGGGGAAAATTACGGAAATCGTCACGCCGCATGGTACGTTCCACAACAACAGTAACGATAAGCTTATGATGCAGATAGAGTTCGGTATGGCCAAGAAATATGTGGATGATTTAAGCGACAACGTTAAACGCGGTAATCGGGCAAAGCTGGAGAAGGGCTGGATGCCGGGCCTGCCGCCGCTGGGATACCTCAACGAACCGATAGAGAGAACAATTGTTGTTGACCCGGACAGGTTTTCAACCGTTCGCAAGATGTGGGACTTACTATTCCAAGGTATACCACTGGCAAGGATTTTAGAGATGGTCAACAACAAATGGGGATTCAGGACAAGGATACATAAGAAGACCGGAGGTATGCCTCTCAGCCTGAGCGGACTTTACAGGATTTTCGGCAATCCGTTTTATTATGGCTTAATCCAGAGAAATGAAGGCATGTTTGCGGGCAGACATACGCCCATGATTACGGAAGATGAATACTGGATGGCTCAATCGATTCTTGGAAGAAAAGGACGGCCAAAGCCCAAGAAACATGACTTTCCTTTCACCGGTTTGATAAAGTGCGGGGAGTGCGGCTGTATGATCACCGCCGAGGAGAAGATAAAGAAGAGCGGCAAATGTTATGTTTATTATCATTGCACAAAGAAAAAGAAGAGTGCAAAATGCCGCCAACAATTTCTCAATGCCCATGATTTGGAAAAGCAAATTTTGGCTTTCTTAAGCAGAATCCATTTCTCCAAAGATATACTTGCACTGACTTTAGAATACATTGAGAAGGAGCAAAAGGAAGATGCCGGAACGCGATTCGTTATCGAAAAATCCATTAAACAGGCGATTTCTCAGTGCCAAAAAAAGCTCGAAAACCTCAATAAAATGAGGATCGGCAATTTAATTGACGACGAAGAATACTTAAAAGAGAAAAAGGCGCTGCAACAGGAAAAGATCGGCTTGGAAATGAGGTTGCACAATAATGAAGACCCATCTCTCAAGCTCACCATTGATACACTGAACTTTGCCGGCAGCGCCATGGAACGCTTTCAAAAGGACTCGTCAGCGGATAAAAGAGCTGTCTTCCGGGAAATCGGCTCGAACTTCTCCCTGAAGGACAGAAAACTCAGTATTGAAGCGGAAAAACCACTTGTCATCGTTGAAGAAGGATTAAAAAAGATTAATGGCGATTTTGGACGGCTCGAACCCTCAAATTTTCCTTTAACGACGCCAAAAAACGGACTTTCCGTCGCTCAAATTCACACTCTGTCGGCGAGTGTGGAAGACGTTCGGACTTTTTTCAGGAAAAAGTATATTGCGGGAATTTCAAAGCAGAACGCATAATAACGTTTGTATTTTTATCGACCGTATGAAGATACGATTCTGATTCGCTGCTCGGTTTTTTATTGCCTACAATACTATGTTCATATCATACATCTAATTTATACCGACCAAATATCTGATATAAGACGGGGAAAGTTGATTGATGAGGCAAATAATTTCATATCCAATCTAAGTTCTTGTTATCATAGTTTAGAAAAACGAACGGCATAAGGAGTGTGAATAAATACCACTTGACTTATTCACGCATATAGCATAATATTCCCAATATGGGAACAAAATTAGTGTAATCTATATGGCGAGATATGAAGTTAATAGGTAAACAAATTTTAAACAATTTTAAGGAACAGTATGCCGAAGCTCGATCACAAGTCGAATCATGGGAGGCAGAAGTCGAGGAAGCTCAGTGGAATACGCCAGTTGACCTGAGGCAGAAGTACCCTAAAGCCAGTATTTTGAAAGATCAACATGTTGTTTTTAATATTTGCTGGAATAAATATAGGTTACTAGTTCAGGTGAGTTATAAAACTAAAATTGTGCTGGTAAAGAAAATCGGCACGCATAAAGAATACGATAATTGGAAAATAGGTTAGCTTATAAAAATATGGATAAAATTAAAGTTATAAAAACTGAACAAGATTACCAAGAAGCACTCAAACTAGCGGGAGGACTAATTAGTCACGATCCTGATCCTGATTCTACGGAAGGCGAACAACTTAGCCTCCTCAGCACTCTTATTCAAGATTACGAAGCACGAGCGTTTCCGGAAGCTCTTCCTAGTCCTATCGAAGCGATCAAATTCAGAATGGAGCAAACTGACCTTAAACCAGCCGATCTTATCCCCTACCTCGGCAGTAGAAGCAGAGTGTCAGAAATTTTATCAGGTAAAAGACAATTAACCATTGATATGATCAGGACATTATCGGAAGGTCTGGGAATTCCCGCGAAGGTGTTGATAAAACAACCCGAGTTGGACGAAGAATCAGAATATCAAAATTGGGATAGCCATCTCGTAGCAGAAATGGAAGCACGAGGATATTTTGGCAGCGCATCGTTAAAAAAATTTGACAAAGTTGAATTATTAAAAAATTTCTTCTCGTTGGTTGGCTCTCCTGCGCAAATGTTAGGAATGTTACGCAAATCTAATTACAGATCAGCGCCACTCACAAATAAAAGAGCATTATCAGCTTGGGCTGTTCGCGTACTCAAAAAATCCCAAAATGTGAAAACAACGAAAAAATTTAAAGATGGCTCTATTGATCTTAAATTCTTACAGGAATTGGTGAAATTAAGCTCAAAAGAACATAGTCCTATTGGGGCTCAAGAATATTTAAAAAAATATGGAATCATATTGGTGATTGAACCCCATTTTTCGAAAACCTACTTGGATGGCGCGACCATTCTTATAAATAAAGATAATCCTGTTATTGGCCTAACTCTTCGATATGATCGATTGGATAATTTTTGGTTTACTCTGGTGCATGAATTGTCGCATATTGCCCTACATTATAAGAGCGGTGTCAGTCTCTTTTATGATGAACTCGAAGGAATAAAAACGATTAACTTGGATGAAAAAGAAAAAGAAGCCGATGCATTGGCAGAGGAAGCAATTTTACCGAGCGCTAAATGGGAAATAAGTCCGGCTAGATTAATTCCTTCTTCTATGGCGGCAAACAGTTTGGCTAACGAACTTGGCGTGCATATTGCCCTTATTGCAGGTCAAATCAGGCACAAAGGAAACAAATATATGTACTTGAATAAAATTGTAACTGAAGCCAAGGTCAGAAATTATTTCCCAAATGAAAAGTGGAACAAATAATATGTTTGATTCAAAGCACTATGTACCAATATTGAAATGGAAACGCGCCGAGCAAGGTGCGTTAAAAGCACTGGAAGAAAAACATAAAAAGAATATCACTCCTCTGATTCAGCTCGTAATGCCAAAAAATAAACCACAAGAACAAATTACTGATGTCGTTAAAAGATTTGAAGGACAATTAACTGAGATATCGGCAAAATTAATTGAGGTCTGGGGTCAAACACCGATATTTTTGGATGTAAGCTTATTATACTCCGTACCTTTAAAATCTTTAAAAGCGAAAGCCCTTGATGTTATTTCCCGAGAAGGTCATAAACTTGGAGGTATTTTTATTCCCGTCATTCATCTTAATGACGACGAGCAGATTAAAAAGTCAGCTTTGGCCATCGCGAAGGAAACCCAAAAAGGTTTGTGCCTAAGATTAATATGCCCGAATTTTTCGAATGTAACTGAGTTGAATCAGAGCATTGCCAACCTTCTTTCAAAAGGATTAGATGAGAAGAATATTGATCTGTTAGTCGATATTAAAGAAACTGAAAATGACGGAAGAAAATATGCTAAATATATTAATTTAAGCCAGAATATTTCTGGCTTATTGAAATGGCGAACATTTATTTTTGCGAGCGGTTCATTCCCGATAGATATGTCTGGATGTAAGATTGATGAAGAAAATCTTATACCACGCATTGGCTGGAAAAACTGGAAGGAATATATGGGTAAAAAGTTACAAAGAAAGCCAACCTTTGCTGATTATACAATTCAACATCCAGTCTATAACGAAAGCACTCAATTTTTCCCTCCGACTTCAAGCATTAAGTATGCGTTGGAAGATGACTGGCTGATTATGAAGGGTAAAAAACATAAGTATGAATTATACTTAGCAAGTGCGGCTGAACTGACAAAAGATAAAAGGTTTTACAGAGAAGATTTTAGCGATGGTGACAAGTATATTGCCGAAAAAGCCAAACATTTTTATGCTTATATAAAAAATCCCGCAATTAAAGGCACGGGAACCCCTGAGACTTGGCTTAAAGCCGGTATTAACCACCACTTGTCACTAGTGGCGCGTCAAGTCGCCAATCTGACCTAAAAAATATTGTCTCTCTTACTTTGGCGCTGAGAGTTTCTTGATCTAAAACGGTTGATAATTTTTCATAAATGCTAGCCCGGGGCTTCGAATAAAACCCGTGAGCTTCGCCAGCTTCCTCCAAAATTCTTAACGCCTCCTCTCTCCATAAAAGTCTTGCGACGGAAACGCCATCCTGACCTTTATTGTTTTCTCCCTCTCGGATCACATTAAAAGTAATTGAGCCGTTCGGATCAGCTTTAGCGACTATGATACCCCACCAGTCGGGTATCATATTTATTGCGTTATATAAATGACTCTTACCAACAACTAAAGTAACTTTGTCGAATACGGCATTAAAAATGTTCATCTGTTCCGGTAACCGTTGCAATGTGTCTTGGTCACTCTTTATTTCGTAACCATGCATGATTCCGTTTACGACAGCAATATCAATTCTCGCAGTACCATGGCTGACACCCAATTCTTCTATGATTCGTAATTTCTTATCTCGCGCGTGAAGTTTTCTTAACGCTTCCCTAAGAGCAGTGCGTATGATCAAATCATTTGTGGGAAGTAGCTTATGAAAATATTTTGATTTCATAAAATTTTTTTCCTATAAATAGATTAGCATAATAGCACAAAATAATCATCCCGTTTTTTATTAAGACATCATTCTTACCCACAACCTGTTAATTCAATTATATATCTATTCTGTTTTATTATCAGCCCATAGCCAAGAGCTCCGTCCAGCCAATAGTATGGCTTGATCCTTCACTCGGCTTTTTATTTATATCCGCACATCACATCTTCAAATTTATATCTTCAGGCTGGCGGATAAAAGACGGAACATATTGCCCGGTAAGACAAGTCAGTAAATACTGATGCGATACTAAAATAAACGACAAACTTTTAGAAAAAATTAAAGGATTCTATCTCGAAGAATATGGAGAATAAATCTCTATAGAAAAAGCCCGTGAGATTTACGAAGAGCTGATTTCTGTAAATAAATCAAAAAGCACCATAGAAAGTTCACTTCTTGAAATCACTCGTTGTTCTCCAATCCGCCATCCGACCCCTCCTGGCATTAATATAGGCCAAGGGATAACCTTAATTCCCCGTTTTCCAGAAAACCTTTCAGCCAGTTCATGTTTTGCCAAAGGAATTCTAAGCTCTTCAAATGCTCGCTTTGTATTTTGTATTAAAGATAATTTTTTATATAATGGCGACTCCACTTCTTTGGCGTAAGAAGAAAGCGTTCGCACCATTTCATAAGAGACAAGAACCCAAATATATGAGTTCCAAGCGTAGATATCAAAGAGCGAGGGGTCATAGCCAGACAATTCTCGCTCGCGCATTCCCCCAAAAATTTTATCTTGGGCATCTAAATCGCAATCCATCCGTGCAAGATGCTGTATGATCGGAATTAAAAAATTTATCTCATTCCAACCGGGCCTTCCAATTGAATGTGAAAGCTTAATCCATTCTTCATATCTCTTTGATTGTGAGTTAGGCATATTGGTTTATTCTATCTTCATATAAAATATGGTCTATAAAAACTATTTTCAAGCGAGTGTCTAATTTCCTAATTTGGAATTAAGAAAGAGGGGAAATATCCACTTAAAGCTCCCAAATCTTCATAAAGTTGAGTGGGGGGCATCCGGTCCCATAAATGCCCAAGAAGTAGTGCCGCCCCGTGGGGAACGGCGAGGAAGAGATGAATTTTTGATGGGTGATTCTCTCGTACGATGTTTCTAATCATATCCCTAACGTTGTAGGCCCACTGACGAGCTTCCCTTTCATTTTTAATAATAGTATTTGCTGTTCCTATAGTGGGGGCAATACAAATATATTTTCCAATATTATTTGAAAAACTCTCTAAATAATATTTAACGTCTTTAGTTGGATCCACGGATAACGCGATACTTATTGCCATTTCATTTTTGTCGGACAACTTTTCATCACAGGTCATTTCAACAGGATATTTTTCAACATCTCCTTTTGAAGACCATGGCAAATTTCCCTGAAAGGATACGATCTCGTCGAAGCCAGCCGTACGCCCAAGTTCGACCCCAACGATAAACCAAGTAGGCAGGCGCATATACCCCCTTACTAGAACTCGTGTTTGTCCTCGAGAACGCATTGATTTTGCGGCATCTTGGATTTCCTTCCTGAATTTCGTGTTCCAAAGAGCAGGGTCTTGAACCACTCGCCGCGTTCGCGGCTCATCGCCATCAAATAGGTCAACCCAATCTAAAGCAACAGTCGCAGCCTCCCATATTAAATCCCGATCTATAGCTTGGATAAGTAAAGAGGTAGCAGGCAACTCCCCTGGTCGAAGGAGATGTTTGATCTCATTTTGGATATCATCCATCGTCAAGCGACGCTTGCCGCTCGTTACCCAACCCCGGACAATGGATTCACCCAGCATAATGGCCTCGTCGTCAAAACGAAAGCCACCTGCATACATGAGCAACTTTGCTTCTTCCCAAAGCTCATCATGAAGGCGTCCGATTTTAAAACTCAAGTGATCCAAAAAATCGAAGAGATCCTCTTCTGTTGTACTTAAATGGGTTATGAGATTCTTCTTTAAACTCTTGGCTGCCCCAGAAGACGCTTGTTTGAGACGCTGGCCAACCATCCCGCTTTTTCCGTCGCGAAGTGCTATAAAGTTATCGTCAGCAGCCGCGGGCCGATTAGTGTAAAAAGAAATACTTATTCCCGTGCCGGAATTCTTGTACCGCTTCCACACATTAAACAGACCCTGAACAATACTGGGACCACCTGTCTTACTCGGTTCCATAAGCCAAGTAACGCATGCGGTCTTTTGTCCGTCAACGGCGGATTTTATCTGAAAAAAATTATGTCGTCCGTCGGCCTTATAGACTGTGACGTCATCGGCATTACCGCCGTCTGGATCTTCTATTCCTATCTCGAGCACACCACTATTCGGAAGACTTGCCCTCAAAACCTGAATCCAACCAATCATGTGCTGATAGGCGTCACCTCGGATTCTTGCTCCACTGGAACTAAGATTATTCATTGGTAAATACCCGCGTTGGCTCAATTCTTTGAGCAACCGAGGCTGCAAGATTATAGGTTATTGGATTGTCGGGAAATGCCTCCAGAAGGAGATTAGGCAAAAATCTCTGCGTTATATCCGAAAACGTGTATCCATATTTCCGCTTTGAATTGGAGCTCATCAAGCCTACCAACTTTTGAACTTCAGGCTCTTTAAGAACGCTATCGAGAGCTTTACAAAGTATGTGCGAGATTTGTTCTGGCGTTGGGCGTTCGAATTTATGGTGTGCAGCTGCTCTACGGAGAACTGCGGGATCCATTGCATTGTGTCGATTAGTACAAAGGACTATTAGTACCGGAACGGGTTGCTGCGTAAAACGATCGATGCCTCGAATAAGCGCGTTCACGCCAGCTTTATCTTCGTGATGCATTTGTTCAAAGTCGCGCGATTCTGCCAATGAATCCGCCTCGTCAATAATGAAAATTACTGCGGACCGAGGCTTCTTGCCGGACGTAAAGCCCCGCTTTGCGAGTTTTTCAACTTCGTCAAACGCACTTGAGATTAAATGCGTCATTTCTCCCACCGCGCCCCTTCCTCGCGTGATCAAACTGAGACGCAGGACCGTTATGTTGATCTTCTCACTACGGGCGATGGGATCCCCGAAGCTATTGGCCAAACTAGTCTTCCCAGTGCCGACATCTCCTGAAAAAAGGATAAGAGGAGGTCTTTTTTGAAAGGATTCGACAGCAGGGAGTGTAGTCTTATGAAATTTTTTACTCCATTCGTTCAGTAAATCAGGATTAAGCAAAAGCCTCCCTTCTTTAAAGAGTATATCCTTCGCGTTATCCAATCCAACGAGTTCCTCAAACTGCCGCTGAGCGTCTGGGTTTGGCAACTCGATTACTTCATCAAAAAGGTTGTTTTGTTCCATGTTTTTATTAAATGTTAATATGGTTTAAAAGTTTGGCGTTGAGTTCCCATACCGTCGGCAGAATAGGCCCGGTCGGTAATCCAATAGCCCAGACCATCTTTAGGCGGTTCCCCTGTGCCGCGTGAAAGCGTAAGTTTACTATAGAACGCTTTCGAATCCTCTGTAGACAGCGAAGAGAATTTACTATTCTGAGAAAGGTACGAGAACCATGTAGCCCCGCTTATATCGACTCGCGCGTACACTCCTCCTGCATGAGAATCGGATAGCAACCCGCTTGTTTCCACTTTGTACTTCATACTTACAACCCTTTGACCGTTTTTTTTGAAGCCATATTCCACGCTGTCTAAAAAACCGTGAACCAAGTACTCCACAAGTTCGCGGTAATAAAGATCAATTTCGCTTTCAGTAGGGTGTCCGTAAAAATTGTTCATGCGACGCAAATCTGCCGCTACTTTGGAGGCGACATATTCAGCTCTGGTGCGCGTAAACGTATTTGTCGTAGTAAATGTGTAGCTCATATGGGTTTATACCTGGAAAGATGGTCCGAACACGGATTGCCAACACTCAACCGCGCGTGCTTTCGTGGTGGCGTAATGCGCTTCTGCAATTGCGTCTCCGGCTTCGGTAGCTGCTTGCACCAGTTTGTCCCGATCGGACACGGAATATTTTTGTGTGATATTATTCTTTGGATTCACGGGGTCGAAAATCTCTATGGCACCCGCGCTCTGAGGGAGAATCTGATCGCGGGAATAGTAGTCTTCAAAAATAATTCTATTCTCAAGGCCGGTCGTCGCTACATATGCAAGAATTTTTTCAAGAGCACTCGGATAGTCCGATAGATCAAGTCCCCGGTCGGCGTGATGAGCAACCAGCAATTCAAGCATAAAGGATTTGCACTTGAAGTTTTCGTCTTCGATTTTCTTTTGCTGTGCCCACCACTTGAGAAGCCGAACTACTTGAGCGAAATGGATGGGCATGTTGTTTTTCCGCTTGCGAATAAATTCCAAGTGAAGCGGGATGCTCGTAAGTAGGCGGTCTCCGGTATATTTGTCTATCAAATAACCAACGTCATTTTTCGCCCCTTCATAAAGAACCGGGACGATATCCACATCAAGCCCACTACCTCGGAATTGGACTATTACGCAATGTGGCTGAGTGTCATCAAACTGATCCGCCTTCATATTAGGGTTGGAATCACGTAGCCGTTGCGCAATCCAAGGAACGAGTTCTTGGTCGTTCACTGGAGCTTCCTCTTTTTTTACATATACCGCGGCATCAAGATCGTTAACGTTCCGCAGTGCCGTTCCCTTGGCTACACTACCTGCGTGTAACATTTTTACAAGCGCGAAGCCAGGATTTTGGACAATATGAACCGCCAATCGATCCAACAGATCACTTACCTGTTTGCGATATTTTTTCGCCGATTCCACTGGAAGATTTACTTTTTCACCGGCAAAAGTTGCAATTTCTGTGTGAGTAATTATTGGCATATTAAATTCTTAATGTTTCTTATCTCTCGGCGGACGAGGATCAGACCCATATCTGCCTTTATCCTGGACCACCCTCTCTTTGTCACGAATAACATGTTCGATCTGGACCTTTTTGCCATATTACCATCCTTTATTAAAAATTCGGAATCGCCGCCACAACGACTCCCTGAATCTGAAAATTATCTGTTAATATAATTGGTTGATGCGTTTTATTTGCTGACTTTGGCTTAAGAATCAGCGTGTCTTTTGTGCGTCGAAGTTCTTTTACCGTCGCCTCATCATCAACGAGAGCAACAACAATATCGCCGTCTTCTGCAATTTGTTGCTGACGCACTAAAACTAAATCTCCGTCATTGATTCCTGCTTCATTCATAGAATCGCCAAACGCTCTCAAGAAAAAATATTTTGAGCCAGGACGGGCAAGATTTACCGATACAGAAATCATACCATCAATATTTTCTTCAGCAAGAATAGGCGATCCGCAGGCAACTGTTCCAACAAGCGGCACTTTAACTGTACGGGCGTTTGAAGAATCTGGTTCCAAGTCCTTAATAAACTGCATTGCTCCATCCAACCGTTTTTTCAAGAATCCTTTATCTATCAAATCGTTAATGATTAATGATGCTGAACGTGGAGATTTATATCCTAAAGCAATCATAAGGTCGCGAACAGATGGAGCTTTGCCATGATGCATCAGTTGATTCCTAATGTATTTCAGCGCGTCCGTATGTTTGGGTTTTAATTTTATATCGTCCATTATACAGAAGCATACACTACGTATAATGCATTTGTCAAGCGCAAATTTCACAAAAAATAGCCCCTGATTAAATTCAGGGGCTAAATAACCGGCCACGCCGGTCAGGTTAATACTCTCAAATCATGGCAATCCAATAAGGTCTCTTAATTGATTAATTTTCGGATACTATTATGCAACCGGACATGCTTTTCCATGATGGAGCTGGGCGGAGTTGATTTGAGACTTTCCGTACAGGCATTGTAAAAACTCCACAAATTGCGGGGCCGGAATTCCTCAAAACTCGGTCTCAGCCATTCGCTTTTCAATACCGTCATTTGCCGGAGACTGACAATGTTGTTGCCGAACAGCATCCCCATCAATTTAAAGGCCTCCATATTATCCATGGGAAGGGATTTGAACGCCTCGGCATCGGCCACGATCTGCTCATAGTTCTTCTGGCTCTTGTAGATGGTAGTGATGGCCGTTTCTTCTAGTTCCGCCCAGACATTCTTGGTATGCTTCTTCATCACGACGATTTCCCCGCTCAGAGCCAGATTATCACAGACGAATACCGTCGCCCCGATGGCCATTCCGATAGCCATGGATCGGTCATAGGAATTACGGAATGCGATAGACAAGCCCAGGTCGGATTTGGCGTTTTTGAACTTCAGAACCGCGAACAACTGGTTTCCCTGCCGAGCAATACCGTAATTTTCGCCGATCAGGACGTAATCTCTTAAAATATCCTGGCTGATGGTTAAGAATTTATCGGCCAGATGGTAATGACTGACCGGAACATAGCTTTCCGTGGGTTCGGGCATGGTAATAAGATCAAGCTGATCTCTCGTTACCAGTTCTCCTCCCCGATGCATCAATATCTCGTTCATTTCTTCTCTCCTTTCTTTGCTGTTTCTTAATTTCTTTAGCTATTATTTGGTTAATCAATACCGTCATTTTCAGGCCGTTCTCCTTGGCCATCCGGTACAGGACAGGAATAAACGCTTCGCTGATTTTAGGGCTGTACATGTATTTTCCCTCCTTTCTGAAAAAGCGGAGCCGCTCGCTTTCGCGATACGGCCCCCAGTTGAATTGTTGATTTGTCGGATTGTTGACCTACTGAAGGGATATCCTTCTTTCCGGGAAACCATCTTGTGCAAGTCTGATTTCATCGTTTCCTCTCCATGCGCCGCAGAGGACTTCGTATTCGCAATCCGCGCACAGAAACGATCTTTTCGGGAAATACACTCCCATTCTGATTCCCTTGAGCACTTCGTTCACCAGATGAAACAGCCAGACATAATCGTCCTGTTTCCTTGGCTTGCACTCCATGATGTTCATCTTTGGTTTTCTTGCCTTCACGAAATTGGTTACCTTGAGCATCCTCGGCTCTTTGCCGAAGACCATGCGGTAGGCATAGCTGTAGATGGTCAATTGCAGCATGTCGTCCAGGCTGTCGAGATTGATGGCCTTGGCGGTGTTTTTGAACTCCGTGATGACGTCGCCGGTCTCAATCAGATCGATGTAACCCTCCAGCGGCACGGACAACGCCTCTTGGGTGTTGGGATTGACCAAGTGTATACGGAAGGGAAACTCCGACTCCGTTACGCCGTTCAACGGCGAATGGTAATAGAGGCTGAGCATTTCCCTTGCCATAAGCATCAGATTCTGCTCGTCCTCTCCTTCCTTGTACCGGATTTCATCCTCGCATTTCTGGCAGAACCAGTCGGCCCGCATGATTTTGTGAAGATGATCAAGAGAGACATCCCGCTTTTGCTTTCTCTGTTTATGGAACCAGTCAAGCGCCGAATGCATCACGCTGCCGAAGACAAGACCCGATGACTTGAATGTCCTGGGGATCTTGTCCACATACTGAAACCGGTACTTGAGACTGCACAGAATATAGAGGGTAATCTGGCTTGAGGAAAGATGATCGATTTCATGCTTGGGCATGACTGTCACCTCCCTTCTGACCGGCCAGTCTCCTTTCAATCTCTTGGCTGGCTTCCTGTTTGGTTACTTTCTTAAGATCGTCCACGCCGAATGCCTTCTTCAGTTCATCGTAGGCCGCTTCGCCTTCGATGCCTTCACCGGCCAGCAGTCGGAATAAATACCTCTTCTGCGCGTCGGTCATGAACTCTTGCGGTCCGCCATTTCCGTTGTTTCCGTTGCCTCCTTTTTTTTCGACTCTCGACTCGGATTTTTTTTGCTGTTCCGGGACTGACTCGTTCTTCACAATCACCCGCAGCTTCAAAAGCAGTTCTCCGGAATCACTCCTGACTTCCAAAATCTTTCTTTCTTCATTGCTCATACTGACTACCTCCTTTTTTAGTTTTTATGGTGCTGCCTTCAGCGTACCTAGGGAGGAAAAACTAAAAAGAAGGGACGAATTGACTGATGGCGCAAACCGATAGCGGACGGTAAAATGTTTATCTTGATGTCAGGATTGCCCGTCTTGGCCTGATTAATCCAAGTGATATGCTCATAGGATGAACATTGACACGGGCAGTGAAAACTCGATCACCCCTTTTGCGGTTACCAATTTCCGGGACGTCAAAAGATGTTTCGGCATCAAGGATAAAAACCGTTCCGGCCATATGTACATTCTGGGAAAGACGGGCACGGGCAAATCCACCCTGATCCACAACATGGCCGCATCGGACATCAGACGGGGCCACGGCATGGCTTTGATCGATCCTCACGGCGATCTTGCTGAGACAGTCTTGGCTGTGATCCCTAAAAAAAGGCTTAAGTATGTTATTTTTTTCAATCCCGCCGATCTGGATTATCCGATTGCTTTCAATCCTCTGGAAGATGTGGAACCGGACAAGCGTCACCTAGTGGTTTCCGGCCTTATCTCGGTTTTCAAAAAGATTTGGCCGGACTTCTGGGGACCGCGTATGGAGCATATCTTGAGAAACGCGATCTTCACTCTTTTGGAACTGCCAGACAGCACGCTTCTGGACATACCCCCGATCCTTACGGATAAGATTTTCCGGGAAAGGGCGATAAGCCGGTTATCGAATAATGTTGTGAGGAGATTCTGGCTACAGGAGTTCGACAAATACAGCGCATGGCTGCGTTCCGAAGCTACGGCTCCGGTACTGAACAAGGTCGGCCAGTTTCTGGCGACACCGCTTATCCGCAATATCGTAGGCCAGCCCAAAAGCGCCTTCAATCTCCGGCAGGTTATGGATGAAGGGAAAATCCTTATTGTAGACTTGGCCAAGGGCAGGATCGGCGATGATAACTGCTCGCTCTTGGGATCGCTGCTGGTCACCAAGCTGCAACTCGCGGCGCTCAGCAGGGCGGACATGCCGGAAGAAAAAAGAAAGCCGTTTCATTTGTACGTCGATGAAATGCACAGTTTTCTGACAATGAGCTTTACCGATATTCTCTCTGAAGCGCGCAAATACAAACTCTACATGGTCATGAGCCATCAGTATCTTGATCAGCTAGACGAAAGAATGAGGGCGGCAGTCTTCGGAAACGTAGGAACGCTCATTTCTTTCCGGGTGGGCGCGATAGACGCGGAACATCTCGCAAGGGAATTTTATCCCACGTTCAACGAGACTGATCTGGTCAATATTCCCAATCACCATATCTACCTCAAGATGATGATCGACGGGCATACTTCCAAGGCGTTCAGCGCTTCAACCTTGCCGCCGCGAAAATCCGACTTTTCTTATCGTAAAAAGATCGTCGTATCATCGAGGGAGAAATACGGGACGCGGAGAGATGACGTGGAAAAACACACCAAGCAACATGATATGGAAACTATTGCTGCCTCGATTAATAAGCAGCGGACGCTCTTTTGAGGATATTCATGTCCTGACATCGCTTGGCAAACGCCCTTAGCTGAGATCTTAGCGAAGTTATTAAAGGATGATTTCTAAAAGTCTTGGTGAAATAAATTACGGTTCAATAAATTCATTTACTCGTGAAGTCGGATTTATTAACGAATTGTCGAAGCCTTTGATCATGTGGTCTTTATTATTTTTTCTAAAGACGTGCCTACGTACTGGCATTTCCAGTCGGCGCAAATTCTGAATCCGTCGTGTAGATGCAACCCCATTTTTCTTACAACTGACGGAAACACAGTTTCTATAATGGTGGACGCCACATTCAAGGCAAGAGAAGCTTCTTTCTCGGAGGCGACTTGAGCGGTGTGCACTATTGAGTTCCTTTTTATTTGGATACTTTTGATCTCGTCCCAAATGTTTCTCTCCGAACCAAGCCTTTTGTAAGATAAGAGATCTACTCCACCATGCTCCCGAAGGATTTGCAGGAGTAAATCCTTATATCGATCCATGCTATGATGACCCATCACCAAATCGGTTACCAATGACGCAATCGATTCAGCGTGGACTAGGCCATGAACAATCGGCTTCAGTAGCGTTTCTTTTAGTGCAACTTCCGTGGAAATGGCTGAAAAAATAAAAGCACCGGTTATACTCGCTTTCATCAACTTCTGAGCTTCAATAAGAGCGTCAAATGCTGGCTTTGCTAATAGACAGTTTTCACGATAATAAGATTGTAAAAGTTCTGCCGTAAACTCGTTAATTGCCTGCTCTTTGTGCTCTTCATAGAGTCGATCCATGAACTCTTCATATTCGGCTTCATCTGGGGTCATAGACATTATTCACCTCTTGCATATAACTCTGCATCACTGGTTGCAATAAAGTGCCAGTGTAGTTGTAATCTGTTTATATGACGTTGTGCACTACTCAAGCTTTTCTATTTGTCCAAAAAAGGCCTAGCATCGAAACACCCGTCATTTTCTGAAAAACTCCTTCATCAATGAACTTAGAACAATTGCAAAGATGATAAGAAGTATGACATTTTGAACACTCTGAATTTCGAACCAAAAAAGCGGAGGCTACTTTTACCTTACTTAAAGTAATTGCTTCAAAAAGATCTTTATCCTCCTTTGAAATCATTAAGTCGCCAAACAAGGAACCAGTACCTTCGTCATATTTTACCCGGCATTCATTATCTTTTAGAAACCTGCGTTCAAAAATTAGCATACCATCTTTCTTTAGCAAATCATGTAACGGTGGTGAATCAATAGATTGTTTAAAACTTTTATCAATAAAATTTGCCGCATCTTCAGCCCATTTGCCTATATGATCTTCAGAAATAGGCAGAACAGCTTCTTTGCTCTCGAACCATTTCACTAGATCATTGACATGACCTGCAAATGAAAAATATACATCTTTGGTATTATATTCGATGCTAATAGTAAAAGATATTACTCTATTGTCCCCACGACTTGCCCACGCTTTGCATAATGACAAAAAGGAACTTTGAGAAGCCATGGCCATTTCGACACTTTTCTTCCCTGAATGATGAACACGAGGAAAATTTAAAAGCATATCTTCGAATGCTATTAAAATTGCATCGTTTGGTAAATTGACACTGAAGCCATCACGTTTAAGAAGTTTAGCTAGTTCAATTGAATCATATTCGAGAAAACTGGAACGTCCTTCGCTACTATTTATGAAGTCTGTTGGAATGAAAGATATTGGATGTTCCGAAGGGCTTGTCTTTTCATCATAAGAAATAGAAATTCGAATGCCATCGCCTGACTCCATGTTGCAGGGAATGAATTTTGATAAAGGAGATGAATATGTCGTGGATACTAGTTCTTGAGGAGTATTAAATTCATTCTCTTCTTCACCACCTAAATACTCGCCAACCAGACGATTATCTCGAAAATAATCATTTAATAATTGCTTCCAGACAGAAATGTTAATTTCGCCGTCAATTCGCCATAATTTACAATAGCAACTTTTTTTGCCACTCTTTGAAATATCTGTTGCCAGTCTTTCTAACATAGATGCTTCATCATATAGTCTTATTGCTCCATCCAGATGATTCGGTATAAATTTTATTGGAT
>Ga0181520_10006296_pt1 | contig 18249 bp, 12 predicted proteins | sample PEATcosm2014_Bin_29_FD_132451 | JGI IMG/M metagenome (GOLD analysis project Ga0181520, IMG submission 132451) | Peatland microbial communities from MTU Mesocosm Facility, Houghton, MI, USA - PEATcosm2014_Bin02_30_metaG | ecosystem: Environmental > Terrestrial > Soil > Wetlands > Peat | place...
CCGGGCGCCGCCCGCAGTGCAATAGCTGTCGGTGTGCGAGACCAGCCAGGGCATTGGCTGCTTCCCCGGTCCCTTGCCGGGCCAGATGTCCGAGGGGGAAGCGGTGCGCCCGCCACAGTTCTGGTGAAACCAGGCTTGGGCGCGCTGACCGCGGAACCAGAGCGTCTCTCCGGCCGTGGCCAGCGTGGCGGCGTGAGCAGCCGATCGCCGCTCCGAGTTGCCCGCCCAGTGAAGCAATTGGCAGTGAGTTGAGTCGCACAGATCGTATGCGGCGTGGCCGTGCGCCAGGTGCAGGGCAAAAGTTCGAACCACGATGGCCAGCGCCTTCAGCGATTCGGGGCTGTCTGTACTCCCGCTCTCGCTGGCTACCACCCGTTCCACATAGGTTTCCACGGGAAGCGTGATCGCCAAAATCAACTCCCCTGATCGGGCGGTCATGTGGAGGGGATAGCTCAGGAGGAGACTCTCGCCGTGCGCCTCCAAGGTAGCCGTTCCTGAGAGCCAGAGGTCCCCTGCCTCACGCCCGCCGAACTGCAGCCGGTTGTCCACGGTGCGAATCCGGGTTGGCCCGGTAATCGGAGTCGGCGCACAACTCTCGCACATTCGTAGCGCGGCCTCTCTGCCGGGTGCGGGTAAAACCGCGATCGCCTTGTCGTGCCACAGTGTCCAGAGGCCGGCCCGCAAGGTGTTGGCCAGGTGTGCATCCGGCCGCTGGTGAGCCGTCTGCGCGAGGGCCGGGGCCATGCACACCAGGACGAGCATCGCCTGACGGAAGAGCTGGCTGGAGGCTTGCGCGAAGGCCTTCATGGGCGCCTCAGGGGGGAGTGGGCCAGCAACTCCGCGGCTACGCGGGCTGCATCGGAACCGTGCCCGGCAGGCAGGTAGACGACGATCGCCGCCAGCGGCGCATTGGAAGGGGCGAGGCCGATAAACCAGCCGTGGGTCTGGCCTCCGGTTGCCGCGCTGGCGGTGCCGGTTTTTCCTGCCACGGGCACTCCGCCCAGACTGGCCGCCCCCGCCATGCCAAAACTCGCCGAATCCTCCAGGCCCGCACGGACGGTCAGTGCTGCCGCGGAGTCCGGATGGGCGGCAAGCTGCACCGCCAGCCAACGGTAGCCCAGGGCAAGCTCCAACGGTGTCACGCGCACCCCATCCACCCCGAGCACTGCGAGCCGATTCTGGCCGATTGTCTGCGGGTCGCGAAACTCAGCAGCGGCTTCGCCGTTCGCCAAGCCCGTTTGGCCCAGTAGCCCGGTCGGAGCGAGCAGGCGGCGCAATTCACCGGGCTTCAGGGTCTCTGCCACGGTTGCAAAGTAGGTATTGCACGACCAGGCAAGGGCTTGCCGAGCATCCATCGGTTCAGCCATCGGATGGGAGCAATTGAGCGAGTGGCCGTCAATCGACAGCTTGCGACTGCAGAAAAGGCGTCGCGTGGGGTCCCAGCGCCCAGTGCTAATCAACCCATAGAGCACCAGCGGCTTGATGGCCGAGCCGGGATTGGCCAGCGTATGGGCAGCTTCGTCAAGATGCTTTGCCGACAGAAGACGGCCATCGCCGATATCCAAAACAACGATGCGCGCTTGCGGCGCCATGCGAGCTGCAGCCGCAACCGCGGACTGCCAGCCTTGCGGCGGCAGGTTGCGGGCGGCACCGCCGGACTGCGCCAGGCAAGCAAGCGCACCCCAGAGCGCTGCCCCACAGACCGCGAATCGCCTCACCGTTTGCACATCACGAGTATCCAACATTGGCGCCGGCATGGGGAGCCGATCCTGGTTTGCGCGCCGATCGGCGGATGCGGCATCCTGTCGGGCGTCTGCCGCATCCAACTACAGCGCCCCTGGATTCTCTGCCCCCGGCGCCAGGCAATCGAATCTTCAACAAACGGATCTCCGATCCCCAAAGGAGGAAGAATGGCAAGCAAGGCAAGTGCGGTTTGGACAGGTTCACTGAAGGAAGGTAACGGTAAGATTTCGACGGCGACAGGCGTCCTGAGCGAGGCGAACTACTCCTTCGCTACCCGCTTTGAAGGCGCGGATAGCGGCACCACCCCCGAGGAACTGATCGCCGCGGCTCATGCCAGCTGTTTCTCCATGGCCCTGGGCGCGCAGTTGGGCGGAGCCGGCCTCACCCCGGAAAAGATCGAGACTCAGGCGGCGGTCACTCTGGCCAAAGTAGATGGCGGCTTCGCCATTACCAAAATCACGCTGACCACGACTGCCAGCGTTCCCGGCGCGAGCAAAGAGATTTTTGACACGGCCGCAGCCGCCGCCAAAGCTGGATGCCCGATCTCCAAGCTCTTTGCCAACAATACCGAAATCCTGCTCGACGCCACGCTGGTATAAGTCAGGCGCATGCCGGAATTGGCGTAATATACGGTCCCAAGCCACTTCGGAGTGGGGGGATGTTCTCCTGTGGAGCACCCCCGATTCCTTCCTTCGGACTCTGCGGCAAACGCCTGGGGCCGAGGATCTCGACCGCCGTTGGCTTTCAATTCACTTAGAATTGCCTAAATTGACCTTCATCAAAGGGCAACAGCGCTGCATGCAAGTGCGATCTTGCATTGAGTGGCGGGTGGCCGCAACTAGCACCTTTGAGGGATCGGAATTGCCGGCAGGCACCGTTTATTATTAAGTAATTATCCCGATAATTGGTGCATCCGTTGCCGGCAATCTTCGTAAACATTTTTGTATTAGGCCTTCTGGTCTTTCTGTTTGGGGTCGTCTTCTGGGCTCGTCCGGACGACAGGCTGCGCTGTTGGATTGCAGGATGGCTGTGCGTATTGGCTCACTTTGCCGCTGCGTCGTTCAACCCCGACAACCCAAAATGGATCGGTATCCGCGACTGCGTCAGTGTGGATACGCTGGCCCTTGCGGGCATCTTCCTGGCTGTTTCCACCCATATCCTCACTAAGCGCCGCCATGCCAGCACGCTCACTGGTGTTCTCCTGATAGCCACCACGCTGGTCTGCCTCAACTTTGCGGTCATCGGGCCCAGGAGCGTTTGGCTTCTCTCCATCCTGGTTCTGGCGCGGCAGGCCACTGCTGTTCTCGCCACCTGCCGAGTACTGGCGGGACGCTGGCGGGTGGCGTCCATTGTGCTTTGCGTTTGCTTTTTTTCGAGTGCGTGGATGCTCTACGGCGCACTGCACGCGCGCCCGGAGATCGTCACCTGCGCGATTCTGGCCGAGATCTACCTGGTGACGTCAATCGAGTTCTGGTACTGCGAGTGGCAGCGGACAGTTGCTCTGAAGGTCATTGTGCTCGGGCTGGCCGCCTGGGCAGCCGTCTTTCCCGTGTTGTTTCTCATGCACCATTTCTTGAACCAAGGCGGCGTCAGCTTGGAGATGTGGAGCATTCCCAAGTTCTGCGTTGCCGTGGGCATGATCTTGATGGTGTTTGAGGAGGATACCCGCGCGGCCCGCTCGTTGACCGAGGAATACCGTCTGCTTTTTGAAACCAATCCCCACCCTCTTTGGGTCATTGATAGCGCGACCCAAAAGTTCCTCAGGGTGAACCAGGCAGCGCTCGATGCCCATGGATACTCCCGCGAAGAATTCCTGGCCCTGCGCCTGGCCGACGTTTTGGAACCCGGCGAGGTGCCGCTGTCACTGCGCGAGAGCGGCGACTCCAACCGCGCTTTGAGGCAGGTCTCGCGCCACCTCCGCAAGGACGGCAGCGTCCTGCCCATGGATATCACTCCGCACAACATCGTCTTCCAGGGCAAACCGTGCCGCTTCGTGCTGGGGATCGACGTAACCGAACGGCAAGAGTTGGAGCGGCAGTTGGTTCGGCAAGCGCAACATGACGCTCTCACCGGCCTTCCCAATCGCATCCTGTTTCAGGGAAAGTGGGCAGAGGCCGTCTGCGACGCCTGCAATGGGCGCAACAAGTTGGCCATTCTCTGCCTCGACATCCACCGCTTCAAGCGCATCAACGACATCTACGGCGTTCAAATCGGGGACGAGTGCCTTAAGCATGTGGCCGCCGTGCTGCTCTCTCGCGCCCGGTCCAAGGATATCGTCGCCCGCACCGGCGACGAGGAATTCGCCATGGCGCTGAGCGGAATCACAAGCGCGGCCAGTGTCGAGCAGGCGGCCAGCGAGTTGCGGGAGATTCTGGCCGAACCACTCCTCATCCAAGGCTACAAGGTCCAGCTCAACTTCAGCATGGGCTTGGCGGTTTGCCCCGACGACGGAAATGATGCCATGGCGCTGTGGCGGGGTGCGGAGAGCGCGCTGCGCCAGGCGCAAGCCGCCGGAGGCGCCCAAACCGTTTGGCTTTCGCCGGAACTCAATCGCGCTGCCGAGCGGCAGATCGAGCTCGAAGCTTATATGCGAGTGCAACTGGAGGAGGGCGGCTTCTATCTGGCGTACCAGCCGTTCTACTCCTTTGACGGCTCCGTTCTCGGGCTTGAGGCACTTCTACGGCTCGACCACCCCAAGCGGGGAGCAATCAGTCCGGCCGAGTTCATACCCATCGCGGAGGAATCAGGCCTCATCGTTCCACTCGGTCAATGGGTGCTCGAGGAAGTCTGCCGCCAGCTCAACGCCTGGAAAGAACAGGGCATGCGCCTGGTGCCCACCTCGGTAAACGTATCCGGGATGCAACTGATGCGCGTCGACTTCCCCGCTCGGGTAATCGAAACGATCAAGCGTTTCGCCATCGATCCGCAATGGATCCATCTGGAAGTCACCGAGACCGTCGCCATGCGCAACCTGGCAGAAGTTTCCGAGAGGATGGCCAGCCTGACCTCCCGGCGCATTGGCTTCTCCATCGACGATTTCGGCACTGGGCACTCCTCGTTGGGCCGCCTGCATCAGTTGCCCATCTCGGTGCTCAAGATCGATCAGTCGTTTATAGCCCAGCTCAGCGGGCAGAAAGGCACATACTCTATCGTTCAGGCCATCATCTCCATGGCCCATGCGCTGGGCCACCGCCTGATTGCCGAAGGGGTAGAGACAGAGAGCCAGCTGGCTAGCCTGCGCGAGTTGCAATGCGACCTGCTCCAGGGCTTCCTGCTCTCTCGTCCAGTGCAGCCAGATCAGATTCCGGCGCTCGTCGCCACCCGGCACGAAGCCTTTTCAAACATCCCGGAAACCGGAGATGCAAGTATGTTGCTGCCGTTCGATGGGGAGATGGCTTTCGCTGCCGACGCCGAACCGGAGTTGGCTTAGAACTGCTGGCAGCGAAGAGTATTATTTGACACAAGACGCGGCATTTGCGAAACTCAGAGTTACTGCCAGTTCAGCAAAAACCGCTGAACTTGTCTTGTGCCGAAGTGGCGGAATTGGCAGACGCGCGTGGTTCAGGTCCACGTACTCGCAAGGGTGTGGGGGTTCGAGTCCCTTCTTCGGCACCAATCTTATAAAATCAGCTATTTATCGCGCTTCCGGCGTTGGAATACAACCTTGTAGAGCCCCTTACTCACTCCGCTTGAACTGACCTCAGCCAAACCAAACGAAATCTCATCGGTGTCCTCGCGCAATCGAGGAGCCCATTCGGGTTCGCCTGTAGCGGCTTCACATTGTAAAACGCCGGGAATGCAGATCACAGCGGCAGAATCCCGATATTTGCTACGCTTGGATATGTTGACCATTTCTAGCGGAAGCCAATCGCTGGCGCCCAGCTCGCGCGAGATTCCTTTTAACTACACCTCAGCCGACGACCGCCAAGCCATTGCTTTCCTGCTCGGCGCCGAGGCCGTGCGGGTTGTGGACGAGTTGCGCGGCACTCGCGTTACGGGCCGTTCCGCCCGCCGCCTCATGCGCATCCTGGGCGACGTTCTGGTTCACCGCCGCAATCCCTATCTTTTTGAGGAGTTGGTGGACTCCGCTCCGCGCAAGCGGCGTTTTTTTGAGACCACCGCCAAGGACCTTGACGCCCTCACTGCGGGAGCAAACGGAGATGCGCGCGTACTCGACATGCTGGCCAGATGCCGTGACCTCATCGCCGAGTTTCGCGGCGACATCGAGGGCGCTCCTGGCTTGCGCAGCCGCATCAAGCGCGAACTCGGCTCCATCATCGGCGGCAGCAACGTTCTATTCGATCCTTTCTCGCTTGTCTCTCACGCCACCGACGCCACGGATTGGCGCTTGCATCTGCCTCTCGCCGTGGTCACTCCAGCCGAGGAAGCGCACGTAGCGCCGCTTTTGGCCGCCATTGCGGCACTCGGTCTCAATGCCATTCCGCGCGGGGCCGGCACTGGCCTCTCCGGCGGCGCGGTGCCGCTGCGCTCGAACTGCGTTGTGGTCAATACCGAGAAGCTCAACCGCATTCGCGGCATCGGCCAGCGCGACTTTCAACTCGCGGACGGGCGTGTGGTTGCCTCCCACGTAATGGAAGTGGAAGCGGGCGTCATCACCGAAACCGCCATGGAACAGGCCGGTGAGCGCGGCTTGGTGTTTGCCACCGACCCTACCAGCGCCTGGGCCAGCACCATTGGCGGAAACATCTCAGAAAACGCCGGCGGCAAGCTCGCCGTACGCTGGGGAACCTGTATCGACAACCTGCTGGGATGGCAGATGGCCATGCCCAACGGCCAAGTCTGGATCGTGCGCCGCACCAACCACCAGTTGCGCAAGATCCTGCCTCAGGACCTGGTGACCTTCGAGGTGGTGGACGAACAGGGTGCGGCGGTCAAGCAGATTGAATTGCGGGGCACAGAGATTCGCAAGAACGGGCTGTGGAAGGACATCACCAACAAGGCGCTGGGCGGTTTACCGGGAATGCAGAAAGAGGGCACCGACGGCGTGATCACCTCGGCCACTTTTGTGCTCTATCCCGCCTACCAGGCCAAGCAGACTCTATGCCTGGAGTTCTTCGGGCCGGATTTCGACGAGGCGAGCCGCGTGATTGTCGAGCTGTCGCGCGCCTTCCCTTTTCCCGCCGACGGGCAGGAAGCTTTGCTGGCGCTCGAGCACTTCGACGACGAATACATCCGCGCCATCGGCTACAAGGTGAAAGCGGCCCGCGCGCAGACTCCCAAGGCGGTCTTGCTCATCGACGTGGCAGGCGACACCGCGGAGCAGGCCGGCCGTGGCGTGGAACGGATTCGCGCCCTGCTGGCGCAGCACCCCAACACCCTGATGTTTGTCGCCCGCGACGGTGCCGAGGCCAAGCGCTTCTGGGCCGACCGCAAGAAGCTGGGCGCCATTGCCCGCCGCACCAACGCCTTCAAGATGAACGAGGACATCGTTCTTCCCCTGGATGCGCTGGCGGAATTCGCCCATTTTGTCGACGGCGTCAACATCGAGGAAGAGCGCTACTCGCAGACCTACTTTGCCCGCCGCGCCGAAGAGATTCTCTCGCTGCCCGTGGAAGGCGAGGACGAGGAGCAGTTCGCCGTCCAGCTCCCCGCGAGGCGCGAACTCTGCGCGAACTTCCGTGCGCAGGTGGAGAGCCTGGACGCCAAGACGTTGCGCTCGCTCACCGCTTACCAGGAATTCCACCAGGATCTGGAAAGCCTGATGCGCGGATACCCCGCGGTGCTGGAGGCTCTGGAACGCGCCCACCAGGACGTGCGCAAAAGCCGAATCGTGCTGGCCACGCACATGCACGCCGGCGACGGCAACGTGCACGTCAACGTACCCGTGCTCTCGAACGACCGGGCCATGCTGAAGCGCGCCGACCATCGCATCGACGAAGTCATGGCCAGAGTAGTTGCGCTGGGCGGCGTGGTCTCCGGCGAGCACGGCATCGGCGTCACCAAGCTCAAGTACATCGAGCCCGAGCGCATCGCCGAGCTGACGGCGTATCGCCGCGAGATCGACCCCGGCGGCTTGATGAATCCCGGCAAGCTGGAGGACTACGAGGCGCTCGGCCATATCTTTACGCCCTCGTTCAACCTGCTCGAACTTGAAGCCCGCATCCTCCAGCACGGCCAGTTGGAAGAGCTTTCGCGCAGCATCGCGCATTGTGTGCGCTGCGGCAAATGCAAGCCGAATTGCTGTGTCTTCCATCCCGCGCGCGGCATGTTCTTTCATCCGCGCAATAAGAACCTGGCCATCGGGTCGCTGATCGAGGCTCTGCTCTACGACGCGCAGCGCAAGCTCTCCACCAACTTCGAGCTGCTGACGTGGCTCGAAGAAGTGGCCGACCATTGCACCATCTGCCACAAGTGCATGCCCGTTTGTCCAGTCGATATCGACACCGGCGAGGTCTCGGTGCTGGAGCGGGAGATCCTCTCCGGCTGGGGCTACAAGCACACGCCCATCGCTACCAAGCTCACCTTGCGCTATTTGGACAGCCACTCGCCAGCCTTCAACAAGCTCTTCCGCGCCTCGGTGATTCAGTTGGGCGGTACGGCGCAGCGCGTAGCCAGCAAGATGCTCGCTCCGTTCCAGGGTGCGGGTGCGACGGCCAACTTCTATCCGCTGCAAATGCTGCGCTCCTCGCTGCCCGCTTATCCCGGCAAGACGCTGCGCGACGTGCTGCCCCACTGCGAGCCCGATCAGGCGCTGGTCTTCGAGCCGGCAACAGTTGCAGGGGCGGAACAGAAGACGGTCTTCTACTTCCCAGGGTGCGGGTCGGAACGGCTCTTCTCCGACATCTCCATGGCCACGATTCACTTGCTGCTGGAAACGGGCACGCGCGTGGTTCTGCCGCCACCGTTTCTCTGCTGCGGATTCCCGGCCCACGTGAACGCCAAGACCGCCCAGCACTCGCGCACCGTGCTGCGCGATTCGATCCTGTTTGCGCAGATGAAGGAGATGTTCTCGTATCTCGATTTCGACGCCTGCGTGGTGACTTGCGGAACCTGCAAGGAAGGCCTGGTGGGCATGGAGATTCCCAAGCTCTTCGGACGCATTGTCGATGCGGGCGCGTACCTGCTGGAGCGCGGCCTCAAGCTCAAGGGCGAAGGCAAGTACCTCTACCATGCGCCTTGCCACGACTCGCTGGACGGCAAAGCGGCCGTGGTGCTGAAGAAGATCGGCGGATTCGACAGCGTCACCACGGTGCCGCACTGCTGTTCCGAGGCGGGAACGCTTTCGCTCTCGCGTCCGGCCATTACCGACTCCATGCTGCACCGCAAGCGGGAGCAGATTGCCGAGCAGATGCCGGATACCAACGGCACGATCCTGACCAATTGCCCGTCCTGCTTGCAGGGCCTTGGCCGCAGCCGGGATCTTGGCGTCAAGCCGGTGCATATCGCCGTGGCGCTGGCGGAAAAGCACTCCGGCCCCGCATGGATGGAGAAGTTCGTGATTCAGGCCGCCGGAGCTGCCGCCATCAGTTTCTAGGCGGCTCTCCACTTCGTGTTGAGGGGAGAATGGAACGGGACGGAGGGAGCAGGGGACTTCAGTCCCCTGAATAGGCGATCAAAGCCCGCGGGCTTCAGCCCCGGGCCTGAAGGCCAGTTCAACCCGCGTCGGTTTCGTGGGGCTGAAGCCCCACGCTCCCTCCGTTCATACCGCGCTATGCCACTGAGGGAGATGCTCCCAGGCATCTCCCCTCGCAACCAAGCGCTGTGCCCCATTCATCGCGGCTTTATCGCGATGAGTGGGCGCCGAAGTCTTGCCGTCCACTCCGATTCAATTTCAACTGTTCCGCGAACGCCGGTCGCGTAATGGTTGAAACTGCTCCATGGGTAGTCGCCGGGAGACGCAACCAATCCCCGCTTCACCGGATTCCGGTGAATGTAGCGTATGACCTCGGATCGCTCAGCCTCGCCACGAACGCTGCTGTCAAAGCAGCGTTCCAGCCAAAAACTCTCGCGCTGGCCTCTCAGTCTGCGCGAAGTCATCTGCTTGACGGCTTTGAGAAACTGGGCCAGAAGGATCGACGGGGGCTCGTTGATGAGCAAATGGACATGCTCGGGCATCAGGACGTAGGCGTAGATCCTTGCCTCATGTCGCGCACGAGTCAGATCTAGTACGGCCTCGAAGGTCTCCTTGGCGCCGGGCTCATCAAGGAGAGGGAGACGGTGAAAGCAACTGAAGGTGATGAAGTGGAGAGCTTCAGCCTTCTGGAACCGCTTTAGACCGTACGGCATGGATCGATCCTATTCGCGGTAATATCTTAACCCAACGCCCGCTCATCGCGATAAAGCCGCGATGAACGGGGCACAACCTCTCAAAGCTCACTGTGGCTCTTTTGGCTGATGAGCGGGATCCCTGCCTTGCAGAGAATTACCCTCTCCTGGCGCACACTGGCAGATAGGGAGAGATGGGTGCGACGCCCCGCAACAGGCTGAACGGTCGTGCGCAACATCGTGTACCCCACCCCCCTCCCCCCTGAAGTCGGATCTGCGCGACACGGCGCGCTTCGGTAAGTCACGCATCATTAACAGCTTATGAAGTGCTCTTGCCCGCGGGCCGGTAAGAATACCCGCGCTTTCGGGTCACATATGAGCCGCTTTTGGTGCGTTTCGCGCACGTTTTGGTCAATATCAGGGCGCTTTTTGCCACTTCAGGGCGACACAATGGGCGTCCTTCGGCTCCGTGCAGGGCGTCGCGGCTACCTTGACGCGCGGGAGCCTGCCACTTCGAAGAGGCTTGCCACTACGTAATCCAGCATCGCCTCCGTCAATCCCGGAAAAACGCCGAGCCAGAAGACGTTTTCGGTGACAAAGTCCGAGTTAGGTAAGTCGCCGGCGACGCGCTTTTCGATGGCGCGATAGGCAGGTTGCCGCAGCAGGTTGCCGCCGAACAGGAGCCTGGTCCCGATCTTGCGCGCGTTCAGAAAACGAAGAACGGTGTCTCTGCGAAGGCCCGACTCCGGCTTCACCGCCAGGGGAAATCCGAACCAGCTGGGGTCGGAGCCTGGCGTGGCCTGCGGCAGCAGAAGCACGTCGGAGAGTGGTTCCAGCCTTTCGGCGAGATGGGCGAAGTTCCGCTTGCGCGCGGCGATGAAGCCTTCGAGCTTCTCCAGCTGCGCTACGCCGGCCGCGGCCTGCATCTCGGTAACCTTGAGGTTGTAGCCGAGGTGCGAGTAGGTGTACTTGTGATCGTATCCCTGAGGCAGGGCGCCGAGTTGCCATTCGAACCGCTTGCCGCAGGTGTTGTCCTTGCCGGTGGCGCACCAACAGTCGCGGCCCCAGTCGCGGAAGGACTCGATCAGCTTGGTGAGTTGCGGCGAGTTCGTTGCCACGCAGCCGCCCTCGCCCATGGTGATGTGGTGCGCGGGATAGAAGCTGAAGGTGGCCAGATCGCCGAATGTGCCCACGCGCCGGCCGCCGAAGGCTGAGCCGAGCGCATCGCAGCAATCCTCGATCAGCCACAGGTTATGCTTGCGCGCAAAGGCGGCCACCGCCGCGGCGTTGAATGGATTGCCCAGCGTGTGCGCGAAGATCATAGCCTTGGTGCGCGGCCCGAGCGCCTTCTCTAACTGCGAGACGTCTACGTTGTAGGTTCCCAGTTCGACATCCACAAAGACCGGGACGAGGCGATTCTGCACGACAGGGTTGACGGTTGTGGGGAAGCCCGCGGCCACGGTGATGACTTCGTCGCCGGGCTTGAGCTGCCGAGCGCCGAGCGCCGGCGAGGTGAGCACCGAGACGGCCACCAGATTTGCCGAGGAGCCGGAGTTGACCAGGCGCGTGTCGCGCACTCCCAGGTACTTGGCGAACTTGAACTCGAAGAGATCGGCAAAGCGGCCGGCGGTGAGCCAGAAGTCCAGCCCCGATTCGATCACCGCGAACATGTCGCGATCGTCGAAGACCCGGCCGGCAACGGGAACAGCCGACTCGCCGGGCACGAAGGGCATGGCGGCGTGCGCCTCGCGGTAGTATTCGGCGGTGAGCTCGCGAATGGCCTCGCGAATCTCGTTTTGCCGGTCGAGGCTCACACGCGCACCTCGCCTCGGGCAGGGAGAGGTGCGATGTCAATGGGCACAGGCGGCGGATATTGTTCAATCTGGGCGTCGGTAAACTTCCGCATATCCAAGCCTTGCAGCCTGGCCTGATACCAGGCAACGGTCATCGCCAATGCGTCTTTGATGCGAATTTGCGAGTGCCAGCCCAAGCGGTCCGCCGCCTTTGAACTGTCGAGCCGAAGGGTTTGCCCCTCGTGCAATTGCCCGCCCGCCCCAAGTTCCCAGCGCGCGCCATGGCCCCACTGCCGGGCTAATTCGTTTACGATCCACTCCACCGGCCGCGCATCGTGTTGGTCGGGGCCGAAGTTCCAGGCCTCGCCAAAAGCTGGTCCGTCCTCGAAGAGCAACTCGGCGATGGTCAGATAGCCGCGCAGGGGTTCCAGCACATGCTGCCAGGGACGAACGGCAAGGGGATTGCGAATCTGCACCGAACGGTCCGCCAGGAATGCGCGGATTGCGTCCGGCACCAACCTGTCGAGAGCCCAGTCGCCGCCGCCGATCACGTTGCCGGCGCGAACCGTGGCGATTGCAACACCGTGGAGGCGATAGACAGAAGGGTTGAAAAAGGAGTCGCGGTAGGCGGAAACCACCAGCTCCGCACAGGCTTTGCTATTGCTGTAGGGATCGTATCCGCCCAGCCGGTCTACCTCGCGGTAGGCCCTCCCCCACTCCCGGTTCTCGTAGCACTTGTCGGTCGTCACCACTACAATGGCCCGCACGCTGGCGCAGCCCCGAGCCGCTTCCAGCAGATTCGCGGTTCCCATGACATTGATTGTGTAAGTGCCGATTGGGTCCAGATAGGAACTGCGTACAAGCGGCTGTGCGGCGAGATGAAAGACAATCTCCGGGCGATGTTCGGCAAAAGTCTGCTTCAGCAGCGCGAGGTCGCGAATGTCGCCGATCACCGAACGCATTCCGCTGCCCACCCTGGCGTCCCGGTAAACGCTGACCTCAGCCGGCTCAAGGGCGAAACCGCATAACTCCGCGCCGCATTGCTGAAGCCAAAGCGCCAGCCAGCTCCCTTTGAAGCCTGTATGCCCAGTCAAGAGCACGCGCTTCCCGGCCCAGTTCATTCCCACACCTTCCACGGGGCAGTACCGCTATTCCAAAGCGCCTCAAGGACCGCCTTGTCGTGAACGGTGTCCATTGGCTGCCAGAATCCGTGATGTTTGTATGCCGCCACGTTGCCTTCGCGAGCAATGGCCTCCATCGGTGCCTGCTCCCAGACCGTTGTGTCGTCTTTCAGGTATGCGCCGACCTTTGGAGAGAGCACCTGGAATCCGCCATTGACCCATCGGCCATCGCCTTGCGGTTTTTCAAGAAACGACTCAACGTGCCCCTCTTCGTCCAGCCGCAGAGCGCCGAACTTGCCGCCCGGCTGAACCGCGGTGATGGTCATCAATTTGCCGTTCTGCTTATGGAATTCGATCACTGCGTTGGTGTCCACATCGGCCAACCCGTCGCCGTAGGTGAAGCAGAACATCTCCTCGTCCTGCACGTAGGGCAGGATCCGGCGCAGCCTTCCGCCTGTCATGGTGGCTAGCCCGGTATCCACCAGCGTCACTCGCCAGCGCTCCGAGCCGTTGCGGTGATATTCGGCAGTGTTTCTGGCAAGGTCGAAGGTCACGTCGGAAGAGTAGAGAAAGTAGTTGGCGAAGTACTCCTTGATCATGTTGCCCTTATATCCGAGGCAGATAATGAAGTCGTCGATCCCGTAGTGCGCGTAGTTCTTCATGATGTGCCAGAGGATCGGTCTTCCGCCAATTTCGACCATCGGCTTGGGGCGCAGGATGGTCTCCTCGCTCAAACGGCTCCCCAGACCTCCAGCCAAAATGACCAGTTTCATGCCTTACTCCCGCGTTCCTTCAGACATAGCGATCAGAAACAGCCAAGTTACGCTGTCGTCGCTTCCTTCGCCGGCCAGGGAGGCTTGGGAGAGCCGATTCATTCCCCGCCGCCTCGGCTTGGCTCGATTGCCCGCATGCCTGCAAGCCTGTGTCCGGTTGTTTCTCCCGTCGCAGAGGGAGTCGAGATCCTGCGCGATGCGCGTGTCTGCGTTTTGTGATTGCTTAGTCAAGCAAAGCTCCTTGTTCTGCAGCCGATCGGCAAGAGAGGGCTTGGTTGAGCCTGTCGTCCCCAGCCGAACTCAATTCGTTCGCTTACACGCGCACCATTCCGCTCTGCGATCCAGGGGAGTCGAGGGAGGCCCTGGTTCCGCAGTTCCGATCTCTCGCCGATCCGTTTCAGGCGGGCCGGCCGGACTCGGATACAACCATGCAGACCTAGTGAGCAATTGTTGCGCCATTCTCAAACCAAGCAGCCAGAAAGCCAAGCGCGGGCCTTGTACTCAGCCTGTCCAGAGGCGAAGATACCCATCTTTTGAAAGGAAATCGCAACAGGCGGGCTATGAATCGCTGCAAAATCAACCGGGAATTGGCGTTGGGGCGTGCCCCACGCAGCGCTTCCTCTGAGGCGGCCGTCAATTTGCAGTCTGCTCATTCTGGACGAACCGGGAAGCGGGATGAATGGCCGGCTCTCACGATTGCATGCTTTTTTAGACCAGGATTAGAGAGCGATGAGGTCAAGGCAGCAGAGCGACCCGGGATATCAGCCAGCCGATGCACTAGGATGGCTCTATGACGGCGCTGCTGGACATTCGCGATTTGCACGTTCGTTTCGGAACCGCGGAGGCGGTACGCGGCATCGGTTTCCAGATCGACGAGGGCGAGGTGCTGGGTTTGGTCGGCGAGTCGGGGTCGGGCAAGAGCGTCACCGCGCTGGCCATTCTGGGGCTCCTGGGTTCCGCTGCCCGGGTTTCCGGCCAAATCCTCTGGCGAAGTGCCGAAGTTGCTAGCCCCACGAACGCCGTCAACCCCGGTTTCACCGATCTGCTGCGCCAGCCGGCTGCAGCCTTGCGCTGCCTGCGCGGGCGCGAGATCGCCATGATCTTCCAGGAGCCGATGACGGCGCTGAACCCGGTTATGACGATTGGCCGCCAAGTGGCGGAGAGCGCCGAGGCGCACGCGCCCTCCTGGACGGGCCGCGAGGCGAAACGGAGGGCCATCGCCGCGCTTGAGGCCGTCGCCATTCCGGATGCGGTGCGCCGTTACAGTGACTATCCGCACCAGTTCTCGGGCGGGCAGCGGCAGCGGATTCTCATCGCCATGGCGCTGATCAACAAGCCGCGGCTGCTGATCGCCGACGAGCCGACGACCGCGCTGGACGTGACCGTGCAGGCGCAGGTGCTGGAACTCCTCAAGCAACTGCAACAGCAGCACGGCCTGGCCATGCTCTTTATTTCTCATGATTTAGCGGTAGTGGGAGAAGTGGCCAGCCGGGTGGCCGTGATGCGCGCCGGAGAAGTGGTGGAGACGGGGAGTTCAAGGCGGCTCCTGACCGCGCCGGAGCACGCCTATACCAAGAGCCTGCTGGCCGCCGTCCCCACGCTGCGCACGGACAGGAACCGGCCGCTGGCGATGGTGGAGCGGTAAGAGCATAGATTTAAGTAGGGCAGAGGGGCGCACGGCGGGTGGGGATTCGTGCTCTCCCACCCATTCCGCGATGAAACCGCGGAATGGATGGGGCACGGCGCGTCTGGGGCGGAATAGGCGGGTTCAATCCGGACGTCGCCTGCTCGCGCGGGTCGAGCTGCTCTGGATGAACGGGGCAGCAATTGCCGTGTTTCGCTGCTATTCCCAGGGTTCCGCTACGCTTCACCCTGGGCTATTTTCGATGCATCCCTACGGGATGCTGTGCAATTTGGTAATTGCAGCGGTAACTCGACAAAGCGAGTCAAGATGTTCAGGATGACACCTTGGTTGGGGGATTCGGCTGCGCTCAGGATGACAACTTTGTGGAGGGATTCTGGCTGGCTCAAGACGGCGGTCTTTGGGCGGTTTGCGGCTGTTTGGGCTGCATAGAGGGGGACCGCGGAGCGGATTGGCAGGAGACACGTCCGCCCCTCGGCTGGCCGAGAGGCGGGGGTGGTATCGGGTGGGATGGAGCTACTCGGCTGCGGCAGCTTCCGCGGCGGGCTCGGCGGTCACTTCTTCGCTGGCCTCGGCGACGACCGTCACCTTGATGTGCGCGGCGACTTCGCGGTAGAGCTTGATGGCCACGGTGACATCGCCCACGGTCTTGATCGACTCGTCCAACTGGATCTTGCGGCGGTCGATCTCAAAGCCCTTGGTAGCGAGTTCGGCGGCGATGTCGGCCGAGGTGACGGAACCGAAGAGGTGTCCGGCTTCGCCCGACTTGCGAATGAAGCTGAGCGACACGGGGGCCAGCTTGGCGGCCAGTTCCTCGGCTTGCGCCTTCTCGGTAGCGGAGCGGCGGGCGGCGGCGGTCTTCATCTGCTCGATGACCGCCTTGTTGGCCAGGGTAGCCTGCAATGCCAGCTTGCGGGGCAGCAGGAAATTGCGGCCGTAGCCGTCTGCCACCTTGACGAGATCGCCGCGGTGTCCCAGGTTGGCTACGTCTTCCTTCAGAATCACTTCCATGACTAATTCTCCAGTGTGCGGGCTACCGCCGCGGGCCACCCTGCCTTTTAGGACAGGGACTTGAGCCAAAGCGGGCCGCACTTGGTTCTATTCGGCATCCACAAAATTGCCCTCCACCCAAAGCGTTTGCTTCCCACCCTGCGCAAAGAGCGCGAAGGATGGCAAGTACGCGATCGGCAGAACGGCAGCCGATGGTTAGTGCCGTGTGGCGAACGGCAGCAGGGCGATGTTGCGTGCCTGCTTGATGGCGCGGGTCAGGCGGCGCTGGTGCTTGGTGCACACGCCAGTGAGGCGCCGGGGCACGATCTTGCCGCGCTCGGCCACGAAGCCCTGAAGCAGGCGGACATCGCGGTAGGGAATGGCGTCGATCTTCTCGGTGCAGAACTTGCAGACCTTCTTGCGGCGGAAGAACTTGCCGCGGCCGCCGGGTCCACCGGAGGGCCGGCCGCCAGGTCCGCCACCGGGGCGTCCTCCAGGGCGAGGTCCGGAACTATGGGGCGCGCTAGGCGCTGACTCGGATTGCGGTGCTGCTGCGCCCACTTCGGGCGCCTTGCCAGGGGTCTCTTCAGACATGCTGTTTCCTCTTCACTCTCTTCGGTCCCGGAGGGCGCCAGGGGCGCGGCGGGAATCTGGATCAGGCCGGAGCCGGTGAGCCGGCGGCGGCAATTCGTGACAAGCCTTAGAGGCTGGCCGGGGCTGGTTCGGCAACTTCAGCCGAAGCCACAACGGCCGGGGCTACGGCAACCGGGGCAACGACCGGAGCGGGAGCGGCCACCGGGGGCGGTGCCGCAACCATGGCCGAGCGGCGCACGCCGCGCAGAGCCTTGACCTTGGCCAGACGCTTCTCTTCCTCGTCGATGCGCACGGTGATGAACTTGATCACCGGCTCGGTCACACGCAGGCGGCGCTCCAGCTCAAGCACCACCGGGCCGCCGGCCTCGATGGTGAGCAGAACGTAGTTGCCGTCGTTGAACTTGCGCACCATATAGGCGAGCTTGCGCCGGCCCATCTTTTCAACGGTCTTCACCACGCCGCCCCCATTGGTGACGGTGGTAGAGAAGCCGGCGATCAGCTTGTCGGCATCTTCTTCGGTCACGTCGGGCCGAATAATGAACATTACCTCATACACACGGGACATCCGGTTTCCTTTTCTGCCGAGGTCCCCTGACCCTAGCCACTGCCGCCGGTGGAAGCACCATAGCGGCCAATTCTCAGTACGCAGTGGACAGTGAACAAGTGAATGAGTGAAAAAGTGAACAAGTAACCGGTGGTTGACGTTCTTCCTTCCGATCTCCAGTTCCTAGTCCCTAAGTCCCTATTCCCTGCCTCTTACTCTTCCGCCGGGCCGTTTCGGTCGCGGCGGTTGAACTCGTTCATCGCGGCTGCCGGTCCCAATTCGAGGATGCGGTGCGTGGCGGTCGCCACCCGGTCCAGCACCTCGTCCAGTACCGTCAAATCCGCCTTGCGCATGGGCGAGAGGAGGTAGTCCTTGCCCGGACGCCTACCGCCGGCGGCAATTGCTTCCGGCGGCAAATCGGGTCCCACGCCGATACGCAAGCGCAACCACTCTTGATTCCCCAGGGCGCCGGTGATGCTGCGGGCGCCGTTGTGTCCCGCCGGCGAACCGCGCTCCCTGATCTTGAAGGTCCCCAGCGTCAGATCCAGCTCGTCGTGAATGACGAGCAGATCCTTGGCCGGATCCGCCTCAAACTCGCGAACCAGAGCGGCAACAGCCAGCCCGCTCAAGTTCATAAAGGTTTCCGGCTTGGCCAGGATCACCTCGCGGCCTGCCATGCGGCAGGTTGCGGTAGCGGCCCGGCATCGCCGGTTCTGGACCACCACGCCTTCTTGCTGGGCGATGCGGTCGATGGCCATGAACCCCGCGTTGTGCGGGGTCCACAGATATTCCAAACCGGGATTGCCCAGCCCCACCACAAGAA
>Ga0181520_10006297_pt1 | contig 18247 bp, 14 predicted proteins | sample PEATcosm2014_Bin_29_FD_132451 | JGI IMG/M metagenome (GOLD analysis project Ga0181520, IMG submission 132451) | Peatland microbial communities from MTU Mesocosm Facility, Houghton, MI, USA - PEATcosm2014_Bin02_30_metaG | ecosystem: Environmental > Terrestrial > Soil > Wetlands > Peat | place...
CCAAAATATACATAAACCATCCGTCATTCAGACTCAGCGGGTTTTCATCCAGGAACACAAAGCAATCCGAAGCGCTTAAAGCGCCACTCCCAAAATCCGAAAATTTTTTGAATTCCTTGTAATTAACGCCGTTATATTGCCCGGCGCCATAAGTGCTGCCCCCCGGTATTGCAACGGTTCCACATTGCAAGTTCATCGAACACGACCGGACGCGTTGCACGTGCCAGGTTGGGTCCAGGTATTGATCGGCGGGGCAATGATAGACTCCGGCTGCTTTTGCATAGCGTCCCAGGGAACCCATCAATGTGACTCCAAACCCTTGATTCCCATTCACTCCAAGATAAAAGGGATTTGTCGCGCATCCGGCGGGGTTCTCGGCTATTGCAACTCCATCGTTGTCAGAGGACATGGTGCCGTCCTCCCAGTTGGGTTGGCCGGAAGTCGAGTCACCGCCAAACTTCGGCGAAAGCGGGCTGTTGCATGGCAAATAATCGTTAAAATCACCCGCGTAAAGCATTGCGGCCGTTTGCAATTGCTTCATGTTGCTGGTGCAGGTGGTTCCTTGCGCCCTGGCTTTGGCTTTGGACAAAACCGGCAAAAGCAGGGCGGCAAGGATGGCGATAATCGCGATAACAACCAACAGCTCGATCAAAGTGAAACCATGCGCGTATTCCCTGGAAGCGGGCTGGCAACCTGGATCGCGTTTGATGTTTTCTGATGATTGATTCATAATGTTTTTCATCTCAACAGGGATACCAAGTGCCACGATTGCAGTTACCTGACATTTACCATTTGATTTCATGCCCACGACCGGCGTGGGCCTTTTTTGTGATTTTGTTCCGGCCCCATAGGTTCGCAAGTCTTCTTTCAATCTTTTTTCCAATCCGGCCCCGGTTTTCCGTGGCAAAAGGAGCGCTCCGCTCCGATTTGAGCCTGCCGCAGAAAGTTTCCCAGGTTGTAGGCCGGCACGAACAGGTGCAGCCGCACCTGATTGTCCACAAAGTCGTGGCACGAAACCCGAATTCCGAAGCAGTGTGGCGTCAGGCCTCCCGGCCTGGTGATAAACACACGTTGGGATTGGCTTAAACGCGCATGTTTTTCAACGTGTGAAGGAGGGCGCGTATCGGTGTTCATCCGTGGTTCGCCTCATCCAGCTTCGCTTCCTTCCGCCATCGAACAATGAATTATTTTGTCCACAGTGCTTAATAAGCGTCACTGAAACCTGGGGAGAGCCAGGCGATCAAAATAATAATCCGCTGATTTGTTGCGTTTAACACGAATGGGGTAATTTTGGCATTACAGTTGCCTCAAGACCTCCATGCGAGTATTACCGCGCGCATTTTCATTTTGCTGGGAGGCATTTGGAGGAACAACGGCGGCCCCGCCAAAGGCGGCGGCAAACCGGGATATGCGGTTTGATGCCATTCGCGGTCTGTTATTGATTTCAATGGCTGTAGTGCATGTTCCCACGCTGGTTTCACATGTTTTGGATGAGCCTTTTGGGTTCATGAGCGATGCCGAGGGCTTTATTTTCCTCAGCGCCTGTCTTGCCGGAATGGCCTACGGCAAAACTTACCAACAGACGGATTGGTCAACGATGTCACGCCGGGTCTGGCGTCGCGCCAGACAAATTTATGTCATTCACCTGGCGGTGATCCTGCCGGTGGTGTTGACGGCCTGGACGTTCGCGGGTCGAATAACGCCGCTGGCCAATCATTTTCATGATTTTCTCGTTCATCCCTGGGGTAGTCTGGCATTGATTCCTCTTTTGCTCCATCAGCCGCCTCTCTTCGACATTCTGCCGCTTTACATCATCCTGCTAAGCGCGACGCCGTTTTTATTCGCGCTGGCGCGCCGGCACGGCTGGGGAATTTTGCTGGCGTTTTCGCTCCTGGGCTGGCTCGCCGCGCAATTCAAATGGGACACACACTTCATCAGCAACCCGGCGGAGTTTCTCCCCCTGCGGTGGGGTTCGTTTGATTTTTTGGCCTGGCAATTGGTCTGGGTCGCCGGACTGGCCCTCGGAGAATCCGCGCTGCGGCGGCCGGTTGTCTCCGGCAGGTGGCGGTTCGGCCTGGCGGCAATCTCAGCTCCTGTCGTGCTGGCGGGTTTGCTCGCGCGGCACGGATTTTTGCCGGTCAATCCTGATTGGTTCCTCTGGATGGACAAATGGACGCTCGGACCGTTGCGGTTGCTCAATTTCGCCGGCTGGGTTGCCCTTTTGCTGGCGTGGAATCCGCGTGTCCCGGCCCGCCTGCTGGCGCCCGTCGCGCCTTTGGGACGGCATTCGCTGGCCGTGTTTTCCTTTCATCTGCCGCTGGTGATTGCCGCCTCGACCTTGGTTCAATTGATTCCACTGTCAAACGTCTGGCAAACAGGTGTCAGCCTCTCGGTGATCGCCGCCCTCTTTCTTTGGGCGGCATGGCTGGAACGCGCTCCCCGTTCGTCCGCTCCAGCCGTGGCGGCGCCCTTCGTTCCGTCGCAACGGCTGGCCCGGATTTCGACATAATGATGATTGGGACTCATGCCAGCCCAATCCCGCACACCAGAGGCATGGCCTTGCCCAAGCGGTTGGTTTGAAATTGCCGTCTGTCGGGGCGGCGGAGAACGACAGAAGCACCGTCGGTTATGGAGACGCGAGATTCGCGCATTGTGAATTCACACCCTGAAAGTCGTCTGGAACTATCACTGACAGGAAATTCCACTGTCAGTGATTGTAATGAACGCTTGCGGCGAATACTGGCGAATTGTCCTTGATTTTACAGAGGTTTATATCAGTTCGTCCATTCTAAATGGACGGTGGTTCAGGCAAATCATTCGATTTAACCTGGTTGTTTTTTTTTCGGTTCAAAGCGGGGATAGAGAAGTGGCAGCAGAAAGATGGTCAGAACCGTATCCGCCACCAGTCCGCCGATAATGACCACCGCGAAGGGTCGCGTGGTTTCCGCGCCAACGCCGGTGGACAGCGCCATCGGCAGCAACCCGAGCATCGCCATCAGCGCGGTCATTGCCATCGGCCGGACGCGAGAGGCGGCACCTTTGCGGATTGCTTCCGTCATTTCGAGTCCGCGCCGCCGCAATTCACGAATGCGCGAAACCAGAATAACCTTGTTCAAAATGGCGATGCCGAACAGCACCACGAAACCGACCAGCGCCGCCACGGAAAGATTCAAACCGGCGATGGGCAATGCCAACAATCCGCCGCAAGCGGCGTAGGGCACGTTCAAAAGAATCAAGGCCGCCAGCCGGGCGGAATCGAACGCCGTGAACAGCAGGAAGAAAATCGCCAGCAGCGTGATCGGAACAATGGTTGCCAGACGCCGTTCCGCGCGCTGCTGGTTTTGGAATGAACCGGTCCATTCCAGCCGGTACCCGGAGGGCAAACGCACCGCGGCATCCACCTTGCGCTGCGCTTCCGCCACCACCGAGCCGAGATCGCGGTCGCGCACAGACAGCTTGATGGCAGTATAACGCTCGTTGTTCTCCCGGAAAATGCGTGACGCGCCCGTGGCGACTTCCACCGTGGCGACATCGCCCAAGGTCAATCGTTCGCCGTTGGAACCGAATACCGGGATGTTGCGAATGGATTCCACATCCGACACGGAATGTGGAGCAAGCTTGACCACCAGATCGAAAGCGCGTTCGCCTTCCAACACCTCCGTCGCCGCCTGCCCACCCATCGCGGTGGCGACAATGGTTTGCACATCATTGACCGCCAGACCGTATCGCGCAATGGCCGCGCGATTCACGGTGATTTGGATTTGCGGCTGGCCCAGCAATAAGTCAGTGCCAACATCTTTCGCGCCCGGCACCTGGCTGATGACGCTGATAATCTGATTCGCCACCGCCTGCAATTTTGTCAGGTCGTCGCCAAACAGTTTCAGGGCCAGTTCACTTTTGACGCCGGACACCGCCTCGTTGACGTTGTCCTCGATGTATTGGCTGAACTGATTGTCAACGCCGGGGATTTCCCGGAGGTTTTGCGACATGGCATCGCAAAGGGCGTCGCGGGTGTGGGCGGTGGTCCACCGCTCGCGCGGTTCCAAGCCGACGCAATATTCGGTGACATCGAAGCCATTGATGTCACTGCCATCGTCCGGGCGACCCAATTGGCTGATGACATAGGTGACTTCCGGGAAGGAAGCCAGCCGTTTGCGGACATTCTGGGTTATTTGGGCCGCCTCGGACGGCGAAATGGACTGCGGCGAAAATGTCCGCGCCCAAAGCGTGCCCTCATCCAGTTTCGGCAAAAATTCGCTGCCCGACAGATAATAAGTGACACCGCCAACGATGAGCACGGCGACGGCACTAAGATAAACCACTTTGGGGAATTTCAAGACGTAATCCAGGGCCGGACGGTAATAGTGCAGCAGCCGGCGGACAATCCACGATTCGCCTTCCTGAATGCCGCTCTTGACCGCGAAGCTGGCCAGCGCCGGCACGATCACAATGGCAAAAACGGTTCCGCTGAACAGCGCAAAGGTCAGCGTCAAAGCCATCGGCCTGAAAATGCGGCCTTCGACCTGTTGCATCGTGAACAGTGGAATGAACGCCGTCAACAGAATGATTTTTGAAAACAAGATGGGTTTGCCCATTTGCACGGCGGCTTCGACAATGGCGTCGGGCAGCGAGCGAATTTTGCCCTTTTTTTCGTGAAGGATGCGCAACAGGTCTTCCATGATTACCACCGCCGAGTCCACGATGATGCCGAAATCAATCGCGCCCATCGAAATCAGATTGGCGGGAACGCCGCGCAAATCCAGCAACAGAAACGCTCCCAGCAAGGCGACCGGCACCGCCAGCGCCACCACCAACGCCGAACGCCAGTTGCCCAGGCCAAGAAACAACAGCGTGACGCCCAAAACCAGGGTGATTCCTTCAAGCAAATTTTTGCGGACAGTGTGAAGCGTGCGATCAATCAAATCGGTGCGGTCGTAATACATCACCAGCTTCACGCCGTCGGGAAGATAATGCGCGTTGATTTCGTCGGCCATTTTCTCCACGCGCTGGCACACCTCAATCGGGTTGTCACCACGGCGCATGACGATGATGCCTTCCGGGATATCGTCTTCATCGCGCGTAACGTGGCCGTTGTTGGATTCGGTTTTGCCGACCCGGCCCAGCCGCACAGCATTGCCGATGATGACCTTGCCAATGTCCCCGATGCGGATGGGCGTGCCGCCGCGGGTGTCCACGGCGATGGCTGCGATGTCATCCGTGTCGCGGATCAACCCCAGGCCGCGCACGACGTATAATTCCGAGCCGTGTTCCACATAGGAACCGCCGGCGTTGGCGTTGCCGCTGGACAGGGCGTTAAGCACCTGTTGCAAGGTCACGTTGTAGGACTTGAGTTGGGCCGGGTCCACCAGCACTTGATATTGCTTCGTCAGTCCTCCAAACGGATTGATGTCCACCACGCCCGGCACCGTGCGGAATTTTTTCTCCACCACCCAGTCTTCCAGCGCCCGGAGTTCCACGGCGGGGAAACCCTCCGGCGCGCGGAGCGTGTAACGGTAAATTTCACCGATGGCCGTCGCGTCAGGCGAAAGGCTGGCTTGCGCGCCCGGCGGCAGGTTGACCGTGCCGATCAATTGACTGGCCAGGTTGCGAACCATGCCGTTGTCGGTGCCGTCCTCAAACACCAGCGTGATTTGCGACAGGCCGAACAACGAAATGGAACGGATATAAAGCCGGTGGGGAATGCCATTGAGCGAGCTTTCCAGCGGAATGGTCACCAACCGCTCAACCTCCTCGGCGGCGTGCCCGGGAAAGAGCGTGACCACCTGAAACGAGACGTTGGTGACATCGGGATAAGCCTCCACCGGCAGTTCACGGTAAGCGTTGATGCCGGCGAACAGGAAAAGGACCATCGCCATCACCACAAGGGCGCGATGGCGGAGCGACGTGACGGTCAGTTTTTCAATCATGATGAAGCCGGTGTTTAAGACGCGGGTTCAACCAGTGATTGCAGAAGCAGGGAGCCTTCGGTGACCACTTTCTGACCCGCCGTCACGCCTTCAAACACGGGGACTTTTCCGTCCTGTTCCGTTCCCACTTTCACCTGCTGGCGCTGGTATTGGCAAGGGGACTGCTGGATGAAGAGGTAATACTGATTTTCCCGCATGAAAATTGCCTTGGCTGGAACCTCCACGCCGGCGCCGGCTGTCTGGCCCAAATCCATCACCACATCCACCATCACATACATCTCGGCCTTGAGCAGGCGGTCGGGATTTTCGACAACGCATTGCACCTTGACGGTGCGGGTGTCGGGGTTCAGTTCGTCGCCGATGTTTTGCACCTGGCCTTCAAAAGTTTTGTCGGGATAAGCGCCGGAACAAATCCGAAGTTCCTGCCCGCGTTTAAGCGAAGGCAGTTCCGACTCCGCCACGTCCAGTTGCAGCCAGAGTTTGGCCGGATCGCTCACCACAAAATGCGGCGCGAATAAATTCGGCGCGTTGGCCAGCATCTGGTCGGCGCAGAGTTCCTGGCCGGGGGTGATGTTTTTTTCCACGAGCACGCCGGCCAGCGGCGAGCGCAGGATATAAACTTCGTTGGTGTCGCGGTCGCTGCCGCCGTAATTGGCCAGAGTTGCCTCGGCGCGATCCCGTTCCGCGAGTGCCGCAGTATGGGCGGCTTGAGCGGATTCAACATCCTGCTGCGCGGCGGCGCCGTGCGCGAACAATTCCCTGGCGCGGATGAAAGCCTTTTCCGCCGTTGCCAGATTGCCCGCCGCCGTGCGCGCGCTGGCCAGCGCCTGGCCAAAATCCGGTGAATCAATTTCAGCCAACGGAGTGCCGACGGAAACCGATTGGCCAAGATCAGCCGGAATGGCCGTCACTCGTCCCGCAACCGGCGTGAAAATGCGGACGGTCTTTTCATCGTTCCAAAGCAGCCGTCCGGTGAGATGCGTGATGGCCAGCTTTCGCGGTTCCGCGGGTTCGACAAGAACCGAGGAAATTTGCGGCGCGTTCGGGGCGAAAACAACCGTGTTGCCTTCCACGGTGGGCGTGGGCGGTCCTGCTGTTTTCAGCTCTTTGTTGCAACCGGACAAGGCCATTGCGGTCAGCAAACCGAATGCAGCCAGGAGAACCGCCGGTTGCTGGCGCTTGATTTTTTTGTTTCTCGGCGCCATTTTCAAATCCCTTTCATCATTTTGCGGAGTTCAATTTTGTTTCGGTTGAATTTTTTGCCGATGAAACGTTCATCCGGCGGACGCGGGTTTGGCAAATTTGATCGGAATCCGGCGGGATGGATCGTGCAACGGCTTGGAAATCTTGAGCCGACGCCGGGGCGTCGCCGTCAGCTTCACCGGGTGGTGGCCGTTCAATTTCAAAGCCGCAATCCTGACAATGCTGGTATTCATTGGCGGGTGGAAATTAATTCCGTGTTGGACACGACGCTGCGCGCGGCGGTCAAATCAGCCGTGGCGCTGGCGGTGTCCGCCTGTGCTTGCGCCGCCGCAATCCTGACATCGTTGTCGGTGCGTTCGGCTTCCAGCAAATCCACCAGCGATGCGCCGCCTTTTTCGTAGGCGAAGGCAACGGCATCGCGCACTTTCGCGGATTTGGGAACCGTTTGATCCCGGTAACGCCGCCAGCGCTGCGAAGCCTCGTCGTATTCACTTTCGGCATTGGCGATGTCCGCCGCCGCCTGCGCCTCCGCTTTTTGAAGAGCGAATTCAGCCTGGTCGCGCGCGGCTTCCGCCGCCTTGATGTTGCCGCCGTTTCGATTCCACAACGGCAGCGGAAAACTCACCCCGACATTGAACGTGTCCACCGGCGGCCCGCCGCCAGGCGGGTTATGTTCCGCTCCGATAGAAATGGTCGGGTCGGGAATTCGCATGGCCTTTTGCAACTTCAAATTGGCAGTTGAATTTCGGAGATTGGCGTCGGCAGCGAGGACATCGGGCCGGGCAGCCTCCGGTTTCAATTCGTTGGTGGCGGTCGCGGGTGTGGCAATCAACGCGTCGAGAGAATCCGCCGGTGTCCAATTCCCCCCGGGCTGTTTCACGCCCAGCAGAACTTCCACCGCAATCCGCGCCTGAACCGCCGCCGCGTCCGCGGATCTGGCCTGGAGTTCAAATTGTTCGGCGCTGATTTCAATCTGCTTTTTGTCCGAATCGGAAATCGCCCCGGCGTCAAATTTCACTTCCGCCAGATCCGCTTCATGCCGGAGATAACCGGCGGACTCGTTCAAAATCCGCGCGTTTTCTCCCGCCAGCGCCGCCGCGACGTAAGCCTTGGTCACTCCCTGATCCAACAACCGCCGCTCGTCAAAAAAAGCCGCGCGCGCGCCGGCAACACCGGCCCGTGCCGCCATTTGGCGATCATGGCGCTTGCCGCCGATCTCAATCAACTGGCTGACGGCGGCGATGCTGTCATAATTGCGCTCCCAAAGGCCGTTGCCCAGTATTGTGCCGCTTTCACGGTCGCCAATTTTGGCCGTGGACACCGAAGCCGTCGGATTGGGAAATTCCCTGGCGACGATGAGTTGCGCCTGCGCCGCGTCAATGCCGCTTTGGGCCGCGAGCAAATCCCAGTTGCGCTCAAAGGCGGCGCGCTTTGCGTCCGCGAGCGAAAGCGTGTTCGTCGCCGCAAAATCATCCCGCGCCGGCGCTTTCGGCTGAATGACGCTGAACGCCACCGCGACCAGCAGCCGGGCAAAAAACATCCTTTGGAATGAGAAACCAATCACCACGCCTCATTGAACACAGGCGGAGCGATTCCGCATATCGGGCGCGGGATAATTCTCGCATAGGGCATTGCCCTATGCGAAGGCAAGGTTAGTTCGCTGGATAATTTTCCTGCCAGCGGACGGCCTCGCGCAGCAGTTCGGCGGCGTTGGTCAGCTTGAGCTTTTCCTTGATGTGGGCGCAGTGGGCCTGAACGGTTTTCATGCTCACATTCATCATTTCGGCGACCTGTCGCGTTTCATAGCCCTTGCCCAGCAGTTGAAACACTTCCAGTTCGCGGTCGCTCAATTGTTCCACCAGCGAGCCGCTGGCCGGCAGCCGGCCATCCACAAACTTTTCCGCGAAAATCGCCGCCAGACTTTCACTCATGTAAATCTTACCGTCCAGCACCTGCCGGATCGCCGTGATCACCTTTTTGGCGGTCTCGCGTTTCATGATGTAACCGCGCGCCCCGGCCCGCAGCGCGCGTTCCGCGTAAAGCCGCTCGTCGTGCATCGAAAGCACAATGACAGCGACGTCGGGAAGCATCCCTTTGAGGTTTTTAATCAGCTCGATTCCCGAACCTTGCTTGAGCGAAATGTCCACAATCGCCACATCGGGCTTGGTCGCGCCAATCTCCCGCAACGCGTGCGGCGCGTCCTCGGATTCGCCGCAAACGACGAGGTCGGCCTGTTGGTGAATCAAGTTGGTCAGCCATTCGCGCACGAGCGGATGGTCATCCACAAGAAAGATTCTTATTTTCGCCTTATTCACGGTGGAGTTTGTCAGAATGGGATTCGAGGCGCAGTTCGCAGGTGACCAGTGTGCCGCCCGTCTCATCCCGGCGCGCGCTGAATACGCCGCCGATCATGCTGGAGCGGTGAGCCATGATCCGCAATCCCATGCCACGATTTTTCGGCGGCATTTCCGGCAGGCCGGCGCCATCGTCTTTCACGGACAACATCGTGCCTTCTTCATTGGCATCAAGACAAATCAAAATGTTCTTGGCCTTGCCGTGCTTGATGGCATTGCCGACGGCCTCCTGGGCGATCCGAAACAGATGCCCGGCTGTGGCGGGGTCGTGGATGAGCACCGGCAGGTCGCATTCAAACCGGCAGGAGACTTTGAACAATTCGCTGCTGGTGGCGGCATATTCTTCCAATGCCAGCATCAGGCCGTCGGCCTCCATTTCCACCGGATACAAACCCTTGGCCAGCTTGCGGGAAAGGACGATGCCTTCCTCCACCAGCTCGATTACTTTGCCGGCTTCGGTCGCTTCGGGCAGATTGCGGGCCGCCAGTTTTTCCTCCAGCACCTGCCCCGCCAGCATCGTGCCTGTGAGATGCTGGCACAGACTGTCGTGCAGGTCCTGGCCGATGCGGTGCTGCTCCCGCTCGCTGATTTCGAGCAATTCGCGTTCCAGCCGTTCCCGCTCGGCTATTTCATCCTTCAATGCCGCCGTGCGTTGCTGGACACGCGCTTCCAGTTCCCGCTGGAGCGAGTGCAACAGGGTCAGTAACCAGACCACGACGAGATAAAACGCGATGAGAATGATGGCATTCCAGGTTGGCACAAGCGGGCTTGAGAAATGCGCGCCCCTCGCCAGGTCGCCGCCAAGCGACACCGCGACGCTCAATACGGAAATAAAAATGGCATGGCCCCTGCCCAAAAACCATGCAGCCAGCCCGATGGCCATCAGATAAAAAATCGAAAAAGAAGTCTCGAAGCCGGTGAGGTAGTCCACAAACCCGATGGCCGCAACGATCAGCAATGCCGCCGTGATAAAAACGGCGCGTGAGCGTTGTTCCAGTTGTTTGACAAATCGCATCATGGATGACTCTGCGGTTGCCCGCTTGCCTTTCATAAACATCAGACGCTTTGCAACGTGTCAAATGCAATATCGGCGGTCCAAATCCAGTTCGCAAACCTTGTGAAATGGGCGAAATGCGTCCTGTGCGAAGGCAAAAACTTCGGTGAAATCTTCAATAAGAGTGTCAAGCCGGCTTAACCCGAATCCCGAAGTTGAACCGGATGCTATTGGCATGTGGCGGCAGGCGTCCCTGCCTGCCGTGGAGCCGGGTTTCCAGCCCGGCGGACAAAAACTCGCGCCCAATCAGGCGGTCGGACATGTTGCCGGACACGGATGGCTGTGCCCGCTTTTCCGGGCGGCAGGATGCCGCCCTCCATGTCAGGCAGGGAGGCATGACGCTACGTGGGCCAGACCCCTCCTCCCACTTCAAGTTCGGAATTCGGGATTGACACAGGCCCGAACCAGCTTGTCGGCATTTTTGCCCCGACCGGGTCAAGGCGGTGGTGAAACGGCCGTATTGGAAATCAGAGACGGCCCCGGACCGTCCCTGATTTGTTTCTGGCAGGGATCTCCCTTGCTGATCATCCGCATCATGGGAGAAGACCCAACAGGACAGCCTGTGCCTCCTGTTTTACGTTGAGGACACTTTTGAGGCTGGCCTGGGCAGTTTCCAGTTTGGTTTGTTTGTCTTTGCGGGCGGCGCGGTATCTGGCGAGCGCATCCTTGATTTGCTGAACAGGCGCGTTCTCATCAATTGCCTTCTGCAACGCCTGCTGCTCGCTGCCGGCTTGCGCTCCAAACCCGCCCGGCCCGCCGGGACCACGCATTCCCATGCCGCCGCCGTTGCCAACCTCCCGGCGCGCATCCATGACCTTTTGAACCAGCGGTTGAATCGCCGCCCATTCATCGTCATTGGTGACGTTCAGCTCCTGGCGGATTTGATCCATCATGCCTTGTTGGAACTGGGTGGAGTTGAAGCCCCCGCCCGGCCCGCCACCGCCGAAATCCCCAGGTCCACCACCCGGCCCGCCGCCATTGTCATCCTGGGCTTGCAAGCTTCCGCAGCACAGGCACATGCCGGTGATCATTCCCAATACGCTTCCCAACATTGTTTTCATTTTCATAATTGTGTTTTGTTTGTTGTTGAGCCGGCCTGACACTTTGAAAGCTGACAGACCAGCATTTATACTACGAAGCTACTTTGCCACAGGACAGATTAAGAGAACATTAAGCTCGAAACATGGGGTGAAAAAAAAGCGAATCGGAAGGGCAAACACTGGAAGCCGGTGTCGGCCAGCCTGCGGATGGTGATTTTGGCGTGTTTCGCGCAGGTTTTGGCCATAAACTGAAGATGTGTGCGCCGGCGGCGCTTTGAATCCGCCGTGGAATTCAGTCCTCGTCCCCGGTAAAATACTTGGTGACCCCTCCTATGAAGAAAACGCCGTGTTTTTTGATTCCATTGATTTTGAATTAACACGGGGCTTCATCACAAAAAGCTGGACTTGCCCGCCCAGGCTGACAGCTTGTTTTTCATGGAAAGACAACTCGGCATCCTGTTGGCCGTCCTTATCTGTTGTTCAGTCCATGCGGGAGAGGCTGCCGAACCCCCGGCGGCCGGACTGGAGGCGTTCAAAAAAGAAATCGGCGCGGAGAGTCTGCAAAAACTCCATGACCGTCTGGCCGCGCTCAATCAAGACATAGCCACGAAAGGCATCCTCCACGTCGAAGGCAGGGCGGAACCGTTGCTCACGGGTTACGCTTACGGAGAGTTTTACGATTGGGACCTCTACTTTGAGAACCTCTATCTCAGTTATTATGGCGTCACCAACTTCTGCTTTTCCAACTTCAAGGCATTCATGGCGATCCAGAAACCCGATGGATTCATCCCGCGGATGCTCAAGCGGCAAAACCAGCAAATGTTCAAGCCGTTCCTTGCCCAGATTGCGATTCTCGGCTCGAAGCAGAATGGGAATGACTACGAATGGCTGCGCGCCGGTTATTATGATCAATTGCGCAAATATCTCGACCGGTGGTTCGCTTATGACAGCGACAAAAACGGGCTGCCGGTCTGGGACAGCGCCGACGCCAGCGGCATGGACAATCAAGTGCGCCGCGCTGGCCCAATAGGCAGCTACATTTGCGAAGGCACCGACCTTGCGTGTTACCTCCATCGCGAACTGGAGTGCATGGCTTTCATCGCCGGGAAGCTGGGCAGGCCCGATGATCAAAAGGAATTTCAAGCCCGCGCCGACGCGCTGGCCAGGGCGGTCAACACCATCCTTTGGAATGAACAGGATGGGTTTTACTACGATCGCAACGAAAAAACCGGGGAGCAGATCCGCGTCAAGTCCGTCGTGGGTTTCTTGCCCCTGTGGGCCGGCATCGCCACGCCGGAAAGAGCGAAGCGCCTGATTCAAGAACACCTGACCAACACCAATGAATTCTGGCTCAAATACCCGGTCGCGACCTATGCCGCCACCGAGCCGGACTATTATCAGGGCCGCAGGCATGGCGAGTGCAACTGGCAGGGCACAAGCTGGATTCCGACCGACTACATGGTGATGCACGGGCTTCTCCGTTACGGATTCAAAGACGCGGCCCGCGAACTGGCCAGCCGCACCTTCAAAATGGCCCTGGATGAAAACCCGACCACCCGCGAATTTTATGACGCGGACACCGGCAAGGGCAATGGGATGAATCCTTTTTGGGGCTGGTCCTCCCTGGCTTACGTCATGCCGCTCGAAGTTGAGCTTGGTTACGATCCGACGGAAATCCAAACCAAAATCCAGCCCTGGCTGGCCCGCAATCTTGAAGTCAAAGGTCCCCAACAATAGTCCGGGGCGATGATATCGTGCCAACCTGAAATTGAGGCACGATACGGTTGAGGAGCCGGATTGATGTTAGCCAGAAGCCGCCGGTCAGGACGACGCTATTATTTGGCACGGAACCGCACGCGGCGACGGTCGTGGGCGACACCGTGGGCGATTGGCGCGAAACGTCAACCCCAAACGTTTGCCAGCCTGCGAGCCCGGTTTCCACAACGAAGCCGCGCCTGCGGCGCTTTGAATCCACCGGCAACAAAATTGCCGCCGCATTTCCTTGCCCGATTTCATATTTCAACATTTCCGCCTTCTGTTTTCTGCCATCGCCGAATACCTTCCATAAGATGCTTGCATCGGTGTGATGAGTGTGTATTTTATCCGCATGGAGGCGACTTTTACAGAATTTTGGCGCGATGCCGCGCGGGCTGCGCGCACGCTGGTCCCAAGCATCCTGTTTCTTGCAGGTCTGGGCGCGGGGAGCGAGGCCGCGGCGCAGGTTCCGCCGGCGGGTGATTCCAGCCGGGGACAGATCTACTTTCAGCAAAGCTGCGCCATTTGCCACACCACGAGCCTGGGACCCGGCAATGCAGTGATTGTGAAACTAGGTCCCAGCCTTGTGGGCATCGTTGGCCGGCGCGCCGGCACTGGCTTGGGCTTCAACTACACAAGAGCGATGGTCGAATCCGGGCTTGCCTGGGATCCGCCCACACTGGACCGTTTCCTTACGAGTCCGACGAGCGTCGTTCCCGGCACCCTCATGCCGATGCCCGTTCCCAACGCCGATGACCGCCGAAATCTGATTGCCTATCTGTCCACCTTGAAGGTTCCGGCCGGCGTGACCCCAACCGCCGCCCCTGCGCCGGCACCCGCCGCTCCGCCTGCAACAGACACCGGCGATTGGCGCAATGCCGCGCCGGGTGTGAAACATCACCTCACGCTGGCGGATTTGCCAAAACCTTACAGCACCACTTCGTCCGGGAACAATCCGCGGGTGATAAGTCAGCCGACAAATGCCGTATTGTCAGTTCCGCCGGGGTTCGCGGTCCGGTTGTTTGCCGCGGGACTGTCGGGGCCGCGTCTGCTGCGCGTGGCGCCCAACGGGGATATTTTCATCGCGGAGACGCGCGCGAATCGCATACGCGTGCTGCGGGCCGCCGACGGAGCGGACGCCCCCTCAGACGATCAGATTTTTGCGGACGGCCTGGACCGGCCGTTCGGCGTCGCCTTCTATCCGCCGGGAAATGATCCGCAGTGGATTTACGCGGCAAACAACAACTCGGTGGTCCGCTTCCCCTATCGCAGCGGCGATCTCAAGGCGCGCGACGCCGCCCAAATCATTGTCCCGCGCCTGGCTGACAGCACCGGAGGGCATACCACGCGCGACGTGGCCTTTTCGCTGGATGGAAAACGCATGTTCGTCTCGGTCGGCTCCGGCTCAAACGTCGCCGAAACCATGAGCAAAAAAAATGTCGCGGACATAAAATCCTGGGAGGCGGAACACGGACGGGGCGCGGCATGGGATTCCGAAACCCATCGCGCCGACATTCTCGTGACCGACCCCGAAGGCCGGCAGCCTTTCCAGACCTTTGCGACCGGCATCCGCAACGGCGTGGGGCTGGCCGTGAACCCGGACACGGGCGAATTGTGGACTTCGACAAATGAGCGCGACGCGCTTGGCGACGATCTGGTGCCGGACTACATCACCCGCGTAAAAGAGGGCGGATTCTACGGCTGGCCCTGGTATTACATGGGCAACTTTGAAGATCCCCGCCACGCGGGCGAGCGCCCGGATCTCGCCGGAGTGGCAATCGTCCCCGACGTGATGTTTCAGTCCCACTCGGCCCCGTTGGAAATGGTTTTTTATACAGCCACGAACGGCGTGGCGGCATTTCCCGCGGAGTATCGAGGGGACATCTTTGATGCTTTCCACGGGTCATGGAACCGGAGTCAGCGCACCGGTTACAAGGTCGTGCGCGTGCGTCTTGATCACGGCGTTCCAACCGGCGAATACGACGACTTCCTCACCGGGTTTGTGGTGGACAACCGCAGCGTCTGGGGCCGGCCCGTGGGCGTGGCGGTTGCGCACGACGGGGCGCTGCTCGTAACCGAGGATGGCAACGGCACCTTATGGCGCATCTCTTACAACGGTTCACATTGAAATGACACGGCGGGCAGCAGTCCTCTTGCCTGCCGGGGAGATGTGGATGGAAGAAACGTCGCGCACGGAGTGACGTGCCCTCACCGGGGACCGCAACGAACGCCGGGCTTACCGGTATCGGTATAACTTCACGCGCTGGATGGCGCGTTCTCCCAACGCAAGGCGCACGCCGCTGCCGGACTGGTTCTCGGCGGGAGGATCGGATGAAATCACGGAATCGTCGCCGCCGAGGAAATGCGTCGCCACCCACTTGCCGCTGGCGTCAAACCGGCCCGCTTCCTGCACAGCCAGACCGGCAATCGGCGGCCCTGGCGTGTCCGGCGTGAAAGTGATCAGCAGATTATTTCCCGCGAGCAGGTATTCGTCCGGGCCGGCCTCCATGAACAGACCGTAGCCGACAGGATCGGGAGCGACATCCGGCGCGCGGCGTCCGGTTGGAAAGCCCACGTTCAAGATGTAGTTCCCCAATTTCACCCGTTCAGAAGGTCTGTGATCGTCCAAGGCCACGCCCGCAATCGTGCCGTTGGTCTGGTGCGCCAGGATTTGCGGGGCGATTTGGGCAAGGATCAGGAACGCCTGTGAAAGCGGCTGCTCTTCGTATTCGGGCGGCGGCGGCGGAAGCGGCTTGGAAGAACCGGGACCGCCAAACCCAAACAGCGTTTCCGGCGAACCCGCGCCCGGCGGAGTCACCACCGCCGGCAAATTCATGCCCGTCTTTGTGAACCAGTCCAGCAGGCCGCCCTCGCCCATCCCGGAATAACCGATGGCGCGATGCTGGCCGATGGCATAGAAGGCATGTGCGGCGCCCCGGCTGTCACTGTTCGCTTCGACGGTGAAGAACGGATTGCCGGAGCGGGTGTATCGTTTGGTCAAATCAATCATGGCATCGGCGACCCCTTGGGTGGCGGAACCCGACAGGTAGGCATCAGGGCAGAACATGTCCACCTGCGGAGCGCCCACCCGCCAGATGTCCTGCACATGGTCTTCCGCCTCGCCCCTCGGATAGCCATTCAGCCCCCAGTCTGGTCCGAGCCACACATTCACGAACATCGGGACCGGGTATTCCTTCTTGCCGGCCTCCGTGACGTGATTGACATAGCGCGCATAATTCCAAGCCATGAAAATCTCATCCGTCTTTGGCCCCTTGCCGAATACCGCTTCCCATGTTCCGGAAATTTTGAAACCGGCTGCCTCCCAAACTTTGCGGAACTCCGGAAGCAGCTCATCCTTGTGCTTCTGGAGGTAATCCGTCAACTCGACCGGGACGGGCGCCACAAATGCCTGGTTTGCCCGCGGGGACCGGTCCCGGGTGTCGCCGAGAATGCCGATTTCGTTCTCCACTTGAACCATGATCACGCGGTGCGACTGATCCACTTCGCGGATATGGCGCATCAGGGCGGCAAACGCGCGGCCATCCGCCTCCCAGTTGTTCTCGCTAAACGTGGAAAGGGTTTCGAGGCTTCTGCCATCCCCCATTTGCGCGCGCGGGAAGCGATCCTGGTCGGCCTTCACCCAGGCGGGCGCGAAGCTGGAGAGTCCGTTTTTCCAGCTTCCGAACCACACCAGCACGATGCGCAGGCGGGACTGCCGGGCATCCTTTATCATCGCATCCACGATCCGGAAGTCATACTTGCCTTTTTCAGGCTCGATCCAGGACCAGCCCACCGCAATCGCCGCGCTGTTCTGGTGCCCCGTGTCGGCCATCACCTGCATCATGTAGCGCAGGTATTCGAGGTTGGAGGGCGCGCTGGTTGGCGGTTCCGCGCCAAGAGCGAGGAAAGGTTTCCCGTCAACGATCAACTGTGTGGCCAGACCGCGCTTTTCCAGATGGGGAATGGCCGGGTCCGCGGACCGGGTTTGCGCATGCGCCGGGAAGATTGCCAGGGCGCAGACCACGGCGCATAGGGTTTGAATCGAAGGCATCATGGTGTCATTGAAAGGATAAGAATTTCCTTTTCGCCACGCCGCCGGTTTTGACGCAGCGCGGGTGAGGGAGAATTGGTTTTTCGCTCACACTGATACTGGCCCATGGTGTCCGGCCGGCGTGGATTGTCAACCGGCAAATGTTGCGGGTTTCCACCCGTGTAGTGGCGTTTGGAAAAAGCAAACACAAAATCAACGGCTGGAAAAAATACCAGCCGCCTGATTGAGCAAACAGGGCATTGTCCACCGGGTTGGAAGCCCGGCTCCACGACAGGCGGGGACGCCTGCCGCTACATCAGCCAATGCCGCCACGCTCATTTCAACTTCGGAATTAGGGATTAACACATCGGCGCAGATGGGGCGGACAGTCTCCCCAGCGCCATCAGTCGGCGTTGGCGCTGGCTGTTCCGCATTCGCGGTTGACAACACATGTCCGGCGTGGTTAAGTTTTCTTTGTCAGTCTTTTCCAACGTATCGGCTAGAATTGTGCCTATGACATCAATCGCCCCCTGCTTTGGAAATGGCGCAATTTGCCCGCGCCTTCCGTCCATCCACATTCGGCGCAATTGCAGCGGCCTGACCCTCATCCATGAAACCAAACGCAACGCACACAACCAGAAGGTTTGACGCATCAAAGCCAGGTTTATTTTGCAAAGCCCTGACGGTGGCAATTGTGCTTGCCACGTCGTCTGCGCTGGCCGCAACGTGGTATATCTCCCCCACCGGCAGTGACACCAATGCCGGCACGGCGTCTTCGCCATGGAGGACCGTCGAAAAAGCGCAAAGCACCGGTTCAGCGGGTGATACGGTCATCTGCTACGGGGGCACTTACTACGACTTCACCGTCAATTCCTCCGACAGCA
>Ga0181520_10006298_pt1 | contig 18247 bp, 18 predicted proteins | sample PEATcosm2014_Bin_29_FD_132451 | JGI IMG/M metagenome (GOLD analysis project Ga0181520, IMG submission 132451) | Peatland microbial communities from MTU Mesocosm Facility, Houghton, MI, USA - PEATcosm2014_Bin02_30_metaG | ecosystem: Environmental > Terrestrial > Soil > Wetlands > Peat | place...
CAGCCGCGCCATCATGGTCAGCACCGCGGTGCTGTCGATGCCGCCGGACAGGAACATGCCGTACGGCACGTCGCTGCGCTGGTGCAGGTCGACGCTTTCCTCCAGCGCGCGGTCGAGGCGGGCGATTGCCGCCTCCTCGCCGATTTCCTCCGGGGGTCCTTCGGGCAGGGCGGCGATGCGCTGGCGCTCCAGCACCCGCCCATCGGCGCACACCAGCGTCTCGCCGGGCAGCACGCGGCGGATGCCCGGGAAGATGGTTTCGGCGCCCGTGGTGAACTGGATCTGCAGCAATTCGTCGCGGGCGGCATGCCGCAGCGCCCGTGGCACGATGCCGGCCTCCAGCAGCGCCCGCGGCTCCGAGGCGAAGGCCAGGCCGGCGGCGGTCTGGGCGGTGTAGAGCGGCTTGATGCCGAACGGATCGCGCGCCAGCGTTACCGTGCGGGCGGCGCGGTCGTGGATGGCGAGCGCGTACATGCCGCGCAGGCGGTGGGCGAAGCTGGCGCCCTCGCGCAGCCACAGGTGCAGCGGCGGCTCGTTGTCGCTGTCGGTGGCGAAGCGCACGCCGGACATTTCCTGGCGCAATTCGCGGTAGTTGTAGATCTCGCCGTTGCCCACCAGCGCCGCCGAGCCGGCGAACAACGGCTGGTCGCCACCGGCCAGGTCGATGATGGCGAGCCGCGTGTGCACCAGGGCGATGCGACCGACCATGGCATGGCCGGAACCGTCCGGGCCACGATGGGCGAGCGCCCGGACCAGGGCGTCCAACATGCCGGCCTCGGGCGGGGCGGCGTCCGGGGCGGCCAGGATGCCGGCAATGCCGCACATCAGGGGGGGGACTCGGCGGGGAAACGGTCCATGAGGGCGGCTGGATAGCACCGGCGGGCGACGATGTCTTGCCAGGGCTGCCGGACGCCCCCAACTCGGTGCGATGACCCGATTGGCGCAACTGCCCGACCGCGGCGTGATCGCGGTGGCGGGCGAGGATCGTGTGCCCTTTCTGCAGGGCCTGGTGTCGAACGACGTGACCCGGGCCACCCCGGGGATCGCGGTGTGGGCCGCCTTGCTGTCCCCGCAGGGCAAGTGGCTGTCCGATTTCTTCATTCACGCCGATGGCGATCGGCTGCTGCTCGATTGCGTCGGCGCCGATGTGCCGACGCTGATCGCCAGGTTGTCGCGTTTTCGTCTCCGCTCCAGGGCGACGGTACGCGATGCCTCCGACCAGATGTCCGTCCATGTTGCCTGGGACGGCAGGCCCGACCTGCCGCCCGGCACCATCACCGCCGCGGACCCGCGCTTACCCGAGGCCGGCTGGCGCATTCTTTCCCCGGCGCCGCTGCCCGCCAACGCCACGGCAGCGGACTGGGACGTGCACCGCATCGCCCTGGGACTACCGGACGTCGGCGACCTGGAGACGGACAAGACGGTGCTGCTGGAGGCCGGATTCGACGAACTGAACGGCGTTTCCTGGTCCAAGGGTTGCTACATGGGGCAGGAGCTGACCGCCCGCACCAAGTACCGCGGCCTGGTCAAGCGCCGCCTGGTGCCCGTCGCGATCGATGGTCCGCTGCCCGAACCCGGCACCCCGGTTCGGCGCGACGGCCTGGAGATCGGCACCATGCGCAGCGGCCATGGCGCGATGGGGCTCGCGGTGCTGCGCCTGGACGCGCTGAGCTTCGGGCCGTTCATGTGCGGCGAGGCGCGGCTCACCCCGCGCGTGCCGGCCTGGATGAAACTGCCATAAGCGGCATCAACGCCAAAGGCGACGCCGGGGCGCTCAGTCACATCCCGGCGTGTCGAACAGCGCGGCCAGGCCGCACGCCGAATTGAGCATGCGGGCGCCCTGGTGCGCGACCCCCGGAACCTCGTGCGCAACCTGCGTGGGCAGCTCGCCGTGGCGCGCCCGCAGCATGGCCAGGAAAGCGTGACCGCGGGCGAGCCGGTAGGGGCCCTCGGCCATCCCGGCACAACTGCGGTCAAGATCCCGCTGGTTGGGATCGGTATCCTTCGCGCCCAGCAGATAGACCACGTCACGCGAGACGTAGCGCGCCTCCAGCGTGGCCGGGTCGTCCGTCACATAGGGCGGCAGCCCACCGGCCAGGCCGTATTTCCAGCGATTGAAGTCCGGACACGCGGCGGTGCCGACGAAGGGCGCCGGCAGGCCGTCGGCGTCCGGGCGGTCGGGGCCGAACCAGAGGTAGCTCGATGGGTTGGCGACCACATAGCGCACATGCAGATGGGTGTCGGCGCCATGGCCGACCGCCGCATAGCGCTGCACGAGCTGCGCGCCGGCGGAATGCCCGACCAGCACGATATCGGTCAAATCGGGAAACCGGGTCCGGTCGGACAGCCTGGCCAATAGCGCGTCGAGCACGTCGAAGGCACTGACAGGGGAGGGGCTGCGCGCCGGCTCGCCGCCCATCCAGCTACCGGAACCCCAGCGCAGCAGATCGTCCCCGCCAGGGTCGGACACGGCCAGGAAATGGGGGGCAATCAGCAATGCCGCCACGCCGGCGGCCGTGCGGGCACGTTGCAGGGCGGCGAAATAGCCGGCGGCGTTGCGTCCATGTCCGTGCACTACCACCACGGCGCGGCGCACCGTGCCGCCATTCCACTCCGCCGTGGCGAACACCGGCACGGCGCCGCCTGCCAGCTCCAGCCGCTGGTCGCCCAGAGCTGGCTGCGCCGACGCCGCCGACGCCCAGGCCAACAGGCAAAGCACTGCCGCCAGGCAACGCACGGTGGTCACACCAACCCCGGCACGCAAAGCCGTGCGATCAACTCCAATCGTCGCCGCCGCCTCCGGCATCCGGGACGTCGCCGCCGGGATCGGTCCAGCCGCCGCCATCGCTGCTCTGCTGGTTGTCCCAGTCGCTTGGATCGGGGGCCGGCTGCTGCGAGCCGGCCGGGTCGGCGTTGGTCCAGCCGGAGCTGCCGGCCGCTCCCTTGTCCGCCCCCCCGGCATCATACGGGTCGGCGGCCGGCGCCGCCCAGGGGTTGGCGGGTTGCACGGGGATGAACCCGCCGGGGCCAGCCATCGGGCTGCCCATGCCGCCATGGCCACCGGAGAACAGATTCATCAGCGCGTTGCCGGCCACCATGCCGCCGGCGATGCCGGCCGCGGTGGTCAGGGCGCTGCCCAGGAAGCCCGAGCCACGCGGCTGGAACATGCCGGGGCTGTAGCCAGGCGCGTATTGCGGCGGTGGGGGCGGCGGATACTGGGGCGGCGCGTATGGGGCCTGTGGCGGTGGCGCCTGGCGCGGTCCGCCGCCGAACAGGCTGCCGAACAGGCCACGCTGTTGGGGCTGCGGCTGGGGCTGCTGGCCCCAGGGCGAGGCAGCGGCCGCAGGCGCCGGTTGGCGGGCCTGCTGCAACTCCCACTCCAACCGCTCCATGCGGTTCTGCGCCTCAGCCAGCGCGTGCTCCTGCACGAATGCCATCTGGGTGATGCGGTAACGGGCTTCGGGATAGTGGGCAAACAGGTCGGCGATCAGCGCATCCGCCTCCTGGTCGATCGGCGGCAACGGCGGCGCACCGCCTTGGCCCACGCCGACGGCGAACCCGCCGGCGGGCTGGGCGCCGCCGACCCGCTGGATGAAACCGATGATGAGGTCGCGTTCCTCGTTGGTCATTGGGTCTCTCCGAGACTCCTCTAGCCGAACTCTGCTGCCGCACGACGCCGGCGTGCTCACCGGCAGCGGGCCATGTGGGCCGGTCCCGGGATGGCTTCAAGTGAAACTCGCGACAGAAGACCGGCGCGTCCCGGTGCCGGAGCGGCACCCTTCGTCACGGTACGGCGGCCCGGCCGGCCGGGCCCGATCCACTCGCGGCGCATGGCCGGCCCCGCCAGCGCGCCCTTGTTGCAGGTCGGTCCGCCTCCTATGGTGCGCCGCCTTACGACCGCCGGCCGGAAACATCGGGAAACAATGGACCCTTTTCTACCCCACGCACCCGGCTCGGCACCGCCGAGCTTCCAGGATGTTATTCTGCGCCTGCACGCCTACTGGTCGGCCCAGGGCTGCCTGATCCTGCAACCCTACGATGTCGAGATGGGCGCCGGTACCTTCCATCCCGCCACCACGCTGCGCGCGCTTGGCCGCCGTCCCTGGGCCGCCGCCTACGTGCAGCCCAGCCGCCGTCCGAGCGACGGCCGCTACGGGGAAAACCCCAATCGCCTGCAGCACTACTATCAGTACCAGGTAATCATCAAGCCGAGCCCGGCCGATGCCCAGGCGCTGCTGCTGGACAGCTACCGCGCCCTCGGCCTCGATCCTTTGCGGCATGATTTCCGCTTCGTCGAGGACGACTGGGAGAGTCCCACCCTTGGCGCCTGGGGCCTGGGCTGGGAAGTATGGTGCGACGGCATGGAGGTGGGTCAGTTCACCTATTTTCAGCAGGTCGGCGGCATCACCACGGACCTGCCCAGCTTCGAGATGACCTACGGCCTTGAGCGGCTGGCGATGTACGTGCAGGACGTCGATAACGTCTTCGAGCTCGATTTCAACGGCCACGGCGTAAGCTATGGCGACGTGTTCCTGCGCGCCGAGCGTGAATACAGCGCCCACAATTTCGAATATGCCGACACGGCGATGGCGACGCGCCATTTCGAGGATGCCGAGCGCGAATGCGGCGCCCTGCTGGCGCGTGGGCTGGCCCTGCCAGCCTACGACCAGTGCATCAAGGCCAGCCACCTGTTCAACCTGCTGGACGCCCGCGGGGTCATCAGCGTCACCGAACGCGCCGCCTACATCGCCCGCATCCGCGCCCTGGCCAAGGGCAGTTGCGAGGCGTGGCTCGCCGGTGAGCCGGACTGAGCCATGCCGGAACTTTTTCTCGAACTGTTCAGCGAAGAGATCCCCGCCCGCATGCAGGCTCGGGCGGCCGATGACCTTGCCCGACTCGTGGGCGAGGCTTTGACGCCGCTTGCCCCGTCCGCAGTGCGCAGTTTCTATGGTCCACGACGCATCGCCCTGGTGGCCAGCGTCGCCGCCGCCGTGGCCGAAAGCCGCAGCAGCGAGCGCGGACCGCGCCGCAGCGCCCCCGAGCAGGCGCTGGCCGGCTTCCTGCGCAAGCACGGCGCCACCCGCGAACAACTGCGCGAGGAAGGCGAATTCTGGGTGCTCGATCGCGTGGTGCCCGGCATCGCCGCCGCTGACCTGATCGCGCGCGAGCTCCCGGGCGTGCTGCGCCGCTTCCCCTGGCCCAAATCGATGCGCTGGGGTGGCAGCAGCGCCTTCACCTGGGTTCGCCCGCTGCGTCGCATCCTCTGTATCCTCGACGGCGAGACGGTGAGCTTCGATCTGCGCGAGGGCACGGACGACGGCCATGGCCTGGCCAGCGCCAACCTCACCGAAGGTCACCGTTTTCTATCCGCCGGCGCTTTTTCCGTTTCCTCCTGCGCCGAGTGGAGGGAGAGGCTGCACGCTCGCCATGTCGTGGTCGATGCCGCCGAGCGTCGGCGCATGATCCAGGACGGGGTGGCGCGCCTGGCGGCCGAGCGTGGCCTGAACGTGGTGGACGACCCGGGGCTGCTGGATGAGGTGGCGGGGCTGGTGGAATGGCCGGTGCCGCTGCTCGGTACGATCGACCCGGCCTACATGGACCTGCCGCCCGAGGTGATGCAGGTCTCCATGCGCGTCAACCAGCGCTATTTCGCCACCCGCGATGCCGATGGCAAAGCGGCGCCGTTTTTTGCTTTCGTCGCCAACGTGGTGGCCACCGATGGCGGGCGTACCATCGTCGCCGGCAACGAACGCGTTCTGCGCGCCCGTTTCGCGGATGCCAGGCATTTCTGGGATCACGACCGTACCATCCGGCTCGACAGCCGGGTGGCGGCCCTGGACAACGTGACATTCCACGCGAAGCTCGGCAGCCAGGGCGCGCGGGTGCAGCGAGTGATGCACCTGGCCGGGGAGGTGGCGCCGCTGGTGGGCGCCGACCCCGCACAGGCACGGCGCGCCGCCCTGCTGTCCAAGGCCGACCTCACCACCGGCATGGTGGGCGAGTTTCCCGAGTTGCAGGGCGTGATGGGTCGCTATTACGCCTTGCACGACGGCGAGGACGCGGCGGTGGCGGACGCCATCCGCGACCACTATGCGCCGCGCGGCCCGGGCGACGCCGTACCGGCCGATCCGGTCGGCATCGCCGTCGCGCTGGCCGATAAGTTCGACCTGCTCGCCGCTTTCTTCGGTATCGGCGAGAAGCCGACCGGCTCGGGGGACCCCTACGCGCTGCGCCGCGCCGCCCTCGGCATCATCCGCATCATCCGTGAAAACGGTCTTCGGCTGCACCTGCGGCGGCTGATCGAGGCGGCGGCCGCGCCGCTCGAGGCGCGATGCGACACCGACGAGGTGCTCGCGTTCCTCGCCGAGCGCCTGCGCGTCCAACTGCGCGTCGAGGGCGCCCGTCACGACGTGCTGGCCGCCGTGCTCGGCACCGGACTGGACGACGATTTTGTCCGCGTGCTCGCGCGTACCGACGCGGCAGCCGCCTTCCTTGCCACCGATGACGGCGCCAACCTGCTCACCGCCTACCGCCGCGCCGCCAATATCCTGCGCATCGAGGAGAAAAAGGACGGCCCGCACGACGCTCCGATCGATCCCGCGCTGCTGCGCCTGCCGGAAGAGGCGCACCTCGCCGGGGTGCTCGACCGGGTGGAACCGGAGATCGCGGGTACGATCCGGGAGGAGGCCTTCGCTGCCGCCATGGCTGGCCTGGCAGCTTTGCGTCCCCCCCTGGATGGTTTTTTCGATCGGGTTACGGTAAATGATACACAGTCGGAACTACGGTACAATCGCCTGCGCCTGCTCGCCCGTGTCCGCGCGGTCATGAACCTCGCGGCCGATTTTTCACGTATTGAAGGCTAATCAGGGAGTCCCAACCAACCATGACCAAATGGGTATACAACTTCGGCGCTGGCCGAAAAGAAGGCGGGGCAGAGATGAAGAATCTGCTCGGCGGAAAGGGTGCCAACCTCGCCGAGATGGCCCGCATCGGCTTGCCGGTGCCTCCCGGTTTCACCCTCACCACCGAGGTTTGCACCGCGTTCTATCAGAACAACCGCCAATATCCGGCCGACCTCGCCGAGCAGGTCCAGGCCAGCCTGGCCCATATCGAGCAGGCCCTCGGTCTGAACTTCGGCGACCGCCAGAAGCCGCTGCTGGTCTCGGTTCGCTCCGGCGCCCGCGTTTCCATGCCGGGCATGATGGACACCGTGCTCAACCTCGGCCTTAACGACGACACCGTGCAGGGCCTCGCCGCGATGTCGGGCGATACCCGCTTCGCCTGGGACTCCTATCGCCGCTTCGTCCAGATGTACGGCGGCGTGGTGCTCGGCGTGGAGCATCATCGTTTCGAGGAGATCATCGAGCACGCCAAGCTCGACCGCGGCGTGGCTGACGATACCGCGCTCACCGCCGAGGACTGGCAGCGCGTGGTGGCCAGCTACAAGGAAATGGTCGCCGCCGAGACCGGCAAGCCCTTCCCCATGGACCCCAAGGAACAGCTCTGGGGCGCCATCGGCGCCGTGTTCGGCAGCTGGGAGACCCCGCGGGCCATCACCTATCGCCGGCTGAACGACATCCCGGGCGATTGGGGCACCGCGGTCAACGTGCAGGTCATGGTGTTCGGCAACATGGGTGACGACTGCGCCACCGGCGTGTGCTTCACCCGCGACCCGGCGACCGGCGAGAACATGTTCTACGGCGAGTACCTGGTGAACGCCCAGGGCGAGGACGTGGTGGCCGGTATCCGCACGCCTCAGCCGATGGCCAAGCAGCGCGCCAAGCCCGGCGAGCAGCCGATGGAAACGGCGATGCCGCAGTGCTACGCCGAACTGCTGCAGGTCCGCGAGACGCTCGAGCGTCACTACAAGGACATGCAGGACATGGAGTTCACTGTACAGCGCGGCAAGCTGTACATGCTGCAGACCCGCAACGGCAAGCGTACTGCCGAGGCCAGCCTGCGGATCGCCGTCGAGATGGCCAGCGAGGGCCTGATCGACCAAAAGGAGGCAGTGCTGCGGGTCAACCCCGCGTCGCTTGACCAGTTGCTGCATCCCACGCTCGACCCGAAGGCGAAGCGCACGCTGATCGGCAAGGGTCTGGCCGCCAGCCCCGGCGCCGCTTCCGGCGCGGTGGTGTTCAATGCCGACGAGGCCGAGAGCCGCGCCGACAAGGGCGAGGCCGTCATCCTGGTGCGCATCGAAACGAGCCCCGAGGACATCCACGGCATGCACGCCGCCAAGGGCATCCTCACCACCCGCGGTGGCATGACCAGCCACGCCGCGGTGGTGGCCCGTGGGATGGGCCGGTGCTGCGTAGCCGGCGCCGGCGGTATTTCGGTGGACTACGTCGCGCAGACCATGACGGCCGGCGGCCATGTGCTGCATGCCGGTGACATCATCACGCTGGACGGGGCCGCCGGTGAGGTGTTCCTCGGACTGGTGCCGACGGTCGATCCGACGCTGTCGGGTGACTTTGACACGCTCATGAAGTGGGCGGACGAGAACCGCCGCATGAAAGTGCGCGCCAATGCCGAGACGCCGCTTGATGCAGAGACGGCGCGCAGGTTCGGCGCCGAGGGTATCGGCCTGTCCCGCACCGAGCACATGTTCTTCGACCCAACGCGCATCGGCGCGGTGCGTCAGATGATCATGGCCCCGGACGAGCAGGGCCGCCGTGCCGCGATCGCGAAACTGCTGCCGTTCCAGCGGCAGGACTTCATCGAGCTGTTCCGGATCATGGCGCCGCTGCCGATTACCATCCGCCTGCTCGACCCGCCGCTGCACGAGTTCCTGCCGCATGCCGAAGCCGAAATGGCCGAAGTGGCCGCGGCGCTCGGTACCGACGTTGCCGCGATGCGCCGGCGCGCCGCCGAGTTGGCGGAGGCCAATCCGATGCTCGGCCTGCGCGGCTGCCGCCTCGGCATTGCCTATCCCGAGATCTACGAGATGCAGGCTCGGGCCATTTTCGAGGGCGCCATCGCGGTGGCGCGCGAGAGTGGCCTCGCGCCGATCCCGGAGATCGAGATCCCGTTGGTTGGCATCAGGAAGGAGCTGGAGATCACCCGCGCCCAGGTGGAGCGGGTTGCTCGTGCGGTGTTTGCCGAGACCGGCACCACCATCGAGTACACCATCGGCACCATGATCGAGTTGCCGCGGGCGGCGCTGACGGCCCGTAGCATCGCCGAGGTCTCCGACTTCTTCAGCTTCGGCACCAACGACCTCACCCAGACCACGTTCGGCCTGTCGCGCGACGACGCCGGCAAGTTCCTGCCCAACTATGTCGAGCAGGGCATCCTGCCCAAGGACCCGTTCGTCTCGCTCGACGTCGAAGGTGTCGGCGAGCTGATGCGCCTCTGCGTCGAGCGCGGCCGCGCGACCAAGCCGAAGCTTACGATCGGCATCTGCGGCGAGCATGGCGGCGACCCCGCCTCGATCGCTTTCTGCGATGCGATCGGGCTCGACTATGTCTCTTGCAGCCCGTACCGGGTGCCGGTAGCCCGCTTGGCTGCGGCACAGGCGGCACTGCATGGAGGTGGCGACCGCACCGTGTAAGCGGAGAGCGGCCATACGGCTGGTGGCGGCCTCACGGGTGCTGAATGAGGACGATATCCTCGAGGCATTCGTGCGCCACCACGCCGCGTTGGTCGACCACCACATCTTCCTCGACAACGGCAGCAGCGACCGCTCGCTTGCTATCCTGCGGGCGCTGCAAGCCGAGGGCCTGCCACTCACCGTGCTGCAGACCCGGGCGGCGCATTTCTGCGACGAATTCGTCGATCAGCGGCGCACCGAGGGTGGCTTGCGGGCGGTCTTGGCCTCGCTGCTGCGCGATGCCGGCTTCCTCTCGCCCGGCACGCCGGAAATGGGGCAGGTCGAGGACCCGATCGACTAACACGGCGGAGAATTGCGCCGCACCGTTGCCGGCGACCCGGCAATGAAGGCCATCGCGGGCATAGCCGCGTTTGGCGAGGCGCTGGCCACCCAGCATGCCCGCCTGCTCGATACCAACGAGGGCGCCCGGCTGCAGGTGCACAACTGGTCGCTCACGTGGACCCGGTTGACGTGAGCGCACGACTATTCCGAACCGACCAACCGGCTAACATCAAGAGAAGATGTCAAATGACCTCCCGCCTTGCCTTGCTCGCCGCCTTTCTGCTGCTCGCCGGAAGCGCCCAGGCGCAGATCAATCCGTTCAAGGGGCACAGGGGCGCCCCACGCCTTGCCGACTCGGACGTGACGCTGCTGGACCAGACCGGCCAGAAGCTGCTCGGCGATGCCAAACCGGCCAAGGGTACCAGCGAGACGTGGCAGAACGACGCGACCGGTGCCGCCGGCAAGGTCGCCTATGTTGGCCCGACCAGCCGCAAGGTCGGCACCACGAAATTCGCCTGCCGCCGCCTGCGCTATGAAGTGACGCTGAAGGATAGCAAGACGGCCCACACCGCCCGCGCGGCCTGGTGCCAGCAGCCGGATGGAAGCTGGCAGCTGAACTGATCAGGACGGCAATACCAGGCGCCGATTTGCGCCGGCCCGGCCCGCGGCACCGTCGCGGCCGGGTCTGGTGGCGCGGCGTGACTGCTGGTGCTTAATGCACCAACGAGACCTGCATTTCGTGCTGGTGCACGGCGGCGATGGCCACGTCGCGATTGCCGGCCATGGCCATCGGGGTGCCGTCGGCCGCGTGGATGGCGTAGGCCACCATGCCGTTCATCATGACGGCCTTGACGTAGGCGATCTGCTGCACGCCCAGGCGGGCAAGCTGATCGCTGGACAGATGGCGGATATCCAACGGCTCGGTCGTGAGGCCGTCGTCAGTACCGGACGAATTGGTGTTCATCTCCATTCTCCTGGCGGGGTCGGCGTCCCCTCTCGATTACAACGCCGATACCGCTGTTGGTTCGGACCGCCGCGGGACACGGCCAGTCTTTCCGTGCTTCAGCTTTCCGGCTGGCCGTCCACTATCGCGGACGTGCCGTTGCTCGCTTTGCGGATCTCGATGGTCTTCACCCGGCTCTCGGGCTGCGGCCGGGCCAAGTCAACATGGAGCAGGCCGTTATCCAGCCAGGCGCCTCGTACTTCGATCCCCTCCGCGAGAACAAAAGCACGCTGGAACTGCCGCGCGGCGATACCGCGATGCAGGAATACGCGACCCTGCGAGTCGTCGGTCTGGCGGCCGCGAATCACCAGTTGGTTGTCTTCCTGGGTGATCTGCAGGTCATCCATGGTGAAGCCGGCGACGGCCAGGGTGATACGCAGCCCGACCGGGCTCACCTGCTCGATGTTGTAGGGCGGATAACCGTCAGACGAGGTCTTCGATGCCCGCTCGAGCATCTGCTCGAGATGGTCGAAGCCAAGGAACAACGGGGACGTGAACATGCGTGTCGTCACGGCGGGCCTCCTCCTGAGAGCGAAGCGATGGCGGACCCCGGCAAGCGGCGACCCGTCGCTCCCTCATTTTGGCACCGGAGGGTCGCGTTGCAAGGGTGCTCGGGCGTTGAACCTCGGCCGTGGCGCCGCTACATGGATAACATGAACTCCGCCTCCCTCGCGGCTCCTCAGGTTGACCTGGACGAAGCCGAACTGCTGCCGATCCTGGTCGCGCCGCATCCGGTGTTGCGGGCGCGCTGCCGGCCGGTCACGCACGCCGACGACGATCAGGTCCGAGAGCTGGTGGCGCGCATGTTCGGTGCCATGTACCGAGCGCCCGGGATCGGCCTGGCCGCACCGCAGGTGGGCGTCAAGCTGCGCCTGGCGATCGTCGACCTGATGCCCGACGAAAAAAAGGCGCCGATCGTGCTGATCAACCCCGAGGTGATCGCCGAGAGCGACGAGCTGGCCAGCCGCGAGGAGGGCTGTCTGTCGCTGCCCGGTCAATACGCCGACGTGATCCGCCCGGCGCGGGTGAAGGTGCGATTCACCGACCTCGGCGGCGCCCGCCGCGAAATGGAAGCCGATGGGCTGCTCTCCGCCTGCCTGCAGCACGAAATCGAACACCTCGACGGCGTGCTGTTCATCGATCACCTCTCAGTGCTCAAGCGCAACATCCTGATGCGCCGCCTGGCCAAGGAGCAGCGGCAGAAGGGACGGTAACGGTGCGGCTCGCCTTCATGGGCAGTCCGGACTTCGCGGTGCCGGCGCTACGCGCGCTGCACGCCGCCGGGCACGATATCGCGGCCGTGTACTGCCAGCCGCCCCGGCCCGCCGGACGCGGCCACGCGGTGCGGCGCTGCCCGGTGCACGAAGCGGCCGATGCGCTCTCTTTCCCGGTGCGCACGCCAGCCCGGCTGCGCAAGGAGACAACCGAGCACGCCGCCTTCGCGGAGCTCGGGCTCGACGTCGCCGTGGTCTGTGCCTATGGGCTGATCCTGCCCGCCCCCATGCTGGCCGCGCCGCGGCGGGGCTGCCTGAACATCCATGCCAGCCTGCTGCCACGCTGGCGCGGCGCCGCCCCCATCCAGGCCGCCATCCTGGCCGGTGACGCCGTGACCGGGATCACCGTCATGCAGATGGATGAGGGGCTGGACACCGGCGCCATGCTGCTGCGTGAGGCGGTGCCGATCACGCCCACCACCGACGCAACCGCGCTGCACGATATGCTGGCGGCGATCGGTGCACGGCTCATTCTGCGTGTCCTTGAGGCGGCGCCCGCGCCGGTGCCGCAGCCCAACGAGGGCGCGACGTACGCCCCCAAGCTCGCGCGTGAGGATGGATGGATCGACTGGGCACAGGACGCCGCCGTGCTGGACCGGCGAGTACGGGCGCTGAACCCCTGGCCCGGCACGTCTGCCCGGCTTGGCGACGACATCCTGAAGATCCTGGCGGCGCGTCCCGAGGTTGGCACGGGCGTGCCGGGAACCACGCTGGACGATAGGTTGCTGGTTGCCTGCGGCGCCGGCGCGCTGCGCCTTACCCGGGTGCAGTCACCTGGCCGGGCGGCGCTGGACGCCGACACCTTCCTGCGCGGCCATCCGATTGCCGCCGGCGCGAAGCTGGGGTGATGCCGCGCTACGCGCTGCTGCTGGAATACGACGGCACGGGCTTCGTGGGCTGGCAGGTGCAGGGCGCCGGCTTGTCGCTGCAAGGCGTGCTGGAGGCGGCCGCGGCGCGGCTTGCCGCCGGCACGCCAGTGGCCAGCGTGGTTGCCGGGCGCACCGATGCCGGAGTGCACGCCGAGGGCCAGGTGGCACAGATCGACCTTGCCGCTGTGTTCGCGCCCGACCGTCTCCGCGATGCGTTGAATTTCCACATGAAGCCGCACCGGCTGGTCGTGCTGCGGGCGGCGGTGGCGCCGGAGGGTTGGAACGCGCGCTTCTCGGCTACCAGCCGCCGCTACCGTTACCGCATTCTCAACCGGCGATCGCGGCCGGCCGTGCTGGAGGGGCGGGTCTGGCACGTCGAGCACCCGCTGGACGCGACGGCCATGGCGGCGGCGGCGGCCGACCTGCTCGGACGACACGACTTTTCCTCGTTTCGCGCCAGCGCCTGCCAAGCCAACAGCCCGCTGCGCACGCTCGACCGGCTGGACGTGACCCGGCATGGCGACATGGTGGAGATCGTCGCGGAGGCGCGCAGCTTCCTGCACCACCAGGTGCGCAACATGGTCGGCACGCTGAAATTGGTCGGCGAGGGACGCTGGCCGGTCGAACGGGTAGCGGCCGCCCTGGCCGCCCGCAACCGCGCCGCCGCCGGCCCGACCGCGCCGGCCGAGGGATTGAGCCTGATGGCGGTGCGCTATCCCGAGGATCCGTTCAGTCCGCCGCTCCGGTGAGGGCCAGCAGGAACAGGCCGAGGGCGAAATCCAGGGCTACCAACGCCATCGCCAAACGTCCCGGAATGGCCAGCGCCAGCCGGGTCGCATACCATTCCAGCCACAACGCCCAGCCCATCGCCACCAGCCAGACGGTCTGCGCCAGCAACGCGGGCAAGCCCAGCAGCGCGGGCAATCCGGCCACGACCAGCATCAGGTACTGGACCACGTTGCACCAGTTCCAGACGGCGATGAAGCGCGGCCACAACGGACTGCGCCCCATGGCGCCGGCCAGCCGGTGCGACAGCAGCGCGAACCCGACCCAGCCGATGACATAGCCCAGCAGGTCGAGCGTCAGCACCCGTCCCGGCGCCGGCGGCACACCGCCGGTCGTCCAGTCCAATAGGTGCAGGCACAGGAAGGCCGGCAGGCACACCGCGACCGCCCAGAAACTGCGCGCCGCCACCGCCATCTCGGCTTCGGGGGGAGCGACGATCAGCAGCAGCCCGTCCGGGCGCCCGCGGGCCAGCAGAAAAGCGCCGTGCAGGGCGGTGCCCAGGCGGGCGGTCATGACGGCTACCCTTCCTGCAGTCCGGCCAGCAGGCGCGGCGCCAGGAACAGCAGCGCCGCGCCGACCTCGACCACAAACACCAGCACCGCGGCCCGCCACCAGACCAGTCGCAGACCCACCCGGGCGACGAACCATTCCAGCACGACGCCATACGTCGCCACCGCCAGCAACCCCACCGTCACCGCTGCCCGCGATCCCAACCCGGCGGTCGCCAGTACACTCATCAGCGCCAGCGACGCGACGAGCGCCAGCAGCATGGCCCAGCGCGACCAGTTGAAGGCGGTGGCGTAGCGCAGCCATTCCCGCTCTCGCCCCCACAACCGGGCGAGCATCTCCGACAGCACCGGGGGTGCGAGCAGCGCCACCAACGTGCCGAGCAGCGCCGCCACCGCGTCCAGCCCGGCGCCCGACATTATGCCCAGCACCCCGCCAGCCAGCGGGAAGGCGATCAGCGGCGCCAGGCTGTTCAGAAAGGCTTTCGGGCTATCGCCAAACTGCCCCAGACCCTCGGTCCGCAGCAGCGCCAGCTGCAGGATGCCCAGCAGCACGCGACCGGCACGTTCGTTCACCGACGTGCCCTCAAGGCAGGAACGCCGCGATCACGTGTCGATAGGTGCGCGCCAGGTCGCGTAACTCCTCGATCGGCACGCACTCGTCGACCTGGTGCATGGTCCGGCCAACCAGGCCGAACTCCGCCACCGGACAGAACCGCGTGATGAAACGCGCATCCGAGGTGCCGCCACCGGTGTCCAGTTTGGGCGGCAGTCCGGTCGCCGCCTGCACTGCCGCCGCCAGCCGATCCACCGCCGGGCCCGGAGCGGTGAGAAAGCTTTCACCGCTGACGGATACGTCGAGATCAAAACGCTCGGCGTGCTGCGCCAGGGCGGCGCGCAGCCAGGCGGTCAGCGAGGCGCTACTGTGGCGGTCGTTGAAGCGGATGTTCAGCATCGCCTGGGCCGACGCCGGGATGACATTGGTGGCCGGGTTACCGACGTCGAAGCTGGTGACCTGCAGCGTCGAGGGCTCGAACCAGTCGCTGCCGGCGTCGAGCGGCGCCGCGGTCAGCGCCACCAGCGCACGCGCCAGCCGGTGCACCGGGTTGTCGGCACGGGCCGGATAGGCCACGTGACCCTGGACGCCGTGCACGCCGATGCGCGCGTTCAGGCTGCCGCGCCGGCCGATCTTGATCATCTCGCCCAGCCGGCCCGGATTGGTCGGCTCGCCGACGACGCAGAAATCCGGCACCTGGTCGTGGGCCGCCATCCAGTCCAGCACACGCACGGTGCCGTCGACCGCTGGGCCTTCCTCGTCGCCGGTGATGAGAAAGCTGATCGAGCCGCGTGGCGGCCCGGCCTGAAGATGCACGGCGCTGGCCGCCACGAAGGCGGCGATCGCGCCCTTCATGTCGCAGGCGCCGCGGCCATACAGCACGCCGTCGCGCACCGCGCCGTCGAACGGTCCCGCATGCCACGCCCCGGCGCCTTCCGGAACCACGTCGGTGTGGCCGGCAAAGCAAAGATGCGGCCGATTCGTCCCGATTCGCGCAAACAGATTCTCGATCGCGCCGAAACGCAGCCGCGTGACCCCGAATCCCAGGCTCTCCAACGCCGCCGCGAGCACGTCCTGCGCGCCGGCATCGGCGGGAGCGACCGAGGCGCAACGGATCAGCGCCTGCGCCAGTGGGAGCGGATCGGTGGTCAATCCCGGAGCAGCTCGTTGATGGACGTTTTTGCCCGCGTACGCGCGTCGACACGCTTGACGATGACGGCGCAGTAGAGCGAAGGGCCGGGCGAGCCGTCCGGCAACGGCTTGCCGGGCAGGTTGCCCGGCACCACCACCGAATAGGCCGGCACGCGGCCGATGAACGTCTCGCCGGTGCTGCGGTCGACGACCTTGGTGGTGGCGCTGATGAAGACACCCAACGCCAGCACCGATCCGCGCTCCACGATGACCCCTTCGACCACCTCGGAGCGGGCGCCGATGAAGCAGTCGTCCTCGATGATGACCGGCGCGGCCTGCAACGGTTCCAGCACGCCGCCGATGCCCACGCCGCCCGAAAGGTGGCAGTTCCGGCCGATCTGCGCGCAGCTTCCCACCGTGGCCCAGGTGTCGACCATGGTGCCGCGATCGACGTAGGCACCGACATTGACGAAGCAGGGCATCAAGACCACGCCCGGCGCCACATAGGCGCTGCGACGTGCCACCGCCCCCGGCACGGCGCGGAACCCGGCCTGCTGGAAGCGCTGGGCGTCCCAGCCGGCGAACTTCATCGGCACCTTGTCCCACACCGGCGCGCCACCGGCACCCGGTATCAGCGACGAATCCTGCAACCGGAACGACAACAACACGGCCATCTTCAGCCACTCGTTGACCCGCCAACCCGCGCCGGTCGGCTCGGCCACCCGTGCCTCGCCCGAGTCCAGCAGCGCCAACGCCTGATCGACGGCCGCGCGCGGCTCGCCCTCGGTCGCGGCACCGATCTGGTCGCGGCGCTCCCACAGGGCCTCGATGATGGGTCGAAGCGGGTGATCGGTCATTTCGGCGGCAACTCCTCTGCGTGGCGCTCACACACTCCCGCCCGCAGGTCGGCGGATGGGCGCGGACCATGCGCAGCAGCCGGAGTGGAGTCAATCGTGACAGCAGTGGGATTGCGCGATGCCCTCGATAACCCGGCGTTTACGTGCGGCGCGTTAAACAGGGCGGCAGCGGTGGTTGCGCTCCGTTCCGCGTCGCCCGGCGGCCAGATTGCCCGCGGGCGAAGCATCGGGGTGCCCGCCGGTCGCCCGGACGTGGCGTCGTGCCCCGTTTGGCCCGTATCGGGGGTTTCGGTTCACCATGAAGCGAGCGTCCACGACCGACGACTCTTCTCCACTCTGCCGATCCCTGCGTGCCACTCCCGGGGCGCCGCCACAGGAGTCGACGGGCCCTGATGGCGAGCTGTTCGCTGATACCCTTCGCAGCGCCTTGCTGGACAGCCGCAACCGGTGGCGCGAACTGGTGTCGCTGACCGCCGATCTCGCATTCGAGACTGATGCCTGGGGTCGGTTCGTCTTCGTCTCGCCCGACCCGGCCCTGGGTTGGGCGGCCTCGACATTGCTCGGCCAGCCGGCGGAGCTTTTGCTGGCGGCCGCCGACGGCACCATCGGGTTCAATCCGTTCCGCCCGACCAGCGCGGTGCGCCGCCGCCGCGCCTGGCTGAAGCGCCCGGACGGCAGCGGCATCTGTCTTGCCTTTGCCGCAGCTCCGCTGACCGACGCGGAAGGACGGATCGTCGGCAGCCGCGGCATCGGCCAGGACACCACCGAGCAGGACGGCTACGATTCGGCAGTGGCCGCCGCCCTGCGGCGGGGCGAGGTGCTCGACCACATCCTGTGGCGCATGCGCCAGGAAGTGCTCGCCCCCAAGATGATGGAGGCGGCGCTGACCTCGCTTACCACCGCGCTCGGCGCCGAGGGCGCAGCGGTGCTCGACGTTCTGGGAGACAGTACCCGCCCTGGCGTGCTCTACCAGACTGGCCGGTCACTGCCGGAGGTGCTGCACACGGCGCTCAGCCTGCTGCAGACCGAGAGCGCCGACCCTTCGGTCTCGATGGCGCCCGATGGCCGCCGGGTGCTGGCGTGCTCGAGCCAGACCCGGTTCGCCGAGCAGACCGGACTCGCGTTGTGGCGCATTCCCGGCGGCCGTGACTGGGACAACGAAGAACGCGTGCTGGCCTCCTCGGCCACCGGCATCATCCGCATGATCCTCGACCACGACAGCATCCAGCGGGAAATGGCGCGGCAGGCGCGAACCGATCCGTTGACCGGCCTGCTCAATCGTCGTGCCTTCATGGAGGAATTGGCGCGCCGGCTTGACCGGTTGGACCGTGAGGGGCTGCCCGGAACGCTGATGTTCGTGGACCTCGATCATTTCAAGCAGCTCAACGACG
>Ga0181520_10006299_pt1 | contig 18244 bp, 10 predicted proteins | sample PEATcosm2014_Bin_29_FD_132451 | JGI IMG/M metagenome (GOLD analysis project Ga0181520, IMG submission 132451) | Peatland microbial communities from MTU Mesocosm Facility, Houghton, MI, USA - PEATcosm2014_Bin02_30_metaG | ecosystem: Environmental > Terrestrial > Soil > Wetlands > Peat | place...
ACCGAAATTTTCGGGGAGGGGTCGGCGCGACGAGTCGCGCATTGAGCCGGTATTTGTGCAAGAGTCTCGGCAGTCAATCCAATCGGATCATCCACGCCCTGCCCGCTTCCGCGCGCCGGTCACGGTCGGTCCCAGGTCAGGCCGCGCAGATCGTGATCCCAGTCGCACAAGTAAAAATGGTAGTTCATGATCGTCAGCGGCGATTTCCCGTCATCCCGCGGGCCCATCAAGGCGGCGCGTTTGTCGGCGAGCCGCGTCATAAATCGCGACCCTTGCGCCGCCAGCGTGCTTTGCAGCGAAAACTCGTCGCGCATGTGCCGGCCGCCGTCGGTCTTGAAGAGCTGGAGATACAACTTGTCGATTTTCGGCACCATATAGAGGATTTTCGGCCGGCGTCGCTGCACGAGTTCGTAGATGTCGTCGAAGCGCGCCCCCGTTTTGCACTCGGGGTCGTTGTTCTGCGCGTAAATCTTCGCCACCTCGGGGTCCGCCAGCCCGACCAAATCCAGCACTTTGCGTTCGCCGAAGTAGTACAGGAAACCGATGTCCACCGTGCCCACCGTGTCGCCCGGCGCGGAGTGCCAGCGCACCCACTTTGAGACCGCGCTCAAATAGCCGTTGGCCATGGCCAGCGCGTGCCGGTACGCCGCGTCTTGCACGTTGGCGCCCACCGCCGCCGTCGCGGCGAAAAACGCCGCCAACAAGGCGCCCAGAACCTTCGCCGCCGCCGGACCGTTGGCCTTGACGCGCTCGTGCAGGCGCGCGGCGCCGAGCGCCAGGCCGATGAAGACGATCGGCATCAGCGGATGCTGGTAGCGTCCCCAATAATGGCCGAGCGCGCCGGGAAATTCGTGCGCGTAGGCGGCGTAAAAAATGCCGAGAAACAGCGGCGGATACACGCGCCGCCACCAGACGCCCGCGAACAGCAGCAGCGGGGCAATCAGCAGCGTCGGGCCGAACAGCAGCGTCCACGACAGACAAACGGCGATGCCGCGCAGGATCGGCGGCCGGCACCATTCGTGGAAGAAGTGCTTTTTCGCCGAGACGGTCGGCGGAAACCATTGGCCGAGCAGGGCGTGGTTGGCGACCAGATACGGCGAGACCACCAGCCCGGCGACGAGGCCCGCGCCCAGGATTTTGACGATCGTCGCCGGCTCGCGCCGATGGCGGAGCAGCTTGGTCGCGAACAGCGCCGCGGCGAGGAACCAGCCCTCGGGCCGCGTCAGGATCGCCAGGCCGGCCAGCGCGCCCATCGCGAAGAGCAGCCGCGGCCGTTCCTCCGACTTTTCGTAGAAGACGAAACTCCAAATCAACAGGGCGGCGAAGGGCGTCGTTTCCATGCCATTGAGCGCGCCGAACGTCAGCGGGCCGCAGAGGACGATCACAAACGCGATGCCGAGCGCCGTCGCGAAGCGCGCGCCCAGTTGCCGCGCCCAAACGACCATGCCCCAGGCGAGCGCCAGGTAACCGATCAGGCCGATTACGCGGACGGCGATCTCGACGCCGAGCAGCTTGCCCAGCAAACCCGTGAGCGTCGCGTGCAGCGGGCTGGTGACGCCGCACAGGGGAGCGTCGGGGTTCACCGCGAGCAGGTTGCGCTCGGCGACGTTGCGAGCGGCGGTCAGCGTGATGTAGCTGTCGTCGATCGGAAAGGCGCGCTCGAAACCCTTAAAAGGGAACACGTACGCGAAAAAAACGAAGGCCGCGGAGGCGAGCAAGGCGAACAGGCCCATCCGCTCGCCCCACGCCGGCAAACCTTTCGCGCCCGTCTCGCGGAAATGAAGCCAGAGAAACGCCGCCGTCCAAACAACGGCCAGACTAACGTACAAACACTTGCTCCTGTCGACCGCTTCGCCGCGCCAGCCCGACTCGACGGCTGCGGTCCAACTTTCGCTTTCTAGCGCAGGCGGCGCGATTCAACAAGCGCACGGACGTATGGCGCGCGGTTGGGGACCGGAGTTCATCGACGAACGACGAGCGACGGCTGGCACGACGGCCGCCGCGCCCTCGGCATCCGCGGCGGTTCAATTCCCGAGGAGCTTTCGGAGCCCTTCGCATCCTCGGCGTCGCCAAGGCGCATTTGCCATCGCCCAAAATGCGCTACAATGCGAGCCTCAAGAAACGAAGGAGCCGCATGGGCCGTTTTCTCTATCGCGCCTGGCGTTGGCTGATTCACCCGATCGCCATGATCGTGCTTGTGCAAAGCGCCTGGACCCTCGCGCTCGTGTTGTGGATCCGCTTTTTCGTCGGCCGCTACTCCCAGGCGGCGGAACTGGCGACGGCCAAAGGCCTGCGCGTGCAAGACCTCGTCACCTGGGCCCCGCTCGTGGTCGGCATCGTGCTGCTGGCGCTGATCTTCACGGGCACGCTGGCGTTGATTTTCTGGCTGGTGCGCCAGTTCCTGCTGAACCGCCAGATGAAGAACTTCCTCTCGTTTGCCAGCCACGAACTGCGCACGCCGATCACCTCGATCCGCCTGATGCTCGAAACCCTGCGCGACAACCCCCTCGCCGAGGAACAACGCGGCGAATTCATCGAGAATATGCTCGAAGACGCCGACCGCCTGGCGCGCCAGATTGCGCTGATCCTCGACGCCTCGCGCCTCGAACGCCGCCGCCTGCCGCTGCGCCTCGAACCGCTCGAGCTGCCGCAACTCGTGCGGCGTTATGCCGAGAACCACGCCCGCACGCCGCAGGGCGCCGACCACGAGTTGGTCGTCGGCGAGACCGCGCCCGCCGCCGTCCGCGCCGACCGCGATCTGCTGGCGGCCGTGCTCGACAACCTCGTCAACAACGCCGAGCGCTACTCGCCGCCGGGCACGCGGATCACGCTGTCGGTGACGGCCAAGGGCAAATGGGCGATGCTGCGCGTGCGCGACGAGGGCGCCGGCGTCGAACCGGGCGAACGCAAGAAGATCTTCCAACTTTTCTACCGCGGGGCGGCGGCGCAGCGAGCGTCGCGGCGCGGCAGCGGCCTGGGCCTGTACCTGGTCAAGGGCATCGTGGCGATGCACGACGGCCGGGTGGATGTGCAAAGCGAAGGCGCGGGCCGGGGCTCGACGTTTCAAGTCCGCCTGCCCCGGGTCCGCGCGAACGGAGAGGATTCTGCGTCATGAAGATTCTGCTCGTCGAGGACGAAGAGCACATCGCCAAGGCGCTGCTCGTCAATTTCAAAGGTCAGGGCTATGCGGTCGAGTGGGCGGCGACCGGCGAAGCCGCGCTCGAGCTGTGGCGCACCGGCGCCCCGGATTTGGTGGTGCTCGACGTGATGCTGCCCGGCATTGACGGCTTCGAGGTGGCGCGGCGCATCCGCCGGCAGGACGGGCGCATCCCGATTCTGATGTTGACCGCCCTCGCCGCCGACGAGGACCGCATCGCCGGCCTGGAATGCGGCGTCGACGACTACCTGGTCAAACCCTTCGTGCTGCGGGAATTGCTGCTGCGGATCGCCGCCCTGCTGCGCCGCGCCGTGCGCACGCCCGCCCCCGCCGCGGCGTTCGCTTTCGGCCGCGCGACCATCGACCCTGCCGCGATGCAGGCGACCGTCCGCGGCCGCGTCCATCCGCTGACGCGATTGGAATTGGAAATTCTGCGCCACTTCGCCGCCAACCCCGAGCGGCTGGTCTCGCGCGAGGAACTGCTGGCGCAAGTTTGGGGTTACGAACCCGACACGGCCACGCGCACGGTCGACACGTTCGTCATGCGCGTGCGCAAGATCGTCGAGCCCGAGCCGGCCAAACCAATCTACCTGCGCTCGATCCGCGGCCAGGGCTACCGCTTTTCGCCGAACGGGGCCGCGGGCCGGTGACGACTCCGTCTGCGCCTTTCTGAGGGCCGCAGCGCCGCGTCTTCCGGCAAACGGCGTTTTTCGGCCGTTGACTTGACTAATCGCGCGGAATGGGCATTTTTCCACATCGTGCAGTAATCGACGGGGTTCGTCGTGGAAAAGAGGCGTCATTACCGGTTGCCGAGGAGCCTGATCGCCAGGATCGAGTGGGCAGACGGTGAATGCCTGGGTTCCGTGTTCAATCTGGCGAAATTCGGGATCGGCGTCTTCTGCCAGCGGGAACTCCCGGTGTCCACCGCGGTGCAGATTTCAATCAGCCTCTCCGGCCGTCGCGATTTCGCGCTGCCAAGCCGAATCGTGCGCGCCCGAACGATGCCGGCGCTGTCTCGCAACAAGTTCGAATACGGCGTCGCCCTGACGGGAGACCTCGACGGCTACCACGTTTTTCTCGCGACGACCATTCGGCGCGAATTCGAAATGTGCGCGCAGCCGAACAGTCCGGACGTGCGGATCGTGGATCACGGCGACGTGCTCGACTTGCTCGATGTCGCCGCGACGAACGTCGCCGCGGGCGGACTCTTCGTTCGTACCGACCGCGCCCTCGAGGTCGGCGGAGAATACGAAGTGATGCTGCGCAACGACGGCGTTGCCGAACCGATTTATTGCCTGGGCGAAGTCGTCGCCGCGTTTCAGATGGACGTCGACGCCCTGGAGCATCCTTTCGCCGCGGGTCTTCGCCTCATGGCGTTCCGCGGCGACGGTCAGGCGCGATTCGCCGAGTTCCTCAAGGGGCTGGACGTTCTATACCCCCTCTATTGGCAGCCCGACGCGTCCGGCGACAATTAGCTTCCGATTGTTCCGCCGCGCCCGACCGTTTCCGCTTTTGATCTCTCGCGCCCGCGTTCACGCGGCCGGCTTGGCGTTGAATGCGAAGGCGAAGAAGGCGGCGACGCCCAAGAAGGCGAAGGCCACGAGATAATTCCACGCGAGTTTCTCTTTCAGGAACGCAATCGCAAAGACGATGAAAACGATCATCGTCACAATTTCTTGAATGATCTTGAGTTGGAAACCGGAGAACTGGCCGTAGCCGAGGCGATTGGCGGGCACGGCCAGACAGTATTCGATCAACGCGATCGCCCACGACGCCACGATCGCTTTCCACAGCGGCCAGCCGCGGCCGTACTTCAAATGCCCGTACCAGGCGACGGTCATGAACGAATTCGACAAAAACAACAACAGAACGGTGCTCATCGGTTTGGCGCTCCTTGGTTTGGCTTCGGAACGGGATCATCCGGGTCAATTCTTCTTCCGCAAGTCCAGCATCAACAATCCGTCGGTTGTCCGCAAAGTTCCGCCTTGCAGATCGAGCGCTTCCACTCGCGAAGAAAGCGTCGGATTCACCCCCCAGTCGACAACGCCCAGCAGCGCGGACGGCAGCGCGTGCGCCGCGGCCTCGACCCGCCGGGCGGCCAGCAGCACGTTGCCGTCGGGATCGAGGCGCAGCCCGGCATTCAGGGAAAATGCCGCCCATTTGCCGAGAAACCGAAATTGGCCGGCGAGATCCACGCCGTTTTCGGCGAAAGCGACGGTCAAATTTCGCAAGTCCGGATTGTTCCCCTTGATGAAAGCGGCCAGGCCGTCGGCGTCGACCTCGACCGCGCCGGCCGCGTCGTCGCAATCCGTCACCACGAGTTGCCCGGCGGCGAACAACTTGAGCAGATCGAGTCGCCCGTTCCGGTACTCGATGTCGATGGCGCGCGTTCGCAGCTTTCGCAGCTTGGCCCCGGGCGCGCGCAGCGTCAGTCGCGAAAAATAACCATCGGCGAGCGCCCGTTGCGGATCGGGCGCGAGGCTGACGTAGGGCGCGCCGGCGGCTTCCAACGCGACCGCGAGAAACGCCTGCAACCGCTCGTTGACGGCCGCGACCGTGACGGGCGTCGCGACCGGCGAGCCGTCGACGTACGTTTCGATCGCCGGGCCCGCCGGCGTCTCGACGAACCGCGCCGCCGGCGAGATTTCGTAGAGCGCCAGCAACCCGCGGGACGACTGCGTCAGCCAATCGAAGCGATAGCGCGGCGCGAGCGCCGCTTGCCATCGCGGCAGTTCGTCCAGTTCATGCCGACTCAGGGCGAGCAGGACGCGCCGGTCCTGGTAGCGGCGGACGAACGTTTCCAATTGCTCGATTTTCGCCGCTTTCGTCGGCACGAGCACATCGACCCCGTACAACGGGAAGAAAAACGGCCGGGCCAGGCCGTCCGAAAGCAGCACTTTTTTTCCGGACGGCAGGCCGCGGATGAAACGCGCGATCTCCGGCGTGTCGTCGTTGGTCCGCGCCACATGAAACGCCCGCGCATTCCGGTTGACGCCGACCAGGACCAACGCCGCCAACAGCAGCGCGCCGGCCCACTGGGACCGCTCGCCGGTCAGGCCGACGGTCGTCAGCGCCCGGACGATGGCGAAGCTCGCCAACAACGCGGCCAGCGGCAACAGCGGCAACATCATGCGCTCGGCGGTCAGGGAAATGCCGATCAGCGCGTGGGCGATCGGATAGTAAGGGACCGCGCCGGCAAAAAGACACAACGCGATTTTTGCCGGATCGCCGAGCGGCGCCAACGGGCGGCGGCGGGCCAGCCGGATGGCGCCCAGAGCAACGGCGCCGGCGGCCGCCGTTTGCCAGATGCGCGGCGTGAGAAAAAAATCGCGGGCCGTTAATGAAAACCAGAAACCCAGCCGCGTCCAGAAACTCGTATGGGCCGCGGCCTCCACGATGTGACCGGAGCGGATTTCCGTCACGAGCCAGGCGAACGGTTCGCGCTCGTAAAACGCGGACCAGGCGAACAGATACGCCAACGGGCCGCCAAGACCGCCAGCGAATTGCTTTGCCGTCGGCCAGAATTTCGCCGGCGGTCGCGCCATCAGCCACGCCGCCAGAAATGCGATCGGCAAAAACGCCGCCGCCATCTGCCGCGTGCACAGCGCCAGGCCCATGCCACAGCCGGCGCCGAACCGGCGGCCGCGCACGGCCAGATACAGCGAACACGCCAGCAGCGAACAGGCGAACGGATCCAACATGGCGCCGATCCCGACGCGCGCCAGAAAGGGCGAGGTCGCCAGCAACGCGGCGGCGAGCAAGCCGACCGCGCCGCCGAACAATTCTTTGCCCAAGAGAAACACGACCGCGAGCAGGACGGCCAACGCCACCGCGTTCGGGAGTTTGAGCGCCATTTCCGAACGCCCGAAAATCGCCAGCGCCACGCCGAACGCTTGCATGGCCAGCGGCGGCTTGTCGACGTCGACGCGGTGCAACAGGACGTCGCCGTTGGCAAACGACACCGCGGCGCGGCCGTAGTAGCTTTCGTCATCGACGACCGCGTGCAAGAAGGCGCCGATCAGATAAAGTCCGAGAAACAAACCGATCGTCCAGCTCAGCAGCGCCGCTTGCCGGTGCGGCGCCGCCCGAGCCGCCGCGCCCCGCACCTTCGCCGCCAGTTTCTGGATCGTCAGGTCCATTCGTCGCCCTCGCCTGCCGTGGCTAATGCACACAACGCGCGGAGTTTACCGGGGAACCGTAGATGTAGAGCACGACGCCGTCGGCGAAATTAACGGCCCACACGCCAAGTCCGGCGTTGGCCGCGACCCGCGACGACGCCCAATACCAACCGACTTCCCCCGAAATCGCGGGCGGCCAATACGCGCCGCCCGGACCGGAACCGCCCCGGTAGGAACAACCGGCGCACCGCCGCTCGTCCCAGCAATCGGACTTCGAACACGAATCCGTCACGCCGCAGGATCCGCTCTTTTGCGTCGCCGGACAGCCTCGGATCAAGCTCCGCAGCTCCGCGATCGTCGGCAACCGCCAGTCGTGACGGCTTCCCAACGACAGGTCCTGGCAATACGCTTGCGCCTCGCGCCAGGTAATCGTTTTCGGCGCCGGGTTCACCTGCCACGTCAAACCCGTTGTGGGGTCCGCCCACGTGCCGTCGGAGGCCTCGCCCAGAGCACTGGGCGCGCCGGCGCCGTTCGTCGAAGCAGCGCCGAGACGGCGGTCCGATTTCTCCGAATGCGCCGGCAGCCAGAACGCCGCCACAACCGCGACGACGCACGCCGCGACGCACGCCAGGGGCCAGGCCGACCCTCTGATATCTCGCTTCTTTTCCTGCCGAGCAGTGGTCGGGAGGCATGCGGCGCCGGCCTTGGACAAATCGATTCCCCCGGGAGAAACTGGCGACAGTTGAGCCTTCTTATTGCTTCGCGCCGGCCTTCGGCAAGTGCACCGGCCAGCCCAGCCCGACCTCGGCCGCTTCGCGCAAGCCCTCGCCGAGCGTCGGGTGCGGGTGGATCGTCTCCGCCACATCCGTCAGAGTCAACCCTTTTTCCACGGCCAATGCGGCCTCGCCGATCAGGTTGCTCGCCTCGCGGCCGACGATTTCGCAGCCGAGCAGCACGCCCGTCGCCGGCGCAAACGTCCACTTGAAGTAGCCGTCGCTGGCCCCCATCGTCAACGCGCGGCCCAGCGCCAAATAGGGAAACGTCGCCTCGGCCGCCTCCATCCCCTGCCCCGTCGCCTGCGCCTTGTTCAGCCCGACGGCGGCGATCTCCGGCAGCGTGAACACGACGCTCGGCACGGCCCTCGGCCGAAACGCCGCCGGCAGCCCGGCGATCGCGTCCGCCGCGACCAGCGCCTCGGCCGACGCCTTGTGCGCGAGCATCGGCCCCGCCGTGACGTCGCCAATCGCGTAGATCGCCGGATCGGCCGTGCGGCGCTGGGCATCGACCTCGACGAGCCCGCGGCCGGTCAGCGCCACGCGCGTGTTCTCCAAGCCGAGGCCGCCGAGGTTCGGCCGGCGGCCGACCGTGACGAGGATCTTCTCCGCGTCCAGCGTCTGCCGCACGCCGTTCGTCCCCTCGACCGTCAGCCGCGCCGCGTCGCCCGCCACTTCGAGGCCGACCGCCTTCGTCTTCACCAACGCCTTGACCTTCAGCCGCCGCAAGCCGCGTTCGATCACCTTCAGCGCGTCGCCCGCGTGGCCCGGCAGCAGGCTGTCGAACCACTCGACCACCGTCACCGCCGCGCCAAGCATCGCGAACACGGTCCCCAATTCGAGGCCGATGTAGCCGCCGCCCACCACGATCAGCCGCGGCGGAATCGCCGGCAGCGCCAGCGCCTCGCGGCTCGTGAGCACAAAGCGGCCGTCGAACGGCAGGCCCGGAATCTCGATCGGCCGCGAGCCGGGCGCGAGAATCGCGTGCCGCGCGCGGATCTCGCGTTCGCCGTCGGGCCCGACGACGTGCAGCGTCTGCGAATCGCGGAACGTCGCCCGCCCGCGCACGACCTCCGCCCCGGCCGCCTTGAGCAGTGCGGCGACGCCGCCGGTCAGCCGTTTGACGAGGCGGTCCTTCCACGCCACCGCCGCCGGCCAATCGAGCGCGGCGCCCTCGACCGTGACGCCGGCGGACTTGAGTTCGCCGAGCCCGGCGTACGCCTCGGCGACGTGAATCAGCGCCTTGCTCGGAATGCAGCCGTGGTTGAGGCACTCGCCGCCGAGCGCCTCCGCTTCGATGACAACCGTCCGCAGCCCGCGCTGCGCGGCGCGAATCGCCGCCACGTAGCCGCCGGGCCCCGCGCCGATCACCGCAACGTCAACTTCGTGGTCCATCGTTTTCCTCATCCGGTTTGTCCGCGGCCTCGTCCGCCGCCGCCGGCTCGCGCGCCAACGCCGTCAGGAATTTCGCCACGCGCTCGCGCGAGGCGCGGGTCGCCGCGTCGTCGGGCTCGAGCGCCAACTGGGCCGCGAGCGTGCGCAGGCCGCGCGCGTCCTTGGCGTACGCATACAGGTCGACCAGTTGCGCCGCCACGTTCGGATCGCGCTTCTGCATATGCCACGCGGCCAGCAAATGCAATTGCCGGCACAGGCGGATCGCCGGCTCGTTCGGCTCGGCGGTCGGCAGGCCCTCGCACGCGGCGAGGCCGGCCAGGTTGTCCGGCTTTTTCGCGAGCGGCAGCAGCAGGCCGTCGATCCAGGCCCGCACGAGCGCCGCATTGTCTTCGTTGACGCGCGTGAACACGAACCGCAGGTCGAGCGCGCGGCCGTCGAGAAAGCACGTCGCCGCCACGCGCAGCCCCGGCTTCGCGCCCCGCCCGTACTCGCGGCCGACGACGACCGCGCGGCCCCGCGTCAGCCGCCACAGCCGCCGCCACTCGCCCCCGCCGTCCTCCGCCAGAATGCGCCGTTGCCACTGCCGCCGGCCGACCCACCGCCACAGCCGCCAGGGCGCCAGGCGTTCGCCGAGCGACGGCCGCGCGCCCGCCTGCAGTGCCGCCAGCAGCCGCGCCGCCGTCCAATCGTTCGCCAGGGCGCGCGCCGCCGGCGCTGGGGCCAGCAGGCGCCAGCGGTCCGCCAACGGCTCGACGAACAGCGCCGCCCGCGCCAGATCGCCCGGCTCGCCGCGGCGGTAGACGACGGTCAGCTCGACCGGCAGCACGCGGTCGATCTCGTAGCGGCCGGCCTGGTACGGCGCCGCAAACGGCCCCGTCGGCAGCAGCAGCGCCGCGCGGTGCAGCACCTGCGGATCGGGCGCCGGCGGGTCGAACTCCAGCTTCGGCACGGCCGCCGCCGGCCCCAGCTCGACGCCCAGCCACAGCCAGGCGTTCGCCGCGATCGCCGCCAGCAGGTACAGCAGGCCGAGCGCGTAGGGGACCAGGCGCAGCAGGCCGCGGTTGCGCTTTTCGCCCAGGTTATCGAGGGAATCGAAGCTCATGCGCCGCCAGACTAGTCGATTGCCGCGCCCGGATAAAGACCGCCCGGGCCGGCGCCGGCAAATTGGCTTTGTTTGGTAATTTTGCCGTTTTTGGTTCCTTGAGACGCGCGAAATCGTGGTAGTTGGCGGCGTCAAAATGGGGGCAATCGACACGCAACGCCTTGCATGGCGATGGCGATCTATCAAAATAACATCTCGCGCCAAAGTAGTCAGGAGCCAGGAGCCAGGAGCCAGTCGGAGGCGCCACAGCGAGGGATAGATTTGCCAACGCCGCGGTCGACCCGCCGCAAAAACCCGGGAGCGCCCGAGCCCGCCCCCGCGAAGGTTGGGGGTCTCCAGGCCGGCCTCGTAAACCCCGGCACGAGCGCCGGGCCTGGGCGCCGGCGTTACCGCCCGCCCTGGTTGCGCCAGAGCCCGAGCGCAGCCGAAGGGTCCGCGCCGGCGTTGCACTCGCTGGGAGCGCCAACGTCCTCGTTGGCGTTTATTGATTTTCCGTGGCCGACGGCGCCCCCCGCCTCCGGCCCCGCCGGTGCGGGGGCGGGCTCTGCGCGGGGCCAGGCTCTGCGCGGGGGGTGCTCTTACAGAAGATTGATCGGCGGCGCAGCCGCCCTCATCTGTAAGAGCGCCTTTCCAGGCGCGATTCGACAGATCGCACCCGGAAGGGTGCTCTTACAGAAGATTGATCGGCGGCGCAGCCGCTCTCATCTGTAAGAGCGCCTTTCCAGGCGCGATTCGCAAGATCGCACCCGGAAGGGTGCTCCTACAGAAGATTGATCGGCGGCGCAGCCGCCCTCATCTGTAAGAGCGCCTTTCCAGGCGCGATTCGCAAGATCGCACCCGGAAGGGTGCTCTTACAGAAGATTGATCCGCGGCGCAGCCGCCCTCATCTGCAAGAGCGCCTTTCCAGGCGCGATTCGACAGATCGCACCCGGAAGGGTGCTCCTACAGAAGATTGATCGGCGGCGCAGCCGCTCTCATCTGTAAGAGCGCCTTTCCAGGCGCGATTCGCAAGATCGCACCCGGAAGGGTGCTCTTACAGAAGATTGATCCGCGGCGCAGCCGCTCTCATCTGTAAGAGCGCCTTTCCAGGCGCGATTCGCAAGATCGCACCCGGAAGGGTGCTCCTGCAGAAGATTGATCGGCGGCGCAGCCGCTCTCATCTGTAAGAGCGCCTTTCCAGGCGCGATTCGACAGATCGCACCCGGAAGGGTGCTCCTACAGAAGATTGACCGGCGGCGCAGCCGCTCTCATCTGTAAGAGCGCCCCCCGCCCCCGCCTGCGCGGGGCAGGCTCTTCGCGGGGGCAGGCTTTTCCAGGCGCGTTTCCATAGATCGCACCCGGAAGGGTGCTCTTACAGAAGATTGACCGGCGGCGCAGCCGCCTTTTTCGCCGTAAGACGCCGGCGATCGAAACGAACGAACAACGGCCTATACCGACGTTGGGAACGCGCCCGCGTGATGCGGGGTCCGCCGCTGTTGTGACTTGCGCCCCTGTAGGCCTGTCCGCCTCGTCATCTCGACCGGAGCGACGGGGCGCAGGCATCTGGAACCCGCGGCGCGCAGTGGAGAGACCTTTCTCCTTGGCTCCCTTCCCTTTCCGCCATTGCGGCCCCGTTGTGCTGCACTCGCGGCACGGCCCGCGACCGGTTGCAATCCGACTAATTCCGAGGCGCGTAGCGGTTTTGCCGGCTATCCAACGCCGGCCAACGCCTGCTTGCCCTGCGCCTCCGCCGCTGATATGATGGCTTCAACATCACGCATTCGCATCTTGGACGACGACTTCCGGCGTTTTTGCGATTATCGCGGAGGGACCAATGATTCAGCGCAGGACGATCCTGAAAGACCTCACCCGTGCGCGTTTGCTCGAACTCGCCGCCGTTTTCGAGGTGCGCGGCGTCTCCAACAAAAGCAAAGAAGAAATCATTGACGCGCTGACCGCCGAAACTACTATCCGCGCAGACGCGATTCTTGCGCGGCTCAGCAAAGACGAATTGCAACTGTGCTGCGAGTCGACGGGCAACGACGCCAAAGGCAACAAGCCTGACCTGATCGACCGCCTGCTCGGCCGGGAAAATAACGGCGGACAAGGCCCTGGCAAGGCCCGCCCGCAGTTTGGAAAAACACGCGCCGTCACGGGCGATTTGTTGGGCGCGGCGCTCGACCTCGGTGGGCCTAAGCGCGCGCGCATCCGGCCCAAAGAGCCCCCGGCTGCCGTTGCGAAAACCACGCCGGCAAAAGGCGACGGCAAATCAATCGAACAATACGAACACACCGACAAACGACGCGTCAACAATCCGCCCGTCGGCTTGGTGACCCCCGAATCAGACAAAGACGGCCAAGAAAAGACCTATGCCTACGATCCGCATATCGACCCCTCGCTCCAATGGGCGGGTAAAGCGGAACATATGTCGTTCGCCGTGCCGACCGTTTCGCTGCATGTCCATGAACGCATCGATCCGAAAACGATCATCGAAGTGGCGCGGATCAAGAGAGTGAAGCAACCGGAGCAGCTCGGCCTATTTGAAACGCGCGGGGAAAATCGGCCGTTGCGCGAGGCGCTCGACTTCTACAAACATCCTCACGGCTGGTCCAATCGTCTGGTCGCCGGCGACAGCCTTGTCGTTATGAACTCACTGCTCGAAAAAGAAGGCATGGCCGGCAAAGTGCAGATGGTCTATATCGACCCTCCTTATGGCATATCCTATCGTTCGAACTTTCAACCCTTTGTGGGTAAGAGGGATGTAAAAGAGAAAGATAATGATTTAACACAAGAGCCGGAAATGATTAAGGCTTTCAGGGACACGTGGGACTTAGGCATTCATTCTTATTTGAGCTATTTGCGTGACCGCGTTATGCTTTCACATGAATTGCTAAACGACACGGGCAGTATTTTTGTTCAAATCGGCGACGAAAACCTTCATCACGTCCGCCAGATTTTAGACGAGATATTTGGCCCCGGGAATTTCGTTGCAACGATCAATTTTAAAACGATGATGCCTTTAGAATCGGGCACACTTGCGTCGGTGATGGATTATTTATGTTGGTATGCAAAAGATAAGCCGGTAATGAAATATAGAAACCTCTATATGTCCAAAAACGTCGGCAAAGGATCCGAATTCGTATATGCCGACGTTGCCGGGGGTGAATACAGGAAGTTGACCGATGAAGAGATTGGCGACTTTGAAAACACTGCACTGAAAAACAAGATATTCAAGAGGTCTGACTTGGCGTCGTCAGGATATACGCCCTCATGTACATTTCCTATCGAATTTGGCGGGAAAACTTTTGAAACAAAAAAAGGCAAGAGTTGGAGAACTACGCCAGACGGAATAAAGACCTTAGTTAAAGCAAACCGTTTGTTTGTGTTAGGTGAGAAAATATATTTCAAAATGTATTTGGGCGATTTCGGATATACGTCCTTAATTAATCAATGGGGGGACACGATTGAATTTCGCGGGCGAATTTATGTAGTGCAAACGACGTCAACCGTCATTCAACGATGCGTGTTAATGACGACGGATCCAGGCGACCTTGTTTTCGATCCCACCTGCGGTAGCGGCACAACGGCGTTCGTTGCCGAACAGTGGGGCCGTCGTTGGATTACATGCGACACTTCACGGGTAGCCATTGCGCTGGCCAAACAACGACTGATGACTGCCTTTTTCGATTATTACGAGCTCGAGTATCCGGAGCAGGGGGTGGGAAGTGGTTTCCGTTATGAAACGGTTCCCCACATTACGTTGAAATCCATAGCGAATCACGAGCCGCCTGAACCGGAAACGCTTTACGACCGCCCATTAATCGACAAGAAACGGGCCCGTATTACGGGGCCGTTTACCTTGGAGGCGGTTCCTGCGCCGGCGGTGAAGCCGATCGCCGAGATGGGCGACGCTGTCGATGCCGACGAATCCATTGCGCGGACGGGCGAAACGAGACGCCAACGCGAATGGCGCGACGAACTGGCGAAAGCGGGCATCCGCGCCAAGGGTGGCAGGATGTTGAGGTTCACACGGGTCGAGCCGCTTCCGGGGACCAAGTGGCTGCACGCCGAGGCGGAAACGAAGGACGACAACCCGGAACGGGCGGTCATTTCCTTCGGCCCGGAACATGCGCCGCTGGAACAACGCCAGGTGGAACTGGCGTGGCAGGAGGCGCGCTGGTTGTCGCCCAAACCAAAGCTGCTCGTTTTTGCGGCGTTTCAGTTCGATCCCGAGGCCGCGAAGGATATCGACGAATTCACGTTGGAAAAAACGGGCATGACCTTCCTCAAGGTACAGATGAACACCGATCTGCTCACCGAAGATTTGAAGAAGAAAACCGATACGAGCCAGGCGTTTTGGCTGATCGGCCAGCCGGACGTGTCGGTCGAGCGGGTCAAGAAAGGCCCCGAAGCGGGCAAGTGGCAGGCCGAGGTGCACGGCTTCGACTATTACAACCCGGTCGAGCGGACCATCGAGTCCGGCGACACGAGCAAGATTGCGATGTGGATGCTGGACACGGATTACGACGGCCGCAGCCTCTACCCGCGGCAGGTATTTTTCCCCATGGCTGGCGAAAAGGACGGCTGGGCGAGGCTCGCGAAAAACCTGAGGGCCGAAATCGACGAGGATTTGATCGAGGCCTATCACGGCACGGCGTCCATTCCCTTTGAGGCCGGGAAATACAATCGCGTGGCGGTGAAAATCGTGGACGACCGCGGCATCGAATCCCTGCGGATCATCAATTTGGATTGACCGGCATTCCGGGGAAAGCGAGGCTCGGCATGGCAAAGAAATCCATCGACCAATTGATCATCAACACGCCTTTCGAACGGCCGAAGGAGTATTGGAAACGGGACGCGACTACGGGCCTTTTCGACCGCGAATCCGGCCGCCGTCCTGCCGGGTACGTGATCGCGACGCCCGGCGCGAAACACTTCGACGATCCGGGCATTTTCGTGGAATTGCCATTGGTAAACCAAATAAGGGAGCGCGTGGACAAATGGCGTGAGGATGGGTACCCCGGCGCGACAGGCATTACCAAGCGACTGCTTGAGCATTGGCACGATCCCAACGTGCGCGAAGGCAAGCGGTTCTTTTTCTGCCAATTGGAAGCGGCGGAGACCTTGATTTGGTGGACCGAATCGCCGCCCGCATCGAAACAGGGAATCGATATTACTTCCGATGGCGGTCTTTTCCGCCGCCTATGCAGCAAAATGGCGACCGGTTCCGGCAAGACGATGGTCATGGGCATGATCATCGCTTGGCAGGTCTTGAACAAAACGACCTATCCGCAGAAAGCCGAATACAGCAAGTATGTCCTCGTCGTCGCGCCGGGATTGACCGTCCGCCGACGGCTCCAGGTACTGGTACCCGACGCCGAAAACAGCACTTACGAGGAATTTCAGATCGTTCCTACGGGGATGCTCGACAAATTGCGTCAGGGCAAGGTGAAGGTCGTCAACTGGCACAAGCTCAACTGGGAGACGGACGACCAGATCGCCAAGAAAAAAACCGTCGACAAACGCGGCGCGAAGAGCGACGAAGCCTACGTGCGCGAGGTGCTGCGCGGGATGCCCGGCGCCAACAATATCGTCGTCATCAACGATGAAGCCCATCACGCATGGCGGATTCCGGCGGTAAGTAAACTCAAAGGCGTTTCGAGGGACGAATTGGACAAGGCAACGAAGTGGGTCGGCGGGCTGGATCGCATCCATCGTTGCCGAGGAATCCTCAACTGTTACGATTTTACGGCCACGCCGTTCATGCCGACCGGTAAGACCAGCAGCGATGAGGCGCTGTTCGATTGGATCGTCAGCGATTTCGGCTTGACCGACGCCATAGAATCGGGCCTCGTCAAGACGCCGCGCATAGTCGTTCGCGATGACGGAAAGCTAACGAAAGAATATAAATCTCGTCTGTACCACATTTATATGGACGACGACGTCAAGGACGACTTTAACCGGAAGTCGCAGCAACACGAACCACTGCCCGATTTGGTGACCAACGCCTATTATTTGCTCGGGAAAGATTGGCTCGAAACCCTGAAGACCTGGGAAGTCGCCGGATTCCCGACCCCGCCGGTCATGATCACCGTCGCCAATCGGACGGAGACGGCCGCCCGCATCAAGTACGCGTTCGATCACAAGAAAGTTCGCGTCGATGAGCTTTGCGTACCCGAGCGAATTCTGCACATCGACTCCAAGGTGCTCGCCCAGGCTGAGGCGCAAGAGGAACCGGTTGCTTTGGATCTGGTCTCGGACGACGACGAAGATGCCGATGACGAAGACGCGGCCGAGAAAAAGCTGACCAAGAAGCAAATTGCCGAGCTGTTGCGGTCGCAAGTGGACACGGTCGGAAAAACCGGGAAACCGGGCGAGAAAATTCGGAATGTCATTTCCGTTGGAATGCTATCGGAGGGCTGGGACGCGAAAACCGTCACTCACATTATGGGTTTGCGGGCGTTTTCCAGCCAACTCTTATGCGAGCAGGTCGTCGGGCGCGGCCTCCGACGCACTTCCTACGAGCTCAAACCGAATAGCGACAAATTCGACGCGGAGTACGTCAACATTTTCGGCGTACCGTTCACTTTCTTGGCGCACGAGAGCGTCGACGGCCCGCCGCCGGCCCCGCCGTCGCCTAAGAGGAAGATCGAGCCCGATCCCGCGAAGGTCCGCTACGAAATCACCTGGCCGAACGCCATTCGCATAGATTACATGTATAAGCCGGAATTGACCCTCGACCTGTCACAGGTGAAGGTGCTGGAAATAGACGCCATGGACAACGTCACCCTAGCAAAACTGGCGCCGGTCCTGGACGGAAAACCTGACCTGAGGAGGCTATTGGCAATCAGCCTCAAGGACCTCGCCAAACGTTTTCGATCGCAGAAGATCGTTTTCGAAACTGCCCGCGATCTATTCGATGAAATGCAGCCGAACTGGAAAGGCAGCCGGGAAATACTTCTGGCGCAACTCATCGGCGTGGCCGAAAAGGTAATCAAATCGGACCGGATCGTCATTCAACCACCATTGCTAGGCCTGGACGACGCGCGTCGCCGGATTTTACTGACGCTGAACCTGAGTAAGCTCGTACGGCACATTTGGGACGCAATCAAGTTCGAGAATGCCGAGGGATTGACGCTCGTCCTCGACGACGTTAAGCCGATCCGCTCCACGCGCGATATGCCGACGTGGTACACTGGCAAACCTTGCGAGCCGACGGTGAAAAGCCACATCAATATGTGCGTTTACGACAGCACTTGGGAAGCGACGGAGAGCTTTGTCCTCGATGACGATCAAAAGACGGATGTCGTCGCCTGGGTCAAAAACGACGAACATCTGAGATTCGTCATCTATTACGTTTTCGACGGCGTGGTCAGGGCCTATCGGCCGGATTTCCTGATTCGGTTAGATAACGGCAAGATGCTGGTTCTCGAAGTGAAAGGCCAGGATTCGCCGAAGGACCACGCAAAGCGAGAGGCTCTGGCCCTTTGGGTGAAGGCCGTAAACGAGGACGGGCGATTTGGGAAGTGGGTTTCAGACGTGTCTTTCCGGCAAGGCGACGTTGTCGAAGTGATTGCGAGACATGCGGGTGAAGTGGTTTGAAAGCGAAGGCAACGCGCCGCGGCGCCGGCTGACCACCCAGCGCTACGTCCACGCTCACACTCAGGAGCCCAAAAATGGCGTTCACCAAATCGCTCTACTACCCGTGGATTGAAATAAA
>Ga0181520_10006300_pt1 | contig 18242 bp, 10 predicted proteins | sample PEATcosm2014_Bin_29_FD_132451 | JGI IMG/M metagenome (GOLD analysis project Ga0181520, IMG submission 132451) | Peatland microbial communities from MTU Mesocosm Facility, Houghton, MI, USA - PEATcosm2014_Bin02_30_metaG | ecosystem: Environmental > Terrestrial > Soil > Wetlands > Peat | place...
CGAACCAGTGGAGAATCACTTTGTCGTTTGATATCTTGTCTTGCGCGACCTGCGTCAAGATGCCCTGCAGCAAGAGCGAGCTATGCGTCTCAATGACAAGCTGCACGCCGCGATTGGCGGCATCCGCGAGCAATTGCGCCAGCTTCCATTGCGCACGAGGGTGCAGATGAAGCTCCGGCTGCTCGATATGGACCAGTTGCTTCGGATGCGCGAGTATTAAGGCCACGAGAACAGGGAGTATCTGCGAAACCGCTAGCCCAACGTCGGCGATATTTACCAAGTCCTTTGGGTCGCCGTGCAGCGTGCGCGGAATGAGAACCTCAATCTTGGATTCATTGAGTTTTCGCGTTTCAACGCCCGATGCCAGTTCAAGAAGCTGGAGAGCATTGCTCAGTTCGTACAAATCGCGCAATCCATTTCCGAACTTGGATGGATCTTTCCATGCATCAAGGATACTCGGCACATATTCTTCAAAGTCACCCGGAAATGAAGTCCCCAAGGGGAATCCGTGGACGTAGAACTCCCTGTCAACGCTTCCACGAAGTCCAGATACATGAATCATGTCCTGAACCCTATTTCGCAATAGATGAACTTCAGGACGATGAAACGCTCCGAAGGACTCTGTGCCTACCGCAAGAAAGCACCTGTCCTGAAAAATGAATAATTCTCCCTGTTCTTTTCCCGGCCTCTCCGAAACAGAGGCATAAAGCTCCGCAATTTCTTCGGACGATAACCCGCGATTCAATCGCCAAATCCGCCCTTCGGGGAGGTTGCTTGATGCTGTCTCTGCGACGATGAAATCTGAATGAGGACCCTTTTCAAACGATAGAGTCGCTCGATTATTCTCCGCCTCCAGCCCTAAAGTTAGACGCTTTGCAGCCCCAGGGTCCGGTTGAATGCAGGAAAGGAACTGTTCGACGGTATCGAAGCCTATTTGTTCGCCTCTCAGCCAAAACGGGCCTGGAGGGATCCGTTCGTTGTCGAAGGTCTGCTTCATGAGCAGCAGCGGCTGCATGAGGCTCGATTTGCCCGAGCTGTTTGCGCCGGCCAGGACGGTCAGGGGGCGAATCTCGACGTCGGTCTTGTTCGCCAGCGACTTGAAGCCGGTCACGGAGATGCGCGTGATCCCTGGGCCGTACTGTTGCCCGTTGGCCGGTTGACTTGGCATTTTTGCTGCTCCTTGCTGGCTAGAATGGTATCATTGACTGGATTTCAGCGAATTTGAGCGTTTTTTAAGACAATTGCAGCACTTCTCCGTTTCTTCGCTATTTTTTCCTGTATTTGTCCCTCCAGCCCTGCTAGAATCCCATCGAAATGCATTCCATGCCCTTGTCATTTCTCCCCCCTTATCCGGGAAGGGAAGAAGGCGCAGAGTGCTCAAGGAGATATTCAATGGCTATTGCCGACGACCGCACGAAAGCCGTGGAACTTGCCCTGGCGCAGATCGAGAAACAGTTTGGCAAGGGGTCGATTGTCCGGTTGGGCTCCAAGGAGGCGCTGGTGCCGATTGCCGTGATCTCCACCGGCTCCATCAGCTTTGACGCGGCCCTCGGCGTGGGCGGCTTTCCTCGCGGCCGGGTGATTGAAGTCTACGGTCCTGAGTCCTCGGGCAAGACCACCATCTGCTTGCAGATCATCGCCGAAGCCCAGAAGACGGGCGGCCTGGCGGCGTTTGTGGATGCCGAACATGCGCTCGATCCGGCCTATGCCCGCAAGCTGGGCGTGGACATCGACAACCTGCTGGTTTCGCAGCCGGACAGCGGCGAGCAGGCGCTGGAGATCACCGAAGCCCTGGTCCGCTCCGGCGCCATCGACGTTCTGGTAGTGGACTCGGTGGCGGCGCTGGTGCCGAAGGCCGAGTTGGACGGCGAGATGGGCGATTCCCATGTGGGCTTGCAGGCGAGGCTCATGTCGCAGGCGCTGCGCAAGCTGACCGGCACGGTCTCCAAGTCGCGGACCTCACTCATCTTCATCAACCAGATTCGCGAGAAGATCGGCGTCATGTTCGGCAATCCAGAGACCACCACCGGTGGCCGGGCGCTGAAGTTCTACTCCTCGGTGCGCGTGGACATTCGCCGCATCGCCGCCATCAAGGAAGGCGACGCGGTGACCGGCAACCGGACCAAGGTCAAGATTGTGAAGAACAAGGTGGCGGCGCCCTTCCGCGAGGCGGAGTTCGACATCCTCTACGGCGAGGGCATCAGCAAGGAAGGCGACGTGCTGGATCAGGCGGTGCTCAATGGCATCGTCGAGAAGTCGGGCGCGTGGTACAGTTATGCGGGCGAGCGCATCGGCCAGGGCCGTGAGAATACCCGCACCTTCCTCAAGGAGAACAAGGACATCTTTGGCAAGATGGATGCCGAGCTGCGCAAGAAGCTGAACATCGGCGCAGTCAAGGCAGATGTGCCGGAGGTGCCGGCAGCCGGCCCGGCAGAAGCAAAGGAAGCCGTCAAGCCGCGGCGCGGCGCCAGCGCGTAAGAACGGCATTTCAAAAAGCGGCTGCCTGCCGGTGGCCGCTTTTTTTGCGTGCGGCGGCGGAAAGCACAACTTGTAGATGAGTTCCCAACGCAGCCAATGAATGCGTCGATCTCAGGGTTGAATCGGGAGTCAGGCACAGGTGAGGCGAAATGTCCGCTCTACCCAACGCAGAAATCGTGCCGATTCATCCGAAGGATCAGCGACCCCGCATCACTTGGCCGGGGGCGGAGTTTGGGCAACACGCAACTGGTGCCAAGCGGCGGTTCGGCGAATGGCATCTTGAAGCGACACCTCACACCGGAGGCCGAGGCTTTGCTCGGCTCTTTTTGTGCAGGGGACATACCGGGAAGGATGCGTGCCGGGAATTGCCTGTTGCGCAACGCTCACTCCTGCATGCGAACCGAGCGCTTCCGCAACGGCGTGAGCGAGATCCAGAATGCCGATGGCCTGCGGCGAACCGACATTGAAGGCTTCCAACGCGGGCGCCTGGAAGAGAATCGTCCACAACCAGATTGCCAGGTCGGCCGCGTACAGGTACGAGCGCACAGCCGTGCCATCTCCTGAGATCTCGATGGCTTTTCCGCTCATGGCATCGCGAATGAAGTTGCCGATGGCGAAATGCGCATCCAATGGAAGGTGGGGGCCGACGAAGGCAAAACAGCGGGCGATCTTACATTCGATGCCGTATTTGGTTCCCAAAACAGTGCAAATGTGCTCCGCTGCCCGCTTGCCCTCTGCGTAGGTGGACGCGCAGTCCAGCGGGTTCGGTCCGCCGGCAAAATCCTCCGGAATGTGCGTCATTCCGGGAGGCTGTTTCCCATACACAGCCCCGGAGCTTGCCAGCAACAGCTTGCGCGTGCCGTGGCCCGCGGCGAACTCCAACAGTCTTTCCGTCCCGCGCACCATTGTGGTCAGCAACGCAATAGAGTTATCGGCAGTGCGTTTTGCGGCGGTTTCGGTGACAGCGTGAATCACATAGTCGAAATCCCCATCGGGACTGGGGAAATCCCGGATATCTCCCTCGAGCAGGGCGATTTCCGGATCGAACGCCAAATGGGGGCATTTGCGGACAAATGCTTCTGGATCTCGCGTGAGTACCGTGGCTTGCGCGCCCAGGCCCAGTGCGCGATTCGCGTGAACAAAGCTCTCTAGCAGCCAGCATCCAAAAAATCCCGTGCCGCCGGCAATGAAAATCCTCTTCCCGCGCATCTCGGCCCATAGGTGCCGCGTCTTCTCCAGGATCAAATTCAAATCGTCCGAAGCCAGGGGGGGAGCCATTTCAATCACCGGTCAGCGCAGTTGCGCCATGGAGTAGATAGTTGATTGCGGAAGCGATCGGCGATTCCCCGAACCTTCATTGCCGATTGCCGGATGGTTCAGTGCCGCCACTTGCCCGTCGCGCGAGGAAGCGCCCGATCAGGCTCTTCGTCCAACCGAAGTCTACAAGATCTTCTGCGTCATCCACCATTTCCAGGCCGTCGATCGATGCAACCAGACGGCGGATGCCCGCGCCATCGAAAAAGTTGATGTGTTCGTGAAGCCTGATGGGCAAATCGACAATGTTATGCGCGAAGTCATACCGGATCGATTCATTCAAGGCGAGAGGAACCTCGATATAGATCAGGCCGCCGGGCGCAAGAAAGCGCAGCACATCGAGGGTAAATTGTCTGGGATTTCCGACGTGCTCAAGGACGTGCATGCAGGAGATGAAGGAGTATCCCCGCGGCTGCAGTGTCCGGGTCTTCTTCACTCTGCCGAGGTCTGTGGAAGGATGCAGCGGAGCATCGGATGGATCGAACACATAGAGGCTGCCAAATCGCTCGTGCATAAACGGCGGAAGAAACTGCCCATCGCTTCCTCCGTAGTCGACCATGTCCCCATCGGAAAAATGGCCCGCGTTCTTGCGCAGGAAGGCATCGACCGCGATGTTCCTGTTGATTGTTTCTTGTGGATGCGCTCCCACGTCATCCGCGATCTGCGCATAGCTCGGCTCGACGGAAATGCGATCCCGGTTATAGGTCTCGGAACGGTAGTCGCGATAGAGGCCGAAAAGGTCTTCCTGAGAATACTCATGGCATGGCGTGATGCTGTGGCAGATCTCGCAAGCCTGCAAATGAGTCCTGAATTGCACGAGCGTTTGGGAAGCTTTGACGGGCAGCCGGCTCATTCTCCGTTTGCGCGCAGCCAGCGACATGGGTTCGGTTGCAATCGAATGGGTCCGCGAATAAAGCAGGAACTTATCCTTACTCGTATCCACGCGCAGACGAAAGAACTCCGCGTACTGGCCCATAGGCAGCATCTTCAACTCGCAGCTTCCGCAGATGCGGCAATCCCTTGCTCTCACCGATCTTCTCCTTCTCCCCGATCTACGGAGGCGAGGCAATCGCAGGTCACTGTTCCTCCTGCAAGGGTGGAACGATCATGTTTGCGCGAAACTCCTCGCGCGGCAGGCGCGGCGCCATGTCTTCCATGGGCAGGCTGACAATGGTTCCATCCTCCCGTGTCGATGCGGTTGCGCGGGGATGCGTAGGCTGGCCGGGCGAAGTATTCACTGCGCAGACAACCGGTCCGTCGTAGGCTAGTACGGCGGCAACCTCCTCGTGAATGTGCTTCTGGTCCTTGATCTCCATAGCCTTGATCCCATACGCTTCGGCGACTTTCATCACATCCGGAAGCGTCAAGTGGCTGGAAGGATCGGACCCCACCAGATGCCCTCCAAAGTGGTTGCGCTGCGCCGCGATGATTGAGGCATAAGCGCCATTGCACAAGACGAAGTACTTAATGGGCAGATTGAGACGCTTAACGGTTTCCAAATCCTGAATATTCAATTGGAATCCGCCGTCTCCATTCACGCAGATCGTGCGCCGTCTTCCGCTGGCGAGACATGTGCCGATGGTGCCTGGCAAGCCCGTTCCCATCGCTCCCAAGCTGGGCGCATTTACCACTCGCTGACCTCGCTTCATGCGGAAGCACTGGAGAAAGATGTCGCTGCACGCGCCCGAGCTTCCGGGGGCCAAAACGTCCTCCGGAGTACATTGCTCCGACAACACATCGACAAGGACGTAGGTGTTCACATAGCTCGTGTCCTGTTTCCAATACTCAGGCAGAACGACCGGGTATTCCGACCGCCAGTCTTGGGTTTTTTGCAGCCATGCAGCGACGCCGGGCAGCGGAACGCCATTCAACTGCGCCAGCAGTTCTTTCACGAACGCCTTGGCATCCGCTTGGACCGGCACATCGATTGCCATGTCGAATTTGGCGATCTCATTTGCGTCGATATCGACCAGCACCTTCTTCGCGGTCCGCGCGAAATTCTTGTGACTGAAGGCGATCTGTGGAAGATCGAGGCGTGCGCCAACGGTCATGATCCAATCGGCGTTCTGCTGGGTGAAGTTTGCTCCCCGCGAGGCAATCGACCCGGGACGCCCGGCAAAGTACGGGTGATCGTCGGGAAGCATATCCATTGCCTTCCAGGTCAGCAACACAGGCACCCTCAGCGTGTTTACCAGTTCCTCGACCAGGCCGCCGCGATGGGCCTGACGGGCGCCATTGCCAATGAACAAGACAGGCCGCTGGGCCGTCTTCAGCAACTCAATGGCATGAGCGACTTTCTTCCCCAGCACGTTGCCGTCTGCTTCAGGCTCATGGGTAAAGCGCCGCAAATGCGCCTCGTCCACCATGGCTGCCTGCACATCCAGCGGAACGTCCAGCCAGACCGGGCCGCGCCGGCCGGTTGTCGCCAGGTGCACAGCTTTTTCCAGTTCGAAACGGATTTCGAGCGGCTCCATGATGGTCTTGGCGTGTTTCGTCAAGGGCGCCACGATGGAGACGATGTCCAACTCTTGCGGACCCATGGAGCGGACGCCGCGGCCGACAAGCAGATCGGCCCGCTTGACCTGGCCGGAGATGAAGATGCAGGCGGTCGAGTCGAGCCACGCGGTCGCCAGGCCGGTTACGGCATTTGTCCCGCCGGGGCCGGTGGTGACCAGCGCCGCGCTGAGCTCGCCGGAATATTCCGCGTACGCCTGTGCGGCAAATGCGGCCGATTGCTCATGCAGGCAACAAACGTACTCCACGTCCGGCTGGCGTCCAAAGGAATCGACCAGGTGCATACAGCCGCCGCCGGCCAGCATGAAGATATGCTTGATGCCGCGTCCAGCAAGAAACTGCGCTATGTAATCCGATACCTTAATCACACTCTTCCGCCTTCACTGTAAGTTCCCGCAGAGTGCCCGCCACATCGCCTTTCGAGTTATTCCAGGGCTGGGGCCATGCGACGGTTTTGAGACCGAGTTCATGAGCCTGCCTCAGATTCTCCTGTGCGTCGTCCACCATCACATCTCCCTTCCCGAACCAGCGCAGCAGATCGCCTTTGCCCAGGTCGTAGGCCGGCGCACCCGCCTGAGCGCGCGATGGCACCACGCAGAAGCAGCGGATCCATGCTCCAAAGTGCCGCAAAACCCACCATGCCGTATCGGGGGCGCTCTCCAAAGGGCGCGCCGTCAATGCGATGTGGCGGAACCTGCTTCCGTGTTCGCCAAACCAGTCGAGCAGCTCGGCGCGCGGTTCCAGGTGAATTCCGGTCCCGGTTTTTCGAAAGGCATCCAACGATGCCAGATACTCCTCACGCCTTACCCCGAGCACCAGGTGCGGCGGATTCGCGGTCAGATCCCGATAGCGCACCGCGCACTCCGGGTGTTCCTTCATCCATGCCTGGCGAAACCACTCACGCATCAAGCTATTCAACACATCGTCAACGTCCCACACAATCGTCCGCATTACTCCATCCAATGAGTCACAAAGGTCTTGCGGTCTGGGTTCCTCATGATCGATTCATCTGTGTACCAGGAGTCTCCTTGAGCGTAGCAGGACGACACTTCCTCGATGACTGCTCCGTGTTTTGTCCAGAAGGAATGTTTCACGCCATGCGGGATGGTCAGGATGTCGTTTGCCGCATGATCGGATTTCGTCCCTTGCAAATCGACAGTAACATTCCCATACAGGATGTGATACGTCTCGTTCTTTTGATTGTGCCACTGCTCGGGATGCTTTTGGCCGGGCAGTACGACCAGGAGACGCTTGCAGTAGTCGCGATTGATGACGGTGATTGCCGTAAGACCGTTTTCTCTAAAGTTCTTGATTCCGTAGTGGTGCGAGATCTCTAGATCGCATTGTCCCGGCACCTGCACTCTGCTCTTCCGGATAAGCGCCTTCACGTCGCGCACAATGGCGAGAATTGCCTGCCGGGTGTTTGCTGAGGTCACATTGGCCTTCATGACCGGTCCTCCCGCCGGAATGTCATTCAGCGCAACGTGCTGTGCGTACTTGGAGTAATCCTGCGCGACAAGCTGCCCGGCGATGTTCGGCATGGCGAAGAAGACGTTCTCCGAGACCACAGGTTCTCCAGCCGCGATGGCGCTCTTGACGAATGCGCCGCGCGCCAGATCTCGCAGAGCCTGCGCCTCACCGGCCGGAGCCGGATAGCGCTCATTCATGTCGCCCATCATCGTCTGGGCCTCCAGCGCTGACTGCAGCCAGTTCTTTACCTGGTCCGGAGTTGCGCTATATGTATTGACCAAGTACTTCTCCGTGGCAACCGCGACATGCTTCTCAAAGATCGTAGCGCCGAGCGCCATTGCGATTTTTACCGCCTGGAAGTTGCCGGGGCGCTCATGCGTCGAGTAGCCAACTTCGAGATGGGGATAACGATTCTTGAGCAGCGCGATTTGCCCAAGGTGCAAGTGTTCGTCCGGGGCCGGATACTCTCCCACGCAATGCATGAGCATGAGCGGTTTATTGCGATGTGTAAAGAAGCTGACAACGTTGTCGATCTCCTCCAGGGGCTCTCCCGCAGTGGAAGCAACGATGGGCAAATTGTGGGTCGCGATTCGCTCCAATAAGGGCCAGTCCGTCAGGTAGCAGCTCGGCACCTTCATGAAGTCGTAGCCGTGCTCGGCGATCTTATCGACCGAGACCTCATCCCAGGGAGTGCACATGGAGAGGAACCCGGACTCCACGATTGCGTCCTTGATTTGCCTGTACTGCGCCCAGGAAAGGTGAGTTTCAGAGAAGCGTTTCACGTACTTCAGATCGTATCGGTCCTTGTAGGCGGGGTGGATGCAACTCGCGATATCCCGGTACTGCAGCTTGATGCAGAACTGGAATGGGAACCCGCTGGAGGCTTCGCGCAATTCGCGGACAATTCGGATTCCGTGTTCCACGTCTCCCATGTGATTGTTCGCCATCTCATATACGAAAAGCGGCCGTTTGTCGATGGATGTCACCGAATTCATCTCCTGTTCCCAGTCGTAAAGCTCTCGATTGTTTGCGATGGTTCCCACTGAAACCACAGCCGAATCGGCAGGCAAAACAATTGGCTTCGTGGATACCTGTCCTTCGGTTCCGCATCAATGACCTGGGCATGCGCCAACCCAGGCCTGTCGTCACAAAGCTAGCACGGCGGCGCGGCCCTGTCGGGCGCTCCGCTCAGCCAGCGGTCGTACATTGCCTCAAAAGCGTCCTCGATAGCCGCTGCCAGACCGCTTCCGTCGCAAAGCGGGCTGGCGGCCATGCGCGCGCGCTGACGCCCGCGAAGGTTCTTGCGGAGTTCAACATTCCTGCTGAGCGAGCGCACGATTGAAACGTACTCGTTCTCGTTCTGCGCCACCCAATCTGGACGGCCGAAGCCTTTCAGGTAGCTGCTTCCCATTCTTCCGCCTCCCCAGTCACCTTCCAGGGCGATGAGCGGCACGCCCATCCAGAGGGCGTCAAAGGCCGTGGTTCCGCTATTGAAGGGGATCGTGTCCAGCGCGATGTCGAGACGGTCGTAAAGCATCATATGCTGAACGTGGTCCGATATGGGCGGGACGAATTCGACGCGTTCCTGAGAGACGCCAAAATCGGCCAGAGTATCCAGGATGCGCCGATGGGTTTCTTCTTCGCACGGGCAGCGATCCTCAAGAAGGAGCTTCGCTTCAGGGACTGCGCGAAGGACTTTGGCCCAAAGCGAGAGCGTTTGCCGGCGAATCTTGGCGTACTTGTTGAATGAGCCCAGCCAGATGAGTCCGGCAGGGTCGGGCGTCCAGGCGCTTTCCGGCAGTGAAGTATCCCCCTTGTAACAAGCACAAAGCCGCGGCAGTCGCCAGAGTCCCTCTGTGAAATGCGCGTCCAAAGCGGTAGGAGTGTATCGATCGCCGAAATACCAATCCATCTCCGTCAATCCAGTAGTGCTCCAGTATCCGGCGTAGGTGCATTGCACCGGAGCCGCGCGGTGTGCGAGGATGCCCAGGCGTCCGCCAGCCGTATGCCCGGTTGTGTCCATCAGGATGTCGATCCGCTCCGACCGGATGCGTTTCGCCGCTTGACGGTCTGAGAGCTCCATCAACGGGATATAGTTGTCCGCGAGATCGCAAAAGCGTTGGGCGCGCACGCCGGATCGTTTCGAAGTGGGGAAGAGCGTCAGGTGGAAGCGGCGCCGATCGAATGCTTCCAGAAGAGGCTCAAGAAAGTCCGCAACTGCGTGTGCGCCCAGTTCCGCGGAGACGACGCCGAGCCGCAACTGTCTACCCTTCCGTGGAATCGCGGCGAAGACACCCGCGCCGGCCCACGCCCTGGCGCGCGCGGCGGCTCGCTCCTCCTCACTGAGCACACTCTTTTCCCACCGCTCGGCTTGAGCTCGCTCCTCTTCCGGCGAGATGTGGCGCGTGAAAGCGTAGAGATACAGCAGGTTGCTAAACGCCTCAGCGAAGTTTGCTTTGGCGGCGAGCGCCTGGTGGAAGGCCTCCACTGCCTCGTCCAGCTTGTCCTGATCCTTCAGGGTCTCCGCCAGATTGTTGTAGATTCCGGCACGATCCGGAGCTAGAGAAATGGCGCGGCGATAGGCGAGAATGGCTTCGCGAAGCCGCCCCTGTCCCCGCAAGGCGTTGCCCAGATGCAGATGAGCGTCAACCAGCTCCGGTTCGAGTTCGATAGCCCGGCGCAGGCTTTCGATGGCCTCGCTGTGCAGTCCCCGTTCGAATAGCATTCCGCCGAGATTGCAATGGGCGGCGGCAAGGGCAGGCATGGAAGAAAGCGCGTGGCGGCAACTCTCCATGGCCTCATCCAGACGGCCCAATTCCCGAAACGCGGCGCCTAGATTATTGTGCGCCTCGGCAAAATCCGGCCTAATCGAGATGGACTTTCGGTAGCAGATGACGGCACGCTCTGTCTTGCCCGCTTTCTGCATCAGGGTTCCCAGGCTGTTGATTGTCCCAGCCGACGCGGGTTCGATGGCAAGGGCGTGCGCATAGCTGACAGCAGCTTCATCCAGCCTTTCCTGCTTGAACAGGGCGTCGCCCAGCCGGCGATGCGCTGCCTCCATGCCAGGATCGAGTGTAGCTGCTCTCTGGTAGTTGACAATTGCTTGATCGAAATCTCCCTTTGTCTCCAAGACCTGGCCAAGGTTGACGAGATAGGCGGCTTTGCCAGGGTCTATTTGGATGGATCGCATCATGAACGCAAGCGCTATTTCAGTCTGGCCCTTCTGGTGGGCAATCAAGCCCGAGAAGTGGAGCGCGCAAGCGTGATCGGGTTCTGCCTGCAGAATCCTGCCGTAGAGTTCACCTGCTTGTTGAAGCGAGCCCTTCCGATGGTATTCAAGAGCGCGGTCAAGGAGGCGCGCGGCGGGGGAAAGCCGGTTGCGCACGTTTCCGCAACACTGGTCCTGTTCTTTTCCACTGCCGCAGGGGCAGAGCCGCTGGCACCCGATGCACGTATCCGCGCCTTCTGACTGCTGAATCACGCAAAGCTCCTTGCCTTGTTGCCGCTCGGGCGGATTGCGCCGAAGCCGAACAGGAGGAGCCTGCAATTGGAGGGCCAATGTCGCGAAAACTACAGAAAAACATAGCCTCGAGCAGGGCGAGGTCACAGGAGAGATGTGCCTCGCCGACTTGCTCCTCTTCCCGGCGCGGATTGTGTATGGTATTGAAAACACAGTCCTTGGCGCGGAAACCCTCGCCAAAGCGAGACCCGGCACAAGCATCCCCGCGTTCAATGGCTAACGCGCCGCGATCCGCGTCTGGCAGACGCGAATTAGAAGCGAATTAGGCCTGCCCATCGCTCCCAAGGTCCGCACGTGATTGAGACTCCGCACCTCGCAGCAATCGCGCGGCCGCATCCCACCGTTGCAGACAAATGAGGCGAGATGGTCATCGCCGAAGTTGCGCGAACCCCTCGCCCAAGCGATTTCGAGGAGGGTAGTTCCGTCGGGAGGACAGCCGGTTCCAGTTTCTCGCGCTGAGTATAATGGTGGCGAGCAAGCGAAAAGAGCGTGGGCATGTCCGACTTTCTAGCACCGGTGACTCCTCTAGTGGGACCAGTTCTGACCAGGGGAAGAGGTTCCTATGTCTGGGACACGATGGGCAACCGTTACCTCGATTGCAACGCCGGCCAATTCTGCGCCATCCTGGGCCATTCCCATCCCGACGTCGCTGAGCTCATTTCCCGTCAGGCATCGAAGATTCAAAACACAAGTACGACTACCGTAGGAGAAGAGGCGCTTGAGGCCGCAAGGAAGCTTCATGAGATTACGGAGGAGATGGACGGGCGCTCAGTGTTCTTATCTACGGGAGCAGAAGCAAACGAGTGTTGCCTTCGCTATGCCAAACATCTGACTGGGCGCAAGGGGGTCATCAGTTTTGAGCCGGCCTGGCATGGGCTGACGCTGGGCACGGAGTGTATTTCGTTGTCGCGCAGGCACGTCAAGCCGCAGATACCGTATACCTTTTCCGTTCCTGTCCCTCCAGTTAAAGAGGGAAGCGAGGTGGCTGGCGGCGATCTCGACCTCTATGTGGATGCCTTTTCCAATATCGTGCAACAGCATGGAGAGGAGATTGCCGCTGCAATCTTCGAGCCAATCGTGTCGTCGGGGGGAATGCTCTTTCCACCAAAGGAGTACTTTCAGCGCGTGGCCGAGATTTGCAGACGGCATGGGATTCTGCTCATTCTCGACGAATGTCAGACGGGATTTGCGCGCACCGGCACCTGGTTCTACTTCCAGCAACTGGGAGTCATTCCGGATTTTATTGTCTGCGGCAAGGGGATGGGACTAGGCTACCCAGCGTCGGTGGTGGTTTTCCGGGGTGCCTTGGTGCCGCCGGACGGTTTCAAGATGAAGCTGTACAGTTCTCACCAGAACGACCCTTTCAATTGTGCTCTTGTAACTTTCGCTATCGACTGGATCGTGCAGCACGATCTTCTGGCGACGATCAGGCAGCGGGGCACCTACTTTCTTGAGCGCCTGACCGAGCTTGCACGAGAGTTCCCCCTGGTTCAAAAGCCGCGCGGGCGCGGGCTGATGCTGGGATTCGATCTGGTCGGCGATGCCCTGCCCGATAACTCGGTGCTTTCACGGGATTTCCTTGCGGCGCTGCTGAAGCGGGGATGCTTGATGCAAGCAACAAATGCTGGACGAACCATCCGAATCCTGCCGAACTACCTCATCGAGACAAATGAAATCGATCAATTTATAGACGCGGTGCGAGAAGTTGCCTTGCTGAAGGACTTCTCGTGCTGATCTTCGCAAAGTCTGCAAAGAATTGAGGAGGCCGCACATTTTCCATCAAGAAGATCTGACGACCACAGGCAAGAAGATCGTGTTCTACGGCGCAGGCAAATTTTCCCGCGAATTCACGCTTCGAAACTGCGTTGAGAGCCGCAACGTACGACTCCCCGACTACGTATGCGACCGCGACAAGACCAAGTGGGGAAGCGATTTTTTCGGAGCGGAAATCTGCTCACCGGAAAGGCTGCTGGCAGAATCGGCAGATGACGCGATCGTGATTGTCACCAACAACTGCCCGTTTCCAGTCTTGGGAGATCTCCACGGCTTCCTTTACTACTACAACATCCTGACTGCCGCATCGCTCGAGATGCGTTTTTGCCTGGCGAAATACCCGGCCGCGGAGCTCGATGTCCTTCGCGCCAATTTTGCCGACGAAAAGTCGAGATGCGTCTTCGATGCACTGACTCAAGGCCAGGCAGACGGGAAGGTTTGGTTTCAAGACCTCTACGAACCCCACCCCTACTTCGGCAACGATGTTGTTCCCTCTCTGCCGGATGGAGAGGTGTTGGTGGATGCCGGCGCGTACACGGGAGACCACATTGCGTCTTTTGGGCGCGCGAACAAGAACTTTCGAGCAGCCTATGCATTCGAGCCCCATGGCCCGCATCTGCGGACGCTCATGGAACGATTCGCCAGCGATCCTCGCGTGAAGGGGATCGGCAAAGGTCTTTACAGCCTGAATGGCTTGGTAGGGTTCGACGACGGTCACCCTTTGGGCGCGCACATTGTTATGCACGACGGACCGGCGACCCAGGGACAAATTGAAGTTGTGCGGCTCGACGATGCAGTCGATGGCAGGATTACGTACATCAAGATGGATATCGAAGGCGCGGAGTTGGAAGCGCTAGCCGGGTGCCGTGAAACAATCCGCCGCAATCGTCCCAAACTGGCGATCTGTGTCTACCATCGGCCATCCGACTACTTTGAAATACCGCGACTGGTTCAATCCATGGAGAGCGATTATCGGCTGTTTCTGAGACAGCACTCGCCATTCAATACCGAGACCGTTCTCTATGCCATCTGATTCCCGCGAGCCGGCTTGGAGCTTGCAGTTCCCAGTTATTGGGTTTGGAACTTGAAAAGCATATTCTCATTCGATGATCGGGCCCATTCTCCGTGGACGGGGTACGGATTCTAGCGCCGGCATTGCCATGGCCCGCGTTGAATCGACGTCGATCCTGGTTGTGCCGAATTTGGGAAGCACCCCGATTCGCCAATGATCCGGACACGATCTATGACTGCCGGATTAGCGAAGGATTAAAACTCTTGACTTCCGCCGTGAGATGGGAGTATACAGGCTTCCTGACAGAAGATACGTCAGTGCACGCTTCCCCGTGCAAGGCCCGCAAAGTGTAAGTCCTCCAGATTTAGACGCTGCTTCCCAGTGCTTGTTCCCCAAGTGCTCAGCCCGAGTTGCGCCTTTTTCAAAGTGAACGATTCCGGCTTCCCAATCATCTTCAGCTAGTCTGACGAGGAGTCTCATGACCCGCCTTGCACTTTCCATCGCATCGATTCAGGACCACTATGAGGTCGTAGTTATAGGTTCAGGCTACGGGGGCGGTATTGCCGCCTCGCGTATGTCGCGCGCGGGCCGCAAAGTCTGCGTACTTGAGCGGGGCAAGGAGTTTCAGCCCGGTGAATACCCGAACACCGAGATTGAAGCGCTTGGCGAGATGCAGACGCATCTAGAGGACGGCTCGCACACCGGAGATCGAACCGGTCTCTTCGACCTGCACTGCAATCACGACATTAATGTCTTTGTCGGCTGCGGTCTGGGTGGAACGTCGCAGTTGAATGCCAACGTATCGCTCGAGGCGGAGCCGCGCGTCTTCGACGATCCGCGCTGGCCGGCGGAGGTAAGAGCGGACCTGCCAACGCTGGTGGAAAAGGGATACGAACTGGCGCGCGACATGCTCAAGCCGGTGCCCTATCCCGACGATCAGCCGGATTTGCCGAAGCTGACCGCGCTGGAGGCATCGGCAAAGGTGTTGAACGGCAAATTCTACCGAACCCCGATCAATGTCACGTTTGAAGACAAGATCAACCATGTGGGCGTGGAGCAGAAGAAGTGCACGTTATGCGGAGATTGTTGCTCGGGCTGCAACTATGGGGCAAAGAACACCCTCATCATGAACTACCTGCCCGACGCGGTGAACCATGGCGCGGAGATCTACACCAGAGCCGCGGTGCGCTACGTAGAGAAGAAGGATGGCAAGTGGCTGGTGCACTACCAACTCCTCGACTCCGGGCGCGAGCTCTTTGATGCGCCGACTCTGACTGTGAGCGCGGACATTGTATTCATCTCGGGTGGAACGCTGGGGTCGACGGAGATTCTGCTGCGTTCGCGCGAGCAAGGTCTGCCGACAAGTGACAAACTCGGCCAGCACCTGACTGGGAACGGTGACGTGCTGGCATTCGGATACAACGGCGACCGCGTAATCAATGGCATCGGCTTTGGACATCGCGCGCCGGGATCCATGGACCCTGTGGGTCCGTGCATTACGGGAGTCATCGACCTGCGAGAACAGCCGGTGTTAACGGACGGCATGGTCATCGAGGAGGGCTCGATCCCGGGCGCCATTGGAGCGTCCTTGCCGCTGGGCCTGGCCGGATCCGCGGTGGTGGGCGGCAAGGAAGAGGATCCCGGCGTGCTGAAGCGCATCCAGCAGGCTGCGCGCGAGCAGGAGAGCCTGATCGCCGGACCGTATCACGGCGCGATTCGCAATACGCAGACCTATCTCATCATGACGCACGACGACGGCAACGGCCGGATGTATCTCGCCAAGGACGAGCTGCGCGTCGACTGGCCCGGTGTAGGGGAACAGCCGATCTTCGACAAAGCCAATGAGAACCTCTTCGAAGCGGGCAAAGCCCTCGGTGGCCGCTACGTCGAGAATCCGATGTGGACGAAGATGTTCGGGAAGAGACTGATCACGGTGCATCCGCTGGGCGGTTGCGTGATGGGAGCGGACGCGAGCCAGGGCGTGGTGAACCACAAGGGACAAGTGTTTTCCGGCATCGATGGGAATGCGGTGCACGAAGGGCTCTATGTGAGCGATGGCTCTGTCATTCCAAGGCCGCTCGGCGTCAATCCGCTGCTCACGATCTCCGCCATGGCCGAGCGCACCTGCGCTCTGCTTGCCGCCGATCGCGGATGGAAGATCGATTACACGCTGCCCTCTGCGCCGCGGGCCGCGGCGGCTCCACTGAAAGTGGGAATGCAGTTTACCGAGACCATGTCGGGGTTCGTGTCTTTGCAAGAGACCCAGGACTTTGCCAAAGGGGAAGCGCAAGGCAAGGCCGATGGCTCTACTTTGCAGTTCACTGTCACTGTAACGTCGGACGACTTGAACGCGATGCTGACCGACCAGGCGCATCAGGCAAGCATCGTGGGAACCGTCAATGCTCCGGCAGTGTCGCCCGATCCGCTCACGGTGAACGGCGGCGTATTTCATCTCTTTATCGATGACCCAAACAAGCCAGGTCAGCGGCTGATGACCTACGACATGAAACTGACGGCAAGCGATGGCCACGAGTTCTACTTTCAGGGATTCAAGGAAACGCATTCCGACACCGGATTGAATGTCTGGGCCGACACGTCGACGCTGTACATCACCCTCTACCAGGGAAGCGACGCAGCGGGGAAGGTGCTGGGCAAAGGAATTCTTCACATTCTACCGGCGGATTTTGCCAAGCAGATGACCACCATGAAGGTCACCAACGCGAGCAGCGAAGCCGAGCGATTGGATGGAATGGCGAAATTCGGCGCGTTCTTCGGCAAGACAATCTTTCAAACCTACGGCGGCGTGCTGAGGGCCGACAGCGTCTTCAACCCCGACGCTCCACCGAGGAAGAAGCGCCCACTGCGCGCACCCGCGCCGGAATTGCACGTGTTCAATTCGCTGGATGCGGTTCCGCTGCTGCTCACTCGCTACAAGGGAGGAACGAAAGGCCCGGTGATTCTTGCGCATGGGTTGGGCGTGTCGAGCAAGATCTTCTCTCTAGACACCATCGACACGAACCTTGTGGAGTTCCTAGTGGCGCATGGCTACGATGTGTGGCTGCTGGACTTCCGCGTGAGCATCGATCTGCCCGCGTCTTTCATGGAATCGACAGCGGACGACGTGGCCAACTACGACTACCCGGCTGCTATCGCGAAGGTGAAGGAGGTGACTGGAGCCCAGACGGTGCAAATGCTGGTTCACTGCTTCGGGTCAACCACCTTCTTCATGTCGATGCTGGCAGGGCTCCAGGGCGTGCGATCCATTGTTTGCTCGCAGATCTCGAACAACGTGATCGCGGTGCCCATGACGCAGGCCAAGGCGGCGCTGCACATCCCGAATCTTCTCGACAAGATGGGCTTTGCTTCGCTGACTGCATATGTTGACACACACGCCGACTGGAAGAACCGGCTCTTCGACGATGCACTGAAGCTGTATCCCATGCAGTTCAAGGAGCGCTGCGATAACCCGGTGTGCCACCGCATCACCTTCCTTTATTCGCTGCTCTACGAGCATGCGCAGTTGAACAGTGCAACCCACGACACGCTGCACGAGACTTTTGGCATCGCAAACATGGCATCGCTCGAACACCTGTCGCTGTTGGTGAGAACCAAGCATTTGGTCGATGCCAAGGGGGGCGAGGTTTACATGCCGCATCTCGACCGGCTCAAGCTGCCGATCTGCTTTATTCACGGTGCGGAGAATCAGTGCTTCCTGCCGGTCAGCACGGAACTGACCTTCAATGCGCTGCGGGAGGCAAACGGGAAAGACCTCTACTCGCGTCACGTCATTCCGGGTTACGGGCACATCGACTGCATCTTCGGGCAATCCGCCGCGCAGGATGTCTACCCGTACATGCTGGACCATCTTGAAGCCACGCAGTGAGAGTCATGAACGACTCAGACGCCGATTTGCGCCAAGCAAAACAGAATGGAGAGCCCGGAATGACGACAGATCAGGAAAAAGCCGCAGCTCTGATGGCTTCAACGGACATGGTCCCGGTGCAGGGAACGGTGGACGTGGACATCCCTATCGCCACAATGTGGGCGTCGTTTGTCCATGCCAACCTTTGGCCGCGCTGGAACAAGTGCTTCTACTGGGCGAAGAACAAGAACCTCGTTCTGGGGCAGCATTTAATCTGGACGTTCCAGCCGATCAAGCCG
>Ga0181520_10006306_pt1 | contig 18213 bp, 10 predicted proteins | sample PEATcosm2014_Bin_29_FD_132451 | JGI IMG/M metagenome (GOLD analysis project Ga0181520, IMG submission 132451) | Peatland microbial communities from MTU Mesocosm Facility, Houghton, MI, USA - PEATcosm2014_Bin02_30_metaG | ecosystem: Environmental > Terrestrial > Soil > Wetlands > Peat | place...
GGGGGCTGTTCCTCTTCTTCTCTACTACGGTTTGTTCGTTCATGTTAACACTCCATCTATCATTGGAGTGTCAACCACTTTAGGTCTTAAATCAGTCTCACGATCTGGTAGCTAGGACAAATGCGTTAGAACCAGCGCCGACACGCATCTCGCCCTGCGCGAACTCTTGTTGAACGCACCCGAACATCTGCCGCCCATTGATGCCGGTGGATCTGGAGTATGAACGGGTTTGGCACAGTCTGTTTTTCCAGCAAGATCCGAAGCGGGTGCAGGCGGAACTGGCGCTGTTGTGGGGTCGGAGCGCGATATCCGGCAGGATGTTGTTGTTTCTCAATGAGATTCAAGCGTTTCCGCCCGCGCTGTTGTTGCTGCGCCACGTCAATGAGGACGGGGCAATACTTCCCCTGTTTAGGTAGTCGCAGCGTAACACATTTAGGGGTGTGGCCAGGGTGAAGATTCTCGTGTATAAATAAAACTCAGTCTTTGATGTCGAAAAGTTTTTATTGTATTAGGTGCGGAACCTACCGAGATTCCGCCGCCGATCTAGTTCAGTTGGATATGGCAAGTCAACGCTTAACATGGCAAATGATTCAGGATAGGTTTTGAACCCGCGAGCACGTCGGGCGTTGACTTTAGACTTTTTGGAATCTCTGCAAAAGTCCTGAAACTTAATTTTTGAACAAAGCGTCCGAAAGATATGCAAGCCACGACCAATCCCCAGCTTGGACTTTTGGGCAGCCTGATGACCGCCACGCCGACGAATGAATTTCTGGAACGGCTCGACCGGACGCTGAATTGGGTGCCGCTGGTGCTCTTCAAGCTGAGTCTGCTCCAACGTTGCTATGGTTTGTCCGGTCCGCAGTGCGAGGAACTGGTCAGCGACCGCTTGAGTTGGTGGCGCTTTGTGGGCTTGCAGGACGCCGTGCCGGATGAAACGACGCTGGTGCGCTTCCGCCAGCGGTTGCGGGAACACGGTCTGCACGAAAACCTGCTGGGGCTGGTCAACCGGCAGTTGCAAACCAAAGGCTTGATTCTGAAAACCTGCACGCTGGTCGATGCGACCCTGTTGCAGGCGGCACGCCGTGCGCCTGTGAAGGGCGATTTCACCGGCGGTGATGGCGACGCGGGTTACACGGTGAAAAAAGGCCGGCCCCATTACGGTTACAAGGCGCATGTCGCGGTGGACGAAATGCACACGCTGATCCGGCAGGTGACGCCGACGGCGGCCAGCGTGTCTGACAGCCAGGAATTTGAAAACGTGGTTCGTGGCGACGAGGGAATGGTCATGGCCGACAAGGCGTATTGGAGCCAGGCCCGGAGCGAATGGTGCGGGAAACACGGCGTGGCCAACTGGATTTTGAGCCAGCCCAGCCGAGGACAGAAGCTGCGCCCGGCGACGGTGCGGGCGAACCGTTGGTTCAGTTCGATCTGGTGCAAGATTGAAACCGTGTTTACCTGGTGGAAACGGAGCGCAGGCTATCGGCGAGTGCGTTATGTGGGGCAGGCGGCCAACCGGCTGGAGTTGGAGTTCAACAGCATCTGTTGGAACCTGAAACGAATGGCCAATTTGAGCGCGGCATGAACCGGAACCCACAAAATGCCTGCCAGCGGGTTCAAACCGGTCAAAACCGGAGCGCGAAACCGTTCGCCGCGAACGCGGTCAAGGCAATTTTACCTTTGTGAACTGTAATGACATTAAATTAAAACACTCAAACCGGGTTTAGCAGAGGTTCCTATTTATGAAAATGTTTTTATTTGTCACCCGGATGCTGTGCGTGGCGGCGGTTTTTTCAACGCAGTGGCTCCTTGCCGGAATTGCGCCGGTCAATCTGCGTTGTGGCTCCTGGCAAAATCCGCTGGGCATTGACGATTCCAATCCGCGTTTGAGCTGGCAGGTCGTGACGACGAATTCCACTGAACGCGCCCAAAGCCAGACGGCTTATCAGATTCAGGCGGCTTCTTCCATCGTCTTGCTGGCCGGCAACCAACCAGACTTGTGGGACAGCGGCAAAGTGGTTTCCGGGCAACCCTTCAATGTGGCCTACGGCGGAGGCACCTTGGCGTCGACGCAGCAGGTCTTCTGGCAGGTGCGGGTTTGGGATGTGAACGGCCAGTCTTCCGCGTGGAGTCCGGTGGCCACTTGGACGATGGGATTGCTCCATCCGACCGATTGGCAGGGCGGCTGGCTGACGGCGGCTGCAACCAACTCCGCATACAGTCTGACCGATTGTTCATGGATCTGGTATCCGGAAGGCAATCCAACCCAGTCGGCCCCGGTCGGAACCCGTTACTTTCGGAAAAGCTTTTCCGTCCGTCCGGACGCGGCGCTGGCCAGCGCAACGCTGCTGCTGACCGCCGACAATTCCTTCACCGCCTATCTCAATGGAACCCAGGCCGGACAGGGACAGGATTACACGACGGTCGTTCCGATTGACGTGACCGCCCAGCTTCAACCGGGGGCGAATCTGCTGGCCGTCGCCGCCGCCAATGCCGGCACCAGCGGCAATCCCGCCGGCTTGATCGGGAAAATCATTTTGACTTACGCTGATGGCACGCAAACCAACGTCCAAATGGATGCCACCTGGAAGACGGCCAACATGCTGCAAAGCAATTGGCAGTCGCCCTCGTTCAATGACAGTTCTTGGACCAGCGCGTTGGTGCTGGGCGGTTACGGCATCAGTCCTTGGGGAACCAACATCATCGTGCAAACCGGGCTGCCGATTTTTCGCCGGGAGTTCACGGTCAACGCCGGTTTGCAGCGCGCCCTGATTTACATCTGCGGCCTGGGCCAATACGAATTGTCGGCCAACGGTGTGAAAGTAGGCAATGCGCTGCTGGCCCCGGGCTGGAGCAAATACAACAAGACCTGTCTTTACGATACGCTTGATCTCACCGCCTGTCTGACCAATGGCGACAACGCCATTGGCGTGATGCTGGGCAACGGCATGTATAACGTGCCGGCCACCGCCAATTACACCAAGTTTACTGGCTCGTTCGGTCCGCCCAAAGTCATCGCGCAGCTCTATCTGTTTTACACCAACGGCACCCGCCAGGTCGTTGCCAGCGATGCCCAATGGCTGACGACGGCCGGACCGATCACTTATTCGCACGTTTATGGCGGCGAGGCCTACGACGCCCGGCTGCTTGGTGCCGGCTGGGACCAGGCGGGATTCGATGCTTCCGGCTGGTCACCGTCCGTGGTCACAAACGGCCCCGGCGGCGTTTTGCGCGGGCAATCCCATGCCGCCCCGCCCATTGTCGCCACGCAGATCCTGCAACCCATCCAGACAAACACGCTTTCCGGCGGTGCCATCGTTTATGACCTGGGCCAGAACGCCGCGCTGATTCCCACTTTGACGACGCATGGCCCGGCCGGATCTGTCGTGCAAATCATTCCCGCCGAATTGACCAATACCGATGGTTCGGTCAACCGCACGTCGGTTGGCGGCGGCACGGCTTACTGGCAATACACCCTGGCCGGCACCGGATCCGAAACCTGGACGCCCAAGTTCTTTTATCATGGCTGCCGCTATCTGCAAGTAACGCTGACCGCCGCCGGTTCGGCCCAGCTTCCGGTGGTGGATTCCTTGACCGGCACGGTCATCCAAAGCGCATCCGCCAACGTGGGCGACTTCGCCTGCTCCTATGACTTGTTCAACCGCGTTCGCACGCTGATCCGCTGGGCGCAGCGGAACAATCTTATCAGCATCCTTACCGATTGTCCGCACCGTGAACGCCTGGGCTGGCTGGAACAATATAACTTGCACGGCCCGTCGCTCCGCTATGAATTCGACGTGGGCCAGCTCTTTTCCAAAATGATGCAGGACATGGCCGACAGCCAGACCGCCGCCGGCCTGGTGCCGGACATTGCGCCGGAATATACGGTCTTCAGCGGCGGCTTCCGCGACTCGCCCGAATGGGGCAGCTCCGTCATCATCGTGCCCTGGCAGCACTATTTGTTCACGGGCGACGACACGCTGCTGGGGAACTATTACTCCGCGATGACCAATTACTTTGGCTATCTCCAGAACCAGTCGGTCAATAACTTCCTGAATTATCCCAACGGGCTGGGCGACTGGTATGACATCGGACCGAACGCGCCGGGTTACTCGCAGGACACGCCGGTGTCGCTGACTGCCGACGCCTATTACTGCCAGGATGCGCAGATTCTCGCGCAGGCGGCCGCCGTCATCGGCCGGACCGGTGATGCCGCGCGGTTTGGCACCCTGGCCACCAACATAGGAACCGCCTTCAATAACACCTATTACTCGGCGGCCAATGGTTATTACTCCACCGGCTCGCAGACCGCGCAATCCCTGCCGCTCTATCTGGGGCTGGTCAACCCGACCAACCAGGCCGCGGTCACGGCGGCGCTCGTGGCCAACGTCAATTCCAAGGGCCTGACGGCGGGGGACATTGGCCATCGCTATCTCCTGCGCGCCCTCGCCGACATGGGCCGCTCGGACGTCGTGTTCAACCTGCACGGCGGCACAAACGATCCCGGATACGGCTACATTTTGAGCCAGGGTGCCACGGCTTTGACCGAGGCGTGGGATGCCAACCCGGTCGATTCGCAGGATCATTTCATGCTGGGCCACCTCACCGAATGGTTCTATCACGACCTCGCGGGCATCCAATGGGATCCGGCCGCGCCCGGTTTCCAGCACGTCATCATCAAGCCGACATTTGTCGGCGGCATTACCTGGGTCAACGCGAGCTATGACTCGGCTCGGGGGATGATTGTAAGTGACTGGTCGTTCACCAACCACGCGGTGGCGCTAAATGTCACGATCCCGGTCGGCTCCACCGGCTCGATTTATCTGCCCGTGCTGGGCAACGTGGGCACCAATCTGGTGATCAAGGAAAGCGGCACGACTCTATGGAACAATGGCGCGGTCGCCGGCAGCGCGACGGGCGTGGCTTTTGATCATATCCAAGGAAGCGGTGCGCAAACTTATGCGGTTTGGACGGTGGGTTCTGGCACTTACCAGTTTGCCTGGAATCCGGTGACGGCCCCGGGCGGACTGCAGGCTGCCGCCGGCAACGGCCAGGTGCTGTTGAGTTGGAACGCTGTTCCCGACGTGACAGGCTACAACGTGAAACGTTCCACCATCAGCGGGAGTGGTTCCGTCACCGTGGCGGGCGGTGTGGCCAGCACGAATTTCACCGACCTGACGGTGTCCAACAACGTGACTTATTACTATGTCGTCTCGGCCGTGGGCGGCGGCAATGAAAGCGCAAATTCGGCGGAAGTAAGCGCGACGCCCGGTTTGATCGCGAACTTTGGTTTCGAGACGCCGGTTGTAAGTGCCTATCAATATAACCCGTCCGGGGGAAGCTGGATTTTCACCGCGCTGGCCGGAGTCAACGGTTCGGGCATTTGCGCCAATGGCAGCGCGTTCAACAGCGGTAATCCCAACGCGCCGCAAGGCGGCCAGGTGGCGTTTTTACAGGGCACCGGCAGCATATCGCAAACCCTGACGGGCCTGATCGCGGGCGCGATTTATCAGGTCACTTTCGCGGCCGCCCAGCGGAACAATGTTTACGGCCAGCAGATCGGCCAGACGTGGCAGTTGCGGCTGGACGGGAAACTCATTGGAAGTTACGCCCCGCCGGAAGCGGCACAGAGTTATGCAGACTACACCGCGACATTCACCGCCTCAGCGGCGACAAGTCACACGCTGGCGTTCGTCGGCACGGACGCCAACGGCGGGGACAATACCGTTTTGATAGACAGCGTGCGGCTGGCGCTGCTGCCTGCCCTGAATCCGCCGCAACTGGCGTTTCAATTTGCCGGCGGTGAGTTTCAACTCGTCTGGCCGCCAGATCACGCGGGCTGGGGATTGCAGGTGCAGACCAATTCGCTCAACGTCGGGCTGGGTGCCAACTGGCGGACAGTGCTCGGCTCAGTTTTCACCAATCAGTTTGTTCTCCCGATCAGCCTGGCCAGCAGCAGTGTCTTCTTCCGGCTCTCCTACCCGTGAACATAAGCAGACCTCAGAGCATGTCTGAAAAAGAGAACCGGGGTATTTATGGGGGCGTAACTGGCAAATAAACGAACAAAACGTTTGATTTGACTGGCTGGTTTTGCGGCTTTCATTCGCAGCATCGCCAGTGGGGTGATGAAAATCGCCACTTACGAAACCAGCCTCACCGAGGTCCAATGGGCATACCTCCAACCGATGCTCCCCCAAACCCGCCAAACGCGGACGCCCGCCCGCCGACCGGCGGCGCATTCTGGACGCCATCCTCTATGCCGTCAAATGTGGCTGCCCGTGGTGCCATCTGCCCACCGACTTTCCCCCGTGGAAAACTGTCTGTCATGTCTTCCGGCAATGGACGCTCAACCACCAGTGGGCCGCCCTCAACGATGCCCTGCGCACGCTCGTGCGGCGCACCCACGACAAGCGCAGCCGGCCCACGGCCGCCGTTCTGGACAGTCAAAGTGTCAAGTCAGCGGGTCGCGGCGGCCCCGTGGGTTATGACGCCGCCAAACGGATCAAAGGCCGCAAGCGGCAGCTGCTGGTGGACACGTTGGGGCTGGTGCTCGGCGTGGCCGCGACCCCGGCCAACACCACCGAACGCGCCGGAGCACAAATCCTCTTGGGCCGGGTCTTGGACTGGTTCACCTGGCTGCGCATCTTGTGGGTCGATGGCGGCTACACCGGCGAGACCTTTGCCCAATGGGTCAAAGGTCTCCGCCCCAAGCTGGCCGTCGAGGTCATTAAACGCTCCGACACGGCCAAGGGCTTCAAAGTATTGGCGCGCCGCTGGGTGGTGGAGCGCACCTTCAACCGGTTGATGCACCAGCGGCGACTCGTGTGCGATTACGAAACCACCGAGTCCAGCGCCGTGGCGTGGATCTATGTCGCGATGATCCGAATTCAACTCCGCCGGCTGGCTTGATTCCTGATCATTCATGACTTTTCAGACGCACTCTCAGGCCGCCTTTGCATTTTGGAATCCTCCACCCTGGGTATCGCCGCTTTCTGATTAAGAAAGCGAGCCGGCTGGTGCGCCGGGTTTTCTCACCCCGATCTTACCATCCCATGTTTGGGTGATGCCCCGGCTACATTATCTGGCGATTTACGCATTTTCAGTTTTCTGCAAAAATCTTTTCATAGCAGTAAACAAAACCAACTACATTCCTGACGAATCGCACTCAACCACATAAAAATAATCCTATGAAGAAACTCCTCGTAGCTATTCCTTGCACTGCCATCGCAGGCCTGATCATGGTCGGCGGCCTGTCCGCCAGTGCTCAAACTCTCTCGCTGCAATTGCAAGCGGCCAATTACAATCCGACCACCGGCGTATGGACCGATTCGAGTGGTAACGGCGATACCGCAACATTTGCCAACGGAACACTCCCTACTTTGGCTGCTGGTGCGACCCCGAACGGTTCTTCGGCGGTGGACATTATCGGCAGCAATGCATCATACGGTGTTGGAAGTCATTTTAGCCTGCTTAACCCCATCAGCAACGGCAGTGGCTACACGATCTTTGCTTATATTGAGCCAACCGGTTCTAGCGGGTCACGGCAAGCCCTCACCGGCGGGTCAGGTAGTGGAGCGCTAGAATATGATGTTTATGGCGGCAACCAGGATTTTTTGAGGGAGTATCTGCAGGATGTTGGCCACGGAACTGCGACCGTTCCCACATCGAGTTTCAGTTTGGTGGATTTGGCTGTTAGTTCTACGCTGGCGGGTTCGTTTAATTTCAACGGCTCGCCGGACGGCACCACTTCCAGCGGCACAGCGTTTAGTAATCCGATTACTCAAATTGGCAACAATGAAGGAGGCGGTGATTACTTTAACGGGGATATTGCTGAAATTGACATCTATAGCGGCGTGCTGACGCCTGCACAAATTGGCACGGTCGAGGCGAATTTGACTGCTGAATATGTCACTACGCCCGAGCCGACGGCTTGGGCGATGATGGCGGGCGGTTTGGGAACGTTGTTTGCCGTGCGCCGGTTTCGCCGCCCGCAAGCCTGAGGCAAATTTGTAGTTTCTCGCGCCGGCTTGGACATTGGCTCCAGCCGGCGTTTTTATTTCCGTGGCGTCCGGGCCGTTGCGCCATTCAAGCTTGGGGCTTGAGACGGGTTGGAAATCATCGTAGTTTAAGTGAACATTGATCGACTGATGCAGACGAGACGAAATCCTTTCTGGCGGCTGGCGACGTTGGTTTCTGGTTCAATCGCTGCCCGGCCCAAAAATCCAGCACCATTTGAGGGAGTTTTGCGCTGCGGCGTTCTGGTGGTCTGGCTGGCCTGCGGATTGCCGGCGGCAAGGAGCCAGCCCGCGCCCGTCGGGGAAGCGGCCGCCACTCCCGCCAGCAACACCAATGTGGACGATCCGGCGGAGTCGGTTAAGGATTCGCTGACCGAACGCGGCTCGCATAACTTCAGCGACATGGGTTCGTGGATTTGGGAAACGAACACGTTCGACCGGCAGACCGTCCGGTTCTGGCGGTCGTTTGAAATTCCTGCGGGCGCGGCCATCTTGCGGGCGCGGCTGCGGATCACGGCGGACAATGAATACGTTTTGTATCTGGACGGCCAGGAGCTGGGGCGGGATGCCGAATGGCGGCACCTTTACGAATATGACATTACCGCCCTCCTACAGCCCGGCCGGCATGTGCTGGCGGTGGAGGTCTATAACAGTTCGCGGGAAGCGGGCTTTATGTTCGGCCTGCGCGTGGGGCTGGTGGACGGACAAGTGGTGGGCGTGAAGTCGGATGCCAGTTGGTTCATCGTGCCCGAAGACGTGTCCGGCTGGGAAAATAAAACCGAGCCGGGCGATACTTGGCGGCCGGCGACTGTCGAATGTCCGTTTGGTTCCGGCCCGTGGGGCACGATGGACTACATCAACCTGGTTCCGCCGATGCAGCCGGTGGTTATTCCGTTTTGGCAAACCGGCTGGTTCGAGATGATTTTAATCTCGGTTTGCGGGGTGGTCAGCCTGGTCAGTTTCAGCCTGATGACCCAGGTGTTGCTCCACAAGAAAGAACAGCAGTTGCTCCAGCGCGAACGCGCCCGCATCGCGCGGGACATCCACGACGACCTCGGCACGCGCGTCACGCAACTCGTGCTGCAAGGCGAAGTGGCCCAGGGCGAACTGCCGGCCGGCTCCAAAATGCGCGGGCGGCTGGAACGGATTTCCGAAGAGGCGCGCGAGGCGTTGCAGGCGATGGATGAAATTCTTTGGGCGATTAATCCCCGGCGCGATACACTCCATGAATTTGCCACGTTCGTGTGCGGCCACGCCAAGACATTTTTGAAAGCCACGCCCATCCAATGCGAACTGGATGTGGAACCTGGATTGTCCAATGTGGCCTTCGACCTTCCGTTCCGGCGAAGCCTGTTAATGGCGGTCAAAGAGGCGCTCAATAACGCCGTCAAACACTCAGAAGCCACGGAGTTGCTGCTCCAGATCCACCGGGAAGGACATGGGCTGATCGTGGCGGTGCAGGACAACGGCAAAGGTTTTGATCCAGCTCAGGCCAGCGCGGAGCGCAACGGTTTGAACAACATGAGACAGCGTTTGACCGAAGTGGACGGCACCTGCCGACTGACCAGTCAGCCGGGCAAAGGCTGCCGGGTCGAGTTTCATATTCCGTTCATCCAGATGCGCCGCCGCCCGTGGTGGTCGAACTGGCGGCTGGGCCGCTTGGCTAAACCACAACCGGCCCCGGCGATCACTAAAAACTAACATGACCAAGCCCCTCAAAACCTCCGCCAAGACCCCGCTCAAAATCGCCCTCGTGGAAGACCAGCCGAAAGTGCGCGAGAACTGGACCGAGCTTATCAACTCTTTTCCTGATCTCTCCTGCAGCTGTATTTGTAAAACTGGCGAGGAAGCACTGCGAGTAATTCCAGAAATCCAGCCGGATGCAGTGCTCATGGATATTTTTCTGCCGCGCATGTCTGGCATCGAATGCACCGCGCGCCTCAAGGAACTGATGCCGCGGCTCAGGATCATCATTCTTACCGCCATGAACGACGAGGAGCTGGTTTTCATGGCGCTCGAAGCCGGCGCGGACGGCTACCTGTTGAAGCGCACCAAGCCGGCGGATTTGCGCGCGGCCTTGCTGGACGTGTTAAGCGGCGGCGCGCCGATGACCAGCGAGATTGCCCGGCGTGTCGTGGAATCCTTCCGGCTCAAGGCCAAAACCCGCGATGAGTCGTTGCGCCTGTCGGCCCGGGAGGAGCAAATTTTGCTGCTTCTGGCCAAGGGGAATACCAACAAGATGATTGCCGACCGTCTGGAGATATGCATTGACACCGTTGGTCACCATTTGAAACACGTCTTCGAGAAACTGCACGTCAGTTCCCGCACCGAAGCCGTGGTTCGCTACTTGGCTTCCAAAACTCCGAGCGCCAGTTAATCTGCCCGGCGGCGCTTTTTCGCCGGAGCGAATTTACCATCCCCTGTTTGGGTGATAGGTTGGCTACTCGCTCAGGGTATTTACAGATTCTAACAGCTCGGCGACGATGACACCATCGCCGCAAGCCTTCATACGAGGCGTTGAGGCTCATTGTTCATCAAACCAATAAAAACATGTTAAGTCCCATTAACAAAGGATTCAGCAAGACTGTTGCCGGCTGGCTGGTCAGTGTCAGTTGCGCTGTTGCGCCGCTGGCCGTGCCGGCGGCCACCAACACGTTCACATTTAACAACACCACGGTCAACGCGGGGGCTGGACCGTCCAATCCCGCCAATGGCGTCACGTCCATCAGCGGTGCCAATCTGAATGTCGGGGATGTGGTGGTGTTTGACGGCATCGTCATTGATATGCCCGGTTCGACGGGCGACGCTTGGGGGTCGGTCAATCTGAATGGAGGCGGCTATTTGGGTCTCGTCAACGCCAATCTGGGCGTGCTGGCGGAAACGGGAACCGCCAGTGGCAATGGCTGGCAGTTGTTCCTGAATGGCACCGGCACGTCAACGGTATTTGGCAGCGCCGCTTTGGATTCCAAGACCAACCGGATTCATATCGAGCTGACCTGCACCGAGGCCGGCTCCACCGCCAATATGAACTATCTAGTGGAAATAGATCAAGGAGTTACCGGGGTTTATAACGACTCGCTTTCGGGCGCCGGAGTAACCTTTGCCAACAACATCATCACCCTTACTTTTGGTGCCAACAATGCGGCGCACCTGTTCGTTCAAGTCCAGCCCATTATTGCGGTTTCAGCACCCACACCCGCCATCAACACGGTCATAGCCGGTTCGTCGGCGACTTTTGCCGCCACCCTCACCCAAGGTTATCCGCTGAACACCGCCCAGCAATGGCTTTCCAATGGCGTTCCCATTTCCGGGGCCACCGGCCTGACTTACATCACGCCGCCCACCACGGCATCTTTCAATGGAGCACAATACAGCATCGTCGTGACAAACCTGCTTACTCCGGGCAATGTGGTTACCAGTTCCGTCGCGCTTTTGGTGGTCCGCTCCGGGCCGGGCATTGTTCCCTTTAATTTTCCGACCACGACAACCGTCGCCGGCTATGGCCCGGTTACTGACCCGGGTGTGGCGATCGGCGGCAGTCAACTGCTGGCCGGCGACACCGTGGTATTTGACGGTATTCTTACTCCGAACGGCGCGCAGCTGTCGGATGCCTGGACGGCGATTAACATCGGCGGCAGCGGTTATGGCAACTTTACCACGGCCCAACTTGGCGTGCTCTGCCGGCAGGGAACCGGTCCCAGCCAGTTGACCATCAACGGCAGTGGTTCCAGCAATCCCACCAGCGGCGGTGCTTTAACCAACCGCGTCCGCATTGAACTTTATCCGTCGGCCAACGGCAGCACCACCAACATGGGCTGGCTCGTGGAAATAGATCAAAACTTGTCAGGCACTTTTCTGCCGGCAGTCACCGGCACCAACCTGACGTTTGCGAATAACACCCTGCCGCTGACGTTTGGATCAAGCGGCGGTTCATCCTTCGTTTATCAGGATCCGCAATCCCCAGCTTCGATCTTTTCACAGCCTAATCCCCTGCAAGTGGTGGCGGTTGGCGCACCAGTTTCGGAGGGCGTGACGGTGAGCGGCTGGTATCCGGCGTTTCAGTGGCGCAAAAATGGGACCGCCATTCCGAATGCCACCAATCAAATTTATACACTGGCCGCCGCCACGCTGGCGGACAATGGCGACCAGTTCACTGTGGTCGTCAGCAACCGGCTGGACAGCCTGAATGTGGTCACCAGCACGGTGGCGAATGTTTCGGTTTTGATCCCCAATAATCTTAGCTGGTATCCGACGGTGGATTTGACGACTTGGGATATAGTGACACCAAACTGGACCACCAACGGTGGAACAAGCCAGGCCGACTTTGCCAGTGGCAACAACGTGACCTTTGACACGCTGGGTTATAACCTTGGCGGCTACGACATCTCCGTAACCAACATCGTCAATCCCAATGCCGTCACCGTCAATGTAACTGGATATCTAACCTACCAATTGGGCGGCGCGGGCAGCATCAACGGGCAAGCCCTTCATTTGACTTCGGCAGACAATTCCGGAACTCTTGGTTTGCAAGCGTCTGCCTCGTTTGCGACGGCGACCATTGATGCCGGCTCAACCTTGGATGTTGGCTATGCTGGCACAGATGATCTCGCCTTCGGGGCCAATAACATCACCAACAACGGCACGATTGACTTTCAGAACGCGGCCGGTGTGCTGACCGTTTCCAGTGTCATCACGGGTTCGGGATCTGTCATCCAGGATGGTTCGGGAACTACGATTTTGTCCGCCACCAACAGCGACTATACCATAGGGGCTGTCAATTCTGGTGTCTTACTAATCGCCAGCTCGCCGAATCCGGGTGACATTCTCAACGACTCCGAACTTCAGCCGAACAGCCAGGCGAGCGTGCTGGTCATACCCAACGCGGTCACTGGCAGCGGACATTATGCCTTTACGGGATTCCAAACCACGATCCTGACCGGGTTGAGCAGTTTTACCGGGGCCAACCGGCTCGCATGGGGCCCGGTCATTGTGGACAATCCCCAGGCGCTGGGCGATGCCAATGCTGGTTACACCGCCGTGACGGGCGCGGATAACTTGGGTGGCCTCTATCTTTCCAATAACGTCACCTGGACCCAGCCGCTGGAACTGGATCCCCGGCTGGACACGGGGATTGAGGCCTCGGCACCGCATGTTTCCAATTGGAACGGCACCAACATGATCACCAGTCCGTTGAGTTTCATGACCGGCCAGGGCGGTTCCGAGATCAACGTAGAAGCAGCCGCCGGGCAACTGACCATTGATGCCGGCAGCACGCTTATGAACAATGCCAACGCCAACACCAACAACCTGAATCTGCAAGGCGCGGCCACCGGCATCTGGAACGGCGTGCTGGCCGATGGTTCCACGGCGTTGTATGTGGTCAAGCGTGGCACGGGCACCTGGACGCTGGGCGGGGCCAATACTTATTCCGGCAACACCACCGTTGTCGGCGGCATCCTGCTGATCACCAACCAGTCAGCCTCAACTGCGGTGTCGGTGTTGTCGGGGGCCACGCTGGGCGGCAATGGCGCGGTGCTTGCGGGCACCGTCACAGTGGCGGCCGGCGGCACCCTGGCTCCGGGATTGCCAAGCGGAAACGGCACAGGCGCGCTGACCATTAACAACAATCTGGCGCTGGCCCCCGGCAGCTTCACCAGTATGAAGCTAAACAAGGCGGCGGCCACTAATGACATAATCACCGGGGCCAATACGCTGACTTATGGCGGCACACTCGTGGTCAGTAACCTGTCCGGCACGCTGGTGGCCGGCAACGTGTTCCCGCTGTTTTCCGCCGCCGGATACACAGGAACCTTCGCGGGCATAAGTCCTGCAACTCCCGGTTCCGGCCTGGCTTGGGACACCAGCACGCTGGCTGTGGACGGCAAATTGAGAGTCGTCGTGGGCGATACCGTTGCCACCAACGTGGTGCCCATCGTGGCGACCGTGGTGGGCGGGAATTCCCTGAAATTGGCATGGCCGATGGATCACACCGGTTGGACATTGGAAGTCCAGACTAACTCATTGAACGCGGGTTTGGGAACCAACTGGGTGCGACTCACTGCGTCCACCGCCACCAATCAAGTCACCCTTCCCATCGTGCCCGCCAACGACAGTGTGTTTTACCGTCTGGTTTATTAGTTGGACACAGAAAAGTTCACTGGGAAAGGGCGGCCACGCGTTGGGGCGTGGCCGCCCGGCCCCACAAAAATTATAAGTTTGCAGTATGAATAAATGTGTTGTTAGTTCAGACCAGAATGAGGCTCACCGATTTTGGGGTTTGGGATTCACGCTCATTGAACTGCTGGTGGTCATTGCCATCATTGCCATTTTGGCGGCAATGCTGCTGCCGGCCCTGGCCAGGGCCAAGCAGTCGGCCTACAAGTCCCAATGCGCGAGCAATCTCAAGCAGTGGGGCGTGGCGGTCAACATGTATGCCGGTGATTTCGGGGATCATTTCCCCAACGGCAACATTGTGAATCCGAACAGTTACTTTGGCATGGGCTGGGTGAGTCCCAATTTCGACACAAATTTTTATCCAGCGTATTTATACAAGAATGTTGCCGGCAATGCCACCACAGGGGTGCGCAAACAGAACGATGTGATTTACTGCCCGACCGACACTTGGCACCGGGATTACGAGGCCGCGAGCGGCGCCCCAGGGTTGATCGGTTACCATTGGCTGCCGGCCCGGCTCAGTGATAGCCGCTATCTAACCGCGTATGCTCCGTGGTATACCCGGACAAAACTGGGATCGCAATATCGCAATGCTCCGGTGGTGTGCGATTCGATTGAAACCCAGAGCGGCAGTTGGATAATGTCGTTCAGTCTTGACGGTTTTAACTTTAACGGGCCGGCGGCAAATCACGCGGGTAAAGGCGGAGCGCCCTTCGGCGGGAATTATCTCTATGAGGACGGACACGTCGAATGGGTGAAGTTTGATGGGAACAAGAATTATATCACTGTTTCCGCCCTCAACGGCACTTCTGGTTATTACGATGTTCCCGTCGCCATTGGCACCGGCCCCTGGTGACTTGCAAAGTTTCTGCGGCGGGCTGAGTTTAGCGAAGATTCAAGCTCCATATTTCTCCACACGCAAGGAAGCTTTCAGTTGAGTTGCGCCGGCGAAGTTTGATAAAATTGGAACCAATCTGCCTAATTGGCTTGAACTATTTCATTATTGGTTGTGCATAATAAATCACCCTTTCATTCAAGCCGGTTTGTGGCGACCTTCATCCTGTTTGTCACTGCGGCCCAAGTCTTTTCCCAGACCAATCTGCCGGCGGCGCAGGCTGTTGCCACCGGGCCGTTTCAGCCGACATGGGCATCGCTGGCCGCGCAGTATCACTGCCCGGACTGGTTTCGCGACGCGAAGTTCGGCATCTGGGCAGTTTTCGGACCGCAATGCCAGCCCGAGGATGGCGACTGGTATGCACGCAATATGTATCTGCAAGGCAGCACCCAGAACAAATTCCACGTTGCGCGCTATGGTCCGCTATCGCAGTTCGGGTTTAAGGATGTGATTCACGAATGGAAGGCGGAAAATTTTCATCCCGACGAACTGCTCGCCCTTTATAAAAAATCTGGCGCGAAATACTTCATGGCCATGGCCAACCATCACGATAACTTTGACCTGTATGCTTCCAAATCTCAGCCGTGGAACTCCGTCGCCATCGGCCCCCAAAAGGACATCATCAGCCTGTGGGCGCAGGCGGCTCGGAAAAAGGGCCTGCGTTTTGCCGTGAGCGTCCACGCCACGCACGCCTGGACCTGGTATGAACCCGCGCTGGGCGCGGACAAAGCCGGTCCGCTCGCCGGTGTGCCTTATGATGGCAAGCTTACGAAGGCCGACGGCAAAGGGCTTTGGTGGGATGGCCTTGATCCGCAAGACCTTTACGCTCAAAACCATGCGCCCGGTTCTCAAAAGGGCTGGGATTGGTGGGACTGGGAACCGGCCAAAGGCGCCAGCACGCCGGACACGGCCTATCTGCAAAAGTTTTTTCTCCGCACGAAGCAGCTATGGGATGACTATCAGCCGGACATGATTTATTTCGACGACACGGTGCTGCCGTTTCATGGCGTGACGGATGAAATCGGCCTGGAGCTGGCCGCGCACTTTTACAATTCCAGCATCCAGCGGCATGGTCGCAATGAAGCGGTGATGAATGCCAAGCACCTTGATCCATTGCAGCGCAAGGCATTGGTGTATGACATTGAACGCGGCAAGGCGACCGGCACCCTGCCCGAACCGTGGCAGACCGACACCTGCCTCGGCGACTGGCATTACCAGCGCGAGTTGTTTCTCAAGCACCAATACAAATCCGCCGCTACCGTGATCCCGATGCTCGCGGACATCGTAAGCAAAAACGGTAACCTGATGTTGAGTGTGCCTGTGCGTGGCGATGGTTCGATTGACGGGGACGAGGTGAAGATTGTTGGTGACATCGGCGACTGGCTCAAAGTCAACGGCGCGGCCATTTACGCGACGCGCCCGTGGAAAGTTTATGGCGAGGGCCCGTCCACCACGGCTTTTGAAAAGGGGCAGTTTGACGGTCAGCGGGATGCCGACACGAAGCCGTTCACGCCGGCAGACCTCCGGTTCACCCAGTCCAAGGATGGCCAGACCCTTTACGCGATTTGCCTGGCCTTTCCGGCGGATGGCAAAATCACCATCAAATCGCTGGCGGAAAATTCGGCGCTATGGCCCGGCTCGGTCGGCAGCGTCCGGTTGCTGGGCGGGCGCGGTAACTTGAAATTCATCCGCGCCAAAAACGGATTGCAGATCACGCTGCCGGATGAACGGCCGTGCGGCATTGCGTTCGCATTGAAAATCAATCCTTGAACTTGTGCGCGCCTGACTTTTCTTATGAACCTATTCTCCGCAATTAAAGCAGTGGGAACCCTGATGGCTTTCGGTTCCACGCCGTCGTATTCAAATGGCCGGCGCGATACTCAAAAATCAGGCATCCCCCAATTGCAACAACCGGTTTTCCAATTCGCCTACTTTTCGATTGGCAGACAAGAGTTGGTCAAAAAAATCGTTCCTTATTAAGCTCATCAATCAGGTAATCCTTGCCTCGATTTGTGATTCTCAAATCCAGGGTGTCTCGTTCCAATTCCTTAGCCCGTGATATATCATCAGCCACGGGCGGATTGCTTTTTCCGACTGTTTCCACAGGTTGCGGAACGGTTCCAAGCAATTCCGCAGACTCCTTGTTCTTCGCGGCTTTGGCCTTTTCTTCAGCTATCGCCATTTCTACACTTTGCGGTGAAATGAAATAACGCCGTTCGTTCGGGTCGAAATACGAATCCAGCCGGGCAATGCCCGTCCGGTTCGGCTGGCACCAATTCACGATGCTCCGTTCCGTCCGGGCGCCCCCAGCAGTTTCAAATAGCCGCGCCACTTCACGCACGGTCAAGGTGTGGCTTTCCTTGCGTGCTGGAACCTGCGGAACGCTTCTGAAGGGTGCCGAGCTTCCCGGAACCGTTCAGCACGCTGCCGAAGTCTGCAGAAAGGCGCGGAATATTTCCGGGATGAGTTTGTGAGTTTTGCTCCATGAATGTTGAGGGGGATTATTATTTATCCACAGCAGGGATATTCCAATTCTCTGTCCGTCAATTCGAAGCAACCCTAGAGGGCGAGCGTCAACACAAACTTCTGTTTGTTGTGTCCCGTTGTTTGCCCAACCCAAACCACCTTTGGCCGCAGGGCCGGGGCCTCCCATGGATCTTGCAGCCGCCGAGGTCAGGCGGCTCCAGCTTGAATTCAATTCCTAAGGCAAAGTTAGAGCCGCCTGACGGCGGCGGCACAAACAACCGTTCTGCCGTCTCCTGCGGCCGTTTGTGCCCGGCATAATTTCCCCGGTCCGCCATAAAACAAGCGCGCCGGGTGACTTTACAAAGCCATTTTGTAAAATCGCAAAAGGCCGGTGTCAGGTCGCGCCGCACGGGAGTCATATTGCAGAACGCGTCGGCGACCTGGCCAAGCAGCCTAGCAACCACGCGCAAAACTGGTGCGAGATGACCAAATAGGCCGGTCAAATCACGGATGCAGCCGGTGAGATGGCAATGATTTAATCGAGATTATGCACATGACAAACAAAACGGCATTTGCCTCCGCAGATTCCGCCGAGGCACGCAGATTTTCTGGCTTTTATCGGCGAAAATCCGCGTCATCTGCGGATAAAACTCGGATTGTTTGTCA
>Ga0181520_10006307_pt1 | contig 18204 bp, 16 predicted proteins | sample PEATcosm2014_Bin_29_FD_132451 | JGI IMG/M metagenome (GOLD analysis project Ga0181520, IMG submission 132451) | Peatland microbial communities from MTU Mesocosm Facility, Houghton, MI, USA - PEATcosm2014_Bin02_30_metaG | ecosystem: Environmental > Terrestrial > Soil > Wetlands > Peat | place...
AAGGAATACCGCCAAAACCGCAAGAAAACTGGCCGGAAAGCTGGAAACCGCTCCCCCAAATCCTAGTGGCATTGGGTTTCCAAACCTGCTGTGTCGCCGATTTCCAAATCGGCAGGGCGTCGCCCTGTCGAGGGTTTTGGAAATGGAGAAAGCCTGCGGGTTTGGAAACCCGCGATACAGCAGACTTGGAAGTCTGCGCTACAGGTTTGACTGTGAAATCCTCGGGCCAGCCAGGGGTCGCCGGTCATTTCCCCAACGCGAACGCCGCCGCCTCGCCGGAGGCCGAATCCTTGCTGATCCACACCTGATACTGTCCCGGTTCCACCAGCCAGCGTCCCTGCGGGTCGTAATAGCCGAGTTCCCGGGCGGACAGGTGGAAGGTTACCAGGCGTGATTCGCCGGGTTGCAGGGGGAGCTTTTGAAAACCCTTGAGCTCGCGCACCGGGCGCGGGCCGGCGGCGGCGGCCAGCGCGCGGATGTACAGTTGCGCCACCGCGGTGCCGGCGCGTTTGCCTGAATTTTTGATCTGCGCCTGCACGGTGAGGGCGCCGGTCAGGGAAACCCGGTTCGTGTCCACTTGGGCGCTCCCAAAGTCAAAGGTCGTATAGTCCAGCCCGAAGCCGAACGGATAGAGGGGGACGGTGGGAATGTCCACGTAGTTGCCCTTGTACTCGCCGAAACCGGGACGCCCGGTGTTGAAGTGGTTATAATAAAACGGCACCTGGCCCACGCTACGCGGGAATGTGGTTGTCAATCGGCCCGAGGGGCTCACTTTGCCGAACAAGACATCCGCAACCCCATTGGCGCCCTCGGTGCCGGGAAACCACGCTTCCAAGATCGCGGCCGCCTTTTGCTGGAGCTGCGGAATTGCCAGCGGCCGGCCGTTGAACAGCACCACCACGACCGGCTTGCCCGTGGCGGCAATGGCGTCAAAGAGCTGAGGCTGCATCCCCGGCAAGCCGAGGTCGCTGCGGCTGCCATCTTCGCCGCTCCAATCCAGCGGTTCGCCCAAGGCCAGCACGACGACGTCGGCGGTTTTGGCGAGGGCCACGGCCTGCTCGATCTCATGGGCGTCCGTGGGATCCTCATTGAGCGGCAAATAGTTGGTGATATCGCGGGGAACCTTGAGCACGCCCGGCTCATACAGGGCGCAACCCCGCGCGACGGTAATCTCGAAATCCGGGCCCGCCTGCCGGCGCAGGGCGTCGGCCAGGGAAATGAGCTCGTTGGTGTGCGCCCGCGAGTGCCAGGGGCCGACCAGTTCCCCGGCCCGTTGCGCCAGCGGGCCAATCAGTGCGATCTTCCCGGCGCGGGGCGACAGCGGCAGCGCTTCGTTTTCGTCCTTGAGCAACACGCAGGATTTGGCGGCCGCCTCGCGTGAGAGTGCCCGGGCGTCCGCGTGGAGGTACGCATCGGGATAGCGCGCCTCGTCGGTATAGGGGCGGTCAAACAGGCCCTTTTCGAATTTGACGGTGAGGATGTGGCGGACGGCTTCATTCACCACCGCCAGCGGAATGATTCCATGTTGGACCTGCCGTTTGAGCGTGTCGTGGTACGTTTGGGAAATCATTTCCATGTCCTCACCGGCCGTCAGGGCGAGCCGTGCCGCCTGGGTCTCATCGGCCGCCACGCCATGATCCACCAGTTCCCCCACCGATTCATAGTCGCTCACCACCAAGCCGCGAAACTTCCATTCGTTCCGGAGAATATCGGTAAGGATATGCCGGTTGGCGCTGGCGGGAAACCCGGACAGGCAATTGAAGCTGCTCATGATGGTCAGCGCGCCGGCGTCCACCCCGGCCTTGAACTGCGGCAGATAAAAATTGCGCAGGGTGAATTCGGAGATTTCAGTGGTGTTGTAATCCCGGCCGCCTTCGGCCGCGCCGTAGCCGGCAAAGTGTTTGACGCACGCCGCCACGCGGTTCGTCGCGGCCACGTCCGGCCCCTGGAATCCGCGCACGCAGGCGGCCCCATCGAGTGCACCCAGCCATGGGTCTTCGCCAAAGCCCTCGGCGATGCGGCCCCAACGCGGATCACGGGCCAGATCCACCATCGGCGCAAAGGTCCAGTCAATGCCGGCTGCGGCGGCTTCGCGCGCCGCGACGGTCGCGGTTTGTTCGAACAGTTCCGGTTCCCAGGCGCAGGCCTGGCCCAGCGGAATCGGAAAAATCGTCCGGAAACCATGGATCACGTCGTGGCCAAAAATCTGCGGGATGCCGAGCCGGCTTTGCTCAATAGCAACGTGCTGCAATTGGTTCCGCATGATGGGCGTCTCAACGGTGGCGTCGCTGCCCAGGAAGGAGCCCACCTCCCCGTCGCGCACGCGGGCAATTACTTGCGGGTCCAGGGTGTGGGGAAGGTCCACCTGCCAAAGCTGGCCGATTTTCTCGTCCAGCGTCATGCGTTGGAGCAGATCATTCACGCGCCGGTCCACGGGCCGGCCCGGATCCTCATAAACGTCCTTTAGACCGTCCTTGTTCAGGTCAATCCAGCCTGGGTGGTAGATGGCAGCGGGATCCGTGGCGGAAGCCACTGCCGCCGCCAGCCAGAGAGCCACGAACGCTTGGAATTTCATGCGGCCACTCTGGCCGGAAGCGCGGGAAAATTCAAAACCATTTTGGGATGGGGCAGGGGGGCGTATTTGACGTTCACCACGTTTCGACAGGTCCCTGGGGGACGGGAATGTGTTCATGGGGAATGGCGGCGGGTTCCCGCATGAAAGAGGCGATCAGTGGCGCGGGCCGGAAACGCGGTTGGAGTGCGCCTTGGTCGTCCAGGAATTGTCCGCGCCAGCGGACGTAATTTTGCAGGACCTCTTCGAACTGCGTCTTGGTGCTGATACGAACGACGTGCTTGTTGAATTCGTGGCAGGGGCCGAAGCGTTTGGCGTACCAAGGGGCCACCTTGCGGAACGTGCGGCAGCCCAGTTCCTCGCCAAATACTTCCACCATGAGGTCCAAGTGCCGGCGCATCACGCGGACGCGTTCGTCAAAGGCGGGCTCGGGTGGCACCTCGCCGGTTTGAAGAAATTGCCCGGTTCGTTTAAAAATCCAAGGGTCATAGAAGGCGCCGCGGCCGATGCTGACGCCGGCGCAGCCGGTTTCCTCAAGCATTTTTTGCGCGGCTTGGGGCGTGACGACATCGCCATTACCGATCACGGGGATGGTCTTGACGGCTTCGACAACTTTGCGGATGCCGGCGAGGTTGACGGTGCCGGCGAAGCCCTGTTCGCGGGTGCGGCCGTGGACAAAAATGGCGGCCACACCGGCGTCTTCGAGGGCGCGGGCGAGGTCAGGGGCGGTGAGATTCTCGTCGTCCCAGCCGAGGCGCATTTTGGCGGTAACGGGAATTTTGACGGCCGCCACCATTTCGCGGACGAGGGCGGCGGTTTTGGCCAGTTCGGTCATCATGGCGGAACCGCCGCCGATCTTGCAGACTTTTTTCACCGGGCAGCCCATGTTGATGTCCACGGAGGCGGCGCCGCGGTCCTGCACGAGCAGGGCGGCGTCGCGCATTTCCGCGGGGACCGAGCCGAAGAGTTGGACGGCCAGGGGAGAGTCGGCGGGGCGGGTTTCGATGAGCTTGAAAGCCGGTTCGCGCTGTTCGAGCAGGGAGCGGGCGTTGACCAGGTCGGTGGTGCAGAGGCCCACGCCGCCCAATTCGCGCACCGCGAGGCGGAAAGGCAGGTTGGTGTAGCCCGCCAGGGGCGAAAGAAACAAATTGGACGCCAGCGACAACCGGCCGATATTCATGCAAACATGATAATGGAATTCATGGATTGCGAAAGCAGCAATGGCGTGATAATTTGGCGTAATCAAAATGTTTGATGATGATTCAAATTTGAAAGAGAACGGCGGCCAGAAGAAACCGCCGGGCAGCGGCTTCAACAAGATACCCGTGTTCCCGCTGCTGGCGTGGGCGGCGATCATCACGGCGGTGGCGGTATTGTTTCTGATGAAGCAGAAGATTACGGCGCCAGCCAATCCGATCACGCAGTCCGAGTTTCTGGACAAGTTTGCCTCCAACCAGATTGCCGGCGCCACGGTGGTCGTGAACCAGCAGGCGCTGCCGCTGGAGGAAATCAACGGCACGTATTACCGGCTGGACAAGAGCGGCAAGCCAACCACGGACGTGGTCCCGTTCGAGGTGCATAACGCGTGGCTGACGCAGGAGCAACTGAATTTGTTGACCCATTCGCCCAAGATAGCCAACAGTGCGCCGAACGTGGTGGTGATGAACCTGTTGTGGGGGATTGCGCCGTTTCTGATTTTGGGCGTGTTGTTCTGGTTTTTCTTCATCCGGCAGATCAAGGCGGCGGGCAAGGGCGCGTTGAGCTTTGGCAAGAGCAAGGCCCGGATGCTGGCCAAGGACCGCAACAAGACGACGTTCAAGGATGTGGCCGGCGTGGACGAGGCCATCGAGGAAGTTTCGGAGTTGGTGGAGTTCTTGAAGGACCCCAAGAAGTTCCAGCGCCTGGGCGGACGCATTCCGAAGGGCGTGTTGATGGTGGGGCCGCCGGGAACGGGCAAAACGCTGCTGGCCAAGGCGATTGCCGGGGAGGCGGACGCCGCGTTTTTCAGCATCAGCGGCTCGGACTTCGTGGAAATGTTCGTGGGCGTGGGCGCCAGCCGCGTGCGCGACATGTTTGAACAGGCCCGCAAGAGCACGCCGTGTTTGATTTTTATTGATGAAATTGATGCCGTGGGCCGCTCGCGCGGACACGGTCTGGGCGGCGGCAACGATGAGCGCGAGCAGACTTTGAATGCGTTGCTGGTGGAGATGGACGGCTTTGACACGCAGGAAGGCATCATCATCATTGCGGCCACAAACCGTCCGGACGTGCTGGATCCGGCGCTGCTGCGGCCGGGACGCTTTGACCGGCAGGTGACCGTGAACTTGCCGGACGTGCGGGGCCGCGAGGGCATATTGAAGGTGCACGCCAAGAACGTGAAGCTGTTGCCCGAGGTGGATTTGTCCATCATCGCGCGCGGCACGCCGGGTTATTCCGGCGCCGAACTGGCGAATCTGCTGAATGAGGCGGCGTTGCTGGCGGCCCGGACGAACAAGAAAGGCGTCGGCCAGCCGGAGCTGGAAGAGGCGCGCGACAAGGTGCGCTGGGGCCGCGAGCGGCGGAGCATGGCGATGAGCGACGAGGAAAAGCGGGCGACGGCCTGGCACGAGGCCGGCCATGCGCTGGTCAACGTGCTGCTCAAGCATACGCACCCACTGCACAAAGTGACGATCATTCCCCATGGGCGGGCGCTGGGCGTGACGATGTCGCTGCCGAAGGAGGACATGTTGAACATGCGCCGGAAGCAGGCCATTGACACGATCATCATGTCCATGGCCGGGCGCATATCGGAGGAATACGTCACGGACGATATTTCGAGCGGCGCGGCGATGGACATCCAGCAGGCCACGCAACTGGCCAAGGCGATGGTGATGCATTGGGGCATGAGCGAGCGGCTGGGGAATGTGCTATACGGCGAGGCGCAGGAATATGTCTTCCTGGGCCGCGACATGATGCGGACGAAGGACTACAGCGAGGCCACGGCGCAGGAGATTGACACGGAAGTGAAGCGGATTGTGGATGGCGCCTTCCAGACCGCCAAGCAATTGATTGAGACCAATCGCGAGAAGCTCGAATTGGTGGCCAACAGCCTGCTGGAGTATGAGACCTTGGACGGCGCGCAGGTGGAGGAAATCGTGCGCACCGGAAAGTTCACGCCGCCGCCAAAACCGCCCGTGAACGTGTCACCGATGGTGGGGGCGCCGGCCGGGACTCCGTTGCCGGAGAATCCGCCCAAACCCGTGCCGCCGAAACTACCCGGTCTGGGCACCCCGGCGCCGGCACCGGCGGGCTGAGCAGTCATTTTTCAAAACGGAAACGGCGGCAATCAGGCCGCCGTTTTTTTTGGTTCTTCGCTGTATTCGATGGAATAGAGGATCCAAAGGATAACGTGTGGCTACTGGGCGCGGGCCGCGCGGAGTCAACAGCCGATTTCTGAGGACCGGTGCCCGCACGAAAGCGGGATGGCGCTACGAGGCTTTCTCGAGACTTTTGAGATCCTCGGCAAGGAACTGGGCCACGTCCTTGAAGCGGGCCACGTTTTCGGGGTTCATGGCCATGAGGGTCTGATGGGCTTCGAGACTGGTGCGCGTGATTTCCTCGTGGGAGGGGTTTTTAGACTCGGGTGTGCAACAGGTGAGATCGTCGGGCAGTTGGAGGGGGCCATTGGTGGCCTTGAACAGGTGGGCGGCGCCGAGGTTTTCGAGCAACTCGCCGACGCGGGGTGAGGCGTTGTGAAGCTCGATGCCGCTTTTGGCAGGGGCGCCATTGGGATTCAATTTCATGCCAAACCCCGACAGGACGCCCAGGAACGTGCTGTCCATGAGCACGCATTCGCCGAGATCAATGATGAAATGGCCGAAACCCTTCTGGGCCAGCTCACTAAGCAGGGTTTTGAAGTCCGGGCTGGACGCAAAGTTGGCCCGCCCGCAGATTTTGATGCAAGCAAAGTTTTTTCCGACAAGAACTGATAGATTTGCAGATGACATCTTGGTTCCTCTAATAGAATTTCAGGCTGCCGCACCGGGTGTTACAATTTGCACCAGCGCTTGTTGCAACACCAACGTTTCATCCAGTCCGCTGGAGACCAGCCGCTGGTTGCAGCGCAACAGCACGTCCATCGCCCGGACCAATTCCGGCGAGCTGTATTTTTTCACCTGGGGCAAGGCTTTGTAAAGCACATACGGATTGAGTGCGAGCGGATTGAACTTCCTGTCCGCTGGTAGTTTATCGGCCGGGACGGCGGCAAGTTGAAGTTTAAATCGGTTGTAATCCATTTCCGGCTTGATCCAGCCCTCGCGGAGCATTTCCTTGAGGAGCAGCAGGGCGCGGACTTTGCCGATCAGGCCGTAGAGCAGGCCGATCTCGGACTTGTCCTTGTCAAATTTCGTTTCCCAGAGTTCCTCGTCCAACCGTTTCAGCAGGCGGGGCAGATCGCGGTCGCCCAGGGCGTCACCCAGGGCGAAGGCCTTGGCGGTTTTGTTGCGGGAACAGATGGCCGCGACATCGGCCAGCTCGATTTTTTTCCGGTCGCCCACGAAAAGACAGAGCTTTTCGATTTCGTTTTCCAATTGCCGGGCGTTGATGCCGGCGCGGCTGACGAGTTCGGCCAGGGCTGGGGCGGAGATTTCCTTCTGGCGCTTGCGGAGGGCGTCCAGGGCGGCCATTTCCGCCCGGTCGGTCCAATCCTTGTCGTCCTGGGACCAGGCGGAGAAGCTCTCGACGGTGGCGATTTTTTCCAGGGTTTTGTAGAAGGCCTTGCGCTTGTCCACCTTGCCGGCGCTGATGAGGAGGCGGACGTTTTCCCACGGAAACGACTTTAATTCGGCGGCGAGATCGGCTAGCGCGGCGGTGACAGCCTGGGAACTGGCGGTGCGCTCCTCCCCCAGGAAATTGCAATCCCGAAGCCAGACGACCTTGCCGCCGCCAAAGAACGGGAGGGTCTGAAGCGCCTCCCGGAGCCGCCCCAGCGCCGTGAGGGCTTCGCCGCTGTTGGCAACGGCGGCCTCAATGACCTCGTGATCCTGGCCCCCGAGTTCGGCGGACCATTCCGTGAAGAGTTGTCTGGCCCGGTGTTTTACGGCGAAGTCGTCATCGCCACACACCAGCGCCAGCGGGTGAAGTTTTGCGCCGGCCATTTCACTCGGATTCCAGGTCGCCGCCAGACTCGTTCATTTTGTTGAGGACTTCGCTCATGTCTTCCACTTGGGCGAAGAGCGCGGCGGAGACGAAGATGGGCTTTTTCTGGGCGGCAGCGAGGGCGAGGCAATCGCTGGGGCGCGCGTCCAACTCGACAATTTTGCGGGCGATTTCGTTTTGTTGTTGGAGGATGATGCGGGCGAAATAGGTGGAGTTTTTCAGGTCGGTGATGACGACGCGCTCGACGTTGATGCCGAAGCCTTGAAAGATGCGGTTGATGAGATCGTGGGTCAGGGGGCGTTCCTTGGGGGTTTCACGGAGGAACATGCCGATGACGGCGCCCATTTGCGGTTCAACGTTGATGACAAAAACCTTTTCATCGTTGCCAACGAACAATGCGCAGCCACTATTGGCAGGGAGTATGCCGCGGATCTGGATCGGCACGACATCGTTTTTCATACGTGTGAATTTACGCCGCCAGCCGCAAAATACAAGTTCTGTCGGGCAGATTCATTGCGTAAATGGCGGACACTTTGGAGCCCGGCCCACCCGGCCGGAGGCGAGGGCGAATGCCGTTTTTGCCACTTGCCGTCAACGGCAGGGGGCCGCATGATGGCTAAAATCGTGGACATTTCATGAGTGATTGTGCTTGCGGCTGTTATGCGCGTATTGACCCGCCAGTTTGAAAAGCGTCCGAAGGCGTTCGCGGCCGCGGTCAGCGTGTTGCTGGTGGCGGTGATCGGCCTGATTGATTACCAGGCCGGCTACGCGATTCTGTTTTCGGCGTTTTATCTGATCCCGGTGGCGCTGGCGGCCTGGTATGCGGGCGGGGCGTTTGCGGTGATCATTTCAGTGTCGAGCGTGACCGTGTCGCTGGCGGGGGATTACATGGCCGGGGCGCGCTATGCACACTGGCTGATTCCACTGTGGAACGGGGCGATTGCCCTGACCGTTTATTCCGTCGTGGTGAAGATCCTGACGAGCCTGCGGAAACTGCAGGGGGAGCTGGAGGAGCGGGTGCGGCGGCGGACCAAGGCGTTGATGGCGGAGATGCAGGAGCGGGGGCGGTTGGAGAAGGAGCTTTTGGAGGTGAGCGAGCGGGAGCAACGGCGGATCGGGCATGATTTGCACGACGGCATCTGCCAGCATTGGGCGGCCACGGCGATGGCCGGGCAGGTGCTGGGCGGGAAGCTGGCGGCCAAATCGCTGCCGGAAGCAGCGGATGCCCGGGAGGTGGTCCGATTGGTGGAAGACGGCATCACCCTGACGCGGAACCTGGCCCACGGCATTGCGCCGCCGGAGATGGAAGCCGAAGGGCTGGTGCGCGCCTTGCAGGAATTTGCGGCGAACGTGTCGAAAATGTACCGAGTCCAGTGTGAATTTGAATGCGAGTCGGCGCCGTTGGTGGAGGATTCCGCGGCGGCCACGCATCTCTATCGCATTGCCCAAGAGGCGGTCAACAATGCCATCCGGCACGGCAAACCGCGCCAGATCGTCATCAGTCTCTCGAACCGCAAGGAGCGGGTGGAGCTGACGGTGGAGGATGATGGCGAAGGCTTGCCGGACGACTGGCAAAAGAACCGCGGGCTGGGGACGCGGATCATGGCGCATCGCGCGGCCATGATTGGTGGCGTTTTCTCGATTGAGCCCAATCCGACGGGCGGGACGCTGGTGAAATGTTCCATGCCGGCAACGAAGGGATAGGCATTTCCAATGGCAACCATGTTAGGCAAAAAACGGGTATTTTTGGTGGACGACCACCCGCTGGTGCGGGAATGGCTGACGAACTTGATCAACCAACAGGCGGACCTGATGGTCTGCGGCGAGGCGGAGAACGCGCCGACGGCGCTGTCCGCCATTGCGGCCGGGCAGGCGGACCTGGCGATTGTGGACCTCAACCTGGCGAATTCGTCGGGCATAGAATTGATCAAGAACCTGAAGGAATTGCATCCGGAGGTGCCGGTGCTGGTGCTCTCGATGCACGATGAATCGTTGTATGCCGAGCGGGTGTTTCGGGCGGGGGCGCGGGGGTACGTGAACAAGCGCGAAACGGCGCAAAAAGTGGTCGAAGCGATCCGCCGGGTGCTGGATGGCAAGCTGTATCTCAGCGATAAGTCGGCGGAAATCCTGGCGGGCCGGACCCTGCGCGGGCAGACGGCCAACCGCTCGGCCATTGAACTGCTCAGCGACCGGGAGCTGGAGGTTTTTGACAAGCTGGGGCAGGGGATCGGCACGCGGCAAATCGCGGAGGATTTTCACGTGAGCGTCAAGACGATCCAGGAGTATTGCGCGCGGATCAAGGACAAGCTGAATTTGAACAACGCCACGGAGCTGCTGCGGGAGGCGGTACGGTGGCGGGAGTCGAAGAACTTCGGCTGAGCGCGGCGGCGCGAGGGGCCACATGCGGGTTCTTACCGGGTGAAGCAGACGTGTCAGCCGGCGGTTTTCTTGTTCCAGAAGGCGTCCTGCCAGCGCTTTTGCTTTTCGCCGGCTTCGCGCAAAAACGGCGCGAGCCGGCCAAAGTGCAGCAGGCGTTCGTTCAGCCAGTGGAAGGGCTGATACAGCGGCCGCGCAAAATCCACGAACAGCACCACGCGGTAGCCATTGGTATCGTTCCAAACCTCGTGGTTGAAGGTGTCGTCAAAGATAAGGGCCTCGCCTTCGCGCCAGGAGTAAAAGTCGTTGCCGATGCGGATGCGCACGCGTTCGCGGGGCTCGGGAACGAGCAGGCCGAGGTGCAGGCGCAGGATGCCGTTCCAGGCGCCGCGATGGGCCGGAATATGTTTGCCGGGCGAGAGGATGCTGAAAAACGCCGTGGTCATGCCTGGAATCTTGCCGAGCAGGCGCACGGTCTCGGGACAGCGCCGGCGGTTTTCCGTACAGTCCATGCCGATGCCCGCCAGAAAATAGGTCTTCCAGAGGTTGTCCGACTGGATGGCGCCGACTTCCTTGAGGATGTCCTGAAAGCTGGGCATCTGATCGCGAAAAATCATCACCGCATCCAGTTCATCGCGAATGCGCCGCCATTCGTGCTCGATTTCGGACGCCCAAGGGAAGAGGCGGGTGTCATAAATGTGCGGGTCGCCCAAGGGCGAGACGCGGGCGACGGTCCATTCCAGGGCGCTTTGGGCGGCGATGCCGCAGCGGTCCAGAAAGGTGCGGTGGGCGTTGAGGGTGTGACGGCGATGGCGAAGGTTTTCGGTTTTTGGCGGAAGGGAGGATGATTCCAATAGGGTATTCATTTTTGCCTCTTTCGCGGCAAATGTTCACTGTCTGGAGCGAAAAATCAAGTGACGGGTCGCGGCGGGCGGGCCGCCGCCGTCCAAGATGCGAACGGGCTTGCCGGGCGCGTCGAAATTGCGCGAATCGTTGTTCCCTTGCCCCGTTCAAAAATTGAGATGCGCCCGGTCTTGGCTCAGACCGGCGCAATCGTTTTCGCCATGACGAAGTCGTCCATCACAAAGCCGCCGCCGAGGTCGGTGACGACGGCTTCGGCGACGGCAAAGCCGTTGCGCTGGTAGGCGGCAATGGCGCGGGCGTTGCGCTTGTTGACGGAGAGAATCAAGCGGCGGGCGCCGAGCTTGCGGGCTTCGGCCTCGGTGTGCTGCAGGAGCAGGCTGCCCAGCCCGCAGCCGTGGCATGCCGGCAGCAGGTAGAGCTTGTGGAGCTTCATCACGCCGGCGATGTCCGTCGGGCCGAGGGCGGCAAAGCCGACCAATTGGCCCCCGGCCAGGAGACGGTAGAAATGGATTCCCCGGGAACGGATCTCATCGCGCAGGGTGGCGGTGGCGTACATGCGCGCCAGCATGAACTCGATTTGCGCCGGCGAGATGATGCCGGGATAGCACGCGCGCCAGATCACGCCCGCCAAGTCCGTGATGGCGGGCAGATCCGCCTCGGTGGCCGGAACGATGGCCGCGGCCGGCAACCGGTTGGGACGCCTGGAAACGGCTGCGGCGGGATGGTCAGGTGCGTCCACGCGCGGTCACAAGCCCAGTTTCTTGAAGCGATGGTTGACCTCTTTCAAATGAAAATCGAGGGAACAGAGCTTGGCCAGTTCGCCGTCGCTGAAGTGCTTCGCCACTTCGGGGTCGGCTTGGAGCTGGTCCACGAAATTGGCGTCGTCGCGGCCGGCGTGTTTCACCTCCCAGGTTTTCATGGCGGCGTCCTGCACCAGCTGGTAGGCGGCTTCGCGCGTGAGGCCCTTGCGGATGAGAGCCAGCAGGACGGTCTGGCTGTTCCACATGCCCAGGCTCAGGCCGAGGTTGCGCTTCATGTTTTCGGGATAGACGTTCAAGCCGTTCATGAGCCGGGTGAGCAGGCCGAACATGTAATCGAGCAGCGTGCAGGAATCGGGGAAGATGATGCGCTCGACGGACGAATGGGAAATGTCGCGCTCGTGCCAGAGGGCGACGTTTTCGAGCGAGGCCAGGGCGTTGCCGCGGAGGACGCGGGCCAGGCCGGTGAGCCGCTCCCAAGTGATGGGATTGCGCTTGTGGGGCATGGCGCTGGAGCCTTTCTGGCCCTTGGTGAAGGGCTCCTCGGCTTCCAGGACCTCGGTGCGCTGCAAATGGCGGAATTCCACCGCCCAGCGCTCGATGCTGGCGCCCACGAGGGCCAGCACCAATTGAAATTCGGCATGGATATCGCGCTGCACCACCTGCGTGGCGATGGGGGCGGGACGGATGCCGAGTTTTTTGCAGACATACGCCTCGACGCGCGGCGACAAGTGGGCGCTGGTGCCCACGGCGCCGGAGACCTTGCCCACGGAGGCGACTTCCCGGGCGCGCTGGAGGCGCTCCAGCGCCCGCCCAAACTCGTCGTACATGAGGGCGAGTTTGAGGCCAAAGGTGGTGGGCTCGGCATGGATGCCGTGGCTGCGGCCGATGCAGGGGGTGAACTTGAATTCGTTGGCGCGGCGCTTGATGACCGGCAGGAGCTGCTGGACGTCCGCAATCAGGAGGTCGGCGCTCTGCTGCATTTGCACGGCGTAACAGGTGTCGCCCACGTCGCTGCTGGTGAGCCCGAAATGAAACCAGCGGCTGGCGTTGTCGTTGATCTTTTCGGCGACGGCGGTGGTGAACCCGATGACGTCGTGGTTGAGAACCTTTTCCAGTTCGCGCTGCCGGGCCACGAGGCCGGGGAGGTCGGCGAACCACCGGTCGCAGCCGGCCTTGATCCGGGCGAAATCACGGGCGGGAACCACCTTCTCCTTCACGAGGGCTTCGCTGGCGAGAAGCTCGATTTGGAGCCAGAGCTTGAGTTTGTTCTCGTCGGTCCAGATGGCCCGCATCTCGGGGCGGGAATAGCGCGTAATCATTGATTCATTAAAGAGCAAAAACGGGGAATAAAAAAGGCGGAAATCGGGCGCGCCGGGCGGAAGGCGCCCGGCCGGCCCGGGGGCGGTCACCGCCGGGCCATTTTTTTGCGGGCGGCTTCGAGAATGGCGCGCTCGCGGGAAGTGAGGCTGTTGATGCCGCGCGCGGAGATCTTGTCGAGGACGGCATCCACGTCGGCGCTCTCGGCTCCGTCATCCGGTTTTTCCGCGGATTCGGCGGGCTGGGCCTGGCGATAGGCCGGCTCGCCGGCAATCCCGAGGAAGATGCCGCCTTTCAGGATTTTTTTGATATAGAACCAGCCCATGGCCATGCCGCCGAGGTGGGCGGCGTTGGCCACGTTGTCCCACGGAAAGACGATGCCCACGAGGGCGATGACGATGGAGCCGAGGAGCAGCGTCTTGGCGCGCAGGCGGATGGGGATGACAAAGAAAAGGAGCATGGTCAGTTCCTGTTCCGGGTACAGGGTGGCGAAGGCGGCCACCAAGCCGAAGGCGCAGGCGGAGGCGCCCACCACCGGGCCGTCAAACCACGGCCAAGCCATGGCCACCAGCACCTGAAAAACGCCGCCGACAATTCCGCTGGAAAAGACCAGGGTGAGATAACGGCGGGCGCCGAGCGCTTGCTCCAGTTCATTGCCGAAAATCAAGATGGCCCAGGAGTTCAGAATGAGGTGCAGCCAGCCGGCATGCATGAACTGGTAGGTCACGAACTGCCAGACGTAGCCGTGCTCAATCCCTGTGCGGCTGAGCTCGAAATAACTGAAGATGAAGGCCTTATCCTGGAAGAACGTCGTGGTGATCTGTTCGGCCACGAGCACGGCCACGTAGGCGGCCACCAAAATCATCGTCCAAGTCCAGCGCAGCCGGAAGGGGGCTTGCCACCGGTGTTCGCTGAACTCCGGTTTCATGTAATCACGATCTTCGAGCATGTTTTATAATAGTCTTTCCCGCGGCAGTAATCAACGCCGGGCGGCGGCCGGCTGGCGGCGCCACCAGAACATTCGTTCCTTGCCCTCGCGGTTGGCATACGAGCGCGGCGTCCAATCGGCCAGCAGCTCGAAATGTGGCGAAAACCGTTCGAGCTGCTCCCTGCGGGAGGTGGGAAACGGCGGGCCGTCCGGGTCGCAATCCAAATAATTCACGGCCAGGTAAGTGCCGCCCGGCTGGAGCCACCGCAGGACCGCGCGGACATAAGCATCGCGTTCCGGGGGTTGGATGGCGCAGAAGAGCGTGTGTTCAAACAACCAGTCAAATTTCCGGGGCGGATCGTCGTGGAGGAAGTCGGCGGGCTGGAAGGTGGCCGACAGGCCGGCCGCCTGCGTGCGGCTGCGGGCCAGGGCGATGGCGCTGGGGGCGAGATCAAAGCCGAAGGCGGCAAAGCCGGCGCGGGCGAATTCCCGGACATCGTGACCGGTGCCGCAGCCGGGAATGCAGACAGTTTGCGGCGGGAGTCCGGGATGGGCGGCCAGGAAATCCACCAAGCCAGGCGACGGGGCGCCCTTCTCCCAAGGCATGTCTTTGGCCTGGTAGCGGGCTTCCCAGTATTCGCGGCTCATGGAACAACAATTTGCTCGCGGGCTAACCCTCCGGGGTCGGCGCGAGTCTGTCAACGGGAAGTTGGGGGAAAACCGTCATGGGTTCGGGTTGATCTGGCCGTCCACCAGCTCGATGACGCGGGGGGCGGACGCGGCCACCTTGGCGTCGTGGGTGGCGATGACGAGGGTCATCTGTTTTTCGGGGCGGAGGGTCTTGAGCAATTCAATGATTTCGCCGCCGGTATGGGAATCGAGATTGCCGGTGGGTTCATCGGCGAGGAGCAGCTCGGGGTCGTTGATAAGGGCGCGGGCGATGGCCACGCGCTGCTGTTCGCCGCCGGAAAGCTCGGAGGGTTTGTGGTCCAGGCGGCCCTGGAGGCCCACGCGGGCGAGGAGTTCCTCGGCCCGGAGGGCGGCTTGCCGGCTGGCCACGCGGGCCACGCGGGCGGGCAGGCAGACATTTTCCAGGGCGGTGAGTTCGGGCAGCAAATGATAGGCTTGGAAGACAAATCCCACGCGATGATTGCGAAAATGGGTCAGTTGGCTGTCGGAAAAATGGGAGACGTTCTGGCCGTCGAAAAAGATCTCGCCGGCATTGGGGGTGTCCAGGCCGCCGAGGAGGTGGAGCAGGGTGCTCTTGCCGGTGCCGGAGGCGCCGCGCAGGGCCAGGAAATCGCCGCGGGCGATCTCCACGTCCACGCCGCGGAGCACCTCGAGCTGGCGCTTGCCGATGACGTAGGTCTTGCGAAGGCCGCGGGCGGCCAGGAGAATATCACTCATGAACACCTCCGCGGCGTGAGACGAGATTCCTGGCAGCGCAGACTTCCCAGTCTGCCGTATCGCGGGTTTCCAACCCGCTTGCGTCGCGCCTTTTCGACGCCCTGCCAATTTGGAAATCGGCGATACAGCAGGTTTGGAAACCTGCGCCACGGAGGGCTGCCGATTCGACGCACTCGAGCTGGCCACGGGCCGGCGACTTGGAAATCGGCGGTGCGTTTCGGGGACAGTGGCGGGGGATTTTATTCATAACGCAGGGCCTCCACCGGCTTCAACCGGCCGGCGCGAAAGGCGGGCAACAGGCCGCCCAGCAGGCAAATGATGAATGAGCTGATGCAAATGATGGCGATGTCGTGCGGGGTGATGAGCGCGGGCAATTCGCCGAAGCCATAGACCGAGCGGGGGAACAATTCCCAGCCGGTGGCGTGGCGCATGAAGTGCAGGAACTCGTTGCGGTACGTCACGGCCAGCATGCCCAGGCCGTAGCCGGCCGCCACGCCGATGACGCCGATGATGGCGCTTTGGCCCAGAAAGATGCTGGAGATCTGGAGCTGGGTGGCGCCGAGGGCCTTCAGCATGCCGATTTCACGGGTCTTTTGGATGACAAAGGTGATTTGCGCGCTCAAGATGCACAGGGCCGCCACGAGCACGATGAAGAAAAGCAGGTAAAACATCACGTTTTTCTCCACCACCAGCGCCTCGAGGATGCCGGAATTTTCATCCATCCAGGATTGCACGTAGAACGTGCCGTCATTGAGCTTATAATTCAAGGCCTGCTCCAACTGGGCCTTCACGGGTTCGGCCTGGTAGGGATCATCCAACGTCACGAACAGGCCGTGGACGGAGTCTTCCAGGTCATACAAGTCCTGCGCGTTGGCCACGGAGGTCACGATGACGCGGGCGTTGTACTCGTAATAGCCGGTGTCAAAGATGCCGCGGACCTCGTAGTCGTCCGGCAGGAAGGTCACGTCACGCTTCTCCTCGCGCGCCTTCATCATTTCCTTGATTTCGTTGATGGAAAAGATCGAAAGGGTGTCGCCGACCTGGAGGCGGAGATTATCGGCGAAATCCACGCCCACGAGCACGCCGCGCCCGCTGAGGTCGAATTTTCCGCCGGGCTGGATCTGGCTGGGCAATTTGCTGATCTTGCCCTCGGTGGCCGGGTCCACGCCGCGGAGCATGGGGGCGTCCTGCATGGCAGCCCGGTTGGAGTCACCTTGGGTTTCGACGAGGACCGGCCCCAGCACAAACGGGGAGACGCCGAGGACATGCTTGTTTTGGCGGATGACGGCGGCGACCTGCGGGTATTGCTTCATGACGCTGCCGGCTTCCTTCACGGTGAGATGGGCGCTGAAGCCGAGAATCTTTTCACGGAGGTCGTGGTCGAACCCGCTCATGACGCTGATGACGATGATGAGCACGGCGACGCCCAGCGCCACGCCGACGATGGAAATGAGGGTGATGACCGATACGAATGTCCGCTTGGGCCGCAGGTAACGCAGGGCCAAGAACAGTTCAAACGGCAATCGAGACATTGGGAAAGGCTAAAGAGCCGGGGCGGCGGTGTCAAATGGTGTCGGTTTTGAGGGACGGGCGTGGACGGAGCAGTGGAGGATGGAGGGTTGCGGATGGAGCAGAGAGCCCGCGTTTTCACGAACGCAGCCAGTGGGGGAGGACAAAGACATCGCGGCAGGCGAGGGTTCACCGATGCCAGGAATCAACTTGCCAAAGACGGAAGGCGATCCTGGGCAGCAGCAGCATGTTTATTGGTGCATTAATGATAAACCCATAAAATTTCTAAAGCCGCAAGAGAATCTGCCGATCAATTAGCTGCATAAATTATCAACGACCATGAAAGTTAATTATCTAAAACTCATTTGCGGACTCACTCTCTTGGGCGCGGCAGCCACCACCTCGGCGCAAACCACGCTGGTCGCCGGATGGGCCGACTACAACTCCATTTCCCAGACCTTCCCATACGCCGCCACCGCCACCGGTGCTTCCGTTGACAGCGCCATCATGAATGCCTCCAATTTGTATGGAATTAACGACGATCGGGGCCTGTGGGGATGCATCAACTACGCCACCACGCTCGACACCACCACGGCGCCCTATTTGTCCTGGACCATCAACCTTGGGGCCGGCGAAACCGTCTATGACGGCACCTTTTTTCTCAACCTGGCCAAGAATTCCTGCCTGGTGAGCCTGCGGTCCAGCCTCGATAACTACGCCACCTCCATCGCGGATCTCTCTGGTTCCTATTATAACCTCCAGAATTTCATGGTCCCGGTGGGAACCGTGACCGGCAGTGTCACCTACCGGTTGTATGTCTATGACGTTGCCGCCGGCACCCCCTCCACCAGCACCATGATCGGTGACGAAGGTTGCAGCAGCTTTTTGACGACCATCGGCGGCACCTATGATTCGGCGATGAATGGCGATGCCGCCGGACTGCTGGGAACTGAGGTGGTGCCCGAACCTGCTTCGGTGGCGCTGGCCGCCGTGGGCGGGCTGGGATGGCTGTTCCTCCGTCGTCGCCGGAAGTAATTGTTTGATTTTGCCCGTTCCATATCCGCCGCCACGTCCGACGTGGCGGCGGTTTTTTTGGTGATCGCAGCGGCGGGGGGCCCCATTCATGGTTTAAGAATTCGGTTTTTGACCGCGCTTTGGGCCGCGTTTACCGAGCTTGATGTCGGTGGGGGCCAATACCCGGGGCGTTGCCCCGGGTTGTCATATCGGCTTCCTCGACGTTTTTAATGGGTAAAGCCAAGGCAGTGGGTTCTCAAAGAGCAGAACGCGGCTGGGCCGTTGGAGACCCCCTTCCCCCTCATCCTGGCCTTCTCCCT